>Ga0210401_10001697_pt1 | contig 25152 bp, 23 predicted proteins | sample IncBWH32MmetaG_FD_150866 | JGI IMG/M metagenome (GOLD analysis project Ga0210401, IMG submission 150866) | Forest soil microbial communities from Barre Woods Harvard Forest LTER site, Petersham, Massachusetts, United States - Inc-BW-H-32-M | ecosystem: Environmental > Terrestrial > Soil >... | reverse complement strand
CGTGCCAGGCCATAGGGGGATTCAGCGCGAAATCGCCGCGCTCCAGTTCGATTTTGTCGCCTTGCACGGTGCTGTAGGCCTTGCCCTTGATCATGAAGCGCACGGCCTGGGCGCTGTGGCGATGAGCCGGCTCGATTTCGTGGCCGTTCAACCACTGGATAGCAGCCCAGAGTGTGGGTGTGGCGTACGGTTGGCCATTCAGGCCCGGATTGCTCAATCCGAGCGCCCGCCGGTCGCCGCCGCGCTCGATCGTCACCAGATCGCCGGCCCGGCTCGCCAGCCGGTAGATTTGCAACCATTTCCACAGCCAGGGCACTGCTCGCGGCTCGGGGCTGCGCGGCAGGATTCGCGCCTCGTCGAGCCAGAGAGGCTTGATATGGCTCCGCTCCATCTCCTGATACATCCTTCTAAATTCCATTTCTACTGAAGGCGTCCCGTTCGTAAGATTTTCCGTCTTCGAATTCATTTCGGCCCGCTCCCTGTCAAACGGCGGATTTGCATTTTACATCGCATTTCCGCCATCGTCCCACCAAAACTTGGCAGGTCGTGAGAAACGGGATTCTCGGAAACTGACGGACCGACCCATCCCCTCGCGGTGGAATGACCATGAGTGGCTGTCCGACAATTTGAAATTTGCGGGTCGCCGCATATAATGCCCTCAGAAAGCCAACCTGAACAATTTGTGGAACTGCCGCGCGCTGAAAGGGTGAATCCGATGGGAGAGCCGAACGAACCGAAGATTTCCGATCCGAAAGCGATGGTCGACCGTCGCGATTTTCTGGGGGGAGCTACCATGCTGGCAGGTTCATCCTTGTTGGGATTCGCGGCTCCCGCGGGAGCGGCTGCGCCGCCGGACGCCGTGGCGGACCGCATGCCGCCGATACCGCAGGAAAAGTGGACGGACTTGCAGAAGAAGGCCGCCGAGGAAATTACTTCGGGGCCGCGCAAGGAACTCGTCGGGCCGTTCATTCCGCTGCTGCGCAGCCCTGAATTCATGAGCCGGCTGCAGCGCGTGGGTGAATATCTTCGCTTCCAGACCAAGCTGGGCTCCAATATCAGCGAGTTCATCATCCTGGTGATTGCGCGGCAGTGGACGCAGCAATTCGAGTGGTATTCGCACGAATCGTTGGCGCTGAAGGCCGGCATCAAGCCGGAAACGATCAAGGCGATCGCCGAGGCGCACCGCCCGGCGGAAATGACGCCGGATGAAACGATGGTCTACGATTTCATCACCGAGCTGCGGTTGCGCCAGAGCGTCAGCGATCCTGTGTACGCGCAAATTGTGAGCCGCTTCGGCGAGCAGGGCGTGATCGATATCACGGGCTTGTGCGGCTATTACACGCTGCTTGGGATGCTGATGAATACCGCGCGCACGCCGCTGCCGCCGGGGAAGACACCGCCGCTGGCGACATTTCCGGTCTAGGTTGGCTGCGTCGAAAAGCAGAACGGGCTCGCCGGCAGGTCGCAGCCGAAGGCGAATCGGCGGCACAGTAGTCAAGATCAAGTGGAAACCCCCAAACTTAAGCCTGTGCCACGCGAAGCCATGCCGCCCGCTGATGAAGCTGCGTTCATGGATCGTGCGCTGGAGCTTGCGGCGTGCGGCATCGCGCTGGCAAGCCCCAATCCGATGGTCGGCGCGGTGCTCGTTCGCGACGGGCAAATCATCGCAGAGGGATTTCACACTTACGAATGCGTTCGGCACGCGGAAATCGTGGCGTTGGACGCGGCGGGCGCAGCCGCGCGTGGCGCGACGCTTTACATCAACCTCGAGCCCTGCTGCCACACCGGGCGCACGGGGCCATGCTCGCAAGCGCTGATCGCGGCCGGGGTCGCGCGCGTCGTGGCGGCGATGCCGGATCCAAACCCGCGCGTGGCCGGACGCGGTTTCGAGCAGTTGCGCGCGGCGGGAATTGAAGTCAGCGTCGGCCTTCGCGAAGTTGAGGCGCGGCGGCTGAATGAGGCGTTTGCGCGCTGGATTGTTTCTCGCGAGCCGCTGGTGACGCTCAAATCCGCGCTCACGCTCGATGGGCAGCTCGTGCTGCCCGGCCAGCGAGCGGCGACGCGGGTGGGCGCGCAAAAAGCATCAGGCAAACGGACGCGCATCAAGGGCGCGCGCACTTCGGAAAGTGACCGCTGGATTTCGTCGCCCGAATCGCGCGCGGAAGTGCAGCGCATGCGGCACGCCTCGGACGCGCTGCTCACCGGTATCGGCACCGTCTTGATTGATGATCCGTTCCTCACCGACCGCACCGGCCTCCCCCGCCGCCGCAAGCTGCTGCGCGTGGTGATGGATTCGCGTCTGCGCTTGCCGCTGGGATCGCAGCTCGTGCGCTCGGCGGACAATGACGTGCTCGTCTTCACCCGCGCGGCGGAAACTTCGCCGAAGGCGCGCGCGTTGCGCCGAGCCGGAATCGAAGTCGCGCGCCTCCCAGGCCGCGGCGCGAAGCCCGATCTCGCGCAAGCCATCGCCGAACTCGGCCAGCGCGAAACTCTCAGCCTGCTTCTGGAAGCCGGCGCCACGCTGAATTCGGCTGCCCTGGCCGCCGGAATTGTGGATAAAATGCGTGTGTTCTACGCCCCTAAAGTGGCAGGCGCTATAAAGAAAAAATCGGGGGCGCGGGACGCCCCGAACGCGTTGGCGGTTGCAAAGAAATTGCAAAACGTTACTCTGCAGACCTTCGGACCGGATTTCGCCATCGAGGGATATTTTCGCGATGTTTACCGGACTCGTTGAGCACGTCGGCACAATCGAATGCGTGGAGCTGTGCGACGCGGGCGCGCGCGGCGATCGCGCCGATTCGCGTCCCGACCAGATCGGCGCGCGCATCCGCGTGCACGCGGGGCCGCTGATCGATGGTCTCGAAAAATCCGGCAGCATCGCCGTGAACGGTTGCTGCCTCACCGCAGTCGATATTGAAGGGGACACCTTCGCCGCAGACCTTTCCGGCGAGACGCTGCGCCGCACCAGCCTGGGCGCGTTCAAGCCGGGCGCGCGCGTCAATCTCGAGCGCCCGCTAACAGCCATGAAGGAACTCGGCGGCCACTTCGTGCAAGGCCACATCGACGGAGTAGGCCACGTCGCCCGCCTCGATCCCGAAGGCGCCAACTGGTGGTTCGGCGTCCGTGTGCCCGACGAACTCGCGCGCTACGTCGCCATGAAAGGTTCGATCGCCCTCGACGGCATCAGCCTCACCGTCGCGAGCTGGCACGACGGAATCGTCGAGACCGCCATCGTCCCGTTCACCTACGACCATACGAACTTGTCTTCACTTAAGGTCGGCGACGCTGTGAACGTCGAATGCGACATCCTCGCTAAATACGTCGAGCGCATGATCGAAGCGCGGGCGGGTTCGTCAGTTGCGACTCACCTAACTGTCGCGCGCCTAGTCGAAGAAGGATTTTAAGAAACCGAAGTCGTTCGTTCGCCGCATTCACCGGCCATCTGTTATTTCAAATCCAGGGCGCGCTTGGACCAGGTCACACTTGCACCCACGTCTAGAGAGCTGACTGAAATAGACACGCCAGCGTCCACTATCTTTTTGATCGTCGGCGCGGGAGCGTGAAATTGGGTGGCTTGGTTGTAGGCTCGTTCGAGCGAGGCGAGCGCCTCCGCATTTCGCTTTTCCCGAAAGTACACGACTGCAAGAAAATACAATGATGAATCCTGTGACATTCGATAGTTATTTGCCATTTCGTTCCGAACAAAGTCTTTGTCCGACTTAGCGGCACCCGCGATCATGTCGTCAAATATCGCTACAGACCGCCGTAGCGGCTCTTCCGCGTCTGCCCATCTCTCTTGCGCCATACGCGAATAGCCTAACGAGCGGAAGGTAATCGGGTAATCAGAGTCATCGGTTCCAGGCCAAATGGGTATGAAGTCGAATAGCTTCTGATAGATTGCTTCGGCTTCGGCAAAATTCTTGAGATCCATGTCGCAATCGCCGACTCCTCGGTAGGCAAGGTAGAGATACTTGTTTTTTGGCACTTCGAATTTCGCGCGCTCAGCGCTAGGAATCACAACCGTCCGATACTTCTCAATCGCGCCCTTGCAGTCGTGCTTCTGTTGAATTGAGTAGACGGGCTGATAGGCATCGTTAAGATCGCCGTCCTCTTTCTCCTCTGGTGTGAGGCGCGCTTCCACCGTGATCGATTGTTGAGAAGTGACGCGGCCCTGCCGGTCAGACTTAGTCTGCGTTTGGGATGGACGCCGCGCATCACCGGCATTTTCCTGCGCAAACGTAGCACTAACCAAGAAAGCCAATGCAGCCAGCAAGGACCCAATTGACAATCGGCGACGTTCCACCATATTGCTTCTTTCAATCCAAGAAAAACGGTAGTCGATAGGCACACATTCTATAGCACTAACGGCTTCAAGTAACTCCAATGTTACTATATGGCTTAGCTCAGGGAAGTGAACTCACCGACGCCTCCAGGAGAGGCATAGGACACTTCCTTTTAATGCTTTGCCGCGTCCGCCACGCTGATGTTGTTCACTTCCAGCGTGCGACCCATGGCCTGGTTGAATTTCAGTTCATCTTCGAGCAGGTTGATGCTGTCGCGCAGCTCCGTGGCTTCGGCCGCGGTCACGTCTCGTTCGCGCAGGACCACGTTGTAGCTCGTTGACGCGCCCAGGCGGTATTTTTCCTGCTCGTCCTCGAAGGTTTGCACCGCCAGCTTCTTGGATTCTTCCGCGGCGGCGAGCGAGGCGCGGTCTTCGCGCATGGCGATGAGGGCGTTGCGCACGCCGACAAAGATTACATTTTGCTCCTGGCGATATTGCGTTTTTTGCTGGCGCTCGTTCAAAAGGGCCTGGGCGTTGTCGGCTTGGGCGGCGCGGTTGCGGATCGGCAGCGTGAGGTTGATCCCGGCCTCAAATGACGAATAGTCTCCGCGGAACACGCGGCCCAAGTCCTGCGGCGCGCCGCCCGGGAAGACAACGGTCGTAGTGGTGGTCGTGGACGTCTGCACGCCGCCAAGCCCGCTCGCTATGTATTCGCCGAATAGATTGACGGTCGGCAGCAGTTCGTTTTTCGTGGCCTTCACGTCTGTGCCCGCGTTTTCCAGATTGAGCGACGCTTGCTTCAGCTCCGGGCGCTTCTGCCACGCCTCTTTCACCGCATCCTCGATGCGGATGTTGTCGCTGTCGCCGGGCGTCGTGATCATCGTCGTCGGGACGATTTCCGCGTTCAGGAGCGCCGCGTCGAGCGGATTTCTCGTAATGTCGTTGAGGAGCGTCGTTTCGTCCTGCAGTTGCACCGACTGCGTCTGGACGAGCGCCTGCTTGTCCGAGGCGAGCTGGGACTGCGCCGTGAGCACGTCCAGCGACGATAGCGTGCCGATTTCGAGCCGCTTCGAATTTTCCTCGAACAGCCGCTGCGAAACGGCAACCGCTGCCTCCTCCACCTTCACATTTTCGCGCGCGTAGACGAGCTCCCAATAATCATTCGAGACTTGCGCCGTCGTGGCCATGACCTGCTGCTCGAGCTGCGAGACGCCCACCTGGATGGTTCGCTTGGCTTCGACGATCAAGCGCGTATTGGCGAGGGTCCCGAAGCCGCGCAACAGCGGCTGGCTGATCGTGAGCGTCAGCGCCGACTGGATGTAAGGGTTGTACAAATTGAGAGCGCCAAAGTTGCTGGAAATCCGGCTGTTGGTCATGCCGGCCTGGAACTCGGTGCCGGTCGGAAAATACTGGTTGTAGGACAGGTTCACGTTTCCGATGTGCTGCACGTAGGGGAGGGGCGTTTGAGCCGTGGGGGTCGTGGTCGTCCCCGGGAAAAATCCGGCAAAGAGCGGATTGTTCAGCGGAGTCACCGAATCCTCGATGTTCAGATTGCTGGTGAACGATGGATCGAAGGGCACGAGGCCATTGATGCCCGACTTCGCGCGCAGCAGGCTGATCTCGTCGAGCCATGGAACGTAGCGCTCGACGTCAATCGCCAGGTTATTTTCAAGCGCGAGCGAAATGGCGTCCTGCAGGCTCAGCATCAGCTTCCCGTTTTGGATGAGCTGCTCGATGCGTGGAGAATTTGTGAGCGACGGCTCATCGCCATGCATCGCCGTGTAGGGCCGCGTGACGTGCGGGAACCATTCCCTTTCGGCGGAGTAATCCAGCCTCAGATCGAGTTTTCGCGGAGCCGCAGCAGCGGGAATCGACGCTTGCGCGTCGGGCGGCGTCGCCGGCTTCTGAGCGGGAGCCGGCGCCGCCGGAACGCCTCCCGTCTGATCCTGCGCAAAAAGCGACACAGGCAGCAAAGATATAGCCGCGAGGAATGCGATTCCGGCTCGGAAACGATTGCGTAACATTATTTCCCCTCCCCACGTGATGCGCTTTGCAACTAGAAAAAGTACCCTAAATGTTCAACTTTCGGAAACCAGCGAGACAGGGCAAGCGGTGTCAGTGAAGGCGCGATGAGGTAGCCCAACAGCCAAGCGTACGCCACGCCGAGTGGATCAGCTCACAATTTGAGCGATACGGGGTGACACGAGCTGCCCACGCCTCAGCATCACGACGTCATCGGGAAAATCCTGGCGAAACTCAACATTCATGGAGACCAAGCGGTCGAGAAATTCAAGGAGCCGCGGCAACGAGGCATTTTCGATATCGTGGAGAACCACCGTCGTCCAATCGCGCGCGGCGACATCTGCCACGCCCCGCTCAACCCAGCCCTCCTGATCCTTCCAGTCTCCCGGAACGCTGGACCACAATACGCACGTGTATTCGCCCGCCTGCAAACAATCGAGCGCCGCGCGGCTCAGCAGATGGGGCCCGATCGCGCCGCCTCCACCCATGGGGCGAAAAAGCTTGTCGGCGTGGGCTAGCTCTCCGATCAAACTTTGCGTTTCCTCGATTTCACGGCGCGCGTACTCGGCGCTCGGATTTTCGCCGAGCGGTATGGTGTGCGTCAGCGAGTGGTTGCCGATCCAGTGCCCTTCCGCGTGAGCCCGCGCGGCGAGTGCTCGCCTGCCCGGGTCGCGAAGCCGTTCGCCGACGACGAAGAACGTCGCGGAAATTCGCCGCGCGAGTAAGACGTCCAGCACGCGCTCCGTGATTCCCGGCGTGGGCCCGTTGTCAAATGTGAGCGTGACGCGCTTCATCGTGATTCACAGTTCCGGCGCAAAATGCCGGCGGACCGCAAATTCTACCTCGCCACCGAATATACCTTTGCGGCAAGTCTTCCATTTTCTCGTTTGACGCCTTCAACCCACCGAACGATAGTTGTTCGCGGAATTGCAATCTGGACTCGAGCGGAGAATCGGGTGCAGCCGAGCTCTCTCAGGCGCACGGGAGAGTCTCACGTTTCGGCCGGGAAGTGGGGTCATTAGTGGACATTCGCGAATCTTCGGCGGCGCCGGACCGCCGCCAGGCTCCTCGCACCAAGCTCGTGGAAATCGCCTACATCGGCATGGGGCCGGAAAACGGCGGCCTCGTCCTGGACGTCTCTCACGGCGGGCTCTCGTTTCATTCCGTCGCGCCTGTTCATCCATCCGAAAAAATTCAATTCCTGCTTTCGTTGCGCGGCCACAGCCGGATCGAGGGAACCGGCGAGGTCGTCTGGACCAACGAAATGAAAACGATCTGCGGGCTAAGGTTCACTTCGCTCTCAAGCGGCGCCCGCGAACATCTGAACAACTGGACCTATCAATCGAAGCTGCCAGCGCAAGCCAGCGAGAGAAAGCCCGCCGCGACGCCACAGGCCGCGCTGTGGCCTGCGGCTGCAACGGAGACGTCCGTAGTTGCACCGGCAAGCGCGCTTGGGCCGACCGCGGCGCCGGTGTTTGCCATTCGGCCGGCGTACGATTCCCCCCTCACCGTGCCGAACGGCGGCGCGCAATCGATCTGGCGAGAGCCGCTGTTCCTTTGGATTCTCTTCGCGGTTCTCGGCTCCGCGATCGGAATCTCGGCATACAAATACGGAATTCAGACCGGAAGATTGGAAACGAGCGCGTCGACGCAGGGCGCATCAACCCCGAGCGCCTCGGGCGCCGTCACTCAAACGGCTTCGGAGACTTCTGCGCCTGCACCCGTCTCGTCTTCCACCGCTTCGGAAGACGCTCACGCCGCGCCGGCGGATGCGCCTCCCGTTGCAACCAGCCCGGCGCCAATGCCAACGGGAACTTTCGTGAACGCTTCAAAGACCGAAGATTCCTCAGCCAGCGCGGCCCAGAGCTCGGCCTCAGATGAAAGGGTGTCCCCAACGGCCGCACCTGACCGCAGCGAGCAACAAGTGCAGGCGGGGCAATCGGAACTGGCGGCCGCGCAAGGCTATTTGAACGGTGCGAACGGCAACCGCGACAGCGGCAAAGCCGCGCGTCTCTTGTGGGCAGCGGTTGGCAACGGCAATTCCACGGCCGAGGTTCTGCTCGCGGATCTCTACATTCGCGGAGACGGAGTGGCAAAGAATTGCGAGCAGGGGCGGATCCTGCTGGTCGCGGCCATCAAGAGCGGAAACATGGAAGCACAGCAAAAACTGACCAACTTGAACGCAACCGGATGTAAGCAGTAGATAGCCAACGCCGGCGGGCGATATTGTACTACTGCGCCCGCCGCCGCAGCCGCGCTCCGCGATAGTACAACACCAATCCCAGCGCCACCGAAAGCACCGTCCCCAAGACCAGCTTCGTTTCAAACAAGAACTTGCTTGATGTATCGCCCGGCGGAATGAATGACAATACAATCGCTGCCGTGACGACAAACAAGCCAATCCCGCCTGCAATCAAGACTCCCAATCTTCCGCCGGGAATTACCACCGCCGAGCGGTTCTCGCGCCGGTCCGCGCGAGCGTAAAGTTTGATCGTGGCAGCGTACATGTAGATGAACGGAATGAAATAAAGGATCGTCGCGGCGTCCACCAGAATTTGATATGCGCCGCGCATGTTTTCATTGATTTGCGCCAGGAGCAGGATCACACCCGAAATTGAGGCTTGCACAAGAATGGAAATATACGGCGTTCTCCACTTCGGATGAATCTTTCCGAACGCGGCCGGCAGATAGCGGTCGATTCCGACAATAAACGGAATGCGCGCCACGCCCGCGACCGTCGAACCGACGCCTCCCGTGTTGCCAACCGTCACGAGCAGGGCGGCAATCACGCCCACCGACGCCATTCGCACCAGCGCCGATCCTTGCGCCAGAGCCTGGAATACGCCGCTCTTCGCGTCCACCGTTTCACCCGGCAGAATCATTAGTACGGCGATCGTGCCGACGATGTACATGAACGCAATCAGCGCGCCCGACGCAAAAATGGCGCGAGGGAAAGTCCGCTGCGGATTCTTCACCTCTTCGCTCATGGTTGAAACGAGCTCCAGCCCGGCAAACGCGAACGCAAGCTGCGGCCAAAAGTTCACTGTGTCCCAATCCCAATGCGGCCACATCGCGGCTCGCGTGAAGTGCGTCACCGAGCCGTGGCGCCACCCGAGCACGACCGCCACCGCAACGAGCATCATTAGCGGGACGTACGTACCGACGCCCCCGGCGTTTTGCAGCCATTTGCCGATGTGCAAGCCGATGATGTTCAGCCAGACAGCCACCGCCAGCATCAGGAGCGATCCCACCAGGAGGAATGTGCGGTTCTCTGCAAGCCAGGCATATTCAGGCCCACCGACGTAAGCCGACATGGCGGAGCTGGCCAGTAGCAATCCCGGAAAGTAAAAAATGGTGTACACCCAATACGTCCACCCGGCCACGAATCCGTGAAAATCGCCGAACGCTTCCTTGGTCCACACGTACAGCCCGCCCTCTTCCGGAAAGCGTGTCGAGAGTTCAACGATGACGTATGCGGTAGGAACGAAAAAAAGAACCGCCGCCAAAATCCACAAGCTAATCGAAGACTGGCCGCTGTGAGCCGCCGCCGCAATCCATCGCGGCCCCAGCACCGTGACGATGCAAAACAGCAACACATCCCAGAAGCCCATCACGCGGCGCAATTGGGATTTTTCGCTCGAAGCGACGGCTGTCGGTTCACTCACGTGGTCACGTCCAGTTCGGGGATGAGTTCGTCTTGGCGGAGGAAATTGCGGAGGAAGGGCTCAGGCGCGGCCACGAAGCCGTCCCAGGGACCAAAGTAGGCGACACGGCCCTCATGCAGAAACACGACCCGGTCGGCGAGTTTTTTCGCGAGGTGCGTATCGTGCGTGACGACGACCGATGTCTTGCGGAATTTTTCCTTCAGGCGGAGGATCAGGTCGCCGGTATGCGCCGCCATCAGCGGATCGACCATCGTGGTCGGCTCGTCGTAGAGGATCGCTTCGGGGTCCTGGGCGAGCGCCCGCGCGATGGCCACAGCGCGCTTCATTCCCGTGCTGAGCTCCGACGGCAGTTTGTCCGCGACGTCGGTGACTTCGAGCATTTCGGCAAGCTCTGCGACGCGCGCGTCTTTTTGCTCCTCGGTGATGTCCGTGCGGGTCTCAAGCGGGAACGCGATGTTTTCCGCCACGGTTAGCGAGTCGAACAGTGCGCCGGATTGAAAAACCATGGTGACGCGGCGCCGAATTTCCCGCAGCTGTTTTTCCGGCCAGTCGGTGATGTCCTCGCCCGCCACCAGCACGCGCCCTGAGTCCGGCTTAAGGAATCCCAAGATATGTTTCAGCGTGACGGATTTGCCCACGCCGCTGCGCCCCATGATGACGCACGTCTCACCGGGATCAACGAAAAAACTGACATCGTCCAAAACCGGGTGATCGCCAAAGGCTTTGCTGACGTTGCGGAATTCGATGAAGTGGCCTGCAGAGGCCGCGTGCGCCTGGAGAGGGATTCGCTCGCCCATGCTAGGCCGCTATTGTTGATGAGGCGCGGTGCAGAAGCAAGGTCTTAGTAGGACAGGCTTCCAGCCTGCCGGGGTTTGCGCGCGGCAGCTCAAAAACCCAGACAGGCTAGAAGTTTGCCCTACCGAAACCGCCTCGCACATCCATATAGTATTAAAAATAAACAACTTATATTCACAGAAGACCGGGAGGTCCTAATCGACATTCACGCGCAGTTTACTTGACATCGAACACTAGTTTGCTATATTAGCAGTCGTCTGAGAGGAGTGCTAACAGTCTGCTCGGCACTTCCCCCGGTAAACCATCCCGACTCACTTAACTGAACGGAGGCACGAAACGATGTCAGTCAATGTAACTCCGCTGCACGATCGCGTGTTGATCAAGCGGATCGAAGAGAAAGAGTCCGTCAAGGGCGGCATCATCATCCCCGACACGGCGAAAGAGAAGCCGCAAGAGGGCGAAGTGATTGCCGTTGGCGCAGGCAAAATCGAGAAGGGCGAGCGCATCCCTCTCGACGTGAAAGCCGGTGACCGCGTGCTGTTCGGCAAGTACAGCGGCACCGAAATCAAAGTGGACGACGAGGATTACCTCATCCTTCGGGAAGATGAAATCCTCGCAAAACTGTCCGGCGCCGCAAAAGCGGCAGGCGGCCGAAAGTAACCTTATCCTTACGGTCAGCGTTTTGTGCGAATCGCTTGTGGCTTTCGCAAAGCGTGAGCCGGAGGCGCAAGACATAGATTTTGAAATTTGAAATTTGAAATTCTTGAAGAGGAGACAGACTCATGGCAAAGCAAATCGTGACTGGTGAAGCATCTCGCCAGTCCATTCTGCGGGGCGTCAACGCCCTGGCGGACGCGGTCAAGATCACGCTCGGCCCCAAGGGCCGCAACGCGGTGATCGAGAAGAAGTTCGGCGCGCCGATCATCACCAAGGACGGCGTGACCGTAGCGAAGGAAATCGAGCTGCGGGATCCGCTCGAGAACATGGGTGCGCAGATGGTGCGCGAGGTCGCTTCCAAGACCTCCGACGTAGCCGGCGACGGCACGACCACCGCGACCGTTCTGGCCCAGGCCATCTTCCGCGAAGGCGTGAAGACGGTCGCGGCCGGCGCCAGCCCCACGGCCCTCAAGCGCGGCATCGAGCGCGCCGTTGAAGTGGCCGTCGAGGAAGTAAAGAAACTCCACAAGGACGTCAAGGGCGACATGATCGCGCAAGTCGGCACGATCAGCGCCAACAACGACCGCCAGATCGGCAGCATTATCGCCGAAGCGATGAAGAAGGTTGGCAAGGACGGCGTCATCACCGTCGAGGAATCGAAGACGATGGAGACGACGCTCGAAGTGGTCGAAGGTATGCAATTCGACCGCGGCTACCTCTCCCCCTATTTCGTCACCGATCCCGAGCGCATGGAGTGCGTGCTCGAGGACGCCCGCATCCTGATTCACGAAAAGAAAATCAGCTCGATGAAGGACCTGCTTCCCCTGCTCGAGCAGATTGCCAAGCTCGGCAAGCCCCTCCTGATCATCGCCGAGGACGTCGAGGGCGAAGCCCTGGCGACCCTGGTGGTGAACAAGCTGCGCGGCACGCTGCAGTGCGCCGCCGTCAAGGCCCCCGGCTTTGGCGATCGCCGCAAGGCCATGCTCGAGGACATCGCGATTCTGACCGGCGGCAAAGCGGTCACGGAAGATCTCGGCATCAAGCTCGAGAACGTGAAGATGGAAGACCTCGGCAAAGCCAAGAAGATCACGATTGACAAGGACAACACCACGATCGTCGAGGGCGCCGGCAAGTCCAGCGAAATCGAAGGGCGCGTCAAGCAGATCCGCACGCAGGTCGAGGACACCACCTCGGACTACGACAAGGAAAAGCTGCAAGAGCGCCTCGCCAAGCTGGTCGGCGGCGTCGCGGTGATCAAGGTGGGCGCGGCAACCGAAACCGAGCTGAAGGAAAAGAAGGCTCGCGTCGAGGACGCCATGCACGCCACCCGCGCGGCCGTTGAGGAAGGCATCGTTCCCGGCGGCGGCGTCGCGCTGATCCGCTGCATCCCCGCGCTCGACAAGCTCAAGGCCGATCACGACGAGCAAATCGGCGTGAACATCGTCAAGCGCGCCCTCGAGGAACCGCTGCGCCAGATCGCCCTGAACGCGGGGCACGAAGGCGCAGTCATCGTGGGCCGCGTGCGCGAGAGCAAGGATGACAACTTCGGCTTCAACGCGGATACCGGCGAGTTCGGCGACATGGTCAAGGCGGGCGTCATCGACCCTGCCAAGGTCACGCGCCTCGCTCTCCAGAACGCCGCGTCCATCGCTGGCCTGATGCTCACCACCGAAGCGCTGGTGGCCGACATCAAGGAAGAAGAGAAGTCAGCCGCGGCCGGCGCCGGCGGTCACGGCGGCCCAGGCGGCGGCATGGGCGGAATGTACTAAAGCGAAGAAATAAGCGGTAGCAGCTCAAGGGCGCCACGGCTTGGCCGTGGCGCCCTTTTTTCGTGAGAGATCCGAGTTTCATGATTCGCCACGAATGGAATGCTCCCCGACTCAATAAGCGCATGCAACTGGGATCGGTTTGAGTAGCACAGCGACTCTTTGCTGTGTGCAGTTTGCGATTGGGCGGGCGACCGTGGAGTCGTTTCGGTGTGCGAAAGCACACAACAAAGAGTCGCTGTGCCACATGAAAGCCCTTGGCTCCCGGCAATTGACATTGAATTCGGTGCAATGGATACTTTGCCGGATTGCGGTAAGCCGTTTGCCTGAAGCTCGCCTCCCCGGACGAGCGCTATGAGGTAACAATGAGGATGGCATGTCGCATTGCCTTGCTGGCGGTGCTGGCGGGCGCCACGGTTTGTGCAATCGCCGCGCATCCGCCGGCGTTTCCGCAAGCGGCCACGCAGCAATCTGCTCCATCCAGCGCGGCACAGTCACCCAGCGCGCCAAAGCCCGCGACCACGAAGCCGGTTGCAAAGCCGGTGCCGGCGGCGATGACCAATCGCGACGTGATCGCGCTGGTGAAGGCGAAAATTTCCGACGACATCATCATCACGAAGATCAAGCAATCGAAGACGCGGTTTGACACCTCCACGGATGGGCTCGTTGCGCTCAAGCAGACCGGCGTTAGCGATCAGCTGATTGCCGTGATGGTGGACGCGGGCAGTTCGAGCGACGCGGCGCCGTCAGGGGCAACTGCTCCGGCTGCGGCGGCAAGCGCGGCCACAGCGGCGTCCAGCACAAAAGCAAAAAATCGCCCGGTTTTGAAACCGGGGGAAACTCCCGCCAACGCCAAGGGCGAAGCCGCGGCCACCGACGCCGGCGCCACCCCGCGCACCGCGAGCGATCCGGCGCCCCGCATCATAGCGACAGCACCGCCGAACTACGGCCTCTACATCGAATCGACTGGCGAACTCAAGCCGCTCGGCCGGATCGAGACCAAAGTTCAGGTCAGCAAGTTCCGCTCATTTTTACGCAGCCACATTCCGTTCGTGCGGCAGAAGATCGATATCGATCTCCCCGGTGCGCACTCGACCAGCCGCTTCGAGCTGCGGCGGCCGCTGTTTTACGCGTACTTCCCGCCCAGCCGCGACGTAAGCAAGTTCAAGCTGCTGCAGTGCAAGATCACCGGCCAGAATTTCGATCAGCGGACCGTGGCGAACGCCTCGATCATGTTCAGCACCGAGCAAAACCAGGACGAAGTCCCCGTCGACATCGGCCCCACGAGCGTAAAGGATCTCTACCGCATCGCGCCGCGCGAGGATTTGACGTCTGGCGAATTCGGATTCATCGAGGGCAATACCGGCAGCCAGTCGGCCTCGGACATTGAGATCCTCGACGTCTACGACTTCGGGATCGATCGCAAGGAAGAGAAAGTTTCGCTGGTCGAGTATCTGGACACGCTGCCGCCGGCGAGCGTGCCGGACCAGGCGTTCCTTTCCTGGAGTAAGGAGGACGCGCAGAAGATCGTCGACGATCGCGAAGGAAAAACGGGGATCGTCGGCAGCATGTTCGGCTGGTTCAAGCGCCAGTACGCGTCGCTCGATGTTTACTGGGCCGACCCGCAATTCGCGCGGGGGTTCGCGCGCCTCCAGATGCTGGATCGCAATCTCACTCCCGAACAGACGAACAAGCTGTGCAATCTGCTTCTCAGCCAAGCCGATAACAAGTATTTCATCATGGTGTCCATCGGCGGGAAGGTCGGCTCCGGCCACCTGATCGGCGCGAACGAAGGCGAACGGCTGATGCGGCCCTTCGACGCAAGCCTTACCAACAACAAATCCAAGGACGTGGTTCCCGCGAAGAAGCTCGTCTTCATTGGTGGATACGCGGACGTGTGGAAGGTGGAGTTCGATCAGCAAGGCATCCGCGGCCCGCTGATGGAGGGCGACGCCAAGCAGCTGGTCTTCGAGGCGCGGCTGAATCAAAACCTCGAATTCAAAGCCACCTTTCCACTGGAGAAGATTAATCCGTCTCAAGCCGGCCCGGCTCCTGCCGGCGCCGCCTCCGCCGGCGAGGCTGCCGAGCCTGCCAAGAACGGCAACGGAAAACGCTGAGCCGTGGCGCTCTCTCCGCTTCCAGACGGACCAATCACAGCTTTTCGGTGCCGAGAGGTCATCCGGTCCAATATTACAAATACGAAATATAGGGACTAGTACTGGGAATTTGAGCTTTTGACGAGAATTTCACTTGACTCCGGGCCGTTGCCGTAGCATTGTCCCACACCAGTCGCAGATATTGTTTCTCGTTTACTGCCCCCTTACCCAACCGGAAAACTAAATCGAATCGAAGAGGAGGACATACACTATGCCCCTATCGAGACTCCCGGCCCCTCGGTCTCTCAATTCAGCGTTGAAAGCAGGCCTATTTGTTGTGGTGATTCTGGCAGCCACCGCAGCGTACGCGAGTCCAGTTCCCTGCACGGGACCCGGCGCGCCCAGTACAACCGAAACCAAATGCCTGACGGCGATCGCCATACCAGGCAATCCGATCCGCTCCTTCGACATCAGTTGGGTCAATCCCAAAAGAGCTGAGTACTACCTTGCTGACCGCTCCAACAGCGGTATCGACATCATCGACACGCGCCAAAACACCTTCAAGAAGACGATTGGCGGCTTCGTCGGGATTGTGCTCAATGCGGCCGGCGCAGTAGACAACAACCACTCCGGACCGGATGGGGTCACCTCACACGGGAAGTGGCTCTACGCCGGCGACGGCAACAGCACGCTCAAGGTGATCGACCTTGAAAAAGGCAAGATCGTGGCAACCGTCAGCACGGGAGGCACGACCCGCCTGGACGAAATGGCGCTGACGCCCGACGGCAAGTTGTTGCTCGCCGTGAATAATGCGGAAGATCCGCCATACGCGACGCTTTTCGCGGCGAACGGAGATGACGAGGATAACTCGGTCGCGTCTCTTGCAAAAATCTCCGTGAGCACGACCTACATCCCCGGCGGTTTCGGTCAATCGATCGAACAGCCGACGTGGAATGAAACCATCAACCGCTTTGTGGTCTCGGTGCCAATCATCGCCAATAATCCGTCTGACCCCGCCGGCTGCAATTACGGGCAGCTTTCCGGCGCGGTTACCTGCAGTGGAGCAGTTCTCGTGATCGACCCGACGAACCTCGTGACACCGGTTGAAAAAGTTGTTCCGCTCGTTCACTGCGGACCGAACGGCGCGACGGACGGCCCGAATGGCAACGTCATGTTCGGCTGCACCCCCAACAATCAAGCCGGCGACAATGAAACGACTGTGCTCAACGTGACGACCTTCAACTACGTCGATGTCGGGGATCTCTCCGGCTCGGACGAAGTGTGGTTTAACGAGGGCTCGAACCGTTACTACACCGGCTCTTCCGCGATGCATGGCGGAGCGGTGCTTGGAGTCGTCAACGGCACGACGAATTTCCTGGTGGAAGCCATCCCGCAATCCTCGGCTTCGCATTCCGTGGCCGCGGATTCGCGCCGCAATAAGGTCTTCGTTCCTCAGGTTGCGCCGAAGAGCGTTGTCGGCGCAGGCGGGGACGTGACGACGGTTGGAGCGGGCATTTGCGGCGGCACGAGCGGTTGTATTGCCGTGTATAGCGTTCCCGGTGTTAGCGGCGAATAGGCATTGCGCGGAGGCGTGCGGAAAGCGCGAACGGGCCGGTCCGATGAGGCGCCGCCCGTTCGCGCATCCTCGCAAACGCGCTACGCCGTAGAGGCCGTTCTTTCTTTCGCTCTTCCTTCTCCCGATTTGTAACAGGAATTTGGCTTGCCAGAGACGCGCGAAATCTGCCATCGTTTCGTGTGAGGAGGAAATCATGGCGAATAAAAACAAACTGAAAGATGCGGCGATGAAAATCGGCGGGGCCGTGGGCCGGATTGACGGCACCGCGCACAAGGCTGCGCGGAGAGCCGCCACCGCACTTGACGTGGCCAAGAGCGAGCTGGACAACGTGGCCAAGCAGGTCGAAGCGCTCAAGAAGCAGCTCGCGAAAAGCTCCAAGAAATTGCAGGCCGCGCTCCGATAGTCCGACTGAAACGTCGGTGAGGGCTCGCGCGTGCCGGCGAGCGCTATTTGCTTATTCGTTAAAATCCCGGCGAGAATGCGGCGACCGGCGATTTGGACCTGCCTGTATAAATGAAGTACACTCCCGTCTAGGAGTTTCTGGCTAATGTCCATTCGCCCGGTAAAACGTCTGATTCGGTCCAAACCGACTCGCGATGGAGCTGGGGTGCACCTGCGCCGCGCGTTCGGCTTCGGCAACACGTCGGATTTCGATCCCTTCCTGCTTCTCGACGATTTTCGCAATGACGTCCCGGAAGATTACATTGCCGGATTTCCCTGGCACCCCCATCGCGGCATCGAGACGATTACGTACGTCCTCGCGGGCACGGTCGAGCATGGTGACAGCATGGGCAATCGGGGATCGATCGCCCCGGGCGACGTGCAGTGGATGACGGCGGGCAGCGGAATTATTCATCAGGAAATGCCGCGCGGCGATCACGCCGGGCGCATGCACGGGTTTCAGCTCTGGGCCAATCTTCCGTCGTCGCTGAAGATGACGCCGCCGCGATATCAGGGCATCGAAGCCAAGGACATTCCAGTCGTGACGGACGATGACGGAACGCAAGTGCGGCTCGTGTGCGGGACGTTCTGGGGCAAGCGAGGCCCCGTCGACGGCATCGCCGCCGATCCGATTTACATCGACGTATCGGTGCCGCCGGGGCGCCGAAAAACTCTACCTATTGAGACGACGCGCAGTGCGTTCGCGTACGTCTTCGCCGGCTCGGCAAAATTCTGCAACGCGTCCGATCCGCTTGCTGTTCCCACCGAGCCGGTCGGCTGGGCCGATACGGAACCGCCGGCGGCCGCCGAGAACCGCTCGCTGGTGCTCTTCGATCGCGGTGACGAAGTGATGGTGCAGGCCGGCGACGAGGGCGTGCGCTTCTTGCTCGTCTCGGGAAAGCCGCTCGAGGAGCCGGTCGCCTGGTACGGCCCGATCGTGATGAACACGCAGGAACAGCTTCGCAACGCGTTCCAGGAATTGGAGCAGGGGACGTTTCTGAAGGCGGAAAAGTAGAACGATTTGCCCACAATGTTACGGCCCGCGATGTATACTGTCATATAATTGAGCTAGAGTTAGATTCCTAACCAAGGTTACAAATGGGCGAACCACGGCTTGGGCGAAAAGTTGAAGTCATAAGTGGCTTCATCGTGTCTCTCGCAGGATCCCTCTGGCTCCTCTCGTTCACATTTGTCTACGGCAAACCACCGGGGATCCTTCCCAGACTGGGTCTGATGTGTGCCCTGCTCTGCGCTCTTGGGTGCCTAATGTTGTGTTGGGCTGCCTCGTTTGCGTATCTCATTCGGAAGCGGAATTGGACGCCGAGGGCGTGCACGCTGTCGGGATTCTTCTTCATGGTGCCGGGACTTGCTTTGTTCTTCGAGGATACACGGTACTGGAGCGTTGGTTCACTTCTCACCGTGCTTTCGCCCGTGGCCATTGCATATTGCCGAAAGTTCGCATTTCCGGGGATCACAGCGGAGCAAGCCGCCGCTCCCCCGCCGCCTCTCAGCCTCACATCGAAATAAGTTGGCTCACTTCGAGTATTCGCTTCCAGCCCACTGGCAAGTACAATGAGGCGCCGATGCAGTCGGCCACGCCTCGCCTTCGCGCCCCGGGAGAGTGTCCATGTACTGCTACATTTGGTCGTTCGCGGTTCGCCCCGAATCTGTGAAGGAATTTCGCGCCGCCTATGGACCGGATGGCGACTGGGCGCGCTTCTTTGGAACCGACCCCGAATATATTCGTACCCATCTCCTCGTCGATCGGCGGAACCCGGCGCGTTTTCTGACGATCGACTTTTGGTCCAGTCGCGAGGCGTTTGTCTCTTTCCGTGAGCGGTTTGGCAGCCGATTCGAGGCGCTGGACAAATCGTTTGAGCGGTTTACGACGGCGGAAGAGCAGATTGGCGCTTTCGATGCTTTGGGGGAAGAAGGTTGAGTTCGTTTCGAGGAAGTGTGACAAGTGGCCTCGGCTGAACCGACCGGCAAGGCTTCGAGCCGTGCTCGGGCGTTGAGGGACTGGGCTGCCGCTTTGTTTCTCTTTCTCGCGACCGCCGCGGTTGTGATTTGGCAAAACTCGCGGCTCGCGGTTCTTTGGGACCTGAGTTACATCCTCGAAAATTCGTATCGGATCGCACTCGGCCAGCTCCCCTATCGCGACTTTCCTTTTCCGTACGCTCCAGGAACGTTTCTGGTTCAGGCCCTGCTCATCCGGCTCACTGGGCGCGTCTTTTTTCACCACATTCTGTATTGCGCGATCGTGGGAGGCGCGGGAACCCTCCTGGCGTGGCGGATACTCCTTCATATTCTTCGTCATTCGTTGGCATCATTCCGCCTAGTTGCATTCCTGCTGGCGCTGCCGCTCACGGTGCTCGGTATCTACTGCGTCTTTCCGCATCCTTTCTATGACCCGGATTGCACGCTCGTAATCCTGTTCTGCGTGCTTCTCTTGCTGCATTTGGAACACAAGGAATTTCCGGTGACGTTCGCTTTTTTCACGGGCGTCGCTTGCGTCGTGCCTGTGTTCGCGAAGCAGAACACCGGCATCGCGTTTCTGGGCATGGTGGGACTTGCCGCGATCGTGCTCACGGTCTTCGAATTCAGGGGGCGGGGCCGGCGGATCAAGGGCCTTGCGTCGCTCGCCTCTGGAATGATCGTGGGTCTCGGCGCGGCGATCCTTCTGATCCACGTCACCGTCAGCCTGCAGAACTACGCCCATTGGACAATCAGATTCGCAGCGGCGCGGCGCTTGCCCCGTGTCGCGGAGATGTGGGCGCCGTTCGAGAATCCTCTCCTGCTGTTATGGATCGCCGCGTTCGGGGCGGGCGCGTTTCTGCTCCGGTACAATCCCGCCGCTAAAGCTTGGCTGAGGATGTTGTCTGCCGTATTGATGGCAGCGCCTTTCGCATGGACCGTGCTGTACCTCTTCCTGGAAACCGATACTTCCGAGCGCGCCGAGCGGCTCCTCTCGCTGTGGCCACTTTTGCTCGTCGTTTCTTTTGTTCTTGCCACGCGAAGTCTGATCCGCGGCCCGAGCATGGTAAGCCTCTTGCCGTTCATTCTAATCGGCACGGTCGCGGGTGCATTTCTTTCGCAGCAGCTCTGGGGCTCGACGTATGCGATTTGGCCGTTTCTGATGATCTTGTTCGCCTGCGTCCTAACGGAGCTGCACACGCTAGCTGTCGAACGGACCGGGCGTGAATTGGAGTGGCTGGCCGCAGTCGCGGCGGTTTGCGTGTTCGTGGCCGGCGGTTTCTACGTCGCGAGCCACGAGCGGCTTGACTATGCGGACGTCTCCGGTGGAGAGATCGCTCGCTCCGGACTGCCCGCGTTGGCCGGGCTTGCGACGCGCGGCCCGTGGATTCCGGAGTTCGAGGAGCTGGTCCGCTTCTCCGATCGCGCTATCCCAAAAAACGAAGGATTGCTGATGATCCCGGGAGAGGACCTTTTCTATTACACGACGGGGCGGCAGCCGCAATTCCCGGTCTTGATGTTCGATCACACAGTCAATCCGTACAGCCCGGAGGAAATCGTCGAGCTTGCGCGAAAACGGAACATCTGCTGGCTTGTGGTCAAGAAGAATCTTCAGCTCAACGGCGAGCCGGTGGAGGATAAGGATCGATTGCTCGCCCTATTGCGGACTGAATTTGCCCCGTTCCAAGGCCTTGCGAACTATGAAATTTTCCGAAAACCGGGATGCGCTGATGGTTCGAAGTAGCACAGCCACTCTTGGCTGTGTGGGGTTTGCGATCGTAGCTGCGACCGAGGCTGCCGTTCCGCCTACAAAACCACACAGCCAGCCCCTCACAGGGGCTCGGGGTAAAAGAGTGGCTGTGCTACCCAAACCTACTTCGGCGGATCGCAGTAGCGCAGTGTTACAAATCCCGGTTTCGATTCCTTGCTGTCAGCTGGGAATGTGAGGATGAAGAAGCGATCGTATTCCGTATGCGCGATGGGGCTGATTTCCGGCGCGCCGAGAGCGCGCAGGATTTTCGGGAGCGTGGCATCGTGCCACACGACGAGGACGCTGGCGGCTTTGCTGGAACGAATCGCCTCGATCAAATCGTCCACCTTGCTTAAGGGGATCGCCACCGGCTTCAGGTGAAGTTTTTCCGCAAGCGGCGCAGCTGTCTGCTGCGTGCGCTGCAACTCCGAAGTGAAAATTTGCTGGATGTTGGCGTCCTAAAGAGTGTTTGCCAGGCACGCGGCCCGAATGCGGCCCGCTTCGCTGAGCGGCGCGTCGACGTCATCGGAAACTTTGTCCGCGTGGCGCACCAGATAAATCGTGCGCGCCTGCTGGGCGTGCGCCGGGGCGGATGCCACGATGCAAGAAAAAATAGAAATTGCCACGCACGTCCGGATGGCTCTCATGGAGAGCATCCTACCGCGTTCTTTACTTAGCTTGGAGAGGTTTGCGGAACACGGCGAGAATACTCCCGCCGGCCTGCGACCGCGAAGCAATCTGGGCAAAGGGCGCGACCAGCGTGATTCGCAGGCCCTTGCGGATCGCTTTCCACAAAAGGCCGTCCGTTTTTGCCTCGGCTTGCGACACAGGATGGAATCCGAGCGTGCTCCAGACCGCGGAGTTCACGTAATTTGCGCTGCGCTCCACGTACGTCGTCGGCGGCGTCACCAGAACCGCCTGCTCGAATCCCAGCGATTTCATCACGTGCGCAAGCGATGTAGGCGAAAAATGCGTTATGTGCCTCGGCATTTCGAGGCCGTACCAGTAGCTGCCGAAAAGGCGCGACTCCCACGAATCGATGTTGGGGAGATTCAGGCAGTAGATTCCGCCGGGCTTCAGCCATTCCAGAACCCGATTCAGAAACGGTCGCGGATCGTAGACGTGCTCCAAGAGATCGAAGGAGGTGATCACGTCGAAGCTGTCCGGCGGGTAAGGGGCCTCGCTCGCCTCGCCGGTGAAAATGGTTGCGCCCGTGTTCTTTCGGGCGAGTTCCGCGGTTTCCCGGGAAAGCTCGGTGCCGTACAGCTCCCACTTGCCTTTGTCCATCGTGGTCAGAAAAGCGCCGGAGCTGCAGCCGATATCCAAAATCCTTCCGCCTTGCTTGAATTCCGCGATCAAGTCGTGCTGCAGCTTCCAGCGAGCGCTGGTATTGGATTCACCCGCGCGCATGATCGCGTTGTGATAGTCCTCGGTGTAGTGAGTGCCCATTTCTTCCGGCGCCGGCGGCACGGGCTGCCACACGCACGTGCATTTCGAGCAGCGCACCAGGCGATAGGTCTCTGTGCGGAGGTGAAATCGGTCCGGCGCAAACAGAAAGTCGGCCGGACCTTCCGCGCCGCAGAGCGGGCAAGCGAGCGCGATTCCCTTGATTTCCGGCTCGAGAACGGCCGCGGTCTGTCCGGTTCGGTGAAAGGCATCGGGCTGGCTCATTTGGTGCTCCGTCTACTAGGCTCGCAGTGCCTCCAGGGAGCGTCAATGGTACGTACGGTTGGCCTGTTTCCGTTTTGGTATGTCTTGAAATGTCGCGTTCCAGGCGTTCTGGTGCGTCCGCGCTTAGAGTTGCCCAAGAAGCCGCCAAGCTAGGGCGGCCCGAGATCAGCTAAGTTTCGCCTTGTATTCGCCTGCTGGATTCTGATATGCTCTCGCCCGCCCCCATACTTCAAACGAACCAAGGAGGACCTATGCCCATCGCTGAAACGCTTTTGCCGGAGTTCGATCAGGAGATCAAGAGCACGCGCAAGCTGCTCGAATGCGTCCCGGACGGAAAATTCGGCTACAAGCCGCACGAGAAATCGATGTCGCTCGGCCAGCTCGCCGCGCACGTCGCTCAAATACCGGAGTACACAGTTTCCACGATCAAGCTCGAGCGGCTGGACTTCAACGGCCAGGAAAAGCCGTTTGCGCCCACGACCCGCAAGGAATTGCTGGAAGCATTTGATAAAAGCGCCGCCGAAGGGCGGGCGCTTCTGGCCAATGCGTCCGATGAAGACCTGGCGAAGATTTGGACACTGACCTATATGGGCAAAGAGGTCTTTTCGATGCCGCGCTCGGCCGTGCTGCGAAACATGTGCTTTAATCACCTCTACCATCATCGCGGGCAGCTGGGCGTCTACCTGCGCATGAACAACGTCGCTATCCCTGGAATGTACGGCCCCTCGGCCGACGAAATGCACCTCTGGCAAGCGCAGGGCGCGTAGGCCCCAGTAGGACAGGCTTGAGCCTGTCGGTTTCCACAAGTACGGCGAAGGTCAAAACCGACAGGCTCAAAGCCTGTCCTACTTGTCTCGCAGTCGATTGCTGGAAGTGTGTCAATCCGGTATATTCGACGTAGTAATCCAAAATCATCGATTCCATATTCAGGGGACTGAACGCGCTATGGCTGACGAGTCGATCCCGTTTGCGACCGTGGAAGAAGCCGTCGAAGAAATCCGCCAGGGGAGGCAAATTGTCCTGGTGGACGACGAAGACCGCGAGAACGAGGGTGACCTCACCATGGCGGCGGAGAAAATCACCCCTGAAGCCGTGAACTTCATGGCCAAGAATGGGCGCGGCCTGGTCTGCCTGGCCCTGACCGAGGATCGTTGCGACGACCTCGCGCTTCCGCTGATGTCGCCTGTGAACACGTCGAACTACGGCACAGCGTTTTGCGAGTCGATCGACGCGCGGCGCGGCACCACCACCGGAATCAGCACGGCTGACCGAGCCACCACGATCCTCACCGCCATCGACTCGGAAACTCGCCCGACCGATCTGGCGCGGCCTGGGCACGTTTTCCCGCTGCGAGCGCGCAATGGCGGGGTTCTGGTGCGCGCGGGACAGACCGAAGCTTCCGTGGATCTGGCGCGAATTGCCGGGCTGACGCCGGCCGGCGTGATCTGCGAAATCATGAATGACGACGGGACGATGGCGCGCCTGCCGCAGCTCGCCGAATTCTGCGCCACGCACGGATTGAAGCTGCTCACGGTCGCGGAACTCATCCGCTATCGCATGCGCAACGAGCGCTACGTCCGCCGCGTAGCCGAGGGTGCCCTGCCGACGCGCTATGGCGATTTCCGGATGATCGTTTACGCCTCGGACGTGGACCGCGAGCAGCACATCGCCCTGGTGCGGGGAAACCTGACCGGCGCGCCGCCGCTCGTACGCGTGCACTCGCATTGCCTGACGGGAGACGTGTTCGCCTCGACCGAGTGCGATTGCCACGACATCATTGAACGCTCGCTCGAAGCCATCGTGGCGGAAAATCGCGGCGTCTTTGTCTACCTGCATCATACCGGCCGCGGCTTCGGCATCGACGCCGCCGCACCCGCACCCGGCGCGCTCCCGCGCATCCTCTATCACTCGCGCGAACAGATCGATGTGGATATTGCCCGCCAGCGCCTCCTGCAACACGAGAGCGGCATCGGCGCTCAGATTTTGATCGACCTGGGGCTGAGAAGCCTTCGCGTCCTCACCAATCATCCGAAGAAAGTAGTCGCACTCGAGGGCTACGGCCTCACGATCACCGAGCAAGTTCCTCTGCGAACGGCTTCGCCGAGAAAGCACACCCACCAGACGCTTTAAGCTAGCGCTCAAGCCTCAAACGTTTGCGAACCGCTGTTTTGCACCGCAATTGCCAGACAGGGTACAATGAATTTTTGAGCATGGGTGGAGACTGCTTCCCTGGTACGCGCATTCCGATCTGCTGCGCTGGGCTTGGCCGCACGTGGCGCGGCCGGGCGGCATTCCCAACAACAATAAAGGAACGTGATGCGAGTCGATAACGTGATTGACAAGGTCGTCGCCCGGTTCATCGGAACCAAGCACGAGCGCGACCTGAAAGTGATCCAGCCGCTGGTCAACGCGATCAACCTGCTTGCACCGGGCTTTGAAACGATGAGTGATGGCGAG
>Ga0210401_10001695_pt1 | contig 25165 bp, 25 predicted proteins | sample IncBWH32MmetaG_FD_150866 | JGI IMG/M metagenome (GOLD analysis project Ga0210401, IMG submission 150866) | Forest soil microbial communities from Barre Woods Harvard Forest LTER site, Petersham, Massachusetts, United States - Inc-BW-H-32-M | ecosystem: Environmental > Terrestrial > Soil >... | reverse complement strand
GGTGCACCTCGGCACCAGCGTGGGCGCGGCGTTCTTCCCGCACCACGCGTCGGACGGGGAGCGCCTGATCAAGCTGGCGGACATGGCCATGTACCGCGCCAAGGACAGCGGCCGCGGGCAGGCCGTGGCCTACACCGAGAACCTGGAGGCGCCAGAGGAAAAGCGCCTGGACATGGAGAACGACCTGCGCCGCGGGATCGAGCAGCGGGAATTCATGCTGTGGTACCAGCCCCAGGTGGACCTGCGCACGGGCCGGGTGATCGGCGCCGAAGCGCTCCTGCGCTGGCAGCACCCCACCCGCGGCCTGCTCGTCCCGGCCCAGTTCATCCCGCTGGCCGAGGAGAGCCGCCTGATCGTGCCCCTGGGCGAGTGGGTGCTGAAGGAGACATGCACCCAGGCCGCGGCCTGGCCCGACGCCGGGCTGAGCTTGAGCGTGGCGGTCAACCTCTCGGCCTGGCAGATGCACACCCAGAGCCTGCTGAAGACCGTGGACGCCGCGCTGGCCAGCAGCGGCCTGGAGCCCAAGCGCCTGGAGCTGGAGGTCACCGAGTCCGTGGCCATGCGCAACGCGGCGCAGACCCTGGAGACCCTGCGGGCCTTCGCCCAGCGCGGGGTGCGGCTGGCGCTGGATGATTTCGGCCAGGGCTACAGCAGCCTGGCCTACCTGCGGGACTTCCCGGTGCAGTCCATCAAATTGGACCGGGCCTTCGTGTCCGGCCTGCCCGGTTCGGACAAGGACGCCGCCATCGTGCGGGCGGTGCTGGGGCTTTGCCGCTCGCTGCAGCTGCAGTGCCTGGCCGAAGGGGTTGAAACCCGTGAGCAGGCCGAGTTCCTGAGGCGGGAAGGCTGCGATTCGGCGCAAGGGTTCTATTTCGCCCGGCCCATGAACCTGCAGTCCTTCCGACTTCTGCTCGAAGGCGGCGGCAGCCTGCCGTGAGGGCCCGCGCCAAGATCCTGCTGCTGTGCCTTCTGTTCCCCGCGGGCTGCTCGCAGCTGAGCCTGGCCTGGCGTTTCGGTCCATGGATGGTGGAGCGCGACGCGGTCCAGCGTTTGGATTGGCCCGCGGCCGAACGCCCCCGCCTGCACCAGGGGGTCCAGTCCTGGGCCCAGTTCGTGGGGCGGCAGGTCGCGCCCGCGCTGGCCAGCGCGGCGCGGGCCGTGGCTTCGGCCGTGGAAGCCGGCCAAAACCAGGCCGCCGCCGCCCGCCTGGTGGACGCGGCCCAGCGGGCCTGGTCGGCCGCCGCCGACGCTGCCGAGGCGCCGCTGGCGCAATTGCTGGCCTCGACCCAGCCCGGGGAGCGGGCCAGGGCGCTGGCCGTTTTTTTCAAGGCCAAGGACGCCAAGGACCAGGCGCGCTGGGCGGACCCGGACCGCGGCGCGGCGGACCAGTCCAAGCAGCTGATGGGCACCTTCAAGGACTACGCCGGGGAACCCAGCGACGCCCAGGGACGTATGATCGTGGAATGGGCGCGGCACAACGGTTTCCCGGGCCCGGCCTTCCTGGTCTGGCGCCAGGACCGCGAACGGGCCCTGTCCATGGCCCTGACCCAGGCTCCGGATCCGGCGGGCTTGCAGGCCTTGCTGCACGATTGGTGGCTGGGCCACGCCAGCCGTCCCCCGGCCTTGCGCCAAGCCATGGACGCCTACCATGCGCGGGTGCTGTCCGGCCTGGAGGCCTTGCTGGCCAGCCTGGACCACGGGCAGCGGGCCCACTGCGCCGAGCGGCTCCGGGCCCTGGCGCGGGAGCTGGACTCCATCGCCCGCAAGGCCTGGACCCCGCTTTGAACCGAAACGTTGCCTTGCAAGCCCGTCCCCGCTTGCCTATAATTTTCTCCCTTCAAAAAAGAAGGGTGGCCCCAGGGCCATGGACGCCTTGCGCCAGGGAGCCTCAGCTCCCTCCGAAACGGCAGTCCCCGCAGTTTGCACTCGTAGCTCAGTTGGATAGAGCGCATGGCTACGAACCATGAGGCCGGGAGTTCGAATCTCTCCGAGTGCAAAAATCAGCCGCGGGGACTGCCGTTTCGGTATTTAAGGCCGCCTTGGGCGGGGCCGGCTTTGGCCGTGCTGCTGGCCCTTTTGGACGCGCTATGGGCCGCCCAGGCCCTGTCCCAAAAGCCCGGCACGGACGCGTCCGTGGTCACCATGGCCAGCCTGGCGGTGTGGCTTTTCCTGCACATCCCCTCGGCCGCGATGGGCGGCCTGATCCTGCACTGGTGCGGTGAAAGCCTGAGCGGAGGCTCCCAAGGCCTTTCCCTGGTGGCCCGACTCACCCTGGGCGCTTTGGGCGCGCTGCAGACCCTGGCCCTGGCCCTGGTGCTGGCCCGCCGCCTCCGCCGCTGATGCCGACCGCCGCCGAACTTTCCTTGATGGCCCGGGCCCTGCGCCTGGCCGAACGGGCTGCGGCCCTGGGCGAGGTGCCCGTGGGAGCCTTGTTGGTGCAGGGGCCGCTGGACGCGGCCCGGCCCAAGGTGCTGGCCCAGGCCCACAACCGCACCGAGAGCCGGCCCGATCCCACCGCCCACGCCGAGCGGCTGGTGCTGGAGCGGGCGGCCCGCAAGCTGGGGCGTTGGCGCCTGAACGACTGCACCCTGATCGTGACCCTGGAACCCTGCGCCATGTGCGCGGGGGCCGCTGTGTGGGGGCGCCTGGGACGCATTGTCTACGGGGCGCCGGATCCCAAGGCCGGGGCCTGCGGCAGCGTGCTGCAGGTGGCGGACCATCCCCGCCTGAACCACCGCATACCCATCACCGGAGGGGTGCTGCAGGACGACTGCGGCCGCCTGCTCCGGCAGTTTTTCCAAGCCAAACGAAGGAAAGGGAACTCATGAAGATCAAGTGGATCGCCTTGCCCCTCTTGTCCGCGGCCCTGGCCGCCTGCGCCGCGCCCCAGGCCAAGACCGCGCCCAACCAGCCCGCGGCCTACCAGCCGCCCAAGGACCAGCCCGTGATGGTGGGCACCGACATCATCGCGCAGGTGCCCCAGGCCCAGGTCTGGGCCCTGTTGACCGACGTGGACAATTGGGGCGCCTGGAACAGCAAGGTGACCAAGGTCTCGCACGGGGCCGGCCTCAACGTGGGCGCGGACCTCAGCTACGGCTGGGAGGAGAAGTCGGTCACCGCCACGCTGGAGGAAATCAAGGAGCCGGAACGCATGGTTTGGAAGGGAGCCCGCAGCGGCGACAACGTGCGCATGCGCTGGACCCTGACCGGACGCCCGGACAACACCACCCTGATCAGCCTGCGCGCGGAATTGAAGCCCAATGCCAGCCAGACCGCCATCGCCAACGCCGGCAACGAGATCAGCGCGTGGATCAGCACGCTGCAGGCTGCCCTGAGCAAGAAGGCCGCCGACATCCAGGCCGCCGCGGCCGCCGCGGCGCCCGCGCCCAAGGGCAAAGGCAGGAAGAAGCTCCACAAGCCGGCGGCCAAGGCCGCCCCCAAGGCCCTCTCTGGCACCGCCGCCGCGCCGTTGAGCCCTGCCGCTGCCGCCCCGACGGCCGCGTCGGCGTCCGCCGCGGCCAAGTAGGGCCCGGCTTTACAAGCGGGGGGCCTTTTCTTATAGTCATCCCCCGGTCGAGCCCGCCCATGCCCGCCGGAATCCGCCTGCGGAGAGGTGGATGAGCGGTTTAAGTCACTCGACTCGAAATCGAGCGTACCGCAAGGTACCGGGGGTTCGAATCCCTCCCTCTCCGCCATTCCTTGCCGCTTCACGCGGCGTTCGGGCCTGTAGCTCAGTTGGCAGAGCGCGTCATTCGCATTGACGAGGTCAGCGGTTCGACTCCGCTCAGGTCCACCAAAAACGAAAAAGACCCAGCCGGTTTCACGGCTGGGTCTTTTTCGTTTTGCGGCCGCAAGGGGCTACGCATTCCATCGCAGGGGCGGCCGCTTCGCAGCGGTTTGGGATGCGCCGCTGCGATGGTGAACCGCGACCACCGGCTTTGAGCCGGTGGCGCGGGTCCACCTACCGTCATTGACCACAGGTTTTTGACGGGCTGTTGTCAGATGCGGTGAACAGAAGGAAAAGAATTGTTTCTGATTTTAGGGCCGCGGCATCTGAAGTTATGAACATGACAACCGGGGCTGGGGTAGCTTCGGCCGGGCGCCACCAGGGATTTGGGGGCAGAGCCGCTGGACGGCTGAATTTGAGCCCGTAAAATTTTTTAACAAAACCCGGAAAAGCCCCTTGGATCAAGGCTCTGGAAGCACTTTCCCGGGGGACCATTAGAGGGGACTCGCTATACTTGGGCTCGCCCAAAAATGCGGCATATTTTTGGGCAGGGGCCTTGGCGGACGGATCCGCCAAGGCGGGGCTGGGAGACGGGCGCATCTTCCGGACGAGGTGATCATGGCGGAACTATTGATCGTGGACGACAACGTGGGGCTGCGCGAGAGCATGTCCACGTACTTCGAGCACAAGGGCCACCACCTTCAGACCGCCGACGGCGTGGAGGCGGCCATGGACAGGATCCGGGCCAGCGCGCCGGACATCGTGCTCTCCGACCTGATCATGGAGGACGGCACGGGCCTGGGCCTGCGCGACCAGATCAAGCAGATGGGGCTGAAGAAGGAACCCTACTTCATCCTGCTGACCGGCCACGCCAACCTGGACAACGCCCGCGAGGCCTACCACCACGGGGTGGACCTGTACCTGACCAAGCCTTTCCAGATGCCGGCCCTGGCGCTGGCCGTGGACAACGCCCTCAAGGCCCAGAGCCAGGCGTCGCCTCCGCCGGCGCCGTCGCGGGCCCTGGACGGCGGGGACCCGGCCCGCATCCGCGCCCAGGCCGACGCGTTCTATCACGAGTTCTTCCTCACGCTGAACCCGGTGCTGCCGCGCCTGCTGCTGCTGCTGGAAGGGCGCTACGGCGGCCTGCAAAGCGACCAGCTCGGCTGCGTCAGCAGCATCTTCGACACCTGGCGCAAGCTGGTCTGGACCATGGCGGACTTCCATGAGCGCCTGGCCGACCCCGGCGATCCGACCCTGCAGCGCATGCGCTGGCACGGGCCGGCCGCGCTGCGGCGGATCCTGGACCGGCTGGAGCCGGACATGGCGGTGTGCCAGCTGTCCACGGAGGTGCGGCGCGAGCCGCGGCTGCCGCTGGCCTGGGTGCATGGCCCCACGGCCGAGGCCATCCTGGAGGCGGGCCTGCTGCGCCTGGCTTCCTTCTCCGCCCCGGGCGCCGTGCTCAGCTTCAGCTGGGTGGCGGGCGAACGGGGGCTGGAGCTGCAGATGGCCAGCGACAAGTCCCATCCCGAGCTGACCCCGGAGCTGATGCGCAACGTGGCGCTGCTGCCGCCCTTGCTGCCTCAGCTGGCGCAGGCCGGCGTAAGCGTGCAGGTGCAGGACAACGCCGGCCCCTGGACCCTGCTGTTCGACCTGGCCTGAGCGCCGGCCGGACCAAAAAAGCGGACCCCGGGGGCGACCCCGGGGTCTTCGCTTTTTGGCCCCGAGAATCTATACTCTAGGGCCCCGCGCCGCCTCGGCCGGGGACCCATCGGAGCCCACGACCGCATGACCATCGCCTCCCGTTTCGACAGCGGCCGCCCTGTCCTCAGTTTTGAGGTTTTCCCGCCCAAGCGGGAAGGCGATGTGGACGCCCTGTACCGGGTCTTCGACCAGCTGGCTCCGCTCAAGCCGGACTATGTCTCGGTCACCTACGGCGCCGGCGGAAGCAATGTGGGCCTGCATTTCGAGATCACCAAGCGCCTGATCCAGCTGGGCATCACCCCCCTGCCCCACTTCACCTGCGTGGGCCAGGGCCGGGACCAGATCCGCGAGCAGCTGGACCGGCTGCGCGGGATCGGCGTGCGCAACATCCTGGCCCTGCGCGGGGACCCGCCCAAAGGCGCCGAGCATTTTGTGCCCCATCCCGACGGCTTCGCCCACGCCAATGAACTGATCACCTTCATCCGCGCCCACTACGATTTCTGCGTGGGGGCGGCCTTTTATCCGGAAAAGCACCCCGAGGCCGTGGACGTGGAAAGCGACCTAGCCTACCTGAAGGCCAAGGTGGACGCGGGCGCGGATTTCCTGAACAGCCAGATGTTCTTCGACAACCGCGCCTACTTCGATTTCGCGGCCCGCGCCCGCGCCACCGGCATCAAGGTGCCGCTGGTGCCGGGCATCATGCCGGTGGCCAGCGCCAAATTCTTCCTGCGCGATTTCGGCGTGAGCATCCCGGACGCGCTGCGTTCCGGCTTCAAGGGCGACGACGCGGCCGACCGCGAACATGGGCTGGCTTACGCCGCGGAACAGTGCCGCGACCTGCTCGCCGGCGGGGTGCCCGGGCTGCACCTTTACATCATGAACCAGGCCGAAAACGCCAAGCGCCTGTGGGCGGCGCTGGGCCGGGCCTAGGGCCCGCGGAGGACGCATGAAGCACGTGATCCTGTACGGGCCGCCCGCCGTGGGCAAGCTGACCGTGGCCGAAGCCCTGGGCGCCCTCACGGGCTGGGGCGTGGTCCACAACCACCTGAGCAACAACCTGGTGCTGGAGGTCTTCTCCTACGGCCACCCCGAGTTCGCCCGCCTGGTGCTGGACATACGAACCCAGGTCTTTGAGGCCGCGGCCAAGGCCCGGGTGGACGGCATCATCAGCACCCTGGTCTACGCCCCGGGCGGCCTGGACGACAAGATCGTGGCCGACTGGAAGCGGCGCGTGGCCAGGCACGGCGGCGAGACCGTGTTCGTGCGCCTGCATTGCAAGGAGGCCACGCTGTTCCAGCGGGTGGCCAACCCCAGCCGCAAGGGCCACAAGAAGATCGTGGACAGGACCATGCTCCGGAATTGGCTCAAGCGAGGGGACCTTTTCGCGTCGGTGAAGGGCGTGGCCAGCCTGGAAGTGGACACGGACCGGCTGAAGCCGGCCCAGGCCGCCCAAGCCATTGCCGACGCCCTGGGCCTGCCCCTGGCCGCCAAGCCTAAACCGAAGTCCAAGGCCAGGCCCCGTGGCTGAGGCGTCCGCGCTGGTCCGACTGAACAAGCATCTGGCCGACCTCGGCCTGGCTTCGCGGCGCGGGGCCGAGCCCCTGATCACGGGCGGCAAGGTGAAGGTGAACGGGGTGGTGGTGACCGACCTGGCCACCAAAGTGGACCCGGCCCAGGACAAGGTGGAGCTGGTGGCCGGCGCGCTGAAAAAGACGGGCCCGGCCGGCTACCTGCTGAACAAGCCCGTGGGCTACGTCACCACCAAGGGCGAGGAAGAGGGCCCCGCCATCCTGGACCTGCTTCCCAAGGAGGCCGCGTCCATGAGCTACGCCGGCCGCCTGGACAAGGACAGCCGCGGCCTGGTGCTGATGCTGGCCGACGGCCGCATCAGCTACGCCCTGACCGCGCCCGAGAGCCACCTGGAAAAAGAGTACGAAGTGATCTGCGAGACCGAGCCCACCGAGAACCAGCTGCTGAAGATCTCCAAGGGCCTGCAGCTGAAGGACGGCCCCACCCGCCCCTGCAAGGCGGAACCCATGGGCGGCCGGCGCTTCCGCATCGTCATCACCGAAGGCCGCAACCGCCAGGTCCGCCGCATGGCCAGCCGGGTGGGCCTGGAGGTGGTGGACCTGCGCCGCGTGCGCGTGGGCCCGCTGCGCATGGGCTCCATCGTGGAAGGTGAATGGCGCGAGATGACCGAGCGCCAGGCGGACGAACTAAGGGAGGCGTCCGGGCTGAAGCCCGGGCCGAAGCTGGGTCACTAGAAATTCAATCGAACCAATTTTGCAGAAAATGTTCAGGGCTTGGCCCCGCGCCGCACCGGATAGCCTTCCAACTTCCACCACTCCAGCCCGCCGGTCATTTCCTTCACCTTGAAACCCAGCTTGGCCAGCTTGTAGGCGGCCTTGGTGCTGGCGTTGCAGCCCACCCCCGTGCATTGGGTGACGATGACCTTTTTCTTGTCCAGGTGCCGGGTCGTGGCCGCGCTGATCTCGCGGTGCCACAGATGGACTGCGCCGGGCACGTGGCCGCGGGCGTAGGACGCGGCGCTGCGGCCGTCCAGCAGGAGGAAGCCCGGCACCTTGGCCTGCAGGTCGGTCCACACGTCGGACGCGTCCACTTCCAGGCCCAGCTTCTTGGCCAGATGGGCCGCGGCCTGGGCCGGGGCCAGGGCGGGGTATTCCAGCACGCGGGAGGGGACGGGTTTGGGCATGCCAACCTCAGAGAAGGACTGATGTCCAATCCCTGAAGTTACGCAGGCGCCTAATTTTTTGATCCAATAATTTTGGGCTTTTTAGGGCCAGCTAGTTGTGGTTCAGGTCGTGCTTGATGTCATGGCCAGCGTCCCGCGCCGCGTCCTTGGTGTCCTGGACCGCGTTGTCGATCTTTTCGCCGGCCTTCTGGGCCGGGCCTTTGTCGCAGGCCATGGTCAAGCCGGCCAGGCAAAGGCCGACCAATGCCACGTAGAACATCTTTGAGATCTTCATGCCGCACCTGCAGTGGAGGGAGGTATCCACCTAAGAAAGGGCCATGGGGGCGGCTTTATTCCATGCCTGCGGGCGATTGATGAGGACGATGGGTCGGTGCAGGGAATAAACAGCCCTCCCGGGCCATTGGATGCGGGGACCCGGCCTTGGGCTTGGTCCTTGGACCCATGACCCTACGAGGTAAGCATGCGAACACCCATTTGGCTGCCAGTCGCGATGATCCTGGCTACGGCTCCACTTTTGCACGCGGACAACGGCGAAAACGAACGGAACCGGGGATTGGGCGGGCTGAGCCAGGGACAAGGCGGCGCTCCAGCCCAGGGCGGCGGCCAAGGCCAGCCCCAGGGCCAGGTCGAGCAGCGTTTTCCCACGGCCGGAGCCGTCGGCAACAGCCAGGCCAGGCCGGCCAGGCATTCTGCGCCCCGCACCCACGCCCCCCGCCAACGTTCCGCCAACCAAGGCTCGGCGTCGCATGCAGCCGCCGGCCAGGCGCCGGCCCAAGGGCCCTCGGCCAACACCGCCAGCCATATCCAAAAGCGCCCGCACGGCCAGGCACCGGCCGGCCGGGCCAAGGCCGCGGCAGGACCCACCTCCAACATACCCGGGGTCGGCGCCAACCACGCCGGCAAGCCGGACCTGGACGCCCAGCGCGCCGCGGGCCACCAGAAATTGGCTGGCCTGGGAGTCCGTCCCGCTCCACGCCCCATCGGAAACCGTTCCAGCATCGTCCGCAGCAGCGCCGAGCAGTCCAGGGTCAGCGCGCCCAGCCACGGGCCCGACAACCGCGCCCTTCCGACACGGCAGGTGGACCTGCGGCATTTCAAGAGCGGCGGGATGGGAGCCCGCATGCAGGGCCTCAGCTCGGGGCCGCGCATGGCGGGCTTTGGCCGCATGAACGCGGAGGAACGCGAGCCGGGCCGCTACTACTGGCACGACGACGGCGGCCAGCGCTACTGCCACTACATGGATCCCTGGGGCTACCAGTGGTACGGCTGGTACGGCGAGGACGACGTGCTGTGGGTGCGCTACTACAGCGACCGCTGGTGGAACTACGACGCGGAGATGGGCCGCTGGCTCTTTTGGGACGACGGCCAGTGGTGGTGGCAGGATGAGGACGGCGGCGGAGTCTATGTCTACGTGGACGGCGGCTACATCCTGGACTAGGCCCGCCTGAAGAAACGCCTGCCTACAAAAGCTCCATCTGCCCCGGCCGCACAAAAGTGGCCGGGGCATTTTTAAAGTCGTCGAACATGCCGGCTTCCTCGTCCAGCGAGTTGAGGCCCAGCCTGCGGCAGCTCAGCTCAAAGAGCTCGTCCGTGGCCCGCCACAGGGGCCCGCTGCCGCTGAAGCGTTTGCCGAACTGGGCGTTGTTGAGCTGGCCGTCCCGGGCGTCCATCACCAGGTTGCGGACCTTCTTGGCGTGGGTGGGGAACTGCTCCTCCAGGGTGTGGAAGAACACGTCCTTCACCTCGGCCGGCAGGCGCAGCATGGTGCGGAAGGCGAAGCGGGCGCCGGCGTCGCGGCTGCGCTGCAGTATCTCGGGGATTTGGCCGTCGTTCAGGCCCGGGATGATGGGCGCCAGGCCCACGCCCACGGACACGCCGGCCCGGGCCAGCTTTTCCATGGCCGCGAAGCGGCGGCTGGGGGGCGGCGCGCCGGGCTCCATCTTGGCGGCCATGGCGTCGTCGCTGAAGGCGCAGCTCAGGTTGACGTGCACGCGGGCGTCGCGGGTCAGCTGCTGCAGAAGATCGGTGTCGCGGACGATGAGCGGGCTCTTGGTGATGATGGACAGCGGGTTGCGGAAGGACGCGCAGACTTCCAGGCAGCCGCGGGTCAGCTTGTAGCTGGCTTCCAAGGGCTGGTAGCAGTCGGTGTTGCCGCTCAGGACCAGGACCTCGCCGGTCCACTTCGGCCGCAGGAACTCCTGGCGCAGCAGTTCCGCGGCGTTGAGCTTGGCCACGATCTTGGTCTCAAAGTCGGTGCCCGCGCCATGTCCCAGGTACTGGTGGCTGGGCCGGGCATAGCAGTAGGCGCAGGCGTGGGTGCAGCCGCGGTAGGGGTTGGCGCTGTGGCGGAAGCCCAGGTCCGGGGAATCGTTGGTGGAAATGAAGGACTTGGCCTGCTCCTCAAAGACCTTGAGCTCGGCGCGCGGGATGCCCTCCAGGAATTCGCCGCCGTGCACGGCGTCCCAGGGGTTGGGCGGGTTGTAGACCGGTCGCAGAGTCATGGGTGATCGTAGCCCCTCCGCCTTGGCGCTGGCAAGGTCGGGCGGGCCGGGGCTAGAATGCTGGGCCTCCCGCTTTTTGGACCGCCATGCCCACCGCCACCCTCAGCGGCGCCCTCACCATCCTCCGCACCCTGCGGGCCTTCAACCACGAGGCCCTGCTGGCGGGCGGCTGCGTGCGCGACCGCCTGCTGGGGCTGGAGCCCAAGGACTTTGACATCGCCACCAGCGCCCGGCCCGAGCAGGTGGCCGAGGCCTTTGAGCACACCGAGGGCGTGGGCGCGGCCTTTGGCGTGGTGCTGGTGGTGGTGGACGGCGCGGCCTACGAGGTGGCCACCTTCCGCAAGGACGGGCCCTACCAGGACGGCCGCCGGCCTTCGGTGGTGGAGTTCTGCTCGCCGGAGGAGGACGCGGCCCGCCGGGACTTCACGGTCAACGGCCTGTTCTACGACCCGGACCGGGACGAGGTGCTGGACTATGTGGGCGGCCAGGCCGACCTGAAGGCGGGCCTGCTGCGCGCCATCGGCGACCCCGCGGCCCGCTTCGAGGAGGACCGCCTGCGGGTCCTGCGCTGCGTGCGCTTCGCCTGCCAGCTGGGCTTCCGCATCGACCCGGCCACCTGGGCCGCGGCCAAAGGGTTCAGCGGCAAGATGGGGGCCCTGGCCATGGAGCGGGTGGGCCAGGAGCTGACCAAGATCCTCTGCACGCCCAAGCCGCGCCTTGGCCTGGAGCTGCTGGACAACGCAGGCTTGGTTGAGGCCCTGCTGCCCGAGCTGCTGGCCATGAAAGGCTGCAGCCAGCCCCCGGAGTTCCACCCCGAGGGCGACGTGTGGGAGCACACCCTGGGCGTGCTGCAGGCCCTGCCCGTTGACGGCCCCCCAAGCAAGGCCCTGGCCTGGGCCGCCCTGCTGCACGACATGGCCAAGCCGGCCACGCGCACGGTGTCGGACCGCATCCGCTTTCACGGCCACGAGAGCCTGGGCGCGGAACAGGCCCGGGCGGTCTGCGGCCGCATGAAGCTGAGCAATGAGCTCAGCGAGGCCGTGGCCACGCTGGTGGCCGACCACCTGCGCCTGGACCCCATCAAGCAGATGAAGCTGTCCACGCTGAAGCGCCTGCTCCGGCGCGACGACCTGGAGGACCTGCTGCGCCTGCACAAGGCCGACTGCCTGGGCAGCCACGGCAACCTGGAGCTTTACGACTACGCCCGGGCCCGGCAAAAGGAATACGAGGGCGCCGAAGCCGCCCAGGGCCTGAGGCCCCAGCCCCTGATCGACGGCGCGGACCTCATCGCCTGGGGCTATGTGCCCGGTCCGGCGTTCAAGGAGATCCTAGGCTTGGTGGAGGACGAGCAGCTGGAAGGGCGGCTGGAGGACAAGGACTCTGCCAGGGCTTTTGTGGAAGAACGTTATCTGAAATAACCATGGGGGGTGGGGGGATGCAAAGAACCGTCCTTGCGGTGTGCCTATGCCTGTTGTCCGCGGGTCTCAGTGGAAGAGACCTCATTTCTTTCGAAAGCGGCGATCGAACGGGGTTCAAGGATGACGACACAGGTTCCGAGGTCATACCGGCCCGCTTCAAGGATGCCCGCGAATTTGAAGACGGCTTTGCGGCCGTCACGGAAGACGGGGATCATTGGGGATTTATTGGCGAGAACGGCGCTTGGCGCTTGAAGCCTGTGTATGACGATGCCGGGGATTTTTCAGAAGGCTTGGCATGGGTTTCCTTGGACGGACACGGCCAATACATCAGTCCCTCAGGCAAGAAGGTCCCTTGGCCGCCAAACCAGGCGGGAACCGCCTTTCATTCAGGGGTTGCGGCGGTCGAAATGGACCAGCATTGGTTCCTACTGAAGCGGGATGGAAGCCGAACACCTCTTCCCGATGTGAATTACTGCCTGGATGGCGGAGAAGGTTATACTCCGTGCTACGATTCGGGCAAGAAAATGGGACTCAAAAACGCCGCCGGAGACTGGGCCATCCCGCCGCGGTTCTCCTATGTCTACGCTCCCAATGGCGGGATGGTGCAGGTGGATTTGGACGGTAAAGAGGGGCTGTGGGCCTCTTCTGGATCCGAGGTGGTCCCGCCGGTATTTGACTGGATTTCGATTGGCCGGAACAGCGCGTTTTCTGCGAGGGCGGGCGGCTGGAATCTGGTTCAGATGACCGATGGCTCCCGAAAATCGAGGCCCCGGTATTCGGTCCAGGCCTATGGGGTGCCGGTCCTTTGCGCGCTGCTTCTTCTCTTCGCCGTCTGGAGCTTTCAAACTTGGCGTTTTCTGGCGAAGCCATGGCCCCCAGAACGGAAGCCCAAAATCGAAGCCTATTGGGTTTACGTTTCCCAAAGAGGGGCCGCCGGAACTTTCATCATGATGTCGGCGCTGACATTCATGATGTTTGTTTCGACCGAGGTTTCCGAATGGTGGCGGGGCTTCCTGGTGGTCACGTATTACGATTCACCCCGACTTTTGATCGCCCTCAACGCGTTGAGATGGGCGGTCGGCTTCGCCGCGTTCCCTTTGGTGTGGGCCATCATCAGTTGGTTTGCCATCCGCAGCAGCCAAGCGGTGGACCTCGGACGGCGCGGGCAAAAATGGTCACCCCAGCAGCGTTCCAAGGAGCTTTGGCGCTGGCTCATCATGATTGGCTTCCCCATGTTGGCGTTCATTGACGGCGTATACACCGCGGACAGCCTGGGATTGAGTTGGCCCGCCGAGATCGCGACGGCCTTGGCATTTCTAGCGGTGGCCCAGTTATTGGCGGACCGGCTGTTCCTTTGGGCTTGGGGGAGCAGCGCCCAATCCGCCAAAGAAGTCAGGAGCGCGAGACCTTTAGAGCGTTTTGTCGACAAATTGAAGCTGCCGGTGAAAGGGATTTGGCTCATCGGGGATCCAAGGGACGGCATTCCCAATGCGGTGGTCGTGGCAGGCCCCGTAGGGCGGCCACGGATCTTCATCAGCCGCAGCCTTTTGCGGGGATTGAGTCTGCCCCAGCAAAAGGCGGTGATCGCCCACGAATTGGGCCATATTGTGCATGGCCATATTAGGAAGAGATTCCTGCTGGTGGTCTTGCTGTTGATCCTGAATGGCCTAATATCACTGTTGGTGTTCAAGCTGCCCGGATTTTCACCATGGGGTTCGTGGCTGTGCCTCGCCGTCACCCTCTATGTGTGGTTGCGATTCAGGGCCTGGTACAGCCGCAAAGGCGAGTACGAGGCGGATGCCTATGCAGCCAAGGTGATTGGCAAGTCCGGCGTCGTGGCCAAAGCCTTGATACGTTTGCACGACCTGGCCTGGCTGCCCGAGCAATGGAGCAAGCGTCAAAGGCGCGGTATGGGCCATCCGTCGCTGAAAGATCGGGTGGAACGCCTGATGGAAATGGGAAAAAATCCAAAATTGGAGAAAGCCAAATCGACCGTTGGATAGAAACGGTGCGGCCGAACTAAATCTTTCCGTACATCAAGGTGAACGAGGCGGCGCCGCCGCCCAGGTCCACGCCCACCACGTCCTTCACATTTTGGCTGTTGAGGATGCGCCAGCTGAAGCCCAGGCCAATGCGCAGCTCTTCGGTCACGTTCAGCATCCAGTTCACTTCCGGCTCCAGCACCAGGAAGTCCACGTGGTCGCGCCCGGCGTTGGCGGACAGGTTGGCCGAAGAGGCCTGGCCCAGGGCCACCAGGCAGGACACGTTGAAATAAAAGAGCCGCCGCGGGTAGAACGAATCGTCGATGGAAACGCCGCCGTAGCTGAGGCCCAGGTCATGCTTGGCATTGTTGGCGCCGTAGGTCGGCATCAGCTCGGTGGACAGGGAATAGCTGGCCACGCCCAGGCCCAGGCTTTCACCCAGCAGAAACTCGCCGCGCCCCCCCACCAGGAACGCCGTTCCTTCGTTCAGGAACGCCGCCTTCATGGCCGGGCCCCCCTGAGCCGGGAACTGGGTCTTGGGTTCGAACAAGATTTGGGTGGTCGAGGTGCTGTTTCGCGCCGCATCCGGGGCGTCGGCGCGCAGAAATACGGGGCCGGCGAGAAGGGCCAGTAACAAAAGATAACAGGCATTCTTCTGCATAGGCCCCTATTCTCCCCGCTTCCAAGCCGATTGTCAGGCCCAATGATCGGACGGCCGAGCATTGGGCGTTTACAGGCCGGGGTTCCAGTCCTTACAATAGCGGACCGAACGCTAAAATCGGGTTCAAAACAGACGATGGTTGGCGCAACCGATCCCAAGACTCCCCGTTCCAACCTGGTCGCCTGGGTGGCCGTGCCTTTGCTGGCCTTGCCCCTAGGGCTGCCTGTGGGGCGTTTTGCCCTGATCCGCTGGGACCAGCACCGCGCCGAGGCCGCAGCCTTGGCTGAGCTGGCCCGGCCGCAGCCCCTGCCGGCCGCCTACGGGGTCCTGGGCGGCATACGGTTGGAGCAGGGCCGCTTGGCCGAGGCCATCCCCCTGCTGCAAAAAGCCGCGGTCTGGGAAGCCTCCCAGGGCAGGGACACCCGCGACAGCCTTTGCCTGGCCAAGGCCGAAATCGATGGCGCGGCCAAGGGAGTCCCCGGGGCGAACCAGGCAGCGGCCGCGCAGGCGCTGCAGCAGGCGGAACGCCTGGCCGTCGGCCTGGCCCAGGGAAAGCAGGCCCAGACCTATTTCAGCGCCGGCTTGTTTTGGCGGCAGTTGGGCCATCGGGACGAGGCCCTGCGAGACCTGCGAACGGCGGTGCGGCTCCAACCCGACGACTGGGTGGACCTGGGCCCGCTGGAAGGCAGGGGCAAGACCTCGGGCTTGGCAGGGTATTACCAGAAGATGCTGGCTGCGGCCGAGCAGGATAGAGCGGCCCTAACGGCGGGGGGTACACCATGAGCATGGCGCCGATCCGCGGCACCATCGAGCAACGCCAATTTGAGCGAATCGTGTCCCAGTTGCAGATAAAGTACTACGTCGTCGACGAGGCCTACGCCACGCAGCTCCTGACCGAGGCGGCCTACAAGGACACCTCCCTGGCCCAGCTGGCGGAGACCAAACGCCCGCTCACGGCGCTCAGCGGCATGACCGAAAACATCAGCCAAGGCGGGCTGTCGCTGGTCAGCGAGCAGCCCCTGGCCGTGGGCATCAAGGTGGTCTGCGACATCACCATGCCCAACATGCCCCGGCCCTTGCGCGCCCTGGCCGAGGTGGTGCGTTCGGACAGCAAGGACGGTCGGATCGTCGACCGCACGGTCAGCATCTACAAAGCCGGGCTCAAAATTTTGGCCATCAACAAGGACGACCTGACCCGCATTGAGAATTACATCATTGAGGAAAAGATCAAACACCGCCTCGGCGGGCGTTGATTTTTCCGGCGAAGGCGAAAATCCAGTGTTTTCAACAGATTTTGTGAATAACCTGTGAACAACCTCGAAAATAAGCGCCTAAAACTTTTGAAAAGTTAAGATTCACAATACTTTTTCCGATTTAAAGAGCCTCCAAGGGCGTGTATAATAACCGCCCGAATGATCGCGTCCGGCTCCGCCGGGCGCTTACCCTATCACGCTGACAGGTCTATGGCCAAAGACGAAGCCAAGAAGCGGACGCCCGGCGAATATGGCGCCGAAAACATCACCGTGCTGGAAGGCCTGGAGGCCGTGCGCAAGCGGCCGGGCATGTACATCGGGCCCACGAACGAATACGGGCTGCACCACATGATCTGGGAAGTGGTCGACAACAGCGTCGACGAAGCCATGGGCGGCTACGCCGACCGCATCGAGGTGACCCTGCACGCCGACGGGTCCTGCTCGGTGACGGACAACGGCCGCGGCATCCCCACCGGCCCCAACGCCAAGCTGGGCAAGGACACCCTGGAAGTGGTCATGACCGTCCTGCACGCGGGCGGCAAGTTCGACAAGGACAGCTACGCGGTCTCCGGCGGCCTGCACGGCGTGGGCGTGAGCGTGGTCAACGCCCTGAGCGAGTGGCTGGAGGTGGAGGTCCGCCGCGAGGGCAAGGTCTTCTTCCAGCGTTACGAGCGCGGCGTGGCCGTCACCAAGGTGAAGGTCAGCGGTGAAGCCAAGAAGACCGGCACCAAGGTCACCTTCAAGGCCGACAAGACCGTGTTCAGCGTGACCGAATTCAACCACGACACCGTGGTGAACCGCCTGCGCGAGATCAGCTTTTTGAACAAGGGGCTCACCGTCAAGTTCCGCGACGAGCGCGGCAAGGAGCCCAAGGAGCACGAGTTCCACTTCGAAGGCGGCATCTCGGCCTTTGTGAAGCACCTGAGCAAGAGCAAGGAGCCCCTGCACGCCACGCCCTTGACCTTTGAGAAGCAGAAGGACGGCGTCACCGTGGAAGTGGCCATGCAGTACAACGACGGCTACGCCGAGAACATCTTCTGCTTCGTCAACAACATCAACACCCGCGACGGCGGCAGCCACCTGGTGGGCTTCAAGGGCGCGCTGACCCGCGCGGCCAACAAATTCGCCAAGGACGCCGGGCTGCTGAAGAAGGAAGGCCAGGCGCTCGAGAGCGACGATGTGCGCGAGGGCCTGGTGGCGGTGATCAGCTGCAAGGTGCCCGAGCCCCAGTTTGACAGCCAGACCAAGGGCAAGCTGGTGAACCCGGAAGTGAAGGACATCGTCCAGGCCGTCACCTACGACTACCTGCAGGGCTTCTTCGAGCAGAACACGGCCCTGGCCAAGCGCCTGATGAGCAAGGCCGTCAACGCCCTGGAGGCCCGCGAGGCCGCCCGCAAGGCCCGCGAGCTGACCCGGCGCAAGGGCGTGCTGGACGGCATGAGCCTGCCCGGCAAGCTGGCCGACTGCAGCGAGCGCGATGCCAGCCTTTGCGAGGTGTACCTGGTGGAGGGCGACTCGGCCGGCGGCAGCGCCAAGCAGGGCCGCGACCGGCGCTTCCAGGCCATCCTGCCGCTGCGCGGCAAGATCCTGAACGTGGAGAAGGCCCGCATCGACAAGCTCTTCGCCAACGAGGAAATACGGGCCATGATCACGGCCATGGGCGCGGGCATCGGCAGCGAGTTCGACATCGAGAAAGCCCGCTACCACAAGATCATCATCATGACCGACGCCGACGTGGACGGCTCGCACATCCGGACCTTGCTGCTGACGTTCTTCTACCGCCACATGCCGGCGCTGCTGGAGCGGGGCTACCTTTACATCGCCCAGCCGCCCCTGTTCAAGCTGAAGCGGGGCAAGAAGGAGGAGTACGTCAAGGACGAGAAGTCCATGGACTCCATCCTCATCAACGGCGGCACGGACGACGCCAAGCTGGTGCGCCTGAAGAACGGCAAGGTGGAATCCAGCTTCGAATCGTCCAAGTTCCGCGACCTGATCAAGGATCTGGCCGACCTGGACCGCATCCTGCCGCGGCTGCGGCGCACCATGGACCTGGACGCCTACCTGGAAGCCAAGGTGAAGCCCCAGTACCTGGTCAAGGGCCCGCACTCGCACACCCTCTGCGCCAACGAGAAGGCGGCCGAGGTGGAGGCCGAGCGCCTGTCCAAGGCCGGCTCCACGGCCCGCGCGGCCACTGAGGAGGACGCCTACTACGGCGACTTCCTGCGACTGGACGAAACCAAGGTGGCCCGCGTGGAGATCCAGGCCCTGAGCGACCTGGGCGAGCTGCGCGAGATGGAGGAGCTGGTGGCGCGCCTGACCAAGAAGGGCCTGCCCCTGGACGACATCCTCAGCGAGGAGCACCTGGCCGACGCCGAGACCGACCTGAAGAAGCGCAAGCCGCTTTTCCAGATCGTGACCGACAAGAAGACCTACGACCTTTACCACGTGCGCGAGGTGGTGGAGAAGGTGAAGGAGCTGGGCAAGGCGGGATCCAGCCTGCAGCGCTACAAGGGGCTGGGCGAGATGAACCCCGAGCAGCTCTGGGAGACCACCATGGACCCGGGCCGCCGCAGCCTGCTGCAGGTGCGCCTGGAGGACGCCGTGGAGGCCGACCGCATCTTCAGCGTGCTGATGGGCGACGCGGTGGAGCCCCGGCGCCTCTTCATCCAGCAGCACGCCCAAGAAGTGTCCAACCTGGACGTATAGAGGTGGCCATGGACGATCTGAAGGAATTCCTTAAGGGCGTGCTTCTCTTCAAGGACCTGCCGGCCAAGGAGCTGGAGAAGGTGGCCAAGCTCTTCACCGAGCTGGACTTCCCCAAGTACCATGTGATCTTCCAGGAAGGCAGCCCCGGCGACCTGCTTTTCATCATCAAGTCCGGGGTGGTCAAGATCAGCAAGGAGGCCTCGGACGGGCGGGTGAAGACCCTGGCCCTGCTCAACGTGGGCGAGGTCTTCGGCGAAATGAGCGTGCTGGGCGAGGAGCCCCGCAGCGCCAACGCCGAGACCCTGACGGTGGTGCATGCCGCCGCCATCAAGCGGGACGACTTCCGCCTGCTGGTGGAGAAGAACCCCGCCATCTCGCTCTACATTATCCGCACCCTGATCGACCGGCTCATCCAGGCCGACCGCCAGATCAAGAACCTGGCCCTGGGAAACAGCCGCGCCAAGATCGCCGACATTTTGCTGCAGCTGAGCCAGGAGTTCGGCGGCGAGGACGCCGGCAAGGTGGGCGTGCGGCTCACCCACCAGGAATTGGCCGACCTGGCCGGCCTGGCCCGCGAAACCACCACCAAGCTGCTGAACGAATTCGTGAAGGACGACAGCATCATCCTCAAGGACCGGGAGATAGAGATCCTGGACAAGGCCAAGCTGCAGCAGTGGGTGATGTAATTTCCAATCCAAGGAACCGTTGAAATGTTGGACTTGAAGCACGTGCGAGACAACCTGCCGGCCGTGGCCGCCGCCCTGAAGAAGCGCGGGCTGGACTTCGACGTGGCCGGCTTCGAGGCCCTGGACAAGGCCCGCCGCGAGGCCATCCGCGCCAGCGAAGAAGCCAAGGCCCAGAAGAACGAGATGAGCCGCAGGTTCGGAGAGCTCAAGAAGGCCCAGGCCCCCGAGGCCGAAACCGCCCATCTGAAGGCCAACATCGCCCAAGTGGACGTGATCATCGGCGGCGCCGAAGCCAAGGCCGCGGCGCTGGACGGCCAGCTGCTGGACATCCTCAAGCGCACGCCCAACCTGCCCGCGGCCAGCGTGCCCGCCGGACTGAGCGCGGACGAGAACATCAAGGTCAAGGAATGGGGCCAGGTCCCCAGCTTCGCCTTCCAGCCCAAGCCGCATTGGGAGCTGGGCGAGGCCCTGGGCATCCTGGACTTTGAGCGGGCCGCCAAGGTCACGGGCGCGCGCTTCACCTTCTACAAGGGCCTGGGCGCGCGCCTGGAGCGCGCCCTGATCCAGTTCATGCTGGACACCCAGACCCAGCAGCACGGCTACACCGAATTTTGGACCCCCTTGATGGTGAACGCGGAGACCCTCTACGGCACGGGCCAGCTGCCCAAGTTCGAGGAGGACCTCTTCCGCCTGCGGGGGGAGAACGGCTACTACTTGATCCCCACCGCCGAGGTCCCGCTCACCAACTACCACCGCGACGAGACCCTGGACGAGTCGGTCCTGCCGCTCAAGTACACGGCCTACACGCCCTGCTTCCGCGCCGAAGCCGGCAGCTACGGCCGCGACACCAAGGGCATGGTGCGGCAGCACCAGTTCAACAAGGTGGAGCTGGTCAAGTTCACCACGCCCGAGTCCAGCGAGGCCGAGCACGAGGCCCTGACCGAGGACGCGGAAAAGATCCTGGAGCTGCTGGCACTGCCCTACAGAAGGATGCTGTTGTGCGCCGGGGACATGGGCTTCGGCGCGCAAAAGTGCTACGACCTGGAGGTCTACTCGGCCGGCCAGGAGAAGCTGTGGTGGGAATGCAGCAGCTGCAGCAACTTCGGCGACTTCCAGGCCCGCCGCGCCAACATCAAGGTCAAGCGCAAGGACGGCAAGAAGGAGCTGCTGCACACCCTCAACGGCAGCGGCCTGGCCACCAGCCGCGTGCTGCCGGCCATCCTGGAGAACAACCAGAACGCCGACGGCAGCGTCACCGTGCCCAAGGCGCTGCGCCCCTACCTGGGCGGCCTTGAGACCATCGCCCGCCCCTGAAGAGGGAAGGAGCCCGACCCATGGCTGAAGCAAAAATTTCCAACGCGGCGCCCAAGCGGTCCGGGCTTTACGTGGTGCTGGGCGGCGCGGCCGCTGAGATTTTTGGCTTTGTGCTGCTGGCCCAGGGCAGCATGACCCTGGCGCCGCTGCTGCTGGTGGGAAGCTTCCCGGTGATGGGCCTGGGCATTTGGATGGGATGGGACTGACATGGCCGGGGCGATGAAGCCGCTGTTCGGCAAACCCGGCTCCGCCGGCGACAACCTGCTGTTCCTAAGGCTGCGCTGGTTCCTGGGACTGTGGATCGGCGTGACGCTGGGCCTCTTCTTCGGCGGCCGGGGCTGGCTGGACTATTGCAGCGGCGGCCTGCTGGGCCTCTTCCTGCTTTCGCAGCTGGTGCTGTGGAAGCTGCCGGCCACCTGGTTCCGCGGCCTGCAGCTGCACACCGCCGTGTTCCTGCTGGACCTTTTCTTCAGCATCGCCACCCTGCTACTCACGGACCTGGCCAGCCCGGCCCTGCTGGCCACCCTGTTCCTCAGCATCTTCATCTGCGCCCTGGTCAAGCGCCTGAGCCTGGGCGCGCTGGTGGGCCTGGTGGCCACGGGCGTGTTCCTGGCCTTCAAGACCCAGGGCCCGGACGGCTTCACCATCCACGATCCGCGGCAGCTGCTGGACGTGCCGTTCATCTTCCTCAGCAGCCTGCACACCGCCATCATCGTCAGCGAGGCCACCTTCCACCAGGAGGTGACCGAGGCCCTGGACGCCGACAACCAGACCCTGAGCAAGAAGCTGGGCAACACGGCCTCGGAATTGAAGGCCCGCATCCGCTTCATCAACAGCGCCTTCGACGCGGTGCCCGCGCCGGCCCTGGTGGTGGACGGGGACGGCATGGTGCGTAGCTTCAACACCCGGGCCGAGGAGCTCTTTGGCGCCAAGCGCATGGGCGTGCTGGACAAGCCGCTCAAGGACATCGGCTTCCTGGAGCCTCTGCGCCTGAGCCTGCGCGGCGCGGCCGGCGACGGCAGCGCCGCGGGATGGCTCTACACGGCCAAGGGCGTGCGCTTTTACGCCTCCCTGCGGAGCGGCGCGGCCCGCGACGCCGACGGCCACCTGCTGAACCTGGCCGTGTTCGTTCAGCCGTCCCTGCCGCCGGCGGAGCCCGAAGCGCCCGCGGCCGATGCGGAACCGGAAGCGGGCGGCGAAACCACCGCGGCCCAGCGCCCGGCCTACATCCAGTCCATCGCCGCCACGGTGGAGAACGACCACCCCGACCAACGAGGATTGTGATGCCCGACGTTGCCTGGACCCTGTGGCCGCTGCTCAACGGCCTGGAATCGGCCGCCTTTGTCGCGGCCGTGCTGCTGGCCGTGCTGGCGTTGGCCTGGGGCAAGGCCGGGCTCAAGCGCTGGAAACGCCCGCAGGAGAACCGCTGCTGGCGCTGGGCCGCCTTCGCCGCCCTCGCAAAATTCGGCCTGATGGCCGTGACCGTCACCTGGAACCTGATCGCCTATTTCAAACGCTGAGGGCCAGAGGCCCGCGAAAGGAACAAGCTTTGCACCCGTACCGTACCCACACCTGCGGCCAGCTTCGCAAAGAGCAGATCGGCGCCGACGTGCGCCTCTCCGGCTGGGTCCACCGCAAGCGCGACCACGGCCAGCTGCTCTTCATCGACCTGCGCGACCACTACGGCATCACCCAGGTGGTGATCGAGCCGGGTCAGCCCTTCTTTGACGCGGCCACGCACCTGAAGAGCGAGAGCGTCATCACCATCACGGGCAAGGTCTCCGCGCGCTCGGCCGACGTGGTCAACGCCAAGCTGCCCACCGGCGAGATCGAGGTCTTCGCCTCCAGCTTCACGCTGGAGGGCGCCGCCGACACCCTGCCCTTCCAGGTGGCCGAGCCCAACCCGGTGGACGAGTCCATCCGCCTGAAATACCGCTTTTTGGACCTGCGCCGCGAGACCCTGCACGCCAACGTGCTGCTGCGCGCCAAGGTCATCAGCAGCATCCGCCGCCGCATGACCGACCAGGGCTTCACCGAGTTCCAGACCCCCATCCTCACGGCCAGCTCGCCCGAGGGCGCGCGCGACTTCATCGTGCCCAGCCGCCTGCACCCCGGCCGCTTCTACGCCCTGCCCCAGGCGCCCCAGCAGTTCAAGCAACTGCTGATGGTGAGCGGCTTCGACCGGTATTTCCAGATCGCGCCCTGCTTCCGCGACGAGGACGCCCGGGCCGACCGCTCCCCCGGCGAGTTCTACCAGCTGGACGTGGAGATGAGCTTCGTCACCCAGGACGACGTGTTCGCGGCCATGGAAGCCCTCTTGGTGCCGCTGTTCAAGGAGTTCAGCACCTGGACCGTGGCGGACGCGCCCTTTGCGCGCATCCCCTACCGCGAGACCATGCTCAAGTACGGCACGGACAAGCCCGACCTGCGCAACCCCCTGGCCTACACCGACGCCACCGCGTTCGTCGGCGCCATGGCCCTGCCGCCGTTCCAGGAGGCCATCAAGGAGGGCGGCCAGGGCCGCCTGCTGGTGGTCAACGGCGCGGCGGAAAAGAGCCGCAAGTTCTTCCAGGAAGCCGAGGATTTCATGAAGCGCCAGGGCGCGCCGGGCCTGGGCTACGTCACATTCAAGGCCGGCGAGGCCAAGGGCCCCCTGCTCAAATTCATGAGCCCGGAACAGCAGGCCCAGCTCAAGGCCACCCCGGGCCTGGACCCCAACGACAGCGTGGCGTTCTTCCTGGTGGGCGACAAGGACCAGCTGCACCCCTGGGCCCACGCCCTGCGCACCCGCTTAGGAAGCGACATGGACCTGGTCAAGCCGGGCGTCTTCAAGTTCTGCTGGATCGTGGACTTCCCCATGTACGAGCACAACCCCGACACGGGCGCCGTGGAGTTCAGCCACAACCCCTTCAGCATGCCCCAGGGCGGCATGGAGGCGCTGGAGACCAAGGACCCGCTGGACATCCTGGCCTACCAGTACGACATCGTGTGCAACGGCATCGAGCTGAGCTCGGGCGCCATCCGGAACCACAAGCCCGAAACCATGCTCAAGGCCTTCTCCCTGGCCGGCTACGGCCCGGAGGTGGTGGAGGCCAAGTTCGGCGGCATGCTCAACGCCTTCAAGTTCGGCGCGCCCCCCCACGGCGGCATCGCCCCGGGCGTGGACCGCATCGTGATGCTGCTGGCCAACGAGCCCAGCATCCGCGAGGTGATCGCCTTCCCCATGAACGCGGCGGCCGAGGACCTGCTGATGGGGGCGCCCAGCGAGGTGACCCAGAAGCAGCTGGACGACGTGCACATCCGCGTGCAGCTCCCCAAAGGCCATGAAAAGCGCGGTTAGGCTCTGGAGCCTGGGCCTGGCCCTGGCCGCCCTGGCGCCCCTGGCCAGGGCCGAGGACGCCGCCGTTGGGGCGAGCCCCGGGGCAACGGCCCAACCCGAAAGTCCGTCCGCGGATACGGCCGAACTGGTGGCCGGCCCGCAGGACCTGAGCCTTGGCGCCGACGTCCGGCTGGCCTTGCCGGATGGGTGGCATTGGGTGCCGAAGGACAGGCTGCAGGCCTATTTCGCGGGCGATGGCCGCAAGGCCGGGGCCTGGGATCTGGGCCTGGCCCTCTCCCCCGGGCAGCCGCTTTTCGAATTCCGGGTCCAGTTCGAGCCCCTGGGGGCCATGGTCGAACCCGCGGCCGGGCTGGACAGCGCCGCGTTGATGGCCAAGATCCAGGCGGCCGCGGCCACGGCCAACCAGGAGCGCCGCGCCGAAGGCGGCCTGGAGGTCCAGATTCCCGGCTGGTCGCTGGAGCCGGCCTATGACGCCGCGTCCAAGCGCCTGGTCTGGGGTGAGCGCAGGCAGTCCGGGGCGGACGAACGGCGCGGTTGGCACGCCCGCCTGCTGGGCCGGGCCGGCGTGGTGAAGCTGGATGTGGAGGCGGCGGACGACCTGATGCCGCTGCAGGCACCCCTGCTGCAGGCATTGTTCAACGGCCTCAGCCTGGCCGAAGGCCACGGCCTGGCCGACAGGCAGGCCGGCGACCGGCCCTCCTCCGTGGACCTGGCGGGCTTGGTGCTGGAAGGCACGCTGGGCCGCGGCAGCCTCAACCAAGGCCCGCCGCCGGAAGCGTCGCTTCCGCCCGTGGCCGTGGCCGGCCTGGAGATCGTTGCCGCGCTGCTGCTGGCATGGGGCGGCGTGGCACTCTGGCGCGGCCTGAAGCGGAGGCGGCACATACAGGACGTGGTGGCCGCCGAAGTGGAACGCCTGGAGAAGCTGGAGAAGGAACTGGGCGGGAGCGCCGCGGACGTGGAGGAAGTGCAGGAGAACCAGGACGACGCTGCCGCCCACCAGGGCGACGACACTCACGGAGGCGGGAATGTCTGACGCGGGAATGACTGACGATGACCGTCGCACGCACCCAAGGGTGAACGCCGCGCTGGTGGTGCGTTCACGGCCCCTGGACCATTCGGAGCTGCCCCTGCTCGCCTCCAGCCTGGGCCGCCCCGACCCGCCC
>Ga0210401_10001694_pt1 | contig 25166 bp, 29 predicted proteins | sample IncBWH32MmetaG_FD_150866 | JGI IMG/M metagenome (GOLD analysis project Ga0210401, IMG submission 150866) | Forest soil microbial communities from Barre Woods Harvard Forest LTER site, Petersham, Massachusetts, United States - Inc-BW-H-32-M | ecosystem: Environmental > Terrestrial > Soil >... | reverse complement strand
GAACACCCTGCTTTCCCCGCTTGGAACCAAAAAAAACTCAGGCGACTCTCAGCAAATCCCGCGCTTGATTGACTAGCGTATTCGCCGTAGCATCCTTGGAAATTACCGCAGTGACACCTGCGGAGAGCGCTTCCCGCTCAAGAAATTTACTACCGTAGAGCGTAAAGAGGATGATTGGAACGGTCGGCAGCATGCGCCTAAGCACCGGCGCCGCTTGTAGTCCGTTCATGATGGGCATAGACAGGTCTAGCACGATGAGATCGGGCCTCAATTCTCCAGCTTTCTCAATTGCCTCTCGCCCGTTCTCCGCTTCCCCGACTTCCCAACCTGAAATCTCCTCGAATGTCGTTCGCAACAGATGCCGCATAGTGGGATTGTCATCGACGATGAGAATGTGCTTGTGCACAGGCACGCCCGTTTGGTTTGGGATGGCACGGGTCTGCCATAGGTTGTTCAATTCACAGTCAGCAGCGGCATTCAGGCGTTGCTCGAATCCTCAATGTGAGAGCGTCTTTCTAATCTTTCCGCAGCACATTTAATCCAGCAAGGGCATCGCCGATTGCTTGCCGTTCTTCAGACGAACCTCCATGGTCGAACTGCAATTCATGAAGTCTCGAGTCAATCGCCGCTTTTGCGGCGTGAAGGCGATTTGGCAGCTTCGTATCGTCGGTTTCGAGAACGGCGGCGGCGTACGCTTCTTCCCAAACATAGTCGGCTTGCATGATCGTTCCTCTCTTTGGCATCGAGGAACCGCTCGACCTTGCCAAATAGGGCAGATGCGCTCCAAACGCGTCCTTCGGTCTCGCATCAAAGCCGGATAGAGGTGAGAGAGAGCAGCCGTTCCGGCTCCCTGCGCGACGTTTCGTCAATTTTCGCAAGAAACATAACGATTGGTACAGCGGGCAGCATGCGTCTAAGCACAGGCGCTGCTTCTAACCCGCCCATGATTGTCTGAAGGAGAGCGTGCCATGGTCGCACTCTCGCCAGAAGATCCAAGCGTCCGCCTCCGCGAAGTGGGCTTTCAGGCCCAGCCACTCGGTAGAGCTGATTCCAATACAGTAACCAGTGTATTTAACGATCAAATAAATATCCGCGCCAGGCTACCTAATCATGTTGCTACAGCATCGTCCTCCTTACTCGCCTAACCAGTCTCCCAGCCCACGCAACGGTTCGATGTAGTCGCACACGATCTTAGTGGTTCCGACCAAGGGCACAGCGAGTATGAGGCCCATTGCTCCCCAGATCCACGCCCAGAAAAGTAAGGACAAACTTATGGCAAGCGGATTTAACCGCAACCGCTTTCCCACAACTTTGGGGTAGAAAACATATGTGCCGAGAACGTGCAGGCCAACAACGGTAAGAAAAATTACGACCACCCCGGTTTTGTTGACTATTCCGATCCCACCCGCCAGAGGCGCAAGCAGCGCCAGGAATATTCCAAGGTATGGAACCAAGCTCGCAAAGCCGCTGATTACTCCCAGAAAGTAGAAATAAGGAATACCCAGAAGCCAGAACACAGTCATGCTGACCAGAGCATTCAGAAGACCTACCAAAACATTGCCGGCGATGAAGCTGCGAATCATCGCGGATATTCTACCGACCGTGCGGTGGGCAACCAGCCGGTGTTCTTTTGGAAAGAGTCGCACTGTGGCGGAATGCGCGTGATCTTTCCAGGTAAGCATGAAGTACACGAGAAAGGGGACGAACGTGATCCCCAGGAACACTTCTCCCAATGTTCCCGTACCTGCGGAGATCACTCGCGAGAGACCCGGAGCCTCTTGAACCTCTACTGCAACTGGTGGTTTGCCGGCTTTTGGCGAAGCCACCACAGACCGGGTGCTTTCCTCAATCTGGTTGGTCTGCGCCTGAAAAGCTGCCAGGGTGGAACGTATCCGGCCTGAATACTTGGGCAATTGCGTGGCAAAATCCACTGCCCGGCTGTAGAAGAAATAGGTGAGACCTCCGGCCAGACCGACCAGCAGAACCACCGCGAGCAAGGCTCCCGCAGCTCGGGGTATGCGCATGCGAGCGAGCGCGCCGACGAACGGCTCCAACACAAACGCCAAGAGTATTGAAGCCAGTGTGGTGACCAATACGAGCTTGAGGAGATAAATCAACCCGATGAACGCGATGGTGGCCACAATTATCTGCGCAATCGACCCGGCTTTAATTGATGCCTGTAGAACCTCTGCTTCTTCCGATGAGACTGTTGAAGGGACGTCAGGTTCTACACGACTCGAGATAGGAGGGGTCTCGACTGGGTTAGGCCTCGCCGGTAGTGTCGCGGACATCAGCAGCGGGATGGGGTCGAGAGCCATTTTTCGTCTCGCGAATTAAGACGGTGTGAACATCGCAACCGTTGCTCTGCTCTCCCATAGAATATCCCGTACCAACTTTTCGCCACTTTTCTAACGTTGCACCTCGACTTGATTCACCACTTGCTGCACGTTGGGAATAGCAGCAGCGAGTTTTTGCGCCTGCTGCCGCTCATTGGCATTTTGGACACTTCCCGACAAGATCAACGTTCCATTCTTGGCCTTAAACCTAATGTGCTGTTTATCCAGGCGGCTTGAAATCAACGCTGCCTGGTAGTTTTTCTCGATGGCATCATCCAAATTTGAAGCAACGCCCTTGGCCTCTGACTCGGAACCCACAGGCTGGACGCTAATCTCGTTCGCGATGATCCTGGTGTTTGCAGCAGCCTTAGCCACGTCCGCAGCTTTGGCTTTGGCTTGGTCGGAGTGCAGAGTGCCTCCGAGGGTGATCGTGTTCTTGTCCTTGTCCTCAGAGACGGTAACGTCCTTCAGGTCGGACTGCTCTAACGCCTTCTTAACGTCATCTTTATATGAAGCGTTGCTCTGCCGTGAACACCCCAAACTTAATAGCAGGGCAGTCAGCAAGAAAAACGTTGCCAGAGGTTTCATTTGCCCTCCTTGGGCACATCACCGTGCGGTCTCAGATGAAGCCGATAGTTGAAGAGTTGCTCTTCCCTCGTCTGTGCGACGCAGGGTAGACACGCACGCGAAGTGAAATTTCGGTATGATGCCGAACACTCAACACATTTCGTGTGTTCGAAGCTGCTACTGTTGTCTAGCATGGGTTGCTGATCGCTTTAGCGTTAGGTCTTCTGCTGGCCGGTGCGGCTCAAAATTCGCATACAGCGGCAATACAACATTAAACGGCACAACCTCGCAGGCCTTTTGTGCACCCAAAGTATGCACCATCATTCAACCGTCACTCCGCGCAAGCGGTAAGGAGAATTCCAAAATGACAGACGACGTTCAAAAGGATCAGGGCCAGAATCCGGGACAATCGGGCCAACGATCCGGACAGCAGCAACAGAAAAACCCGCAGGATGTTTCAAAGAAAGATCCATCTAGGACCGTAATAAGGAGCACGATGACCAGCAGGGGCAACGCGACCAGGGCGGCCAGCGCCGCGCCTCCTAGGTTTGGGTTTTGGGTCCCGGTCGGTATTGGCCGGGGCCTCTATTTGCTGCGGAACTCATCGGAACCCAACCATCTATCGACGATACCATCGTCCGGAGATACCAAATGAAATTTAAGAAGCGAGAATCACTTCTGAGCGCCCTGCTTGGTACCGGCCTTTATCTGCTTGAGAACCTACGTGAGCGTCTGCCAGACAATATGGACGACATGAAAGGTAGAGCCAGGGAGACGTATGAAACCGCGTCCGACCGCCTTGGCCACGCCGCCGACGCTCTTCGCGGCAAAGAAGATGCCCAAATATTCGCCAAGGTAACTGCTCTATTGATCGGAGTGGGCATAGGCGTAGGAGTGGGCCTGCTAATCGCACCGGCCAGCGGGGATGAAACCCGAGCCGACATCGTCGACAAGGTTTCGGGCTTCGGCGAAAGGGTCCGTGAACGCACCGTTGGGAAAAAGCCGCAGGGTGCAACCGGGACTTCTGGAGAATGAAACGCACAGTTCAATTTTCTCAAACCCAAACATAGGAGGCGTTATGAGCATTTGGACGATATTGTTTGTGATCCTGTTGATCGCATGGCTCGGCGGTTTCACCGTGTTCCACGTCGCGGGTGGGCTCATCCATCTGCTGCTCGTGCTTGCTGTGATCTCTTTGATCCTGCATTTCGTAGCGGGGGCACGAACAACATAGCTGCAAGAACGTGAGGGCAAAATCCAGCATCTGAACACTTCTGAACACTCAGGAGACTCAGGTCTACCTAGTTCCTCCTTGGGTTGAACTGCTAACGCAAAATCTCCGACTCGATCCTGATCTGCTCCAGGCGTAAGAGTCTGGCTTTATAATCTTCCCTGCTGTATTGCGCTCGTCGAGTAAGTGCGTGGCCGTTCGACCTTCTCTTCGCTCATTTCTGTCCCGACGCTGGCGGCCAAGCTGCCGTCAGAATCGCCCGGAAGCCACATTGGCTCAAAATGGTCGTATAATCGCTCGGGTAAATTGTGCCAGTGAAACCAATGTGCGCCTATGACCTCCAAAGATTCAGAATCGATGGGTAGTACCGCGGCAGAATTGGGCATTGAGGAGCGGTTCGGCGTGCTCCCAAATTTTTTTGGCCTCACGCCCGATACTCCCGAGATCACTGAAAAACTGTGGGGATTTGCCCAGTCCGCCTACCTCGACAATCCTCTGCCGTCCCTTTTTAAGGAACGCCTCTTCGTTTATCTGTCGCGCTTTTGCGCAGTCCGCTATTGCATTGCACGGCACGTGGGATTCCTGATAGGGCTTGGTCGTCCTTCTGGCGATGTGCATGCCCGTGTTCACAGTGCTGAAGAAATCGTTGGGTTGCTCCAGCGTCCGTTTCCACGCGGACACGAACTAGAGTCGTGCCTTTCACGTTGTGCGACCTATCCCGCTCCTCTTGTTGAAATGCCGAGTGCCGACTCGCAGATCGAAGAGTCCGTCTTTGCACTCGCGGGTCATGTCTTCCTCCAAACGCCCCGTGCCCCTGCCTGTCTCGATGCACTGGAAAGATTGTTCGGCGCGGTGCGACTTCAGTATCTGCTGCTATTCTTGGCTTTTGTCAGGGCAGCGCACTACTGGACCAAGGTTCATCCGGAGATCGAGTATGAGGATGACATTAAACATCTTCTGGCGACGCACGAGGCACTAGCCGACTGTATCCTCAGCGATCCGGAAGCCAGTGTTGATAACGTCACCCAATCGCTCTTGGACGAACTTCCCGCGTTACGCTTGAAAGCCGATAAGGCGATCGGTTTGCTCGCTGCGATCGTAGATTCCTCCGATGATGCCATTATCAGCAAGACTCTGGACGGTGTCATCACCAGCTGGAACGCAGGGGCGGAGCGACTATTTGGCTACACCGCTAAAGAAGCCGTAGGTCAGCACATCTCACTCATCATTCCGATTAATCGCCGACACGAGGAAACAGCCATCCTTGAGCGACTCAGCCGAGGCGAACGGATCGATCACTTCGACACTGTCCGTGTACGAAAAGACGGCACCATGCTTGATATATCACTGACGATTTCCCCTCTTAGGGACGCCGCAGGCAAAATCGTCGGCGCTTCGAAAATAGCGCGTGATTTCACCCAACGTAAGCAGATTGAGCGGGCATTGCACGAGAGCGAGGAACGGCTCCGAACACTGGCCGATGCACTCGACACTCAAGTGCAGTTTCGGACTCAAGAACTACAGCGGCGAAACGCAGAGATGCTCCACCAGTCGGAGCAGCTTCGAGACCTTTCACGGAGATTGCTGCTAATGCAGGACGAAGAACGCCGACATATCGCACGTGAGCTGCACGACAGTGCTGGTCAGACCTTGACTTTGTTGGGCATGAATCTTGCACGGCTCGCCCAAGATGCGAGCCATAATCCTGTACAACTCGCCAAAGACGTCAAAGCTGCCCAAGATTTAGTTCAGCACTTGACTAAAGAGATACGCACGGCTTCATATCTTTTGCACCCACCAATGCTGGACGAGAGCGGGCTGTCGTCTGCACTTCAGTGGTATGTACAAGGTCTGGCGGAGCGTAGCGGACTTAGTATTGAACTGAATATCCCCGACAAACTCGAAAGACTCGTCCCTGAGATGGAACTCGTCATATTTCGACTCGTGCAAGAGTGTTTAACAAACATCCATCGCCATTCGGGAAGCAAAACCGCGCTGATCCGAGTTACTCGCGAACCGGACAAGATTTGTGTGGAAGTTCAGGATCACGGCAAGGGAATGTCGCAGGAACGATTTGCTGAGGTTCAGTCCCGGGGGATCGGCGTCGGGATCAGAGGAATGCGCGAACGCGTGCGCCAACTCCATGGCGAATTGACTATCGAGTCGAACGCTCTCGGCACAAAGATTTTCGCTACTTTCCCAGCGAATGACCCTCCGGCGAAGGGACAGAGTACGATTCAGCAACTTGACGTTGCATGATTGTTGACTCATCAAAATGTTGCCGAGCGTCCCCTGAAAGTGATTTCCTTCCAGCTGAGCGCCTTGGCTTTAGCTCGCAGTTGGTCGAAGGTGAATACGTGCTCGCCAGCGATACAGCGCAATGGTCGGGGAGGACAATCTTCTCGTCGCGCACATTCAAACCAATTCGGTCGTCCAGAATCCAATAGCAATGGCAAGCTTTTCCAAACCTTTCCCCACGTTGCGGTCAAAACGTAGCATGCTGAGGCGGAATAATAGGCATTTTAAAAAGCAAGCCCCCTACCGGAGGGGGCCCCATTCTTCCGTATCGCTACGCTGTTTTCTTGCTCTTTTCTCGCTGGTCATCCTGACGCTGGTCGGCCTTTCGGTCTGTCTGATCCGGCTGAACACCACCTTGTCGTTGCCAATCCCGGTTGTCGGTTTGTGGGTTCTTGCGTGACGTATCTTGAGGGTTTGACTGCTGCTGTTTTTTGCTGTCCATGGATATATCTCCTGTTGTGTTTTTGAAAGACGCTCGCTTCTTCCGTACGATTAGAAATCTCAGCTCGCACGAGGCATCGGCTTGTCGCTCTTCTGAAAGTCAGCCTTGGCTTCGCCGGTCGACGATATGTCCTGAGCTCCCGTGTGCTCAAGGATCTCCTTTGCCTTCTTGGTCCACTCTGAATCATCAGAATGAACGGAAAGCAGGATTCCTCCACTCTTCACGCGACCTTCATATCGCTTGGCCTCGTATTCCGGTATTCCCATGCCGACGAGGGCACCCGTAAGACCGCCTACTGCACCCCCAACCCCGGCTCCAGCGAGCGCTGCCACAATCGGACCAGCAGCGATGAGAGGTCCGAGCCCAGGAATCGCAAGTGCGCCGATACCAGCCAGCCAACCCAAGCCACCGCCTAGCAATGCTCCGGTTCCGGCACCTGTGGTAGCACCCTCCGGTGCCTTTGTGTTCTTCTCGTGAGCGAAATCTTTCGTACCTGAGTTCTCAGGAAATAGAACGGAAATATCCGTGTTCCGAAAACCTGCTGTTTTGAGAGCTTCCACGGCCCTCTCTACGCTGGCGTATGCTGGATAGATGCCAAAGACCGCTGTATTCTTTCCTGCCATTTGTTGATCTCCTTTTGTTCTTATTGTTCTTATTGTTTGCTCTTATTGCTTGGGTTTAACTTCTAACTGGCTTGTCACTTTGTCTTTGCCAGCAACTTCGGCTGCTTTGGCCTCGATGGCAGCCTTTTCCTCATCTGACCGGACTGGCCCTTTCAGCGTGACCACACCGTTCTGAGAGATGACCTTGACGTTGTGGGCATAGCTGGATAAGGTCTTATCCTGCACAATAGAACGGCGAATCTGTCGAGTGATTTCCCGATCAGGTAGATTCTCTTTTTGTTGATCCGCTGTGGTCTCTGCTTTATTTTTGTCCCGCTGGTTAACCTTGGTGTTATCCGCCGCAGGCGGCGCGGACGAGCCCTGCCCGTTGGCTAGCGTCCGCGTTCCCGTCAACAAACAGGCGAATAGGCATACTTGAACAGTCATGCTTAGAACGTGTTTCATTTTTCTACTCCTTGCCGTATCGATCGGGAGCGAATCTCGTCGGATCCGGTGCGATTACGGTCTCAGAATTTTGTCGATTAAATTTTCGACTGGCAACCAGAAAGGTGAAGGAATGCAGTCGTGTGTTCTCAAGACACTCAAACGTACCGGAGAAATTCAGAAGCGTCACTAAGGTCCACACTGTACGTGCTCCAAAATAACGTCGTACTCTACATGCGATGGTTCCGCACCGAACACTTATCGTGGTTCGGCAAAGACTAGGCGGAGGTTCATAGGGATTTACCTCCAAGTGAAATAGGTGTCCTGCATGGACGGATGAATGGCAGAGTCTTTTTAAGAAGATTGCAAATCCTCACGTGAAGTGCTCTCCGTTACGCGGGCCAAGGGGCAAGCGCAAGAGAACGGATTCAAGGTGCAAGGTAAGAGTTGGCTCTTGCACGTAAAGCCGCCGCACTAGTTTTCGCATAGTGTGCGGAATTGGCTCAAACAAAACCCGCCGAAAGCCCTCCACGGTCGAGGGCCAGTTTCGGTCCGTCCTCGAACAGAGGGTCTAGTAATCCGCCCTCGGATCAATGCAGCGTTCCTTGTATTTACTAATCGGCGTTGGCCAGTTCTACTTGGGCGGAATGAAGTACGAGTGGAAGAAGTTTTATCGCGCAGCAATCCTTGAGAGCGATCTGCGCAAGTTGCCGAAGCGTGTTGCAGATGCTCGGGTTGCGATTCTAGAGCGATCGCGAAAGTTGACAGACTCGCCAGCGGTTGGTGGGGACGAGCGCGACTCAATTGTCCGAGCTTTGCATATCTTGAGCTTGCTAGATGAGGGTGCACGAAAACCATAGAACGAGCAATTCTTGTGTGCTCCGAGGTCAACTAATTGGCCGGGTCCGCCCGATTCCCTATCATTGCCGCCTAAGCCGGGGAGGCGAAGCCATGAAGGACGCTTACGAACTTCTGTGCGAGAAGGAGACGGACATTTTGCGAGTGCGGCAAGAGATTGAGGCGCTTCGCTGTCATTCCGCTGCTCCTCGACGGCCGACATCAAGCTGACGATGAGACTTCAGAATTGCAGGCACCCTATTCTCCGGCGACTGTAACTGCTGGAAAGAAGTTCTGGCCGTGGCGAGTCATTCCGGGTACTAGGCGTTCTGCGTGAAGGCAACGAAGGTCATGAAACGGGACAGGCTGGCTTTTCCAGATTGGGAATCACGCTTGAGTGGCTCTTAGCAACTCCTGTGCCCGATTGAGAAGCGTCTTCAGGGCAGCGTCCTTGGAAACGACGACAGTGATGCCTGCGGATAATGCTTCCCGTTCAAGGAGTCTATCCGCGTACAGCGTAAAAAGGATGATCGGAACGGTTGGCAGCATGGGTCTGAGCACCGGGGCCGCTTCCAGACCGTTCATGACGGGCATGGCTAGGTCGAGCACGATTAGATCGGGCTTCGATTCTTCTGCTTTCTCAATTGCCTCTCGGCCGTTCCGTGCTTCCTCGACTTTCCAATCTCGCCGTTCGAATTCTGCCCTCAAGATATGTCGTATGGAAGCATTGTCATCGACAATGAGAATGCACTGAGGCATAAGGCAACGACCCGGTTATTTTACAGCTAACTCCCGACAGCTAGGACCTCGCCATCGGGTAAAGAGGGTATTACTGCAGGACCCACCCTTAAGGGTGGTTTAAGCTGTCTTCTTAGGCGTCTTAGGCGTCGTTGCCTCGGGCTCCGCTTCGACAGTGACCTCCACCCGAGCATCAGGTTTTAGGCTTACATCCTCGCCCTTCTCATTCTGGAGTGTGTTGTCGATGCGAATCTCTTTATATAGATCCTCGCCCCCTTCGACGGCGATCTGCGCTTTTTCAGGTTCGCTAGGCACAATGGGCTTTATGATCTTTTCGACGGTTCCGGGCAAGGTGACGGCGACTTTTTCTACCGACGGTTTGGTGGTGTCGAGCATACGACTCATGTGGATTGTCTCTTCAGATACGGCGATGATGATCAGAACCCGAGGGGCTGCGCTGTCGTCTAGTTCGTTCTTGTTCGCTTGAACTGGTCAAGTAAAGCCACTAACTCGATTACGTTGGTCAGGCTCTCCTGCAGAACACGGAATAGCGCCACTTCAGTCAATTCTGGCAATTTATCAATCCCTTCCTGCAAATCCAATTTCGCCTCAATCCCGCTTCTTTGAGCGAAGCTTTCTACATACAGACGAGCAGCCGATACCAGTCCACCTTCGTCTAAGAGCGGTGGATGCAGCAGTTGTGAGATGGTTCGTGTCTCAATGATGCACTTCTCCAAGCATTCCAGAGCACTCGATAGGTGGGTCGTCTCGTCCGGTGAAACTTTGGGGCTCAGAACGTCTAGGCACATCTTCGCACTTGCCAAGTATTGCCCCAAACTGTCATGCAGATTGCGCGCGATACGCCGACGCTCAACACTTGAGCGCTGGACTGTTGTCGATGGCCGGGGCTGCTGGCTTCTTGCATGCTCAGCCTACATGACACACCTAGGGTTCCTACAAGGTCCAGGGTATTTCATTACCGCGGTGTCCGACGGTAGGCTTCAGCGATTTCGTGTGAACAGAGACCAAACGGACTTTAGGAGGCTCATATGAAGATGAAATTCGCGATAGGCGTCCTTGCTTTGTTGGTATTTGTCGGATTGAGCATGGCGCAGGACACGACGAAAACTACGCACAAGAAAACGCGTATGCTCACGGGATGTCTCGAGAAGGGGAATGAGGCGAACGAATTCAATCTGACCACGAAAACAGGTGGTTCCTGGGAGATCAAGAGCGATTCGGTCAAACTCGAGGAGCATGTCGGGCACACGGTCAAGGTTACGGGCGTAGTGGCAAACGCTGAGATGCATGGCATGAAGGAAGATACGAAGGAAGAGATGAAAGAGCATGGGATGGAGAAAAAAGCTACCGAGCACGGACATCTGACCGTCACCGATTTGAGTATGGTTAGCGACAGCTGTCAGAAGTAACGACCTTGAACGCCGTGTCGGCAGATTAAAGGTAAGGGGCCTGGGTAGGGTTCCCTTTGTTCCAACAGGCTCTCAATGCTGACAGTGGACCACTTAATTGGCGGTTCGCAGGTCGGATTTCGTTAAGTAGGAGGCGCCCAATGCGCACGATTGTCTTGATTGTCGTCATTCTCTTGTTGATTGGTGCATTGCCCACATGGCCGTACAGCAGTGGGTGGGGTTACTACCCAAGCGGGGGGTTGGGCTTGGTTTTACTGATCGTCTTGATACTCGTTCTCACAGGGCGGTTCTGACGCTCTGCTGCTGCTCGCCACGCTCGAAGTTCGAAGCCAGAAAGGCATCGGTGCCGACTCGGCGCATCTTTATGGATCACCTTCAGTTCCGCCGGTCAAAATAATTAAGACAACGCTGCATGGAGGATAAGGGGTTGGTGCACATCCATCCCGAAATCGCCCTGCAATCGCACTTTTTCGAGAATGGCCGCTTTTCTTGTGGAATGGAAACTTGGCCCGGAAGCTGATGGTCCCTGACATCGAGGCACGTTCGGAGTGGACGGGGGTAGCAAAATGTCCTGAATCTGCCCGTCCTTTGCGGTGACTTCAAGCGAGGCTGTTTTGCCTGGTTGCCGCTCGTCCCGCCAGATGCTACCCATACTCGGATCCGATCTTAGCTCAGAAACGCAAGGCACCATGAATCTAAGACATTCTTGTCGGCAGTTCTGCCGCATAGCCGGAACTCTTTTCGAGGAAATAGGCTAACAACCCTGATGCAATTCCTTGCCTCAAAAAACGCTTAGTTGGCAGGCTGATGAATCCACGACTGCTCATTCCAATAGCTTCCCCGCAGTCACGCAAATTCATATTCGCCGCTGCCTGCATGACCGCAGGAGTTATTCTTTCGGGCATTATCTTCTTGGCGGCACGTTGGCCGTTCAGCCGCGCAGCCGTCCTGAAGGACTTAACAGAGGCAAGTCTGAGCAGGGTGAGTGTTGCCTCCTTTCATGGCACGTACTTCCCACGGCCGGGCTGCGTTCTCGAACGCGTCACCTTCCAGCACAATCCGAAAGCCGGATCGCCACCGCTCATTACCATTCAAAAGCTGAGAATTGAGGGTAGCTTTGTCGGCCTCTTCACGAAGCACGTAAGGCGCATTCGCGCGGAAGGGCTGCGCATTCTGATACCTCCACGGGGTTCAGGTGAACACTTTCAAACGCTCAGGAGGTCGAGGTTCGTGATCGATGACCTGATCGCAGACGGTGCGATTCTCGAAGTGGTGTCGCGCGACCCCTACAAAGAACCGCTGCAATTTTCTTTTCATAACTTTGTGATCAGCAATGTCGGCAACAAAGGGCCGGCGTCTTTTCAGGCCAAGCTTTCGAATCCTGAGCCTCCCGGCGAAATAACCACCACAGGCAAATTTGGACCGTGGAATCCCGATGACGTGGGTAAAGTGGCAATGTCCGGAGAGTATTTGTTTCAACATGCCGACCTAGGGGTCTTCCGCGGCATTGACGGGCTGCTCTCTTCTGCCGGCAAGTTCTCAGGGACACTCAATCGCATTGAGGTTCAGGGTGTGACCGATGCCCCGAGCTTCAAAGTCACATCAAGCTCTCATCCAGTGCAATTGCGAACTCAGTTCCATGCGGTAGTGAACGGTGAAAATGGGGATACGCTTCTACGGCAAGTAGCGGCGACTTTCTGGAAAACGAAGGTTTGGTCGGACGGCAGCGTAGCGGGAAGATCCGGGCAACCAGGAAAGACCACCTCAGTCGAACTAAACACGACGAATGGGCGAATTCAAGATCTTCTGCTGCTTTTTGCACGGTCCGAGCGTTCTCCGATGTCGGGAGCGGTCAGCTTTCACGCCAGAGTATCTATCCCGCCGGGAAAACGCCCATTTCTCGAAAAAGTTGAGTTACAGGGCGATTTCGGAATCGATGCCGGGAGCTTTTCAAAATCCGAAACTCAAGCGGGAGTAAACCACCTCAGCGAAGGTGCCCTGAGTGATGTAAGTTCTGATAAAGCAGACAAGAATAACCATAACGATGATCCCACGACGGTGCTTTCCGACTTGAAGGGACACGTCCTACTGAAAAATGGGACAGCTAAATTTTCTAATCTTGCGTTTAGTGTTCCAGGGGCGTTCGCCCAAATGCAGGGTACCTACAACCTGATCACCGAAAAAATCGATCTGCACGGAACACTAAGAACCGACTCCGCACCGTCTAATACGACCCACGGGATGAAGAGCCTGATGTTGAAGGTGCTGCAGCCTTTCTTCAAGAAAAAACGCGCCGACTACTTGATGCCGGTGAAGATTACCGGCACCTACGAGCATCCTTCATTCGGATTGGACTTGAATAACCGGGATCAAAACAAACAGGGATCCGCCAATTCAGGTCAATAAGAACGGGAATCGGCGGCCTCAAGAGGCATCCATAAAACATTGGCTTCGGCGTTTTGTGTTGTTCGCAATGACCGACTTCTGGCTCTATTTCATACTCAATCGCCGCTGTTTTTTGGACGTGGCTGTGGAGGCCGATTGGTTTGCTGCTCTCGACACCTCTCACCGTGTGCGTCGTAGTGATCGGACGCTACGTGCCGCCCCTTGATTTCTTAGGCATTCTTTTTGGCGACGAGCCTGTATCCCCCGCCCAACGTTTTTATCAGAGGATGATCGCTATGGACGCGGGGAAACTCAGTCCCACTTCCGGAGGGCTCCGGTCCGGAATCAGGCAACTTGCAAACCGCTGGAAACCACACAGACTCCCTCGAACGTTACGAAATAGCATTCGGGTACCAGCTCGGGGAAACGAAGGTGTATAACCTCCGCTGCATGTTGCAGCTCCTGTTGATGGTGGGAAGACTCGCGTTCGCGGTCTCCGCCGAATCCTGCCAAACCACCATAGGTAGCGCAATCAGAATGGCTCATTAGAAAAACACGCTTGGTCTTGTGCAGCAGAGTCGACATCCGCACCTGCTCCAGAATGAAATCGCGCTCGAAATCATTGCGCGGCGAAGCCAATGTTTTCGCCCCGCCGGCGACTACAATCATGTCCGGCCGCAAAATATCTTGCCGTTGTAGAAATTTGTTGACGGCCAGCCGGATGCGTTGATCGAAGCAGCACAACACCGCCGCATCTGCGACATAAGGCTCAGGCGGCGAATCAAAATAGAAGACTTGTTTCATGTAGGACTTCCATGTCTATGGGACTGATTTTACCCGGAATCTCCTTTTTGACATCGAACCACGACGTGCAGCGGTCAATTTCGAGGGGGTCTTTCGACTGCATTGTCGGTCAGGGACCTCAACTTCGCTTAGGATGACAATCGTCAACTAATCTTGCTGCACCGGTAAAGTGCAGAATGTTGACCCAACCCATCCTTTATCCTGTATTGTGCAGTCCGGCGGCAATGCCGTTGATGGTCGCACCCATCGGGTACTCAAGATGAGCTGCATCGACGCAGCGCTGTTTGCGACGAAGGAGCTCTACCTGCACCAAGCTCATCGGGTCGACGTAAGGATTGCGCAGGCGGATGGAGCGTGCCAGAACTCGATTTCGACCTAGCAGTTGTCGCTGAGTAGCGACGCGGAGAATCATGCGCCGGGACCGCAGGAACTCATCTTCCAGCATGGCGAAGACTCGCCTCCTGAGGGCCGCATTCTCGACCAGCCCCGAATAGACGCGAGCGATTTCCAGGTCTGCTTTCGCCATACCCAACTCGACGTTCCGTACCAAATCCGAGAACATTGCGAATTCCCGCATCATCTGACGCAGGAGTTGCTCGTGGCCGAATCCCTTCTTCGCGAATTGCTGCAGTGCGTGGCCGACGCCAAACCACGCGGGAACGGCATGGCGGCTCTGCATCCAGCCGAACACCCAGGGTATGGCACGCAAATCCTCGAGGCGGCGGCCTTTGACCCGGCGGGAAGGCCGTGACCCAATGTGGGCAATATCAAGCTCGTTCACTGGTGTCGCCTGCTCGAAGTAGTCGAGCACGTCAGGGTTTTCGGCAATCTCGCAGCGGTAGACGCGGTAGGCTTCCCCCGACATTTCGTCCATCGCCTCTTCCCAACGCTCTTCATCCTTACTCTGGTCAACTGCCTGCTTGCGGCCGGGGCGTGTCAGGGCTTCCAGGCTGGCCGCGATCATCAACTCGAGATTCCACTCGGCGAGTACCGGGTCGGAATATTTCCAGTTGAGAACTTCTCCCTGTTCCGTGATACGGATTTGGCCCGAGAAGAAGCCCTTTGGTTGCGCGAGGATCGCCGAATGGGTGGGACCGCCACCGCGGCCCACGGTCCCTCCGCGCCCATGGAACAGGCGCAATTTGATTCCATGTTCGTCAGCCGCACGATGCAGTTCGCGATGGGCTTTGTACAGTTCCCATGTGCTAGTGAGCATTCCTCCATCTTTGTTTGAGTCGGAATAGCCCAGCATGACTTCCTGCCATCCAGCCCAGGAATCGATCAGTGGCCGATATTCCGGATGGTTCCATAGACGGCCCATGACACCTGCGGCAGAGCGCAGCGAATCAATCGACTCGAAAAGAGGGATGGACATTAGACCGGGATCGTGAGTCGACCCAGCTACTTGAACCCCGCACTGTTTCGCGAGACGAACGACGGCCAGCACATCCTCTTCGGATTCCGCGCCGCTGATGATGTAATTGCGTATCGACTGTGGCGGATACGTGCGTTTGAGTTGAGCAATACTCCGGAAGGTGTCGAGTAATTCCCGGGTGTCTGAAGACTCAGGGTAATGCAGACTCGATGATTGCTGGCCTGACTGGCGAGTCGTCGCCAACTCTGCTGCCGCCTCAGCGTGAACGCGGGCATGCTGTCGAATGTCGAGAGCGTGCAGGTGAAATCCGAACGTTCGCACCTTGCGTAACAGAGGATCCACGAAACTCCTGGCCAATCGGCGCCCATGATGCGACCAGAGACTCTGACGAACCAACAGTAGATCATGTTCGAAATCGGTTGCGCTGGCGTAAGCGGCGGAAGCGCCTGGCATCTCCCGGTGTTGCCGTAGTCTGTGCAAGACATAGGAAAGAAAACGGCGGTAGCTTTCTGTGGTGTTGTGTTCTCCCCAGAGGATAGGGACGCCGGGCATTTCGTGCTCGTACTCGGCCAGTCGCGAAAGCATTTCCTGAGAGCTCTCAACCAGCCGAAGGGAGGAACTGAGCCGGCCGCTCAAGGATTCAATCTCAGTGATGTATTCGCCCAGAATCACCGTCTGGGCGAGCTGTAAAGCATCACGAATGCGGTCCGGCATAACCAGGGGATTGCCGTCCCGGTCGCCCCCAATCCATGATCCGAACTGGACAAGATTGGGCACATCTGCTTCGTTAAGAGCCACCCCGTAAACATCGCGAAATGATTCCAGGACCTCATCATAAATTCTCGGAAGTGTATCGAAGAAAGAAAGCCGGAAGTACCGCAGCCCCATGCGGATCTCGTCGTTGACCGTCGGTTTCGCCAGCCTGACTTCGTCGGTCTGCCAAAGGGAAGTCACTTCGGCCCGGATATTGTCCTCGCACCTTTCAGCGTCCGTGGCGGTAAGCGGCAGACGGTCGAGCCGTTCCAGTTCCTCCGCAATGCGGCGGCGCTTGAGCAGAACGGTCTGCCGTGCCACCTCCGTAGGGTGCGCGGTTAATACCGGAGTTACGCAAATCCGGCCCAGTGCAGCCAGCGCCTCTTGCGCGGAGAGCCCAGCTTGCTTCAGCCGCGAAAGCGTGCCGCGGAAAGATCCGGCGGGCGGAACATGCTGGCTTAGCTTCCCAGCGCGGCGCCTGCGTTTGCGGTGATTGGTTTCGGCGAGGTTCGTAAGGTCGAAATAGATCGCGAAGGCCTTGGTGACCTGATACGCTTTGGCCAAGTCCATCTTCGAGATGAGACTTTGAGCCTGGCCAATGAGCTCAGTGCTCGCCGCTGAGTCCGCGTGGCGCTGGACTTGCTTACGATGTTGAATAAGCAATCTTCGTAGCTGCTCAACCTCATCGAACAATCCCTGGCCGGCCTGCTCAACCAGGACTTGTCCAAGCAATACACCCAGCGACCGGACATCCCGCCGCAAAGCCTTGTCCGTGGCGGGACCACCGGATTGCGCCGTGAGCTCAGCCAGGCGCGCGGTCTGATCATCTGTCTTCCATAGTGGTTTGGGCTTGCTCATTCGATCACGAAGTTAAGGGATGAGAGAATAGAATAAATGAAAGGGGCAGTGTATGCGGTCACACCGAAAGATTGCGTCCGAGAATGGTGGCAAAATTCCGGATTGCCATTTTCGCGGCCTCGAAGCGGTAGCCGACCCCGCGGAGAGTCTTCCGGCGGGAAGCTCCTACAGAAAATCGGTGGGCAGAAAACGTCACAACTCAGCACCGAGTCTCCGGATCAATCCTATGCCCCCTCGCACAACCCAAAAAAGCCATAGGCCTCGAGCTTCACATAGGATGATGGTTGGCACTAAAAGCCAACGCATGGGCTTACGTAGCTTCTCAACGGATCGGCTTCAAGCGCCCACGGCGAGATGAAACCATTACCTGGAAACCAGCAACTGGGGTTGGCATCGCCGCTGCAATACGCGGCGATCCAAAGCGGCAAAAACCAAAAACCCCTCCACGAAGGGGACGGGGCTGGATGTAAAGCCACCAGCAGGTCTCCAGAGGGGAGAGGGGAAGAGTTTTTTTCTTGACATCCTCTTTTATAGGATGAGTGAAATCGCGATTTCTCGCCAGTTGAAACGGTGGCACACCGAGGGGTAGCTCCGATAACTTCCGGGTTGCCGACCAACCACGTCCAATAGTCCCCACTTAGCATGCGCCTACGGCACTGTGGCGACTGAGCTGTCGGCGAACTTTCGGATTTGGTACGATTAGCGCTTCCACAGGAAGTTAGACACGACGACACTTTCCCACGAGAGCCTGCCATGAAGCTCTATTCCCGGTCTTCATTATTATGCTGGCTCGCAATTTTGTCCTTCGTCGCAGTGGGTCTTGCACAGCGCGAAGAGGAACATACGCACGTCGTCCCCACGTCTGAAGAGGGCCTGGGTCATGCGCATATGGACATCTCCTGTTCACCGGGGATTGGCACAAAGTTCGACCGCGCTCTGGCCTTGCTCCACAACTTCTGGTATTCGCGCGCACTGCAGGCATTTCAGCAGGTCGCAAAGGATGACCCCGAATGTGCGATGGCCTACTGGGGCGCGGCCATGACATACAACCATCCGTTGTGGGATGCGCCGTCGACCGCTGACGAGACCGCCGCATGGGCCTCGGTACAGAAAGGTCTGGCCGCTAAGGAGGCGTCTCCGCGCGAGAAGCTTTATCTGGCTGCAGTCGCAGCACTTTTTAATGACGCCGGTGCCGGACCGAAAGCCGTTCGCGATGAAGGCTATCGCGATGCCATGGCAGTAGCCTATGCTAGTTTCCCGGACGACGAGACCAAGCTTTTTTATGGGCTTGCTATTTTGGGGACAATTAAGGAAGGCACCAGGGGTTTTGACAACCAAACAAGGGCAGCCAAGCTCTTCGAGGAAGTTTACGCACACAACCCCGATCATCCCGGAGTGCTTCACTACTTAATCCACGCTTACGACGACCCGGTGCACGCGCAAGAGGGGCTCGCTGCGGCGCGTAGTTACGCGAAAGCCGCCGCGGCGGTTCCGCACGCCTTGCACATGCCCTCTCACATCTTCACGCGTCTTGGCTATTGGGATGAATCTGCAGCCACAAATGAAAGGGCCTGGCAAGTCTCCGAGAGAGACGTTCAGCGGGCCGGAGAATCCGGTGCGCTGCGCGATTTCCACTCGCTGAACTATTTGCAATACGCCTACCTGCAATTAGGGCGATATGGGGACGCTCGACGCGTACTCGGCATCATCGCTGCGCAGTTTGAAGCTCTGCCCGATAAGAAAACCGCAGGGGATACTCCCGATCTGCAAGCACGGCATGTGCGCGGGCGAACGATTTATGCCCTGCCGGACCGGGTTGTCTACGGGTACTTTGACATGCTAACGCGGTTCGTTATCGAGACTGGGGACTGGGACTACGCGGCGGACATTCCACTGTTGGTGCCTTCAAGGGATTTCGTCGCAGTCAAGTTGCAGCTGCAAACTATGGCAGCGGTCGCTCATAAAGATGCTACAGGTGCCAAGGCTGCTGCAGATAAGCTCGCCCTGCTCGCTAAGGAACCCGGACAACACCCGTTTGTTCAGCAGATCATCACGATGCAGGCCAGAGAGGCTCAGGCATTGGCCGCTAAAGTATCAGGCAATGCGGACGAAGCGATAACAAAGATGAAAGAAGCCGTTGTGATTGAAGACGCCATTGATACGCTCTCGCAGCCACCTTACCCAGTTATTCCAGCTCATGAACTCTTCGGTACCCTGCTCATGGAGTTAAATCGCCCAGTTGATGCTCAGGAACAATTCCTGCAAACGCTCAAACGGACACCCGGCCGTCCCAAAGCTATTTACGGAATCGCCCAAGCGGCACAGGCAACCGGGGATCAGGAGACCGCGCAGCAACGCTACAGGGAATTCCTGACGCTATGGACGAATGCTGATGGTGACCGTCCTGAGGTTGTTGCCGCAAAAGAATTCCTAGCGAAAACGGCAGCCACTGGGAAATAGGCGACAGAGTCGCTGGTGCCAATTGATGAGTGACGGACAAACCGGAAGTAACTGTTGAAACCAGGCGTTTACACTCAAATTCCCTTAGCGGTAGATCAGCTTCATTTGCATTGTTGGCCCGGATGGAATCTGCAAGGGAGCCAGCGATACTACTCGCCCGCGGGTGTGAACTTCAAAGTAGGAGACTACGGCAGGACGAACCACGGTGGCTTTGTACCGGATGCTCGTTTCGGCCCATGCCATCTCTGTTCCGTCGATCGTGAATTCTCGTTCGGCAAACTCTCTTTTGGCATCAGTACTTCGCTCATAGTCGCCCTCCGGGTACCGTTCGGATCGGAACGCAAGCGCGTCCTGGCTCGCGGCGTCTTCCGCCCACTTGCATAAATATCTGCGGAGGTCGATCGGTTCGCCTCGGAGCTTGGCGGCCGCCGTTGCCATCTCAATCGTTTTCAGCTGCGTGCCGCCGTCTCCTGTGTGAAACGTGGCCTCCGCATGTACGGGCGTCAGGATAAGTCCGTGGAAGGCGTATGGGAGCGGTGCGGTGGTGGGCTCATGCTCTGATGCCGTGACCAAGCGAATACGTGGGTTCGTCGCCGCCTGAGACTGCGCATCTTTTGTGAAGGACTTCGCGACGAAGAAGCCGATTTGCGCTTGCGTAGCGGCAATTTTCTCAGCGAAGATGATGATTTCGTTCTTGCCAACAGCGTCTTCCCAGTTTTTGCATTCGAATATGAAGACGGACTTGTACCCGTCGCCGAGGTCGATTGTTACTAAGATGTCGATTTCGTGGTGGACACCGCCGACGGTGATGATCTTTTTGCTCTCTATAAGGAAGGTCTTTTCTCGGAGCGCGGGCGAGGTGCTTAGGATGTGCTGTTCGATTGCAGTCACGGCTGCTTCCAGGGCGTTGCCCTTTTCCAACGGTGTGGTCACCCGAGTAGTATAGTCAAGCCTCTTCCATCCGCTTACTCCAGCCCGTTTTGATCGCTTAGCCGGGGGAATTTGAGTGCAATGGCGATTTTTCGCCAACTACCTAGGGAAGGTATGATGGCAACGTGCTGACAAGCTGGAAATTGCGGCTTGCTGTGCGACGAGCAAGGCATGAAATTGAAGGTATTTCTCGCCATTATTGCCCGACTGCGCAGGTGAGCAGTCGCCGGGGTGCCACCCCTAGTCATCTGTCGTTCCGCATTGCCGTTGGTACGGACAAAGAGCGCGATCGGATGCGTGGGGAGCCAAACCTGTACCAGCAACTCTGTAGCGCATTAGTCCGCGTTGGCTATCCTCCAGAGGCTGTTTCGGCCGTACATTTTCGTATTGAGTCACAGGAAACGGTTGACCGGGACTATGGGGGAAGTTGGCAGGAAGAGAGCGAAATGCCGTGACACTGGACACCATCCGTCGTGAGTGCAATGGGGATGTTACAACAGTAATCCGCAGCACGGATGTATTTGCTGATCCCAGAGAATCTCGGGGATTTTTCCCGAAAACGATCCCCATCTCTCTCGTCCGGATTCCCCATCAAATCAATTTCGGACCGAATCTTGACATCTCTATGACAACCCATCGAATCGGCCGCCGTAGATTGGCGTCAAGGGCGGAATATTAGAGGGATTAGTCGGATGTTCCCAAAGTCGCATCACGTAAGAACCCTCCCGGCATGCATATGAGCAGCACTCACCGGCAAAGCTGGATTTGGCTACCAACACTTGCGCTAGTATTTTCCGTCCTGGTGATAAACGGATGCAGCGGGGGAATGAAACCAACCGTCGCGCCAGTACCCGCCGCCAGTTTTGCCTTTATCGCGAATTCCGGCTCAGGAAATATCTCCGCTTTTACGATCGGCTCAAACGGTGTTCTCTCGCCCGTGCCTGGCTCACCTTTCCCAGCCGGCGCCGGAGCGGAGTTTATGGTGCTAGATTTGGTTCACAAGTTTCTGTATGTGAGCAATCAGAATTCCGACAACCTTTCAGCTTTTTCTGTTAACACCAATACTGGCGTACTGACTCTGGTTCCAGGCTCACCCTTCGCTACTGATGCATCGCCTCACGAAGTGGTCGTTGATTCGGCGGGGAAGTTCCTCTTTGTTGGCAACCAGAACAGTGGGACTATTTCCGCGTTTAGTATCAACAGCGCCAATGGCGCTCTCACCCCAGTGCCCGGATCTCCTTTTGCCGGAGTCGCCAGCCCGTTTGGGTTGGCGATAAGTCCTGCCGGAAGGTTTTTGTACGTGAACGACATCAATGCCAATAGCGTCTCCGGGTTCTCGATAGACCCCAATACCGGTGCTTTAGCCGCAGTTCCGGGGGTAGCCTCCCCGACCGGGCAAACGCCGATTGCAATTCTCGCAGATCCGAACGGCAAGTTCCTATATGTGGGAGACCACATGCAGGACACAATCTCAGGGTACAGGATCGATCCTCAGAGCGGTGCGTTGACTCGTATCTCGGGTCCCGCGGCTGCTTCCACTGGCTGCCCCGGGTGCCACATCAACACCCGTCCTTTGCGGCTGGTCGCACATCCCATGAACAAGTTCGCGTATGTGAGCAACGTGGCAGCAAACACCTTGTCTGTTTTCAGCCTCAACAATGGCACTCTGTCCTCAATTTCAGCTCCAGTTCCAACCGGCCAACATCCATTTGGAGTAGCGCTCGATCCAACCGGCAGCTTCTTGTACGTGGCGAACAAGGTCGACAATACCATCTCCGCCTTTTCTGTAGATTTAATGACGGGGACGCTCGCTCCCCTTCCCGGCTCGCCATTTTCGGCAGGTGGCGCCGCGCCGACAGGAGTTGTGACTATCTCCAGACAGTAAGTGCTGATGAATCTGATTTCGCCACTTGACTGATTGCTGGTGTAATGGCGATGTTACGCCAGCTGTCTTTAGCACCACAGTCAACTCCATCACTTTCATTGACTTGCCTGTTTCGCCCACGTAAGATTTGCCACGCATGATCGGCCAGACCATTTCGCATTACCGCATCGTGGAAAATCTAGGCGGTGGCGGCATGGGTGTCGTCTATAAAGCGGAGGACACCCGGCTGCACCGCTTTGTCGCTCTGAAGTTCTTGCCCGAAGACGTTGCTCGGAACCCTCAGGCTCTGGCGCGCTTCCAGCGCGAGGCACAGGCTGCGTCTGCACTGAACCACCCGAATATCTGCACGATCTATGACATCGGCGAACAAGATGGCAAAGCCTTCATCGCGATGGAATTTCTGGACGGGATAACGCTCAAGCACCGCATCGCAGCACCGCTAGACATTGAGACGCTGCTCGCTCTTGCTATCGAAATTGCCGATGCTCTCGATGCTGCCCACTGCCAGGGCATTGTCCATCGCGACATTAAGCCCGCGAACATCTTCGTTACAAGACGTGGGCACGCCAAGGTTCTAGACTTCGGTTTAGCGAAGGTGACGACTTCCACCGGTTTCACGAGCCATGTCGCGGCGCAGATAACGCAGACCGCCACAATTCTTGCTGAGGAACATCTCACCAGCCCGGGCACGATGGTGGGAACGGTGGCCTACATGTCGCCGGAACAAGTGCGAGCTAAAGAAGTCGATGCCCGCACGGACCTGTTCTCGCTCGGTGCCGTTCTTTACGAGATGGCGACAGGCGAATTGCCCTTCCGTGGGGAAAGTTCGGCGATGATCTGTGAAGCTATCGTGAACCGCGCTCCGGTAGCTTCCGTGCGGTTGAATCCCGATCTGCCGGTGGAACTAGAACAGATCATCAACAAGGCTTTGGAGAAAGACCGTGACCTTCGCTACCAGCATGCCTCGGAACTTCGTGCAGACCTGCAGCGAGTGAAACGGGACACTAGTACCAGCGGTACGGCAGCCTTCTCTGCGGCCAGTGTGATAGCTGAAAGCAGTGCAAGCTTGAGGGCGCCAGCTGCGTCTGCGATTACCGGAGTGAGCAGTGGAACCACCAGTTCCGATACCCAGATTGCGGTTGGGCTGTTCGCAAGGCACAAAAAGGCCGTTCTTTCCATCGCTGCGGCATCGATACTGGTACTCGCCAGCCTCGGCTATGGCGTGCACCGCTGGCTTTCGCCCACTTCGGGCTCCATCGACTCCATAGCCGTGCTGCCCTTCACCAATGGAGGCAGCAACGGCAACATCGACTATCTCAGTGATGGCATCACAGAATCGTTGATCCTCAACCTCGCACATGTGCCACAGCTAAAGGTGAAATCTCGCAACTCGGTGTTCCGCTACAAAGGGAAGGACGTGGATGTGCAGAAGGTTGGCAAGGAATTAAGGGTTATGGCGGTGGTGAACGGCCGAGTGGTGTCGCGTGATGAAAGCATCGAGGTGACTGCCGATCTTACCGATGTGCGCGACAGTACGGTGATCTGGGGACAGCACTACAGCGGCAAGAGCACGGACATCATCTCACTGCAACAGCAGATTGCGCGCGATATCGCGGAAAAGTTGCGATCCAAGCTCAGCACTTCCGAAACACAGCAAGTGACCAAGCAGGGCACGCAAAATCCAGAAGCCTATCAACTCTACTTGAAAGGCCTTTACCATTGGAATAAACAAAGTTTTCCTGATATCACAACGGCGATCTCCTACTTCAACCAAGCCATTGCTAAAGACCCCGGCTATGCCTTGGCGTATTCGGGCCTGGCCGATGCCCACAGCTTATTGCCTAGCCTTGGCGGTACTCGGAGTGAGAACTTCCCGAAGGCGAATGCCGCGGCCCGTAGAGCACTGGAGTTGGACCCGACTTTGGCCCACCCCCATGCTGTTCTGGGCACCAGCGAGATGGAATATGACTGGGATTTTGCCGGAGGAGAGGCTGAATACAAGAAGGCCTTCGAACTCGACCCCAACGATGCGACGGCACACCAGTGGTACTCATACGACATAGGCATGATTGGTGGCCGGGAGCAGCTAGCCGTTGCTGAAGCTAAGCTTGCTTACCAGCTCGATCCGTTGTCACCGAGTACGGGTTTTCAGGCGGGATACGTTCACATTTGGACCCGAAATTACGACGAGGCCATCGCTTTGTGCAAGCAGTTGGCAACTGATAACCCGACATTTGCCCTTGCGCACCTTTGTTTGGCCCAAGCGTTTTGGGGAAAAGGCATCTACCCGCAGGTCATTGAAGAATGGCAGGCCTACGGCCAACTTTCAGGCGACCAAAGCGAAACTGACTTTGCTTCTGCCCTGGGAAAAGGGTTTCGTTCACAGGGCTGGAAAGGCGCGCTCACTGAAGGCATCGAGACCCGGCTAGCGCAACGTAATAGTGGTTACTGGTCCGCGTACGCGATTGCTAGCTTGTATGCCAACCTGGGGGACAAGAATCAGGCTTTCCGGTGGCTTGACACCGCTTATCAGGAGCGTGATGCCGGTCTTCTCGGTCTGAAGACCGACTACTTACTCGACTCCCTGCGCTCCGACACACGGTTTCCTGAATTGGTGCACAACGTCGGGCTGCCGCAGTAGCGATGTGACCGGAGTTTACTTCCTTCGAGGCGCCCTCCTGAAATGGCCAAGGCTTTCAGCTCATTCGAGCCTCGACGTCAACTGACGCTATCAGGCGTTTGCACTCATTGACCTCAATGAGTGAAATAGTTTTCGCCAATAACGTTACCG
>Ga0210401_10001693_pt1 | contig 25166 bp, 23 predicted proteins | sample IncBWH32MmetaG_FD_150866 | JGI IMG/M metagenome (GOLD analysis project Ga0210401, IMG submission 150866) | Forest soil microbial communities from Barre Woods Harvard Forest LTER site, Petersham, Massachusetts, United States - Inc-BW-H-32-M | ecosystem: Environmental > Terrestrial > Soil >... | reverse complement strand
AAACTGAAGCCTAAGAGCTTCTTGCGCATCCGCAACCCTTTTCATCGCGGTCACGGGAACGTTGAACTCACAATTGCAAAGAGTGCAGGTGCCGACAGCCGGGACTGTCCCAAGCCAGCGTGTCGCCCTTGCTGGACGCTACGACCAGAAAACCCTCAAACTTGTGCGCACCAAAATCTTCAGCAGTTGCGTCACGAAAATCGCCGTACGCAAATTCGCAATCTGAAAGTCGGAATTTGATTTGGTCGGACGCACCGTCTTCCTTTCCAACGATGAGATGCGGACCAACTCCCTCCACGACGGAGATATGAATCGTTCCGGTTACTCTGGCGACTGACACTGAGGGAGTCACAAAAACAGCAAGTACGGGCGTACGTTCGTCCACGTACTTGCCGAGCAAGGACAATGCGTCCTCCGGTGTGACTTTCATGGCTTGTGGATTCTTCCGGTATTTCGCCGCAGACCGACTACGCAGCCTTCTTCTGTTGAGCTTTTATTTTCGCCCAACGTGCCCTTTGAAATGCAGCAATCTTCCTCCGGGCTGCTGCTGACATGGTGTGCTTTACCGGAGCCGAGCCCGTTGTCTTCGTTATCGCAACTACTGGCTGCGATTCCTTCCGAGCCCTTGCCCACCTAGCCTTTTGTGCCCGTGCCATCTTGCGCCGTGAAGCCGCCGATATAACTCTGGTCGGCTGGATTGCTTGCCGGACTGCTCCCGCACCATTTAACGACTCAATCACTGAAATCGCTTGATCTAGCTTCTCTACCTGTGACTGCTTCTGCTTGCGCTCTTGTCGAAGCTGCTGAAGCGCGTTGCTTAGAGTTCCCATTGTTCCCCCCCTCAAGGATTGACAGCGGGGGATATTGTATACCGAATGGGACGCTGGCCCCATCTGGCTTCAGCTTGGAGCCTTTACAAAGAATTGCTTAACATTACATCGTGCCTCGGTACCCGGTGAATCCTCAAGCTGTAGACGAGCATCTGTGCTAGACAAGAGCGTTTAGTTTCTGAACTGACCGTCTCAATCCGAAGAAGGTTGAACCTCCTTCTTCGGCTTCTATCATAAGGAGATTTGCAATGAAACATCGGAAGTACCTGATGGCACTTTTGTCGATTCTCGCCGTGTTGTCCCCGCTTAGCGTTTTCGCACGGGATAAGAATGAGCATTCGGTCGATATTCCTGACACCGTACAGGTCGGGGGAACGCAACTGAAACCCGGCAACTACAAGGTCAAATGGGAAGGAGCCGGACCCGACATACAGGTGACTTTCTTCCGGGATGGGAAGACTGTGGCAACGGCCCCAGCGACGCTGAAGACGAACCAAGTGACTCAAGACGGGATCGTGACTGACTCGGAGAACAGCACGCTCCGCGAGATCGACTTCCGTCGTGACAAAGAAGCCTTGGTGTTTCAGCAGAGCGGTATGTAATCCTCTTTTCAAATCGAAGGACGCCCCGCTTTTCGCATCCATCCTTGCGAAAGGCGGGGTTGTAACCACAGCAGAAACTAATGGATTACAGAGCACTTGATATTCCACGGTGCAGCGATGCCACTTCGTGACCTCCGAAGCCAAAATCCATGAGACGAACCGCGCATCAGGGTCCGTAGGGAAACGGGAAACATCGGACAGTGAAGATCTACAATAAACCATGAAGGGAACAGAGTTTTTTCAGTGCACTTCCTGTGAGGTGGAGTGCCGGATTGATTTCGAAGCAGAGTTGGGCGATTCACCACGCTCCGCCCCGCTCATCATTCGGCATTGCCCGGATGGCAAAGAAATTTCCATAGTCGGCAAGGTGACCCAGTTTCAGGAAAGGCGAGGTGGCGTCTGGGTGAATGTTCAGCGTTGGATTTACGCAGCATAATGCCTCAATTGACAAGGAGGTTAGATGACTTGGATCACCGCGATCTAGTGCCCGCAGACGAGCGATTCCCTGCGTTCCTGCGGTGTGCGTCCGCCAGACATGCGGGATGGCCATTTCGCCCGCCGAGGTGAGACGCTTTGACCTTGAGCGTATGGAGTGCCCAGCGTGCGGAGAACGGTTTGTGCGGTCCCGAGTCAGCCGGGGGGGTTGAGTGTTTAACCGGCCTTGTTACGTCAAATATCGTGACCCGTTTCCGTACTCGTTCATTTCCTTCTGGCGGTGATGATTTCTACGTGCCTCGCATGGGACATTCTCAGGAATGTGAATGCTCCAGAGTCTGGCGCGTAGCACGAGAGCCCAAAGAACCACCCTACCCCAGCTACGCCTCCTTCGAAATCCACCAGCCGTTCGCCGTTGCTGGCATCTACAATCGTCAGCTTCGAATTTCCTGAAGAGCGACTGCCGGTCCATCCGTCGAAAACAAACGCAAGCTTCCCTTTCGCTAATTGCATTTCGAAAGGCATGTCGCCTGAGGTCTGCGGTTCTACCACGACCTTCCGAACCACCTCTCCAGCGGATGAAACTACATAGACAATTGCGGGCGAGGTGCGCCTCACCAAATAGACGTTGCCATCCTCTCCCGTCGCAGCGATGCCAAATGCAGCTGCCGAATTGCCGTTACTGGGGCCGAAACTTGCGTATCTCGAGTCCCCCAGTTCGATTGCCCTATCAATCTCCTCGTCGCCATTCAACACCAACCTTTTCTTCAAATGCCCCGTTTTGTCATAAATCGCAGCGAAACTCTTGTAGCGATAGGGGTGGTCTCGATTGCTATCTTCAATTCCGGAGAGAAACAGTTCACCGGAGGGAAAGACGGCGAGTTGATAGGGAACGAAGCGTGCAAAATCCAGTTGCACGTCCGACTCGACCTTTCCGTCCGGAGAGAACGTGACAACGTGAATGTCAGGATAATTCCAATCGGCGACCGCAATCCCGCCACGGGGTACTACGGCGAAAGCGAATTCAAATCTACCCTCTTGGAGTTCTGCACGGTGTGGGCCGGCAAACTTCGTCTGTAGCGCTCCGGCGTTGTCGAACATCAAGACGGGGCTGCCTTGGTGGGAGTTAACCGGGTCGAAGACTCTGACGTAGATGTTGCCACTGGAGTCGCATTGTCCGGTACCAGCCAGCGTATCGTTTGAGCCAAAGGTCGATTTGGAAACAATTGTCTTTTCTACCCGCAGTGCCGCAGTTTGAGCGTGCGTCGCTCCGACCGAAACTGCGGCAACCAATGCGAACAGTCTGAGGGCGTATTTCATGGCAACCTCGCTCTCGCGGCTAAGGCCGATTATGCGCCCCGCTGAGACCTCAAAGCAACGACCCACTCGGGGTAAGTGTTGCAAAATCTCGTTAGCACGAGTTTGCGCTTTGCTTTCGCCTGTCTGGCGAACAAAAGGCGCAAAGTTGTGATAAGGCCTGATTTCGTCCACTGACAAAGGTTCAGTGATAGTGCCAGAGGAGTGATGTCTGTTTTTCGAAGCTGGCATCAAACAGCACGAAGCCGTCCGTGTTTTCACCTTGGCTCAGAAGGAAAACGACCTCCGATTTGCCATCGTTGTCATAATCGCCTGCGTCAAGTAGCGACATGAAGGAACCGATTCGTCGCACGGTTCCGTCTGGAGACACAAAGAACCAAGGTGCAGACATTGGATCCTTAGGATCGTCGACGTATCCGCAGTCGCGCGTGTTCAAGTTGGCTTCAACCAAGAAAGAATTTTTGTTGGAGCCGTATGCGGCGGGAAACGCCAACGCCGAGTTCGGAAACTTCCAATTGCGTTCCACGACCTCGTCGCGGTCACTTTCAGTTGCCTTGTTACTCTTTTCTCGGCGGGGGCTGCATACGCGCAGAAGCGCCCTTGCGCGTCCCTTGAAGGTCGGCATGCGCTAGACGAAGCGGATACGCTTCGCAGTTGGGATGGCGGCCAGGGCTGCACTCACCATTGCCCGCCCTGCGCATAATTAACAATCTGCTGCTTTGGTCGAGCGTTCTTTACCCGTCCAGAAATCGTGTCGACTCTTTCTCGTCCACCTTGCGCCGCCGGCTGAATATGGGTGAACTCGATCGAAGGTCCGGAATTGGCTTTATGCGACTCGCAACCGTTCAGCGCAATGCAGAGAACCAGCAGCAGCGATCGCTGCAACAAAACTGGGACCAACAGTCGCAGTTGCATGTGACCCCACAATAGACTGCCGGATGCGCAAGGAGGTAGGCACCCTGCACGCTGCTTGGAAGAAATCTTAGCACTGAGCCCCGGTGTGCATCTTTAACGAGGTCCAACCACTAGCTTTTTTCGAAGTGACCTCATTAGTCGACCTCATTAGTCCTGGTCAGACGACGTGCAAGTGCTCCGCGGTGCCCATCATACTCAAAACCTTGCGGGAGTGAATCACGATGAGGGGTCGATTTTGCATACCACTTTTGGGTATGCCTGTTTTGGTCGTATACTCGAGCCAATGTTGGTTGAAGTAGTCGAGGTCGCCGTCACGCATTGAGAATCTCGATTGGCAAAATCGTGTGATTTTCGTGCCCGACAGTAAGATCGCCGAGGGGCGGCGACTTGTTCCGAGGAGCCGTCGCGTCTTGGAGCGTTTGCGTGGACGGTGTGGCACAAGGGCAGAAGGCTGGGTGTTTCCGTCCAAGCATTCTGCTGCGGGTCACCTTCGCTCAATCGATCGGCTGTTTCAAGAGGCGCGGCAACAAGCCGGCCTCCCGAAGGAACTGGTCCTTTATTGTGCCCCCCATGACTACGGCACTCGAGTCCTCATGCGAACCAGGAACTTGGCCGCGGCATGAGGACAATGGGCCATCGAGTCGTAAAGACTGCGATGCATTATCAGCATCCCGAATTAGAAATCGTTCGCGCCGCACTGGATTACCGTATGCCGAACGATGTTGGTTCATTAAGCACGGGCGTAGCGAAAAAGCGGTTGCGACACCTTTTGAGTCACACCCGAAGAACTCGAACGACGGCAAGTCATTGACTACTGAGGCGAATGTGGACGAGAACAAATCGCTAGCGGTCAATCGGCCGTTATTCGGACAATTCAATTTACGAAATCTGAAGAAGAACCGCGGTAGTGGCGAAGGTCCGTACGCACGCATTGAGAGTGGACGTTGTGGCAAAGCCCACAAAACTCCTGACCTAGGGTGCTTTGCAATGACTTACGGTGTCGTCCGTGCGTTCCAAGTCATTCAAAACACTTTAATAGCCTAGCTCTGAAAAGGCTGCGCTCCGGCTGAGATTGTTCGCTGCGATTTGTATTGTCCACACAGCTTCGTAGGAGAACTTCACGAAAGCCCGTAATGTGTCGAAGCTGAACGTCTACGCCAATGACGTTGAATCGGAACGGAGTATTGGCTTACTGCGATGATGATTACCGAGCGTGCTTGCGATCCTAATAGGCCATAAGAGATGCTATCCGCTTACAATTCCGAGGCTGCGGAATCATGACAGTCCAGATTCGGAGTCGGCAAACCATCGCTGGTCTGCCAGCATTCGAGGCTCGGAGGTTTTTTCGACACGTGAAAGCTTGGCACGCCAACGCTTTCGGCAAGAAGTGGATGATGAAGTATCTCAAGCTGCACGACCGGAAGGCCACAGAGGTGATTCGCAGCTTGATTCGTGAAGGGTATGTTGTGCGTAGCGGCAAACGTGACGACGAAACCGCTTTCGAGTTTACGGATCTGGGCTCCTCACTTGTGAGGGCATCAGGAGCTAAGAAGATCACCCGAACAATGGCGGCGGAGGCGCTCCAGGCCTTCATGGCGCGGGTGAAAGCGGTGAACGAAACTCCACGTTTCTTGTACACAGTTAATGCGGTAGTAGTTTTCGGCAGCTATTTGAAAAACGTCGGCGAACTTGGCGATCTGGATCTTGCAGTGCAACTCAAATCTCGGATTGCGGACGCCGAACAGCGAGTTACCAGGGAATTGGAGCATGCTGGCAGCTCCGGTCGCTCATTCTCCCGCTTCATCGATCAACTGACGTGGGCGCATGACGAAGTGATGCTGGCGCTTAAGGCGAGGAAGCGGACAATCAGCGTCCAGCCGTGGTCCTCGTTTATAGGCATGGAGAAGGATACGGGGTTCAGGTATAGAGTACTCCTTGGAGACGCTGAAAGCATTCGCGCGGAACTGGAAAGAATGAACATGGAACAGGGCAAACAGGGCAAAGGTCGGCGGCGATGATGTCGAGGGTTCATTACAGGGTCCAATAACAACAGCCCTCATAGCCTTGTACCCAGCGAACCGATGAATTTCTTAGGGAAGAATGTGGTTCCCACAGCGTCCTGAAGCGGTTTCACACTTCCCCTTCGTTGCCATTCGTGTCGCATGATTTCAACAACTTGCCGATCACCGCAGTACTTTCACGGCGGTAACACGGGCGGTGCGTTTTTGTCCGGCGATTCCGCACCACGATGGCGCAGGTGGCAGAATTCTTGTCTTGAGGGTTGAAGTGTGAATGAGTTTGTGCGTTTTTGTATGCGGTCGCCGCAACCTTGGGTTGTTTTCGGCCAACTGCGGTTAATCAGGTAGGCGGGTAAGTATCAGATTTATTTGCTACTTGATTGATTACTCTGAATTTACTGAAAACACGTGCTTTAGGTGATTTCGATGGTGTGTCTGCCAGTTCCATCACTTCCGCGTTATAGCGTCCTTATACTTCCCGGGTTAGGCAAAGACGTAGGGCGAAAAGTATGAAGTTCGGTATCCGAATCGGTCTTAAATCTTATCATGGGCCAGCTTCTCTCAGAACCGTCGCATCGGCCTTACGGCAGCAACTCATAGCTGACAAAAGCAAATTTCTTGGAATCAGGCGACCACGAGTTGACGTTGATGGTGCCCTGCCCGCCAAAAATCTGCGTCAGAACTTTGATCGAACCGGCGACTCCCTTGCCCACAGCATCTTGAGGCATAGGAATTATGCGAAGCTGAACGTTTGTTTTGACATTGTGCCCGGGAGTGCCCTTGGGAAAGGACAAAAAGACCAGCCATCTGCCGTCAGGCGAAGGATGCGGGAACCAGTCTTCCAATTCATCGCTGGTGATACGCTCAGCCTTAGCGTCCTCTGGACCTGCGCCTTCGGGGGGAAATCGCCAAATGTCCCATCCACCGGAGCGGTTGGAATTGATATAGATCCATTTGCCATCAGGCGAATAGTCGGGTCCGTCATCAGCGACACGACTGGAAGTAAGCCGCTGTTCGCTTCCGTCTCCTGCAGGAACACGAAAGATGTTGAAGTAGTCGCCACGCTTGCCCACGAAGGCCAGCCACTTCCCGTCGGGAGACCAGCCGTGGAAATAGCTCGGACTGTTGGGGGTAAGCAATCGGGGGTTCGCGCCTTCCGAAGAAGCAACGAACACCTGCGATTCCTGGGAAGAGCCGTGTTTTGCGGAAAACGCCAGCCGCTTGCCATCGCGTGTGATGCCGTGATCGTTGTTGCACTCATACGCGGCGTCGAGAGCCAGCTTCTCTGGCTGCGCCTTTTCATCAGCATTAAGCGCCAACCGGTAGAGCGCACCGCCAGAATTCGCCAACAGATATTTGCCATCAGGAGACCAGTTCGGCGCCTCCCAAAGTTTGTCCGCCGCGTAGACGACCCGGATGCTCTTACTGTCCAGATCATAGATTGAAATTTTGCTGCGGACATCGCTGGGGTTCTGATTTTGCTCGATGGGCGTAGGTTTTTGGACGCTAACATTTGAAGACACTGGTGCCTCAAGCACATTCGGATCATGCGGCTGAACGGCGTTGGCCGGACCCCAGATGTTGGCCCCACCTCCGGTGATACGATATTCGCCAGTGGCAGCATGGAGCGTAACCGCACCTTGCAACGGCGCAATGCCCACATCAGAGTGGGCTTCGAAGAGGCCCAACTGGTCTGACGGCAGCCGCGGCTTTGCAGCTTGGGAAAGTGCGTGGGAACTGAAAGCCAAAACGGCTAACGCGAGAACTATATGGTTGGGCCAAGATGATTTGAAATTCATGGAAGTCGCACATCACAAGATTTGCGCCATAGCATACTCGCAAACTGCATCCGCAGTCTATCTTGTTAGGCGTAAGCAACCGCTATGAAAAAGAACGCAACGAAGACGGCGATGCGAAATCTATCGATGATTTTCGTCTTGACCAGTGCCAGCGCAAGCCTCCTCGCCCAGGAAGGCAAGCTTTCCGTGAACACGCTCACACCCACGCCGCCGATGGGATGGAATAGCTGGAACAAATTCGCGTGCAACGTCAGCGAAGACCTGATCCGGCAAATGGCCGACGCCATGGTGAAATCTGGCATGCAGGACGCCGGTTACCAGTACATTGTGATCGACGATTGCTGGCAGGTTGCGCGCGACAAAAACGGCAACATCATCGCTGATCCTCAGCGCTTCCCTTCCGGGATAAAAGCGCTCGCGGATTACATCCATTCTCTGGGCTTGAAGTTCGGGATTTATTCTGACGCGGGAAGCAATACTTGCGCCGGGCGACCTGGGGGCCTCGGACACGAATACCAGGATGCACGCCAGTATGCCGCGTGGAGCGTGGACTATTTGAAATACGACTGGTGCAATACGACCACGCAAGATGCGCCCGCAAGTTATGCACTGATTCGCCAGGCACTCGATGCATCCGGCCGTCCAATCGTGCTGAGCATCTGCGAGTGGGGCACCCATAAACCCTGGCTCTGGGGCAAAGACGCTGGCGGCAATCTGTGGCGCACTACCGGGGATATCCAAGACAGGTGGGAGGGCCGGGTCAAATGGCCAAACGGCGATTGTTGTTCAAACGGCGTCGTAGACATTGTCGATCTGCAGAACGGTCTTGACGGTTTTGCTGGACCTGGTCATTGGAACGATCCCGACATGCTCGAGGTTGGCAATGGAGGCATGAGCGATACCGAATATCGTTCCCACTTCAGCCTGTGGGCTATCCTTGCTGCTCCGCTGATCTCCGGCAATGATTTACGTGACATGCGTCCGGAGATTCGCACGATCCTGACTAACAAGGAAGTGATTGCCGTCGATCAGGACCCGCTCGGCAGCGAAGGCAAGCGAGTGTGGAAGAATGGCGATTTGGAAGTGTGGGCCAGGCAAATGAAAGATGGCAGCCGTGCCGTGGTTTTGTTCAATCGCGGAAGTGCGGAGCGCGACATCACCGTGAACTGGGAGGATCTGGGCTATCCTGATCACTTGAGTGCGGCTGTCCGCGATTTGTGGCTGAAGCAGGACGTGGGCAGATCTAGCGGCAAGTTAACTGCTTCGGTCCCGTCCCATGGCGTCGTGATGGTCACGGTTAAACCTTAGGCCTAACCTTAGTCCTAATTCTCTGTGAGACGAATCGACAGACCGGCAGGTGATACGGTCGCTCCAATCAGATCCGCCGGGGCCGCCATAGTGCGCAGGTTGAAAGCTTTATTCGCCGAGCGGTATGGCACAATTCCTACGATTTACCGAGCGCCAGGGAGAGTAAATCTCATTGGCGAGCACACTGACTACAACGATGGCTTCGTTATGCCTGCCGCTCTCGACTTGTACACGTATGTCGCTGTGAGTCCGCGACCCGACCGGAAACTGAGAGTCTATTCCGAGAACCTGAGTGAAATGTGCGACCTTAACTTGGACTTGATCCATCCCGGAAGCTCTGGTCACTGGAGCGATTACGTTCGTGGAGTGGCCGGAGTGCTTGAATCCTACGGATATAGACTGCAGGGCGCCGACTTGGCCATCTTGAGCGAAGTGCCATTAGGCGCCGGGCTGAGTTCCTCGGCTGCCCTCGAAGTGTCCACTGCATTGGCGATTCTAAGCAGCTCCCAGAGCAGTGTCGATCTCACGACAGTCGCGAAGCTGTGCCAGAAGGCAGAGCATCTTTACGCCGAGATGAGATGCGGCATCATGGACCAGTTCATCTCATGCCACGGCCGCGCGGGGCACGCCCTCATGTTGGATTGCCGTTCTCTCGATTTCCAACTTCTTCCCATACCAGGTCACGTACGGCTCATGGCGTGCAATACCATGGTCAGACATGAGCACGCGAGTAGCGGCTACAATACCCGGCGGCACGAGTGCGAAGATAGTTTCCGCGCACTGACCGCGGTTCTTCCGGGAATACGCGCTCTCCGCGATGTGACTCTCGATGATCTCGAAAACCATTCGAACCGCTTAAGCGATGTTATTTACAAAAGGGTGCGTCATGTGGTGACGGAAAATGACCGGGTGAAGAAGTCAGCAAGCGCGTTGAAGACGGGCGATATTGCTGAGTTCGGTCGGCTTATGGCGGACTCCCATCGCAGCCTTCGCGACGATTACGAGGTCAGTACATCAGAGCTAGATCTGATGGTTGAGTTGGCGAATTGCCAGAAAGGCGTGTACGGCGCGCGAATGACGGGTGGGGGTTTCGGAGGATGTACGATTAACCTCGTAGATGCCGCGCACGCGCAAGAAGTCCAGCAAAGACTTGAACAGGATTACGAGGCAAGAACGGGGCTGAGCCCCACGATCTTGATCTGCGAAGCCTCGCATGGCGCCGGAACGGTGCCCGAAGACCCACCGGAATCTAATGAGCCAACTGAATGAGCTATCCGCCGACATCCGATCTCACCAGTCAGGTCATGCAGAGTTCTCCCCATCGAAGATTCAATCCGCTCACGCGGGAGTGGGTTTTGGTCTCACCCCACCGGGCCGAGCGGCCATGGCAAGGCCAGACCGAGCCTCAGGAGCAAAACTCCATCCCGCCGTATGATCCGAATTGTTATCTCTGCCCGGGAAACGTTCGCGCCGGAGGCGCGCGGAATCCATCCTATTCCCACACCTTCGTCTTTGATAACGATTTCGCCGCGTTGAAACCCGGCACACCAACGGCACACGTGGATGTCGAAGAGAGGGGAATTCTTGTTGCGCAGACTGAGCGTGGCATCTGCCGGGTTGTGTGCTTCTCCCCACGCCACGATTTAACCCTGGCACGGATGTCGCCGACGGAAACCCGTGCCTTGATCGACGTCTGGGTGCAGGAGTTCGAAAATCTAGGTCGACGTCCCGGTATCAACTATGTGCAGATCTTCGAGAACCGTGGGCTGATGATGGGATGCAGCAATCCTCATCCGCACGGCCAGATTTGGGCAACGTCGACGATGCCGAACGAACCTCGCAAAGAGCAAGCAGCCTTTGCCGAGTATAAAAAGCAGCGAGGCACCTGCCTTCTGTGCGATTACATCGGTTTGGAAGAAGCTTCCGGAGACCGCTTTGTTTGCAGCAACGAGTATTTTCTGGCGGTGGTGCCCTTCTGGGCGGTCTGGCCGTATGAAATCCTGGTTGTCTCCAAGCAACACGTGGGCAACCTGGGTGCCCTCGATGACCAAGGCCGATTCGCGCTGGCCGATATTTTGAAGCGCGTTACCGGCCGATACGACGGTTTGTTCCAGGTGTCTTGCCCGTATTCAATGGGATTCCACCAGCAACCGACCGAGGAAACCAAGCATGATGAATGGCATTTCCACGCGCACTTTTTCCTGCCTCTTCTCAGGTCCGCTAGTATCCGGAAGTTTATGGTTGGCTTTGAACTGCTGGGATCGCCGCAACGCGATATCACACCAGAACATGCGGCGCAGAAATTGCGCGATGTCAGACCGTCCCCAGACAATCTGACTTGAACCAAGCGCAGAATTCACCAATGCATACTACTGATTACTCGGGGCAGTTTCCGACGCCGAGGCTGTAGTCGTTCCCGCCGCGAACCGGTTCGGTTGGGGACGATACCCATTTCGCGTCCGGATGTGGTACTTCTTCAGACGTTCACCTACCAATTTTACCGTGATGCCACGCCAGCCTCGGTTGGGATTCAGCTGAGGATAGTAGCTCAGCGAGTAGAGATGCGCTAAGTCATCCCGAATCGAAGCGAACGCTCGTTGTTCGTCTCGCCAGTTCTTGGCAAAATACGCTTTTCCTCCCGTGGCTGCGGTCATACGTTCAAACACTGCGGTGGAAACTGGTTCCAGCTTCGCCAGTTGAGTGCTGATCATGTAAATAGCTGTCCCTGTGGACTGGGCCAACTCGGCCACGTCCTCGGGAGGCACCATGCTGGAATTATCCGGGCCGTTCGAGAAAACTACCACCACCTTCCTTCCGGTAAAGTGAGCCGCGTCCTTTATCGTGAGCAACAGGCAGTTGTAGAGTGCGGCATCGTCTCCGGCCACGGTTGCACGGACACCTCGCAGGACCGCCTCCCGGTCAGGGGTCAGCGGAGCGGACCTGGAAAGATCGCGACTGTAAGAGTAGAAGGCCACTTTATCCGCGCTTTCCAGGGAACGCACGAAATCAGCGATAGCATCTTGGGCGAAGACAAAGCCACGGTACATGTAGTTGCTGGTATCGAAGAGCAGGAAAACGTTAGCGCCAGCCACCATTGAACCCAAACTTTGAGAGGCGTCGTCTCCGGGTGACTTGGGATCTGCCTGAGGTTGCTGTGCGCCAGCCTTCGCCGGGGTTTTTTCGCCCGTCGACGAAGTGTCCGCCACTCGGTAGGCGGGTTCGTTGCCTTCGCCGAAAGTCGCTAGTTTTTGCGGAATGTTATCCTCGACAATTGCGAAATCGGAGGGATGAAGGCCGGTAACGTAGTTTCCCTTATTGTCCGTCACCGCCACATTCAACTGCACCATGTCGACGACGACGCGAATGTTCGGTGCGCTTTCCTGCGCGACCACTCGAATCCCGGGGCTGGAGAAGAGGGTCAGAACTAATGCGAGAAACAAAAACGATTTCTTTGTCATATTATACCTGTTCCGTCGCGGCCTGATGTTGGTGTAACAGCTCTAAGGCCTCTTTTCTCCAAGACAACAGTTCACGGCCGGGTGATCGCGACACCTGCTGATAACGAGGCAATCTTACCCTGCCGAAATTCTTCCCCAGTTTCCCTCATGGCGCGAAGCATAGCCGGCCAATCCTCGAAGTCAGTGGCAAAAATCTTTTCGACCATGCGATGCGTCAGTTGGGGAACCAGGACGTTTAGCATCACCGCTGAGTAGCCCTTTTCATCCGCCAACCGGGCCCAATACAAATTGTTCGAATCCCAAGTCTCAGCCAGCAAGCGGCTGGAATAGCCCTCGAAGGCAGGAAACGGTTTCAGATTCAGCAATTCTCGGGAATAGCTCTGCGCCAGGATTGGATGAGGTACGCCGAAGTCTTGCGAAAGCCGCTCCCAGCTTAGCTCTGTAGGATTTCGGCGACTCAGGCTTTCCAATTCCTGATTGGCGGGTCCCAAGGAATCAGTCTCTCCAGAGAACCGTCGACGAAACTCTGCCGCCAGGTAGAACGAGTCAGCCGGCGTCATTTGAGGATCTACGTCAGCCAGACGTCCCTTAACTAGGGCCGTCTCCACTCGGGCGGAGACTTGAGGATCCATGCGGTCGGATAGGATCGTCATCACTTTGATCCGCAGTTGTGGATCTCCTACCGAAGCCATCAAAAGTTCTTCACCGGATCGCTGATACAGCGCGATAGCATGAAGTTCACTCTGGCTTACGCCCCACCAGCGCGGTAAGGTTGCGTTGATCAAAAGGCCCGGGACCAACTCCCTCCAGATCAGGGCTTGGACGTTTTCTGGGGCGATGAAGTCCTGCTCCACCTGAGCGAGGACATACGGCAAGTCAGCTAGCGAGCCAACCAGATGAGCTCCGCCTCCCGCCGGAGAGCCCTCCCCAAACAACTGGGAAGCTTGCCAGACTCGGTCCACGCCCGCGACCGTATCTCCGGAAAAGTCATGCGAGCGAACGAAGAGTGGATTGATGTGTAAAATCTGGGCTCCCGGTGGTTCGTAATACGCATAGTTTAAGCCTACAAGGGTGTCCCGCAGAAACGGACAGAGCTGACCTCGGGCGTCTTCCAATTGCTGCTTCGAACCGGGCGCCTTGATCACTTTCGTTAGGTCCGTCCGCATCTGCAGATCGGTGTGACGGTTGTTGTAAACTCCGGTCGCCCATTGGGTTCTCTCACCACTGCTGAAAATCGGTCGCGGCATCTCAAATTCCCGAAGCTCTCCAGCCAACGGGACCAAACTATCGCCCACAGCCGCTCCGTGCGCCATTGCATCTAAGCCGTCGCCCAGGCCCAGGATCGCATCCAGAGAAACCAGGCGCTGGCCGTCCATCACTGACCGAATTTCATTCGCAACTTCCTGATGCATCCTTTGGCCTTCCGGGCTGGCTTGCCGCGGACCCGCGAGCAAGTCGATGATTTCGTCCTGAGAACCGCTCCGCTGGCCGGTTGCCGCCAGCAGCAACTCGCCCACTGAGCCGCTGCCGGCATCGAAAAGCTGGGGCGACGAAAGGACCTTGCCAAAAGGCTTAATCACGTTCTGCCAGGAATCATTGAGCGCGGCGCTCTTGATCTGGCCCTGACGAGCCAGGATTTGCCACATCCCGATGTTGGCCTGGAATATCCCCATGGCGTTGCCTCGCAACGTGTGGTTGGGAATTTTTCCCAGGCTTTCGGCTACATTCAGAAAGCGAGTGATGGATGCGTCGTTCAACTCCGGGAACTCGGAGAAGATCAAATATTGATTACTGAAGTCAGCGAACCGGCTGGCCATCAAGACAACGGTCTGCGGACTCAAGCGATTCTCCGGAGACCGTTTGCTATCCAGTTCACTCAACATGAGATAGATTTGCAGCGGCCCGGTCTCTGTCTCGACGCGACAAAGGGCGAACATCGTTTCCGCCAGCTGTTCGGTGTTTTTCATGTGACCAGCCCGCTTACCCGAGTCACGAATAATCTTGGAATCGCTTTTCTGCTGGAGGATTTCCTTCCAAACCTCCAGATTTCCGGGGACGTAGGGTTCGCCGTTAAGCTGCCACTGCAGTCGGGTCATTAGAAGCAGGAGTGCCGGAGCCGGCCGAAACGCTGGTCTGGCCGCATCGGGAGAAATCGACTGGCCGCGAAAACTTTCGTAGAAACGTCGCAGCCGAACTTCTGTGAAGTGGGCCTGTTGAGCTTGATTGACCCGCGACAACGCATCAAAATAAGCCGCCAGCCAGCCATTGTCCTTGGCGAGCAACCGGGCAACAAACTCTCTTGGCGAATCTGGGCTTGCCCCCGTCAGATCCTTCCAGGCAGAGGCCGCGCCCGCTCCTCCCGGCACGATCACCTGACCGGACCGAATACAAATATGGCTTCCGTAGAAATCCAGGACAGCGGCGACGGGAAGCAGTGTCCCGAGCCCCACGGATCGCTGCAAGGCAACCCGGGTTCCGGCATCGGTTCGACTCACTGCCCAGTAAAGACGGCACAACACAGGATCGTGCAAAAGGGCTTCGATTAAATCTCTCGAACCTTTTCTGTTTTCACTGCTGATGGTTGTCCAGTCGCTTTCCGTAAAGAGCACAGGAACCGGGGAAGCGGGAAATGCATAAATGAAGGGCTTGCCTCCCTGGAGCGTTTGTTCCAGCTCCGGCAGAGGGAAACCGGAGTCAATCGTGACAAAGGCTCGCTCCGGATCAGCGGTCACCAGGGAGGTGTTCTGCGTTCCACAGTCCTGGCGCACCCGGTAGCCAAGGGTGTGAAGCAAGGGCTTCGCCTCATCACAATTCGAGACGTGGATACTCCCGTCTGCACCCGCAAGAGTCGCCAGTTCTTTCGCCTGATGGACGTACCGGCTCAACAGAATGAGAAATTCCGTGGGACGGCCCCCGTCCCGAGAGCCCTCGTAGCCCTGCGCGAACACGTTGTGCGCGAGCAGAGGAAGAACTTCTTCAAGCGTGGCTTTCTGGCTGATGCCGGCCATCCGCATAAACGAACGCAGAGGGCCAGGAATAACGACACTTGCGGGTTCGGAGGGCTTTGTATCCGGCTCGTCTGGCCGAGAAGAGTCAGCCGCGCTCCACGCCGTTGCCGACAAACATGTGGACAGAAAAATCGATCCAAGAGCTAGAGGAAAGGTGGGCAAACAACGAGGAAATTTCATGGCTGGAGTCCTCTCCGAACCTTCGCTACGTTACGGCCAATTCTTGACTAAACTGCGGAACCGAATGATCCTGGCCTCACCCGAGTTGGGCTGACCGATCCTGTTCCTTACTTTCGTGTCGGCCACGATAAACCATCCCTCGCCTTAATCCAAGATCTTTTCGTGCATTCCGCACTAGAAATTATTTGGGGCTAGGAAATGGCGATAATTTGGGGCTGATCTTCTCCTTACCAGCGGCCCTACGGCGGCAATCTCACGAGTGGAGTCAGTTCTTAACCAGGTCTCCAAGTGCACGCAGATCAGCACCTTAGTCCATCACATTTGGCGTTAAACCTTCAGGTTTCAAGTGTCCTATCACCAGCGAGGGTCGACTAATTAAGAAGTGGCTGTTGGGCGGGGTAGCGGTAGGTGAAGCCAGAGGGCGGGTCAGGAAACCGCAACCTATTGAACAGCGTCACACAGCGAGATCCTCGACGGATGCAACTTGGCAGGGTACGCGGTTGACAGTCCGAGTCTGACCGAGGGGTGTTCGCCTCAAACCAGGGTACCTCCTAGGCTTCGTTACCTGTCTGCTTCACAGCCCGCGATTCTTGTATTCTGTAACCAGCGCTGCACCTTTGGGCGGGAGGCGCAGCGACGGATTCGCTTGAAAGACTTCTGGGATCTCGATAGAAGTAGGACTGTGGAAAGAAACATTCATGGCTCTCCGTTTTAGATCTGGACTCATAGTTTTTGCGCTTGCCACCTTGGGTTGCACGTCCATCGGCTTCGGCCAGACCGTTCAGCAAATGCCCCTGCCCGGCTCCGAAGATCAGGGGATGGGCCACCCTAGTGGCCAGCAGGCGCCCGACCCACAATTGCCAGGGAGCATCAGCGGAACGGTTGTTGATCGTACGGGAGCGGTCGTCGCTGGAGCCCGAGTGAGCCTCACGCGTGAAGATCACTCCCCGGCCCAGGTGGTGGTAACCGGCCAGGATGGCCAATTCTCCTTTGCCAACAGCGCTCCCGGGCCCTTCCAACTGACAATTACCTGCGCCGGGTTCGCGACCCAAGCTTCCGCTGGAATGCTGCATTCGGGAGAGAACTACACATCGCCGCCAATCGCGTTGGCCGTTGCAACGGCCATCACTGATGTGGAGGTCGTGCTTTCGCCAGAGGAGGTGGCGGAAGAGCAGATCAAGGATCAAGAGAAGCAGCGTGTGCTCGGCGTCATTCCAAATTTCTATGTCACCTATGTCCCCGATCCAGTTCCACTCACTGCGAGGCAAAAGTTTGGGCTTGCCTGGAAGACAACAATCGATCCCGTTACTCTCGTGCTAAACGGGGGGGTTGCGGGAGTGCAGCAGGCGACAGATGAGTTCAGTGGATATGGACAAGGCGCGCAAGGTTATGCCAAACGCTTTGGCGCCTCGTATGCAGACACCGTTTCAAGTACTTTCATCGGTGGCGCTATTCTGCCATCGCTGCTCAAGCAAGACCCGCGTTATTTCTACAAGGGAAGCGGCAGTACGCGATCACGGCTTTTATATGCCATTGCCACTTCAGTGATTTGCAAGGGCGACAATCGACGCTGGCAGGTAAATTACTCGGGTATCCTCGGAGCGCTCGCCTCCGGGGGCCTCTCCAATCTCTATTATCCATCGACAGATCGAGATGGAATTGGATTAACCTTTGAAAATGCGCTAATCGGAATTGGTCAGGGTGCCGCCGCCAATATCTTGCAGGAATTCGTAATCAAAAGGTTGACGCCAAAGCTTCCTAACCAAAATCCGCCCAAACCCCAGTCGGGCGTCGTTACCGGGAGTGGAGTTGTATCGGAAGAAAAGTGAGTTGCGGAAGCTATTCTCCGCTCTTTGCAAATATTCTTCTGCGCGGGGCTGAACCGGACACGAAGAAACTGCACTTTTCAACTTTGCAGCCGGTTTGACAAAAGCCTCTGCTCGAGGATAAAGCTTTGCTCCGATTCATCCATAACCCCACGACTTTTCCCACTAGGAGGTAGGCCATGTGGAGGACGATCAGGCAGACAATTTTCTTGGTGGCAGGTTCGGCGCTGTCGCTGTCGCTATCCGCCGGAGTTGCCGAGGCCTCGGGCGTTAAGACCTATAAAGGCAAATTTGCGGATGGTGCGACCTACCTGATGCAAGTGCCTTCCAGTTGGAATGGAACCCTGGTCCTGTATAGCCACGGATATGTAGTGCCGGGATTCCCGAATCCGGCGGAGGATGTTGGGGATCCGATCACAGGCGCGTATCTTCTCGCCAACGGTTATGCCCTGGCGGGATCTTCTTATGCCACGACCGGGTGGGCCATCCAGCAGGCCTTGCCGGATCAGATTAAAGTGCTGGACACGTTCAAGACCCGGGTCGGAACGCCCACGCGAACCATCGCGTGGGGACATTCGCTAGGCGGCATGGTCACCGCCGGCTTAGTACAGAGATATCCCACTCGCTTTGACGCGGCTCTGCCTATGTGCGGAGTTGTAGCGGGTGGAGTCGGCACCTGGAACCAGGGTCTGGACTCGGCTTTTGCGTTCGATGTATTGCTCGGGGCGGATTCGGGATTGCAAGTGGTAAATATCACCGATCCCAGTAAGAACATCGAGATAGCCGAAGGGCTACTCACCCAAGCACAAAAAAACGCTAATGGGAAGGCGCGAATCGCTCTTGCCGCGGCGCTTGACGACACTCCAGGCTGGTACGATCCGCTGTCTCCCGAACCATCCCCGACCGATTACGTCACTCAGGAAGCGAACCAATATCTTTGGCTGGCGAATATCGACTTTCCTTTTGGTTTCGATTTTCGGGCTGAACTCGAGGGTCGCGCCGGCGGGAATCCGTCGTGGAACAACGGCGTCGACTATGAGAAACAGCTCCAGAATTCTGTCGACTATCCTGAGGTTCAGGCGCTCTACCAAAAGGCTGGCCTCAATCTGGATGACGATGTTCAGGCTCTGAACAATGCTGCGCGCATCAAGGCCAAGCAATCCTCGGTCGCTTACCTGGAACACAACATTATCTTCGACGGGCAAATTCATATTCCCGTGTTGACTTTGCACACCAAGGGCGATGGGCTGGTCGTGGTAGAAGACGAGAGCGCCTACAAGGATGTCGTCGACGAGGAGCATGATGGTGCACTCCTGCGGCAACTGTTTGTGCATCGGGCGGGGCATTGTGAGTTCACTCCGGCCGAAACGGTCATCGCCTTCGGCGCGCTAATCGGCCGTTTGGATACTGGCAAGTGGCCCGGGCTTGGATCGGCTTCGCTGAACAAAGCGGCCAAAGGCCTGAGATCTTCGTTCAACGTGCTATCGGTGAATGGCAAGGAAGTTCATGTGCCGCCGGCCTATTTCAAGTTTCAGCCCGCGGTTTTCTTGCGGCCGTTCGATGCAGGGAAGCACTAACGACTGCGCTGAACTTCAATTTCCAATCGATCCGCACGAGCGTGGACGCTCGCCCCTACATTCGCAGAACGGCTGCGCCTTTGATTTCACTTTTTTTTAAGGCCTGCAAGGCTTGGTTCGCTTGTTCCAAGTCGAAGAGTTCGACTTCGGTTTCGAGAGGAACCTCGGCAGCTAACTGTAGGAATTCGCGGGCATCCTGACGGGTGCTGTTGGCGACGCTGCGAATCACGCGTTCATGGTAGAGCAGCGCGTAATCCATGGACGGAATGGAACTCATGGTGATGCCGGCTAGCGCGAGCGTCCCGGCTTTGCGCAGGACGCGCAAGGCCTGGGGAACGAGAGCGCCGGCAGGAGCAAAAATAATTGCGGCATCGAGTTGGTGCGGTGGCGTATCCTCCGCACTGCCTACCCAGGCAGCACCAAGGCGTTGGCCAAATTCTCGATGGATCGGGGTACGGGTGAAGACGTAGACCTCACAGCCCTGATGGCGGGCAAGTTGCAGAACCAGATGGGCTGATGCTCCGAAGCCGTAGAGTCCCAGCCGCTGGCCCGGAGCGACACCGCTCAACCGGTAAGAACGGTATCCAATGATTCCGGCGCAGAGCAGCGGGGCGGCGTTCTCGTCGGAGAATACTTCCGGGATGGGATATGCGTAATTCTCGTGGACGGTTGTATAGTCGGCGTAGCCGCCGTCAACATGGTATCCGGTGAACTGCGCCTGGTCGCAGAGATTCTCCAGCCCGCGACGACAGTAGCCGCACTGATTGTCGGTGGAGTGCAGCCAGGGAATGCCGACGCGATCTCCCTTCTTGAAAATCTTGGCGCCCGGACCGAGGGCATCCACTAATCCAACAATCTGGTGTCCGGGCACGACTGGTAGCTTGGGCAATTGCAGGTCGCCTTCGACGGTATGCAGATCGGTGTGGCAGAGGCCGCAACATCGCACGCGAACGCGGATTTCTCCGTTGCCAGGAGTTGGCGTGGGAAGATCTCGCAACAGAAGCGGGGAGTCTGCAACGGGCTGCGGACGTTCGAGGAGCATGGAGCGCATGAGTTGATTTTAGCTGGACGCTCGAAGGTTCGACAGTGATTGCAGGCCCAGCTTCGCTCGGATGCCCGGACGAGGGCGTCCGAAGACCTACGTGGCAGCGAGTGGCCGGGTCGGCAGTCCCCAAACGAACCGTCTAGTTGTCCAGAACTTAGACAGCCGAACTGTACCAAAAAACCCCTAAGTGTCCTGATTTGAAATCAAAGCGGTGTCGGCTGGCGAATTAACATTGACATCCGTAACAAGCAGATTGAGAATCGTGGCCGTTGTTCCTCTCGACGTCCAGTTCCCCCTGGATGGTGAGGAACTCTTGGAGAAAACTTCGAGATGTTGATCCGCCACTAAGCCAATTCCTCAGGAGATTAGAAAAACAATGAAGACTCGTTTTGTATATCTCACTTTACTGGTGCTGGCCTGCGCTTGCCTGGCCGGCATTGCCTCAGCTCAGGATATTAAGGTACAGCCAAAGGGGAAATACGTCGTTTTGCCAGCGCGGCTGCGCTATGACCTGAAGGCTCCGGCGGCTTCGTTGCAGACCTGGAACGGTTCGTTCAACTACCAGGGAACGAACTATACCTACAACATGGTCGGCACAACACCTTCCACCAATGCGTCGACGACGGTTCCGGTTTATGTCATTCCGCTCAAGGTGGTGATCACGCGCCGACGAACTAAGGCCACTTTCGACCCGGCGCACGTGCTCTCGAACGGGAAAACGGTGACCAGCAACACGGTTGGATCACCGATTTTCAATTCGAGCACGACCTATGTTCAAGGCGGGGTGAACGTGGGCACCACGCAATACATTGACGCTTACCAACGGGCCAATTTCTGGGGCACGGTGAAGAGCAATCCAAACTATCATCTGCTCTTGGGTGGGCCCACGGTGCTGGCGGAACAGGCTCTAAGTCCGCCTTCGGCGTATGGGACCACTGGATCTCCCTTCGGATTCACCGCCGGACTGGTAGACATCAACTGGTTTGATGCGCAATTGCAGAGCATCATCAGTAAGTTCACCCAGATTCAGCCCAACACTCTGCCCATCTTCCTTACCTACGACGTCTACCTCACGGAAAGCGGACAGTGCTGCATTGGCGGCTATCACAGCTCCGAAGGCAGCATCAGCAATCCCCAGGCTTATGCGCATGCCACCTACGTGGATCACCCGCGCGAGTTTGCACAGGATGTTTCGGCGTTGTCGCACGAAGTGGGCGAGTGGGCGGACGATCCGCTGGTGGTCAATACTAATGGCAACAACACTCCGTGCGGGATTCTGGAAGTAGGAGATCCCTTGGAGGGCAACCCGAACTTTGGCGGTTATCCGTACGTGCTAAACGGATTTACCTACAACCTGCAGGATCTGGTAACCCTGCCCTACTTCGGGGCGCCAGCGAGCACGTCGGTGAACGGCTTTTTCACCTTCCAGGGTGAATCGTTGGGTGTTTGTCAGAATGGCAGCTAGGATTCCGGTTGGTTGCGGTGGCCCGCTTCTCGCGAAGCGGGCCTTTTCTTTTTTGCAGATGGGAGCGGCGGAGACCCGGATGTGCGGGTCGCCCGTCACCACACAACGGCGGAATCAGGTAAGATACTTCGTCGTTCGCTCCGCTGACAAATGAATCGTGAATATCACAGAGGTTATAGCCAGGAACTTCATCGTGACATGGAAGCGCTGGTCCTCGGGCACGGCGGGTCGCCGCTGCTTGTATTTCCGACGTCTATGGGCAGGTTCTTCGAATATGAAGATCGGGGCATGATCAGGGTGCTCGCGCCGAAGATTGAGAACGGCGAGTTGCAGGTGTTTTGCCCCGATGCAGTGGATACCGAGAGCTGGTACAACAAAAGTATTCATCCGCGACAGCGCGTGCTGCGCCATTTGCAGTATGAACGCTATATTCTCCATGAATTCCTTCCCTTCCTGCGCTGGAAAAATCACACGCCAAGGCTGGCCGTAACCGGATGCAGCTTCGGTGGGTATCATGCGGTCAACTTTGCGTTGAAGCATCCTGACGTTGTGACCCATTCTGTGAGCATGAGCGGAGCCTATGACATCCACCAGTTTCTGGACGGGTATTACGACGACGATTGCTATTTCAATTGTCCGCCGGATTACGTGCCGAAGATGAGCGACGACTGGTTTCTGAGCCGCTGGCGGCAGATGAAGATCGTGCTGGGGTCGGCAGATTGGGATATGTGTCTGGATCAGAACGTGAAGATGTCGGCGATGCTGAATGAAAAGGGAGTTCCGAATTGGCTGGATGTGTTCGGCGATCATTCGCAGCATGACTGGCCGTTGTGGGAACGGATGGCGGGGAAGTATTTTTAAACTAGAGCGTTGATCGCTTGATTGGTCATAGAATCCCAGTGCTTGTCATCCCGAGCAAAGCGAGGGATCTGGGTTCTGCCAGGCAAAACCGGATTCCTCGTCGCTTCGATCCTCGGAATGACCACGGCGATTTGTGTGCGGTCTGAGACGTTACAGAGCGACGTCTCAACAGGGAGATTGTCATGAAAAAAATCGGGATTTTGTTTGGCATGGAAAACACTTTTCCGCCGGCTTTCGTCGAGAAAGTCAACAACATGAAAGTCGATGGCGTGACGGCTGAGTTCGTGAAGCTGGGCGGGGTGAAGATGGCGGATTCCAGCGGGTATCGGGTGATCGTTGACCGGATTTCGCAGGACATTCCTTTCTATCGGGCTTATCTGAAGAACGCTGTGCTGAACGGAACGATCGTGATCAATAACCCGTTCTGGTGGACGGCCGACGATAAGTTTTTCAACTATGCCCTCGCGACCAAGCTGGGCGTGGCGATCCCGCCAACCGTGCTCTTGCCCCACAACAAGCATCCCGAGGGCACTACCGACCAGTCCATGCGCAACTTGATCTTTCCGTTGAACTGGGACGAGATCTTTGAGTACGTAGGCTTCCCCGCTTTCCTGAAACCATACTCGGGCGGAGGTTGGAAACACGTTTACAAGGTGCATTCGCCGGAGGAGTTCTTCTACCACTACAACCAGACCGGCGACCTGTGCATGACTTTGCAGCACGGGGTTGAGTTCAAAGAATATTTCCGCTGCTATGTGGTTGGGCAGGAGAAAGTGCGGATTATGTATTACGATCCGCGGAGGCCGTTCCATGAGCGCTACGTGCACAATCCTGTTCCGGCCGATGCGAAATTGCTGGAACGCGTGGAGAAGGATGCGTTAACGTTGTGCCGCGCGCTCGGGTATGACCTGAACACGGTTGAGTTTGCGGTGGAGGACGGGATTCCTTACGCGATCGACTTTATGAATCCAGCGCCGGACGCTGAGGCCACCTCGGTGGGCCAGGAGAACTTCGAGTGGGTGGTGGATGCTACGGCGGAAATGTCTGTAAAAAGGGCGCTTAGCGATGAGAACCCGGCTCGGGAGTTGCGCTGGGCGGGGTTTCTGGCGGGCGAAGGGTCGGTAGCGGTTGCTGCGGCGAAGCCATCGGCTCGGAAGCGCATTCGGGCTTAACGGAGGCCGGGCGTCCTCGCCCGGTCCGGACCGGCCAGAGCCCGGTCCTGCAGTGTCTGGTACAAGCAGAATCATCGGGCTTAATCAGGGGTCGGATTGTTATACTGTCAGATCGAGTTGAGTTTCTGACGATGCGACCTACGTTCACTATCGGGATCGAAGAGGAATACCAGACCGTCGATCCGATTACCCGCGATCTGCGCTCGCACATCCATACCGAAATGATGGAGCAGGGCCGGATGCGCCTTCAGGAACGGGTGAAGGCGGAGATGCACCAGGCAGTAGTCGAGGTCGGGACTTCGGTTTGCACCAGCATTAAAGATGCCAAGGCCGAGGTGAAAACCCTGCGCCGGGACATGATCAAACTGGCACGGGACCATGGTCTCAGGTTGGCCTCGGCCGCGACCCATCCCTTTGCTGACTGGCGCGTGCAGGAGATCACGCCGGACGAGCGTTATAAGAACATTGTTGAGGACATGCAACTGGTGGCGCGCGCCAACCTGATTTTTGGTCTGCATGTGCATATCGGAGTGGAGGAGCGCGAGACTGCCATCCAGTTGATGAATCATGCGCGATACTTTCTGCCGCATATCCTGGCGCTTTCCACCAACTCACCCTTCTGGCTGGGAATGAATACCGGGCTGAAGTCCTACCGGTGCAAGGTTTTCGACAAGTTTCCGCGGACCAACATTCCGGATTATTTCCCCAGCTGGGGGGAATACGAAAACTTTATCAAGCTGCTGATCAAGACCAATTGCATCGACAACGCGAAAAAGATCTGGTGGGACATTCGGCCGCACCCATTCTTTAACACGCTGGAGTTCCGGATTTGCGATATTCCGATGCGCGTGGATGAAACCATTGCACTAGCTGCCCTCATCCAAGCTACGGTCGCCAAACTTTACAAGCTCCATTCGGCGAATCAGGGCTTCCGGCTTTATCGGCGGGCGTTGGTTATGGAAAATAAGTGGCGCGCCTCGCGTTACGGCCTGGAAGGAAAACTCGTCGATTTCGGAAAGCAAGAAGAAGTTTCAGCGCGCGATCTGATATTGGAGTACTTGGATTTTGTGGACGATGTGGTGGACGAACTGGATTCACGCGAGGAGTTAAACTACATTCACGAGATCTTGGAAATGGGAACCGGGGCCGACCGCCAGTTGCGCGTGTTCAAGGAGACCGGTGACCTGAAAAGAGTAGTGGATTACATCATTGATGAGACGGAAGTGGGATTGACCCAATCGCCGGTCACGGCTTCCGCTAGAAAAGTAGGGTAATGAGCGTTCCAGTCAGTCAAGCCAACCGGAAGTTTAATACGATTCCCTTCGATCCTGAACTTACTCCCGGCGCACG
>Ga0210401_10001691_pt1 | contig 25190 bp, 16 predicted proteins | sample IncBWH32MmetaG_FD_150866 | JGI IMG/M metagenome (GOLD analysis project Ga0210401, IMG submission 150866) | Forest soil microbial communities from Barre Woods Harvard Forest LTER site, Petersham, Massachusetts, United States - Inc-BW-H-32-M | ecosystem: Environmental > Terrestrial > Soil >... | reverse complement strand
GAACGAAGCGCGGCCTGCGTCGTTCGTAATCACCAAAGGCGTGACCGCGGTGACGCTCACAGCAACACCCGCAACTGCGACTGTGGGCGCGAGCGTGGCATTGACGGCGACGGTGGCCACAAGCAGCTTCGGTAATCCGCCGACCGGCAAGGTGACGTTCACCGCTGGAGGAAAGAAGCTGGGAACGGTTACTGTCACTGGCAGCAACGACCCGAATCCCGGCTTGGCCTCGGCGACTGCGTCCATTTCGACGACTAGCTTGCCGGCGGGAGCGGATGCGATTACCGCGACTTACAGCGGCGATCAAAACTATGCGGGAGCTGCGGGTGCGATCAGCGTGACCATAACCACTCCGTAGAGCGGGCAACAGTGGTCGGCGGAGCAAAGGTAAAAGTAAAAGCCCGCCCTCTGTGGACAGGGGGCGGGTTTTTTATTTGTGTTGAGTGTTGAGTGTGCGGGTCAATCGTCGCCGACCAATCGTGGTTGGATCCTTGCTGGCGTCAGGAGTTTACGGGAACGCGTTCGAGGACTTCGCGGATTTTGGCGGCCAGCGCTTTCAGGTTGAAGGGCTTCTGCAGGAAGTCCATCCCGCCTTGCAGGACGCCGTGGCGGAAAACACTGTCGTCAGTATAGCCGGAGATATAGAGGACTTTGAGGTTGGGACGGGCGGCGGTGAGGCGCGCCGCGAGTTCGCGGCCGCTCAAGCGCGGCATGACGACGTCGGTGATGAGCAGCTGAATTTTTCCGCCATGCGCGGCGGCGATTTCCAGGGCCTGCACGCCGTCGGCCGCGTCCAGCACTTGATAACCGCGGGCCGATAAATATTCGCTGACGAGTTCGCGAACGCTTTGTTCGTCTTCAACGAACAAAATGGTTTCGGTGCCGGGCTCGTGGCCCTGCACGGTTTTTTCGGGCGCGGTTTTTTCCGCGGGGGCCTGGACCATCGGCAGGTACACCTTGAAAGTTGTGCCGTGGCCGAGTTCGCTGTACACCCAAACGTAGCCGCCGCTTTGCTTTACGACTCCGTACACGGTAGCAAGGCCAAGGCCAGTGCCACGGCCCTGCGCTTTGGTGGTGAAAAACGGCTCGAAGATGCGCGCCTTCGTGGCGGCGTCCATGCCGGTGCCAGAATCGCTGACGGTTAGCATCACGTAGGGCCCGGGATCCACGACGGCGTGCTGTGTGGCGTAATCGCGTTCCAGTTGCACGTTGGATGTTTCGATCGTCAAGCGCCCGCCGTCGGGCATGGCGTCGCGCGCGTTGACTACCAGATTCAGGGCGACCTGTTCGATCTGGCTGGGGTCTGCTTTCACGCGACCCAGATTCGCACCGGGCAGAAACGCGAGTTCGATATTGGCGCCGATGACGCGCGAGACCATTTGAATCATTCCGGCGACGACTTCGTTCAAATCCAAAACGCGGGGCTGTAATACTTGCATGCGGCTGAAGGCGAGGAGCTGGCGCGTGAGGGCGGCGGCGCGTTCGGCCGCTTGCTGAATCTGTTCGACGTTCTGCAGCGCGGGATTCTGGCGATCGGCGGAGCCGTGGGGCAGGCGGTCCAGAAGCATTTCGGCGTGGCCCTTCACCACCATCAGCAGATTATTGAAATCGTGCGCCACGCCGCCGGCGAGTTCGCCGATGGCCTGCAATTTCTGCGACTGGCGCAACTGGTCGGCGAGCTGTTTGCGGTCGGTGATATCGAGCGCGACGCCGATTACGCCGACGATTTCGCCATCGGGGCCACGCAGCGGGCGCACGTGGGATTCGAACACGCGATTCTTCCAATGCAATTCGTAGGTGAGGGATTCACCGGCCAGGGCGCGCCAGTGCGCGGCGATGGACGGGTGCTGGGGATCGTTGGTCCGAAAGTATTCGGAAAGCGTTTTGCCGGTTAGTCCGCCTGACTTGACGCCGAGCGAATCCAGGCCGGCGCCCATGCTGGAGGTGTAGCGCAATTCTTTGCTGGTGGTCCAGAGAACGGCGGGCATGCGTTCGATCATCACGGCCAGGCGCGCGCGGCCTTCGTGACGTTCGATCTGAGATTTTTCGAGATCTTCGAGCATGCCGTTGATGGCGACGCCGAGGAAGGCGAGCTCGTCGTGGCCGGGCACATCGAGGCGCGCGGCAAGATCGCCGCTGGCGCCGATCTGGGTGATGTCCTGGGTGAGGTTGGCGATGCGCGATATGACGAAGCGCTCGAGCAGGTAGAGAGTGGCGGCGCCGAAAACGAAGCCTGCGGCAATCAACAACAGCAGGAATTGGACCAGGCTGGTGTGGCCTTGCTCGTAAATGGTTCGGGGCAGGAGGGCGCGGATGATGACCGCCGGCCGACCGTAGATGTCGTCTAACTCCTGGTAGGCAGCGAGAGACTGGGAGTTGAGCGGGTGGATGAAGCGGGGCGAACCTTTGGAAATGGCGGCGGCTGCCGCGCGGAAATCGGGGCTCAGCTCGGCCGAAGAGAGCGTCTGCGCGTCCACGGGCATGAGCGTCAGGTAAGCCAGATGCTGGATTTCAGCAGCATCGAGCAAATGGCCCATGATCAGGGTGCCGACAATGGGTCCGGACGCATGGCTGGTAAGAATCGGTCGGGAGTCCACCAGGGCGGGTCCGTCGGGCAGATCGAGAATTCCTGCTACTTTGCTTTGTGTATCCCGCAGGCTGAGCAGCAATGAGCCGGGTTGGAGGTGATCGTCGAGTCCCGCGGGAACGGGCGCCTCGCCGCCCTCGGTGAGGTCGAAGCCGCGGGCAAAGAGTTTGCGACCGTGCGCATCGAAGATGACGACGAAACTGATCTTCAGCTCTTGAAACGTGGGGGCGGGAAACTCGGTCTTGACGTAACTCGGGCGCAGGCCCTTGGCGTATTCGTAAGTCAAATCCCAGGTGGCGTATTCGCTCGTGGTCTGGTCAAGCGTGTTCAATTCGTTGGAGAGGGCACTGGAGGTGCGGGCGATGCCTTGGCCGGCGAAATCCTCCTCCAATCGGGCGAAGCCCCGCATCAACACAATGCGCGAGAGAGCAAAAAGTCCTCCGACTAGACCGAGCATAGTGATGCCGATGATCAACAGAGTCTTCCGCCGAAGGGAGGACGGCACACGGAGTTGGGCAATGTGGAGGGGCGCCACGAGAGGCCTCAAGAGCTATTATATCGGGTGCGGGTTGGGGATGGACTGCGCGGTGTCCTAGTCGTACACGCCCCGGGGCGTGGGCTATGGCGGGAAGGAACGCTGGCGGGCGGCGCGGGGAGGGTTTATGCTTCATGCGTCTTGCTGGCTTTCTGGGATACATCTCGCCGGCCGCGGGCGGGCATCCTTATTAGGTACTTAGCCTTTTCAGGATCACGGTGTAGAGGAGTCAGATGACAACTAGTCCGTTCCGCTTGCCGCATGCCCTTCTGTTGCTTCTGGCCGGTGGATGCGCGCTGCCTTTAGCGGCGCAAGATGCGGGGCCGATGCCTCCGCCGCCCGCGGCTTCCGCTCCTGCGCCCGCCTCTGCGAGCCAGCCTGCCGCGCAGAAACCGGCGGATCCAGCTTCTGGCACAGCTGGTTCGGGAACGGCCGGTGCTCCATCGCCAACTTCTGGTTCTGGGGCGCCTGCTGGCGGTTCAGCGGCGCCTGTAGTAAACGGCGCCACTTCTGCTTCGGGCCCGTCTGGTGGTGCAGCTGCTCCGGGTGCCGCGGCCGTGGCGCCTGCTGCCAGGATCATGGTGCCGGCTGGGACGCATATTCCACTGGTGCTGCACAATGCTGTTTCCACGCGCAGCGCGCGACCGGGCGACCCGGTGTATTTCGAGACTTTGTTTCCGGTGATGATTGACGGGAAAGTGGTGATCCCGGCGGGATCGTACGTCAGCGGCGAAGTTACGGAGTCGAAGCGGCCGGGGCGGGTGAAGGGCCGCGGGGAATTGATGATCAAGTTGACCACGATGATCTTGCCGAACGCCTACATGGTGAACCTCAACGCTGTGCCCAGCGGTGCCGGCACAGGTGGGAACGAGACCACCGACAGCGAAGGCAAGATCATCGGCGATTCGGAAAAAGGGCACGACATCGGAACGATCGCGAAGACCACGGCGGCGGGCGCGGGCATCGGGGGCCTGGCGACGCGGACCGGAACAGGCGTGGGAATCGGAGCGGCGGCCGGAGCGGCGGCGGGTCTGGCGGCGGTGCTGTTGACGCGCGGGCCGGATGCGGAAATGCCGCGCGGGTCCACGGTGGAAGCGGTGATTGACCGCTCGCTTTATCTGGATGCGGATAAGGTGCAGTTCACCGGGCCGGGGCAGGCATCGTCGCTCGCGGGGCCTGCGAATCGTGAGCCGGTGCGGAATCGCGATCCTTTTTAGATTTGCGAGTGGTGGCTCAGGTTCCCGTGGCGCTGCGATTTGCTTGCGCATGCTGATGGGGGTTTGCAGCGGTGAAACGTAGTGGCGAGAAACTCTCCGCGTTGAAATTCGATTTCCCGGTGACAATCCAATCGCGCATGATTTTTGCGGTGGCGGGGGCTAGCAGGATGCCGTTGCGATAGTGTCCTGTGGAGAGCCAGAGGCCGGCGATGTCGGTGGGGCCGATGATGGGCAGAAGATCGGGCGTGCCGGGGCGTAGGCCGGACCATTCTTCGACGACTTTTGCGTCGGCTAGGGCCGGAGCTAGTTCGAGCGCGGCATCGAGGATTTGGCGGACGCCTTGCGGCGTGACTTGTTTCACGAAGCCGGCGTCTTCGAGCGTGCTGCCGGCGATGATGCGGCCGTCGCGGCGCGGCACGAGATAACCGTGCTGCGAGCGTAGAACCTTTTTCAGCTGTACGGTGGTTGAACGCAGCGCGAGCATTTGGCCGCGTACGGGATGCACTGGCGCGTAGTGGCGCAGTCGCGTGGTTCGCTGCGGATCGGCTGCGTGCGCGGCGTCGCGCCGGCGATTGTGCCGCCTTCGATCGTGCCGCAAAAACTTCCTGCGGCGATAATCACTTGCTTTGCTGCGAACTTTTGGGCACCGGCAATCACACCAACGCACACACCTTGCTCGTATCGCAGGGAGTCCACGGCGCAGTTGGCGCGAATTTCGGCGCCACGCTGTGTTGCAGCCGCAAGCACGGCTTCGACGAGCAGCCGCGGGTCAACCGTTGCTTCATCGGGCAGCCAAGCGACCGCGTCCGCTTGTGGGCCCAGCGACGGCTCGAGCTTGCGGGCGTCGTTTAGCGAGATCGCTTCGGCGGCTATTGCGAGGCGGCGAAATTCGGCCACCATTACATTGCGCTGCGCTTCCGCTTGGGGAGCGCGGAACACTTCGAAGGTGCCATTGCGCATAAAATCCGTGGACTTGCCGGAGGTGTTTTCGAGTGCTGCGACGAATTCCGGATAGAGACGCAGGCTTTCTATGCCGAGCGGAACCAACGCCGAAGATTCCGGCGAATCCGAGCCTGGCGCGAGCATTCCGGCAGCGGCCCACGACGCTTCGCGGCCGGGCTCTTGGCGATCGAGAATGGCGACGCGCAATTTCTCGGAGGCAAGCTCGAATGCGATCGAGCCGCCGATCAGTCCACCGCCAACGATGATGACGTCGTACACGCTCACCGATTTATATTATCAGGAATTGTTGTGGGGATATTGCTTGACGACGCGGTGGGCGAATTTCTTCGCAGCGGCGTGGAGTCAGCTGCGAATTTTGCATCAAAGCGAATCGACGAGTTCGACGGAGAGGAGGCGGGCTTTTTGGGCTAGGGTTTGGGCGCGGGACCAGTCGCCGGCTTTGCCGGCTTCGTCGGATTGGGCCAGGAAGCTGCGAATTTTTTCCTGTAGATCTTGTTGCGCGGCGTTCAGGACTTTGCCGTTGGCTTGCTGCAGATTTTTTTGCGCGACGCCGGCGTCCACGTCTGTGCTGCGACGCATGCTGGCTTGATCGCCTGGCGAAAGTTGCGGCGAGATTTGTGGCGGCGGAGTGCGCGCGGGCTGCTCGGCTTGAGTATCCGATGAGGCTTCGGTGGGTTGGCGATGTGGCGGCGGTGGCGGTTTGGTGTGCGCCGGTTCGACCGGCAGCGGAGCGGCGGTGGTGGCTGCGGGAGTCGGCGGAGGGGCTACGGTCTCGACTGGAGGCAGAGCGTCGGTATCCGGCGCGACGTTAGTGATCGGTTTGGAATCCGCCGCGGGGGGAGCGGGCGCGGCAATAACCGGCGTGGCGGCTTTCACCGTCGTGCGGGTACACCCCGCCAGGCTGAATGACAGCCCGCTGAGAAAAAAGGCTGCCAGCAACGCGGATTCTGTTTTTCGGCTGGGCATTGATCTTCTAACTCTTACAGTTCAACAACTTCCGGCTTCTGACTTCCAACTTCCGGCGCCGAAGCTTCGGCTCTGTTCCTTATCTTTTCTCTTCGGCAAACGGCTGGCCGAAATCGCGATGTTTTCCGGTTGCCGCTTCCAGCGAACGCGCCAGCGGCAATTCCAGGCGAAACGTGGTGCCGCGTCCGGGCTCAGATTCAAATTCTATCCGACCGTTGTGCAACTGCACAAACCGAAAAGTGTTAGCCAGTCCGATGCCGGTACCTCCCGGACGGGTTGTAAAAAACAGCTGGAAAATTTTCTTTTGATTTTCGGGAGAGATGCCCGCGCCGGAATCGGCTACGGCGATAACGGCGAAATCGCCCTGGCGGCGCAGACTGAGCGAGATCGAGCCACCGGGACTGGTGAAGTCGCTGGCATTGAGCAAAAGATTGAGCACGGCTTGATGGATGAGCTGGCCATCCACCAGCACATGCGGAAATTCCGCGGGCAAGTCCACGCGGAGTTCGATGCCCGCTTTGGCGATGGTGGGGCGCGCGGCTTCCAGCACATCGTCGAGCAGCAGGCGCAGGTCGGTTTCCTCGAGCTTGATTTCCAGCGGCTTGGTGAAATTCAAAAATGTCTTCACGGCGCGGTCGAGGCGATCAATCTCGCTATCGAGCATCCTAACGGCCTGCTGTGGTTCGGGCTCGACGGGCATATTGGCTTTCAGCACTTCCAGCCAGAGGCGCATCGAATTCAGAGGATTTTTTACTTCGTGCGCGACTCCGGCCGTGACGCGGCCCAGCGCGGCGAGGCGTTCGGAGACTTGCAACTGGTTGCCGATGCGTTCCAGCGATTCGACGTCGCGCAAGGTGATGAGCGCGCCCATGGCGATGCCGTGCTCGCGAATTACTTGCGCGCTGAGACCGATGCGTTGCGAGCCGTGCAGGCCCGCGAGAGTGATTTCGGCGTTTTCGATGTGGCCGACTTCGTCGCCGTGGATGCCGAGGGCTCCGCGCGCGGGATGGCCGGGAGGGAAAATTTCGCTGACGCGCAATCCGCGCAGGACTTCGGAGCGCTGACCGAGAAACTTTTCGACCGATGGACTGACCAGTACCGCGTTGCCGCGCGCGTTGAAAAGCAGCAGGCCGTCTTCCAAGCCGCCCATCACCTGATCGAGATTTTCGCGCAAGGTGCTGAAAATTTCGCGCACGTCGCGTAATTGTTTTCCGATGCCGATGATTTTGGTGCTGACTGCGCCGAATTCGTCGCCGCGTTCGACCGGCTCGAGGTCGAATTCACCGGCGGAAATGCGGTCGAGTTGCGCGGAGATGCGGTCAATCGGAGCGAGCGATGCGCGGCTGACGATCAGCGCCAGCAGAGTGGAGAGCAAGACGGAGGCCAGCGCGTAATATCCCGCCGATTCGAGGCCGGGTGAAATTTCGTTGCGGATCAGCGCTGAAGAAAGGCCGATGCGAATGTCACCGAAGGGGCCGTTGATGTTGAAGGGCAGCGAGTCTTCGTACACCAGCGGCGGGCCGTACAGGGTGCGCAATTGCTGGAAGAAGCCGCCGCGTTCGAGTGAATCCACGGGCGGGCGCTGAGCGATCTTTTGCCCGCGTAGGCCGGCGTCGCTGGAGACTAGGACGATTCCATCGAGATCGCTGATGGTGATTTCGTAGATAGTCGGGGAATAACCGATGGCTGATTCCATCACGGAATTAAGGGTACTGCTATTGTCCAGCGCGCGTTGCACGTAGGCACGCAAATCCGCGGGACCGGAGGAAGCCGGAGATTCGCCGCGGGCTGCGGCGTCGGTTAGAGAATTCTGGCAGGCGAGATAAATTTGGCGCGCAACGAAACGGGCGCGGTCATCGGCCTGGCGCAGCGTCTGGCGCGTAAGGCGCGCGATGTATAGGCCAGAGACCGTGGTGACGACCGCCAAAACTAGCAGGGAAGTCGCCAGCGTGAATTTAGTTTTCAGGCTGAGACGCATCTCGTCGCCCCGCCTCGTATTCTTTCAATTTGTTGTGCAGAGTTTTCAGGCTGATGCCCAGAAGCTCGGCGGCGCGCGTCTTGTTCTGGCTGGTGGCGCCGAGGGTCTGCAGGATCAGCTCGCGTTCGACGGCGTCCACGGTTGTGCCGATGGGGAAGCGCAGCCCGCCCAGGCCGGAAGTGGTCATGGCGGTGACGCGGCCAAATTCAGCGGGCAGATGCTGGCGCGTGATCGTGCCGCGGTCGGAAGCAATCGCCGAACGCTCCAGCACGTTGCGCAGCTCGCGCACGTTTCCCGGCCAGGGGTAGGACCTGAAGAGATCCATGACGTCGGTGCCTACGCCGGTGACTTTTTTCTCGTGCTTGGTGGAAATGTCGGCGAGCAGGTGATCCACGAGGAGCGGCAAATCTTCTTTGTGTTCGCGCAGCGGAGGGAGATGGATATTGAAAACGTTCAGGCGGAAATACAGGTCCTGGCGCAGGTGTCCATCGGCTACGGCTTGTTCCGGGTTTTTATTGGTAGCGGCGACGACGCGGACGTCCACGGGAGTTTCGACCTTGCTGCCCAGGCGGCGAACTTTGTGATCTTCCAGAACGCGCAGTAATTTCGCCTGGGTTTGCGCGGGCATTTCGCCAATTTCGTCGAGCAGCAACGTGCCGCCGTCGGCGAGTTCAAAGCAGCCGATGCGGCGCTCGGCGGCGCCGGTGAACGCGCCTTTCTCATGGCCGAAAATCTCGCTTTCCATCAGCGATTCGGGGATGGCCGAGCAATTGATGGCGACGAAGGGGCGATCGGCGCGCGGCGAGAGCATGTGAATCGATCGTGCGACCATTTCTTTTCCCGAGCCGGTTTCGCCGGTGATGAGAACCGAGGCGGTGGATGGCGCGGCGATTTCCACCTGGCGCATTACATCCTGCATCGGCACAGAGGTGCCCACGAGCGTGCCGAGTTTTCCCGCGGCACGCAGGTCGCGCGTCAGGGCTACTACGGCTTGTTGATTGCGCACGTGACCTAGCGCGCGTTCAAGCAGCGCGCGCAGCACCGGAGGCTTTAGAGGTTTTTCGATGTACCAGTAAGCGCCGGCTTCGATGGCTTGGACGACGCGTTCGTCGCTGCCGCGGCCGGTAATGATGATCACGGGAATACGCAGGATGTCGTCGCCGAGCTGCTTGAGTAGGTCGAGGCCGTTCATGCCGGGCAACTCGACGTCCGCGAGAATCAGGCTGGGCTGGAATTCCTGAAATTTCGCGAGGGCCTCTTCGCCGCTGCCGACGCCAAGAATTTCCCAGTTCCATTTGTGCAGCAGGGCTTCGTAGCCCTTGCGGGCGTTGTCTTCATCTTCAACGATCAGAATGCGCTGTTGATAGGGAGTCGCAGTAGCGGTGGTCATCGGAACTTTGAATCTACCAGCAGTACGGCGGAAATCCAATAGAGCGGAGTGGAGGAAGCTGGCGGCCGCCACGGCACGTTAGGGAACGAGGCGTTTCCTGAAGTGGGAAGGGTTTGCAGCGCCATTTTGCCATTGGCCGAGCAGTCACAGACTTAACGACTTTATTGTCAGCAAAAACGGGCGCGGCGCTCGGCCGTCTTCTTGCAAGCGCTTCCGGGGGGTGAACTATGCAAGAGAAGAGGAAGGCGGTGCGCTACGACATAAACGTGCCGTTGCAAATTTGCATGTCGCAGCGCCAGCCCCCGAGTTCCCTGTGGGCCAGCTGCGGGACATTTCGCGGACTGGCATTTTGCTTCACTCGGGATTTTGTTCGAAGTTGGAACAGCGCTAGAACTCGCGTTTTGTTTGCCTGCAGAGAGGGAGCGCAATTCCCGCGTGCTGGCTCGCGCCAGCGTGAAAACGATTCGCGCGTGGGAACTGCCAGACGAGCCGACGCTATTGTGCGGAATTGCGGTGACGATTGACCGCATTGATTTCGCGCAGCCTTTGACTTCTACGGCGGCGTGGGTGTTGGGGCGCGACGTCGTACGGTGCGCGAACGTTGTTCAGAATGATCGCGGTTGCGGTCACCAGGAAAAATGTCCCGGGCGAACCGATGGTTCGCCCGGGACACGCATGCGGCGGTTATTAAATTGTTACGATCGCAGTCGAGGATTTGGCAGCGCTAGCGGCCGTCATCGTCACGGCCGTCGCTGTCTTGCGGTGCGAAAGTCACTCCGCGAAGAACTTCTCCGGCCTGTGCAGCACGGATGGTCACGAAGCGGCCGATGCCAAAGAAACCGTCAGCTCTTGGCAAACTGGTCGCTTTCAAGATGTCGGTGACCTTCACCAGTTTATTGGGATCGGCGCCCTGGTCCCCGCTGAGGCTCACGGTCGAGGTCACCGCGTAGATGTCCACAGTGCCATCGCCGTGGACTTTTCCGGTGATGTTGCGGCAGCCGTCCGTTGCGGGATTGAGTGACGTGGGATAGTTCGGAACGCTATAGGGAATGCCGATATTCAGACCATTCTGCAGGATGTAATCTAGATGCCAGGTGCCGTTGACCAGGGCCCATTTCTGGACGCCTGCCGTTGCGAGGGTCACGGCGTCTGCGACGTTGCCGTTCACTGCTGGGGTGACCAGCGTGCCATCGCCTTCATCGCAAACGTATAGCGTATTGGCGTTGGCAAACCAGATCCCGAAGGGAAAAGCGATCGGGGCCGGGTTGCCGTTCTGATCCACTCCGCTGGCGAGCGAGGTGGGGAATCCCGGGAGGATAGTGACCGGCAGTGCCGCGAGTTCCGCGGCAGTTCCGGAGGGCAGCACGCCTGCATTGCCAACCTGATAGACCGTATTGATGCCGTTGCCGCCGCTACCCTTGGTGACGCACATCGTGTTATTGAAGATCGTCAGCCCGCGGAAGTTATTGTCCTTGCCCGCCTTGTCTGCTGTCGTGAAGCCAACCTGAGTAATCTCAAAATCTCCGATCTTGTTGATGTCGGGAGGCAAGGGCGGCGTCTGGCCCGGGACGAGAAGTTCGGCGCCAGTTGAACTGACCAGGTTGATTCCAACTTGGGTCTTGGTGAGCTGGCTTTTGGAGAGGCCACCGTTGTTGTCGTTGCCGACCAGGTAATACGTCCAATTCGCCTTGATCGCCGCGCGGCCGTTGTTCCCGCTGTAGGCGTTTCCTTCGGTGATCTCAATGTTGCCGCCCGCATCCACTTCGGCTACAGATCGGTAGTATTGCGAGACGACGGGATTGCTGGGGTCCACGACGCCCGGCGTGTTGGAATTCGAGATGTCGAGCTGATTCGGGGCGGTAAGGAATCCCGGGCCACCGCGGTAGCCGACGAAGGTGATGGATTTGCCGTCGAGCGAACGGTTCAAGGCTAACTCCGATTTCGAACTGAAGCTGGTTACGATCTGGTCGCTGGGAATCGCGAGCGTTCCGAGGCGTTGGCCGTCCGTCGTAATGTTGTCCAGGAAGATCGGGGAAGTAACGCCGAAGCTGCCGTCGGCAGCGTCGTTGTTAAAAACCGTGGGGTAAGTGCCATCGGCGATCGCGGCGTTGCAGCCGGAAGAACTGGCACTGGGGATTGCCACGGTGGTGTTACCTCCGGCGATGAGCGGCAGCGTCACCGTGCCGGGAACGCAGCCGGGCGGAAGAGTCTGTCCTATTGTTACGGTTGATGCATCGCCGGCATACACGCTGCGGCTGAGCACCAGAGTGCCGGGTTCGAATTGAAACCGGCCGAAAGGACTGCGGTCGTCGTCTTGCGCAGTTGCTTTGCTTACGAAGGTTCCTGCTGCGAGCGCTGATGCTATGGCGAGAACAATTCCCGCCGGAATAAATTTTTTCTTCACGTAATTGGCCCTCCCAAGCCCTCGAAACGATCACACACGCGGAGCTTTGGAGGTTTACGCGAAGGTTAAAATCTGGTGAAGCCTTGGTCGAAGTGCGACGAGACGCAGACTCGGGCGCGATGCGTAGTGCGCACTTCGGCGACTTGCGAGGCGGGGTACATGCGAAGCGCAAGCGTGCTTGCATATCGCTTATTGCGCTGCTTTCACACCCGAATTTTAAAGCTACTACGCCCCGCCGAGATGCAAGGGACGCTCGAGGACCAGCTCGAGCTTCATATTTAGCGGCAGCGTGAGTTCCTGGCCTAGGCCGGAAGTGATCATGAAGGCGGTGGCGGCGGAGATTGCCGCGCCCATGGCCGCGTCTTGTTTGTTCTTCGAGGCGATTCCCGGCTCGGCGCCGACGAATGCGGCTTCGGCTGCGGCGAAGACGGCGTCTTCCTGCTTGCTGTTGGTGGCGCGGATTTCGCCTTCGCGATCGTAGAGCACGCGGATGGAATGGACGCCCGGGGCGTCAATCAAATCGGCTACCAGCGGTATCCAACCTGTGGAAGTGTGGATTTCATCGAACGTGAGCCAGAGGCGTGCGCGACCCACTTTTCCGGCAGGCTGGATTTTGTCAATGTGGCCGCGGATTTGCGCTGCGGCGGGGAGGGTGGCGCCTTCCGCCGTGGCGATGGCTTCGAGGGTGTGCGCGAGGAACTGCTTTCCTACTTTGTCTTCTTTAGTGGAGATGACGGTTTGCAGCGACACCAGGAAACGAGTGCCGCGAGCAGCGGCATCGGGCGGCGCGTCATGGGATTGGGCGGCGGGATCCTGTGATTGCGTTTGGGCGGTTGCGCCTGAAAACAGCAGCAGAACGGACGCAAATGCGAATATTCTCCAGCGTTTCATAAACTCCCCCAAGTTTTAGTTTGGCGCTTTCAGCTGGAGGCGAAAGCGGGTACGGATTGAGATAAATATAGCAAATCACCGGGGGGAAGGCGAGCGCGGTTTGTGTGTTGCGCGCGCCGAGCTGTTGGGAGCCAGAAAATTTGCCGGAACTTTGGGCGCGGCAGCTGCGGCGGGAGAAGTTTGAGAAAAAACTGTACAGGAATTGACGGGCGTGAATTATAATCCGCCCAGTTTTACGAGTTCTGGTAGGACACGCTCGATACTCCCTTTTTCGGCCCCCATACGAGTCCTGTGGTTTTTTCATTACGCCGCCAGCGGGGGAAGAATGGGTGCAATCGTCAGCGCGGTGCGAGGGGGCGGTAGCTGTGCTGAGGAGGCGTACTTTGAAAGTGCCAGAACGAGCCGCGATCTTAGCGGTGGCTGTTTTTTTTGTTGCGACGGCGGTCTTCGCTGACGATACCAAGCCTCGTCAACTGGGAGGGTCCGCAACCACGGACGCGAAGACCGCGGCGAACGCGTCATCCGTGGGTAGTACGACTGCAAAGGCCACTGCGGATTCGGGTGATTCCGCGCCTGCTACCGCCGCGTCCGACGCAGCCACGGCCGTACCGGTAAGTTCTTCAAGCGTTGCGCCATCGCCGCCGTCCTCGCCATCGTCCTCATCATCGGCGGCACCTGCGGCGCTACCCAAACCCAATTCCGGCGCAGCTAACGGCAACGCGGCAATGGCCGCCGATGAAGATTCCGACCAGCCGAATTTCACGCCGATGCCTGCGCTGGACGGCAATCCGGGACTCTTCACGCTGGAAACCGGCGAGACGCTGCCGAAGCACGGCTGGTCGCTGGGCGTGGGGTTGAATAAGTATTCGCGCATGCCGGGTGACATTACTTCGCTGCAGCTGGTTCCTTCGGTGGGGTACGGCGTCAACCGCTGGTTCTCGATATTTTTCCAGATTAATTCGTACGATTACATTCATGTCGGCGTGCCGAGCCAGTTGAGCCTGGCGCCGGTGAACGCGGCGAACCCGCAATTCCGGAACACGATTTACAACTCGATCATTCCTTCCACCGGATTTCCGCCCGCTTACGTGGAAGATATGCCGTTCGCATCGCACAACGGCCACGGCGTGGGAGAAATGGATTTGGGATTCAAGATTGGGCTGCTGTCCGAACGGCGCGGCAAACCGATCAGCCTATCCATTCGCAATGATTTTTATCTTCCTACGAAGACCGGGCTCACCGACCTGCTGGCGAATCAGGTGCAGTACGGAAAATTTAATTATGGAATCGGTTTGGAGGCCAGCAAGACGTTCTTTCACGGCGGCATTACTGCGACGGCCAACTGGTCCTACCGTTTCACGCGTGATTCCAGCTATACCGAGGTCATCGGCGGCACTCCCGAGACGGTGGTGCTGAACCTGGCGGACCAGATGCAGGTGGGTGCGGGACTTTTGATTTTTCCGACGAAGCGTTTTCAGATTATGACGGAGTACGACGGCACGGTGTACGTCGGCGGCAACGCAATCCCGAACACCACTTTTGGCGCGCGCGATCCGGTGGACAACATTATTGGGTTCCGGCTGTATGCCTGGAAGTGGGCGGCGATGGACTTGGGCTACAGGTACTCACTCGACCTGACAAACCATCGGGACCGCAATGGATTTGTGATCAAGGTGGGCGTGGCGCATTGGCCCTCGAAGCCGCTGCCTCCGGATGTGGTCACGGCCACTTGCGATGTAGACAAGTCTGCGGTGAGGGAAGGGTCGGAGGATTACATCACGGCTTCGGCGCACGCGACCGACGCGAACGGGCTTCCGTTGACTTACCAGTGGACCGCGACGGGCGGCTCGATTGATGGAGCGGGACCTTACGTCCGCTGGAATTCCAGCGGTGCGGGCGCGGGAAGCTACACGCTGACTTCGCGCGTGGATAACGGCGCGGGGAAGAGCGCGAGTTGCTCGGCGAACGTGACGGTGCAGCCGAAACCGGCGCCTCCTGCCCCCACCATGACCTGCACGGCGGACCGTTCGACCGTGCTGGCCGGAGAACGCGCGGAGATTACCGCCAACGTGAACGATCCTTCGGGGACGGCCATCCGATTCACGTGGCTCGCGAACGGCGGCCAGATCATCGGCAGCGGCTCGATTGTGCAATTCGATACATCGGGGCTTGCGCCGGGAATCTATACTGTGACTGGGCGCGCGGAAAATGAATTGCACAGTGCTTGCGATTGCACGGCGGCGATTACCGTGCAAGCGGCGCCGCCTCCGCCGCAGGCGAGCAAGGTGAGCGCATGCGATTTTGCGCCGGGCAGCGCGCGCGGCGACAACGTGTGCAAACGCAATCTGGATGACGTTGCAGTGCGTTTGCAGAGCGATCCCCGGTCGAAAGTGGTGCTGGTGGGGTATGCGGATCCCAAGGAAGCGCGGGCGGCAAAACTGGCCGGCGAGCGCGCGGCGAGCGCCCAGAAGTATTTGCAGGACAAGGGTGTGGACGCTTCGCGCGTGGAGGCTCGCACCGCGGCAGGAGAAGCGGGCGCGGGTCAGGTGAATCGGCGGGTGGATATAGTGTTTGTTCCGGATGGCGCGGCCTATTGAGGCCGCGTTAAATTCGGTTTGATTTCGAGTTCGTTGCGGGTTCATTGCAGATTGATTGCAGGTGCTGAGGGAGAAGAGAAAAAGGAAGGCGTCCGGCGGCAATTCCGGGCGGCGGAGTTTTGGCGAGCATTGGCTTAGATTTGAGAAGTTGCATAAAGGAAGCATCGTGCTGTTGCGCTCCGCCAGCGTTGGCGCGGCCCGATGCTTCGGATCGAATACAATTTACGTCTTCGCGACCTCGCGCTGATTCTGCCGCAAATTTTTTTGCCGGGCGTACACGGCCCGTATCCGAACATGACTTCGCCTAACAGGTCCCTCCGGTGCTTTCCCTTTTTGCTGTTTCGCTTGGCCTGTGCGTGTGCCCTAGCGATGGCTGTGCCAGCGGACGCGCAGGTTTGGCAGGCGATGGGGCCGGCGGGCGGCGATGTGCGCGCGCTGGCGACCGATTCCGCGCATCCCGAGGTGCTGTATTTGGGCACGACTGACGGCGCCATTTTTGAATCGCGTGATGCGGGGGCCGATTGGGAAGCCCTGGGGCTGATTGGTGAAAACCAGAACGCGGTGGTGACAGCGATTCTGGTGGACCCGCGTAATTCGGCGCGGTTGTATGCGGCGACTTGGACGCGTGAAGCTGCGGGGGAAGGTGGCGGAGTTTTTTTGAGCAGCGATGGCGGCAAAACATGGCGCGATTCCGGACTTGCGGGCCACGCGGTGCGGGCGCTGGCGCAGGCTGCGTCGGATCCAGCGGTACTTGCGGCCGGCGCGCTGGACGGAGTTTTCCAGTCGCGTGATTCCGGCGAGAGTTGGCAGCGGATTACGCCTGCCGGTGACGCCGAGCTGCGCAATTTCGATTCGCTGGCGATTGATCCGCGCGATCCGCTGGTAATTTACGCCGGGACGTTTCATCTGCCTTGGAAGACCGCGGACGGCGGCGCGCACTGGACCGCGATTCATGCGGGCATGATTGATGATTCCGACGTGCTGAGCCTGGTGACGGACCGGGAGAATCCGCGGCGCATTTTTGCCAGCGCGTGTTCGGGGATTTATCGCAGCGATAATGGCGGAGCGGCCTGGGAAAAACTCGAAGGCATTCCCTATTCTGCGCGGCGCACACCGGTGATTCGGCAGGACGCGGCGCGCCCGGCGATTTTGTACGCGGGGACGACCGAGGGGTTGTGGAAGACGGCGGACGGCGGCGCTTCGTGGCGGCGGATTTCACCGCGGAGTTGGGTGATTAATTCGCTGGTGGTTCTGCCGGGCAATGGCGGCGGGGAATCACGCGTGCTGCTGGGAACGGAGCAGCATGGAGTTCTCGCGAGCGATGATGGCGGCGCGAGTTTCCACGCGTCGAACGAGGGATTCCGTCATCACCGCATTGTTTCGCTGGCTGTGGACCCGCGGGATCCGGAGCGCGCGGCGGCGGTTCTGGAACATGCGCCGGATGCGTTGCTGATGACCGTAGACGGTGGCAAGAGCTGGGTGCCGATGAGCGCGGGGCTCGATGGGGAAGCGGTGCGGCAGATTTTTTCTTCGCCGGCGGGATGGTGGGTCGCGCTCGCTTCCGGTGGCTTGGCGCGATTCGATGCGCAACGAAATAGCTGGACGCGCACCGAAGTGGTTTCGGAAACTTCAGCGCTGAATTCCGCGAGCGATTTTGCGGGCGGAAGCAGCGGCGAGATTCGCGCTTTTCGGGCCACAGTGAACGACATGTTTTTCGGCGACTCGGCCTGGTTTGCGGCGACTGAGCAGGGGCTTTTCGTATCGCGCGATTCCGGCAGATCTTGGACGGAGCTGCCGTTTGGGCCGGGCGAATTGCCGGTGGGTTCGATGCGCGCGTCGCGGGACGGGCAGCAGATCCGGCTGGTATCTTCGGGCGGCATGATTTTCTCCGAAGATGCCGGACGCACATGGGCGTGGCACGATCTGCCGCTGGAATCAGGAGGCGCGGTACGGCTCGAATGGCCTAGCGACAATATTTTGCTGGCGGCGGCGGCGCGCGCAGGTCTCTACATTTCGCGCGATGGCGGAATCTCGTGGACGAAGGCGCAGGCCGGGCTGCCTGGTGGGATTGCGGATGCCATGCTGACCGGGCCGGATTTCTGGCTGGTCTCGGTGCAAGCGGCGGGGCTGTACATTTCGCGAGATGAAGGCACGGCATGGGCGCGCGTGAAACGCAGCGGTGCGGGAGTTGCAGCGCTCGCTGGCGACGGACAGTTCCCGGTGCTGGTGGCGGGCGGCGTAGCGCAGCGAATCTATGCCGGCTCCTCGAGTGACGGTTTGTTTCTTCTCGATTTATCCGGCAATTCCCTGGCGAAATCCTTCGCTACGGATGCGGCCGGCGCAACGGGCGGGCACTAAGCAGCCGCTGGGCGACGTGCAGCGGCCCCGATTGGCCAGGATGCGGCGCGAGTTGTAAGGCAGTTGTCGCAAATTTCCCTCATTGAAACTTCTACATTCCCGACATTGCATGATGAACGAGAGATTGGACTTATCAGCCTGCGTACTATTACGGACTTGTTAACTGTTCCATTTCGACTCTACACTCCGCTCCTCACTCTTTGCCAAATCAACACTTAAACACTGTTAGATCGGGCAGATCCGGAAACGTTCCCATTTGGTGCTTGTGTTGCAAATGATTTCGGGAACGAGACGGAAAAGGGGACCGGATACCATGGCCGTAGGAACGGTGTTTACATCGGAGCGCCCGATATCGGCGACGGTGTTGATTGTAGATGACAAGGACGCGACCAGAGGTTTGTGCCACGACGTGGTGACGGATTCGGGCTTGCGCACGCGCACCGCTTCGACGACGGAGCAAGCGCTGGAAATTCTGGATCAGATGCCCGTGGATATTTTGATCACGGACCTGCGGGTGCCGCAGATCGGTAGCCTAGAATTGCTGAAGCGCGCACGCACCAGCTATCCGCAAACGGCGGTGCTGGTGCTCACACAGTACGGCACGATTGAGAGCGCGGTGAAAGGGCGCGCCTGGGCGCAGCGGATTACATCACCAAACCGTTTCACATCCCTGAACTGCGCAGCAAACTGGACCGCATGATTCGTCTGCTGGACGTGGATCAGGAAAACGGCGTGCTGCGCGAGACGCTGCGGACGCGGCCCGGTTTCGCGGATTTGATTGGTGTGTCGGTAAAGATGCAGCGCGTGTACCGCTTGATCGAAAGAGTGAGCCGGCATGCGTATCCGGTGCTGATTCTGGGCGAGAGCGGCACGGGGAAGGAACTGGTGGTGCGCCACGGTGAGTTTATTCCGCTGGCCGCCTGCTTGGTGGAGCGGCGCTTGCGCTGGGCGCAGCGCTCAGGATCGGCTGGCGGATCGCCCTGGGCGGAAATTTTCCGGTATGAGATTAATAATCCGCTAACCGGCATCCTGGGCAACGCGGAATTAATGCTTTCTCATGGCGTGCGGTTGCCTGCGGCGGATACGCAGCGGCTGCAGACCGTGGTGGACCTGGCGGTGCGGCTGCGCGAAACCATCCGGCGGCTGAGCGATGCATGGGACAGCCAGACGCGGTTGCCGAAGCCACCAGCGTCTCGCTCGGCGTCCGGCGTTTCACTGATCTGAGGAATCATTGTTGTGGGCTCTTCGCTTGCCATGCCGCCGCTGCGGCACGGGATTTTTCCAGCAGCGCGTCGAGGTCTTTTCGCTGCAGAAAATGCCCGGCCAGGACGACTGCTGAAATTTTCTGCGTGTTTGCAATCTCCTGCGACGGATCGGCATCCAGCAAGACCATATCGGCGCGGCGGCCTGCGGCGATCATTCCAGTGTCTTTTTTGCCGAAGAACTCCGCGGGATTTTCCGTGGCGGTTTGCAGCGCTCCCTGTGGCGTGAGTCCTGCGGCGACCAATTGCCGCAGCTCATAATGCAAGCTGCTGCCGGGGAAGACGTAGCGATCCAGCGAGTCGCTGCCTGCCAGCAAGCGCACGCCGGCGCGGTGCATCTCACCGGTCAGCTTACGGTCATTTGTATACTGGCGTTGCCACCAGACGGCGTCTGCCAATTCCCTTTGCGAAGGTGGACCGGTAGCGCGCCATTCTTTTTGCAGCGTGAGCGGAACGTATGCCAGCAGCGGGTCATCGAGAGATAGCTCGGGCGACTGCTGCGGCAAGTGCGCCACGATTGAAATGGAGTAGAGCGTGGGCGTGACCCAGGTGCCATTGCGATTGAAAGTGGCCCACAGCGCCGCGGCTTTCTCGGGCGAAAAAGTTTTGTCGGCGTCGTCGTACACGGCGGCATCGGAGCGGTCTCGTTTCGCGGCGGCTTCTAGCAGGCGGCGGTGCAGTTCGACGTCTTGGCTGGAGCAGTCCAGCGCGAGCGAACTATAGATGATGTGCTCGATGCTTTTCTGGCCGGCGGCGGAGGCTTCGCTGGCGGTCACAGCCGTGGGAATGTGTCCGGCGAAAGTGATGCCGTCTTTTCTTGATTCTTCGGCGACCGCGAAATACGCTTCGCGCGAAAGTTGAATCACTTTGACGAAATCGGCACCTTGTTTTTGCAGCGCGTCCACCGCCGCGCGGGCCTCTTCAGGCGTTCCCACCTCTAAAACGGACGGGTCGGTCGATTTTGCTGCGCCGGGCCGCGGCGCGGGCAAGAGCATGGGTCCTGCGGCCACGATTTGCGGGCCCAGCAGTTCGCCGGACGCAATTTCGCGGCGCCATTGCTGCAGCGCGCGGAGGTCGCCGCCCATGTCCCGTATTCCGGTGATGCCGTTGGCGACGAGCAGCGGAAGCAGAACATCTTTCGACCATACGGGGTCAGCGCTGATTCCGGCGACGTGAGTGTGCATATCCCACAAGCCGGGGATGAGGAATTTTCCGCGCGCGTCGAGCTGCAATTCATCGTTGTGCGCGGGGCGCTTGTGGTCTGCCGAACTCCCGATCCATTCGATCACGCCGCCAGAGACGACCACGGTCATGTCCTGCTGCGGGGTGCCGTGTGGATTGACGATAGTGACGTGAGTGATCGCGAGCGGAATTTTCGCGGAATGCGGCAAGGATTCGGGGACGGCGGCGGAACGCGGCCCCTGCACAGGGGCAAACGCGAGCAGCGTGATACAAATGCAGACGACAAAACCGCGAGGCAGAAACCGCACGTTTGCACCCCTGGCTGCTTCTGCCCCGCTTAGACGCTACTTCGAGCCTTTTAGGTAGCGGTCAAACCAATCAATGGTGCGGCGAATCGCATCAATCTGATTTTCGCGTTTGGCGAAACCATGGCCTTCGTTCGAGTAGTAATGCGCGTCCACGGTTTTGCCGGAGTCCTGCAACGTCTTCACCACTTGTTCGGCCTCTTCCTTGGGTACACGAATATCGTTATCGCCCTGCAGCACCAGCAGCGGGGCTTTGGCGTTCTTGATGTAGGTGAGCGGGGAGTCGGCGTCGTAAATTGCGCGATCTTTTTCCGGGTCGCCGAGCAGTGATTTTTCGTATTGCTGCAGGAAGGGATCTTCGTGCTGCAGCATCGTGAGCCAGTTGATGATGCCGTATTCTTCCACAGCTGCAGCCCACACGTCGGGCGCTTTGCCGATGGCCATCAACGTCATGTAGCCGCCGTAGGAGCCGCCAGTGATCCCGATTTTCTTGGAATCCACATAGCCGGTGGCTTCCAGGAATTTCACGCCGTAAATTTCGTCCTGCAGGTCGCCGCCGCCCAGGTCTTTCACGTTGGCCTGTTGAAATGCCATGCCGTAGCCGGTGGACCCGCGCACATTCGGAGCGATGCAGATATAGCCGCGCGTCGCGAGCGCTACCACGGTGCGATTGAAAAAGTCCGTAGTCTGGCCGGTGGGGCCGCCGTGCGGCAGCACGACGGTGGGATTTGTGCCGTCGCGTTTCAGGTTGAAGGGCACCCACACGAAGGCGCTGATAATTTTCCCGTCGAAGCTTTTGTAATGCACCAGCTGCGAAGGCGGAATTTTCGCGGCGGTCAGGCTGGCGATAGCGGAAAAAGTGAGTTGGCGCGGCGTTTTCTGCGCAATGTCGTAAACCCAAAGATCGCCGGGTTGCGTGGAGCTTTGATGCGAAACCAGCAGGCGCGCGCCCAGGTGCGCAAAAGGCGACGGATTCCCGGCGTAACTGTTGAGGCCGGCGGGCAGATTAATTTTGACCCCGTGACGGGTGGCGCTGTCCGCGAGGTAGGCATCCGTGCGGCCGTCTTCGTTCACTTCGTAAGTAAATTGCTTGCCGTCGGGCGAAAAATCTCCCGCGTTCGCTTCCCACTTCAGGTCGGTGACCCAGGTGAGCTTTTTGGTGGCCAGATCAATTTCGGCGATGTTGCTGTAGCCGCCGGAGCGGTCAGAAGCGACCAGCAGCGTCGAACCGTCCGGCGATATGGAGGAAGCCATGGTGCGGCGATCGCCTTCGTGCGGCGACAAACTTTCCTGCGCGCCGGTTGCGGCATCAATGCGATAGGCGTCGGAATCGCTGAAGCCGGCGTTGAAGCGCGTGGCGTAGATGTATTTGCCGTCCGGGCTCCAGATCGCGTTGCTCCACAAATGGTCCGCGGTTTTTTCCTGCGTCAGGTTGCGCACCGCGCGTGTTTTCCAGTCCATGACGGCGATATCGGTGGCTGAAGCGGTTTTCGGTTTATATGCGAAAGCGATGGTCTTTCCGTCGCGCGACCACACCGCGCTGGTTTCGGAAATTTCCGGCGTGTTGGTGAGGTTGACGACTTCTCCGCCGTCGCTGGGAATCGCGAAGAGATCGTAAATTTCGCCGCCGCCTTGATCGGATTGGAAAACAATCCATTTTCCGTCGGGCGACCATGCCGCGCCGGACTGGCGATCGTCGGATTGACTCAGTTGAATCGGCCAGCCGCCCGCGGCGCTGACTTTCCACAGATTGTTGCGGCCGGTGAGGTTTGTGGTGAAGATAACTTGCTTGCCATCCGGCGACCATGCGCCGCCGCCGACGGAGCGCGTGTAAAAAAGATCGTCCACGGGGATCGGGATCGCTCCCATCGCGGGCAGCGAGGAGATGGATTTCGAGTCGGTGATTTCGCGCGTATCCGGGGAATCGGAGGCAGCGAGCGCAGTGATAGCAAAAACGAGCAGCAGCGCTAGTCGGCTGAATTTCACGAGGCGTCTCCTGAGCAAGAGAATCGCGCCATCATAGGTCGCGGTCGGGCCGACGTCAACGAGGCGCGGGCCCAGCTTTGGAATGGGGTGGCGTTTGAGAACTCCTCGCTTCGCGTCGCGTCAACGAAAGGTCAAGCGAAGGTCAGGGCAAGTGTGTAGTGGAGGCGCGCGGTGACTTGCGTTCGCGCACGGAGTGGCTTGGCTCTTGGAGCCACTGCAGGATGAAGGTGCTGACGCTCGGAGCTTTTTTGAGGCTGCCAATGACTTTCGAGCCGGCGGCTCGAGGCAACGAATGTGCGCGGAGCGGCTGCGTTGCCGGAATGCGCGCGGACGACTTGGTGCGTCGCGCGTGCATTTGCGGCTCTTGGAACGCGTGGCGGTGCCGCATTGCGTGGGACCGAGCTTGCAACCACCTTAGGCATGATGATGTGAAGGCAGGCCATTGGAAGTCGATCTTGATGATGTTCCACTTCTTATTTCGCCACACCGACAATTGCCCGGAGAGGGAACCGAACAATGAGGCAGCGCGCGTTCGCAGTTGCGCTAAACGAATTCGCGATGCCGATGCGATCGCAGATAGCGTGGATTTAACGTCATTCATCACGGCAACCTGATGGCGTCGCCAGCGCTTAAGAAAATCATTTTCTTCTTTCGCCACTTCCTTCGGTACCGCGGGAAGAGGCGCAATCACAACCGGACCGGCGGCACGTGCCACGAGTCGCGGTTCGATTGGCACGTCAGTTTTGGGCGCCGAAGCTAGAATGGCGACTATTTCCTGCGAAGCCGAAGAGGGCGAGGACTGCCGCTGACTCGGCGAAGGAAACGCGATGGGGGTGTGGGAGATTCGCGGCGCGTTGGGACCGGATTCGGCGGATGTGGAGCGAGCGGTAAAATGAGCGCTCGGCGTGTGTGAGGATTCGCTCGCAGCGGCGGCCGCAGCGAAACGGTCCGGCTTGCGACTGGGTATGCCGGGTGCTTGGTTATCGAGCGGCGCATCTTGGCCGAATGGAGCGGCCGCCGCGAAAAATTCCGGAGTTCCCGTAAAGTCCGGCCGGCGCGCAAACAGGCCCGAAAAGACCGCATCATCCGCGGCGAAATGGGGCGTGAACGGTCTGATTTCGTCATATTGCAGTTCGCAGGCGGCTTCACCGACGATGCGTCCGGGCACGGGTCGGATTTTCTCGCGTGCGGCACGCATCAAGGACTGCTCGCACAGCGCATTGAGCACGCGCGGGAGTCCGCGCGAATAAAGCTGTAACGCCTGCATCGCTTCCGGGTGGAAGACCGAGGCACTCGAGCCGCCGGCGACGCGCACGCGTGCATCAATATAATCCTGAGTTTCCTCGAGCGTCAGCGGTGCGGTACGGCAACGCAGCGCGATGCGCTGGCGCAGCTGGCGCAGCTCGGGACGCCTCAGAGTTTCCTCGAATTCGGGCTGGCCAGAGAGCACGATCTGCAACAGGCTCCCCTCGCCGGACTGAAGATTCAAAAGCATGCGAAGCTCTTCGAGCGTGCGCAGCCCGAGCCCTTGCGCTTCGTCAACGAACAATACTGGGGTCTGGCCCGCGCAGAAACGGTCCTGCAGCCAACTATGGAGATGCGCCAGCGGTGTTCCGCGTTGCGCGTTAAAGGGAACACCAAAATCTGCCACGATCAAATCGAGCATCTCGCTGGCCTTCAAGTGCGAATTGAAAATGAATGCTTTTGGGATGCGCTCCTGCTCGAGCCACTCCATCAGGCGATTGAGCAAAACGGTCTTGCCGGTTCCGACTTCGCCGGTAAGCAATAGCAATCCTTTCCGTCCGCGGATTCCTTCGATGATCTGTTCCAGAACTTCCTTGGTCTGTTGAGTTAGGAACAAATAGCGCGGATCTGGGTTGGCTCGGAAGGGATTGTCACGCAAATCAAAAAAACTCGAGAACGGCCCGGTCATAGGGGATCCTTCAGGGCCGGGACATGATGATAGGCGAAACTGTGCGCCGAGGCAATGCCTTTGCAGAGCCGGGACCGAGCGCGACAATTGGGACGGAGCGCGCGAGGCGTCAACGTGCCAGAAAGTCAGGTGGAAGGTCAGTTTCCGGTGGCGCTTCCCAGGCACTATCACCCGGACCACGTTTTCGCGGTAGAATCGTGAGCAGCCTGGATCACCGATGAGGTCATTCGCGCCGCAGGCGGTCTCGTTGTAGCCAGCTGGGCGCAATGTGCTGACGTCCAATAGCAGATTCGGGTGAACGCAGTCAGGCCAACACAGAGAGGAGAATACGATGCAACTTCAAAGTGACTACTTCACTGCTTATCACAACCTAAAGCTGACACGAGATAGCACAGGTGTGCTGGTTGCGGAATTCCACGCCAACGGCGGACCGTTCATCATGACCGCGCCATCTCACACGGAATTTGTCGAGGCCTTCTACCGGATCGCGCAAGATAGGGCGAACAAGATCGTAATCCTAACGGGCGCAGGTGGGGAGTTCATTACGGATGTCGATTGGTCCTCTTTCGGCGATGTCACCGATCCCGGCGTCTGGAGTCAGGTTCACGACGAAGGCGTTCAGGTTTTGGAAAACAT
>Ga0210401_10001689_pt1 | contig 25210 bp, 26 predicted proteins | sample IncBWH32MmetaG_FD_150866 | JGI IMG/M metagenome (GOLD analysis project Ga0210401, IMG submission 150866) | Forest soil microbial communities from Barre Woods Harvard Forest LTER site, Petersham, Massachusetts, United States - Inc-BW-H-32-M | ecosystem: Environmental > Terrestrial > Soil >... | reverse complement strand
TTTCGTAGGGCTTGGATGTCACTGACACCCATTTTCGCGATCTGCCTCTTGGTATCGAGGTATTCCTGTTCACTGACGGTAAAACTTACAAGGATGGGATTGAGAGTGGAAACCGCGGTCAGAGCCCCACTCTGCGGACCGACAAAGTCGCCCACCTGGGCCGTGGCAATACCGGCCACTCCGTCGATCGGTGAGACAATGTTTGTAAAGCTCCGATTCAGTTGGGCATTTTCCACTGCAGCTTTCGCTGAATAGATAGCCGCCTTCGCAGCTTCAGCCTGCGCTTTCGCCCCGAGATTCGCCTGTATAGCGTCATCCATTTCTTGCTGGCTAATGGCTCCTTGTTTGGCCAGCGGCGTGTAGCGCGTCACATCCAACTGTGTCTTCCCCAATGTCGCTTCGGCCCGTTGGAGATCCGCGGTGGCCTGCTGAAGATTTCCCTGAGCTGCGTCCAGGGCAGCCTGAAAGGGTCTCGGGTCAATCTCGAACAGCGGCTCGCCCTTCTTGACGAACCCGCCATTGATATAGTTCTGCTTGATCAGCAGACCCGCCACCTGGGCACGAATCTGGGCGTTGACAAATCCGTCTAAGGTAGCCACCCAGTCTTTGGTGATTGGCACATCCTTTTGCGCTACTTCGACGACTTCGACGTCGGGTGGGCCTGCCGGCGGCAGCCCCATCGTTCCACAGCCAGTCAATAACATCGTGACTGGGAGAAGCATGACCGCAAATTTCAGATGCTCCCTCCACAACGTAGATGGACGGGAAGGCGCCGCCGCTTTCATCTCGGCGAAATCATCAGTTTGAAAATTGATATCTTCCATCGTTAACCTTCGTAAAACCACGTAAACGCCGGGCGTGTAACCCGGTTCAGTGACTCCCACAAATTCCCGTGCTCGGCTCGAACGCTTGAGCAAGCGAGTAGCGAAACTGCCACGCGCTCGCTAATGTCGGAGAACAGTAAAGCCTCAGGCGGAGCCCGCATATTGTCAGAATTGACAGTCGGGAATTACTTGTGTAGAGGGGTTTGCAACACATGGACCAACGCCCGATGACGAGTTCGACGCATCATCTTCCCCTGCAAATCAAGCCGGGGCCTGCGTCCGAGCGATTGTCGGGTTCGTCTGATGGGCCGCCTGCTGCAGCAGCCAATAGCTCACTTTTTCCATTCGCACATAGCCTTTCAGATGGTGGTTACTCTTACTGACGACGACCGGGATCCACGTGAGTCCGTGTTCGAGCATGGTGGAGACAGCAAGTAAACCTGAATCGTCTGCCGAGACCATCACAGGTGCTGCGGATACGAACTCCCGTAATTGCACATTCCTAACATCCTCTGGAGCCACCGTCTGCTTGTAAGCAATCATCTGGGCGGCGAGCGAAAGATCCGTGCCGTTCGATACACCCCACAAGCACTGTTGATCATCAAGAACAAATACAAAACTGAGGCCGCTGGCGGCCAGCGATGCAACTGCCTGCTCCAGAGTGCTGTCTGGTTGCAGCGTCGCTTCTGGAATAGGCTCTAAGAAGGTGGAAAGCGGCTCCACGTTCAGCGCATCCTTTGCGGCAGGAAAATGCAGCCAGATGTTTTCCGCACGCTGCTGCACGGCTCCGGCGACGATATTGCGCAACGGCGCCATGATCCCGGCGTGCTGCGAGAAAGCATCGCGGCTCATCGCCACCAAGCGCACCACAGTCCGCGCCCGAATACTCGCGAGGTACGATTCATTTTGGAGAAGGGCGGCTTCGCCTATGAAATCGCCCGGACCCAGTATGGCAAATGGCTTCTCTGCTTGTGCACCATCCGCGCCCCGAAGGATTTCCACTTCGCCCTGTTCGATCGCGTAGAAGAAATTGGCTGGGTCTCCCCTCCGGTAGATGAAGTCGCCGGGGCGATAGTAAGCTCGAGAAGCGTGCTGGCTCTGGTTTGCCGCAAAAGCTCCAAGATCGCGAGGAAATAACAGGTCCCATGCCCAGTCGGTGCCAACCCGGATGCGGCGCGACCAGGTAGGAAGCTTCAGAAGATACACACTCCGCCAAATGAACCACGCCAGAATCCCTGAGACACGAAATCCGAACATTTCTGCGACAGCCCGGCGCGCTCCGATCGAGCAGAGCTGGCCGAGCGGCCTGAAATAAAATGGGCGAGTTGGCTCACCATGAAGAACTCGCACGATATTTTCCGCTGCTTGACGTCCTTCCCTCTCCGCGAATTGGGCTGTTGGTGGGGCCGGATTGTTGTCGAAGGCATTGGTGATATAAGCGCAGTCGCCCACAGCCCAAATGTTTGGCAGTCCTGAGACGCGCATATCCGGGTCCGTGACCAGGCGGCCTCTCTCCTTCTTGACCTCCACATGCTGGATGAGGGGCGATGGCGTCGTCCCGATAGTGCACACGACCGTAGCGGCCCGCAGCAGGCTGCCATCCGGAAGACCAACGCCTTCGGGTGTCGCCGCGGCTGCGCTTGTTTTCAACAATATCTTAATCCCCGCCCGTTGCATCTTCTTCAGAGCGAAATCGCGCAAGGTTGGACTGACTTCCGGCAGAACTTGGTCCTTACTCTGAACGAGGATCACGCTGATATCATCTTCGGTGAAATTCTGGTAGAAGCGTGTGCTGTCCCTGATTAGGTCATTTACTTCGCCGGCCAGCTCCACACCGCTAAATCCACCTCCGATGATCACGAACGATAGATAGAACTTCCGCCGCTCAGGAGCAGAGCACACCTCGGCCTTTTCGAGTTGCTCAATGATATGGGAGCGCAAAGCCACCGCGTCTTGCATCGTCTTGAAAGGAAACGCGTGATCGCTCATCCCAGGAATGATGCCGAGATTGCTTTCGGCTCCGCAGGCAATCACAAGATGGTCGTAGTTCGTGCGCTTCAGTTGGCCCTGCTCGTTCTGAAATTCAATTTGCCCATCGGGGATATCGATGCGTTCAACGGTTTCGGTGCTGCACTCCACTCCGGGCAGCATCTGGCGAATTGTTGCGGCTGCGGAATCAGGGTGAATCGAAGCGCCCGCGACATCAGCCAGCAGTGGATGGAAAACCATGTGGTTTTCACGGCTGTAGACAACGATCTGGCATTCCTCGCGTGCGAGTCGCTTCATGAGCGTTCGCGCGCATTTCACCGCTGCGAAGCCGCCGCCGATAATTACGATCTTGGTCCGATTCATTTCTGTCCGGCGTCCTCAATTGTCGTCTAGGGGTCATCTAATACTCTGCATGCCCCACAGAGTCAATGGATCAAGTCTGATGCTTCCCGTAACCGCCGAAACTTTGTGGAATCTGATAGCTTTCAAAGTTCGCCAAACGGTTTAACTCACAAAGAGAAAGTGAACTAGTGTCAATACTAACAGTGCCCGGCGTCAACAACACTTCAGGGGAACTAGCGCTAGAAACGGATGTGGCGACGTGAACGAAGCGGCACAGGCATCCGAGTCTCCAATTACCTTCTCCTTGTTTTGCTTCGGTTGTCCGCAGACGAGATAAGATGATGTCGCGTTATAGTGGAAAACGACTCTCGCAACCGTACTGTGGAGAACATACCATGAGTGAGTCCGAACGATCTTTGAAGCAAAGAGCCGTTCACGGAATGAGGGAGTACCTCGTGATCTCTCTTTACCTGTTTATCGTATTCTCGTTGTTTACCGTCTATAAGTCGGTGATTCTGGCGGAGCATCACATTGACGTCACCCTGCACGGATTCGCCCTGATCAACGCGCTGGCGCTCGCCAAGGTCATGCTCATTGCCCAGGAGCTACGTCTAGCCGACCAGTTCCGAGATTTGCCGCTGATCTACCCGACTCTCCTAAAGTCCTTTGTGTTCACTATTCTGCTGGCGGGATTTAAGATCGCCGAACAAACCGCTGTCGGCATGTATCATGGCAAGCCGTTTGACAAAAGCCTCTCCGACCTTGGCGGTGGAACCTGGCAGGGAATTTTGTCCCTCACGGGACTGCTGTTCGTCGTGCTTATTCCCTTCTTTGGGTTCACCGAGTTACGGCGGGTGTTCGGTGATGACCGGTTGGTAGGCGTATTCTTCCATCCTCGGTCTTCGCTGAATCTGCCTACTGCAGGAGACTAGCTCAGATCTTGTAGGGCTGACGACTTGTCCCGCAGCGAAGGGTCGCCGCCTTACCTAGCTGACTTCCAAAAAACCTTTGGCATCTGTAACAAGGGAGTCCGGCCCCAGGTCCTCGTGGAAGACAACTCCATCGTACCTGATCATGAATGTCATCACGCCGGTGACGCGATCTCGGCAGGTCCGGCAACTTTCCGAAGACCTCGATTCAGCTCAGCGATCTCCTACAAAATGTTTTGCTTCTTCAACTCTTTCACGATCAGCTTGACGAGCCCATCGATTACTTTTTTCGCCGAATTCGGATTGAATGAATCGCTCGTGCCAGTCCAGATAAGTTCTCCATCCGCCGAGGCAGTCGCATAGAAATTAGTCTCCACTCGAACAGTCGTGTCTTCTCGCAAGTAGCCGGGAGAATAGACCTGCCTGTAGACTGTGCCGTAGTAACCGTAGAACGAGCGGTAGTAAGCATAGGGAACTGCATAACTATGGCCGGGAGTGTAGGTAGTATTTTTGTCAACTTTGACTAGCCGGGAAACTAGGATGGCGTCGATCTTGAAATCACGGATCTGTCCTTTCAAATAGTCAGGGTCCAGTTCGGCGGAGTGCGGCCGGAACAGGATGGAATTACCGGGAAGCGCCTCGAGGCCGTCATTCGTGATTGCAGACGAAAGATCATCTTCGAAATCCGCTCGAATTTCCGGATTTTCGCTCATGCCGATTACCAGAATCCGATGAAGTTTTAGACTGGTATATGCGGGATTTTTCCAACTCATTAAGAATTTCACGGCCGTGGCATTCGCCACGGGCAGAATGGTCAGGGCGCAAGATATCAGTACCCAGATCCGAGCGGCGGCGAGTAGATCTTTGGCGAGTCTGCGTTTCATCACTGTGCGCGGTTCCTCTCGTAGTCTGGTCGTTGAATATAGATACCATATCCACCCGCGGGAGATTGCCTTCAAATCGGATCGTCTTTCCGCCGAATCTAAATTCGCTCCCGACGGCCGCGATGTTGTAGACTCGCGCGGTTATGGCCTCGCCAGCGAAAGCTACGTATACCTCAAAGTCGCCATCGTCCCAGGCGTCTCCGCCTGCTGGAAAGAATCCGCAGGGAATTTCCGGGGGGAGCCTCTCTCGGATTCTTGAGCGATTTTGCAGCCAATCCAACCAAGGTGGTCGCGTTCACTACTTTGTCGAACTAGTTGATTGGACTAGATCTGGAAATAAGTCGTCTTCGGCTTCCGAAGGACCGCAGCGCCTGAAGGAATTGCTGTTGTTTCTCGAAGAGGATGCGCCGCTGCGGGCCGAATTTCAAATCACGTTTCACGCCATGCTTGGAGAAATTCAAGCCGTCAGCTTGATTGCAGAGGCAGGCCTGCACCCCCGCGAGAGTATGTGGTCTGAAGTAGTCCGAAGAATTGTAGAGCGCGTGTTACCTCCGGCGCGGGGAGATGCTGACCTCTCAAAACTCGTGTACAGACTGCAACCGGACGACCGCTACATTCAAGGATTTCTCGATTGGTCGGACGAGCTGTTCGAGCGCGCTGTTCGAGTCCTCACTCCAGACGATGATCTGTCGGCTTGGAACAGGCAGCACCTCGATCTGCAGCAGTCACTTCGCCTCTTGGGAACCCACATAGCGGGAGTGGGCCTGTCACCAGCATTCCGGGAACGATGCCACCCTTATCCGGTGGACGAATCTCCCTACTATCGAGTGCAGCAATTTGCTGGTGAACTCGCCCGTCTCGATTCCCGCGCAGAAGGTGCGCCGCTGCTCGAGGCCTTGCGAGCGGAGATGACTCGTTGCCGCATGGAACTGGCGTACATGCATGAGCGGATGGAAGACATGGGCGTCAGTACGTCGCTTGAGTTCGACATGAGCACAATCGATCGAGCGTTGAGAAGAATGGACTGCATTGCAAACGTGCTGTTTGCCGATGGCAAGGGTGGCTTTCGCGAGGTTAAGGAACTCCTCGACGATGTGATGCGCGCTCGTCTCGAAGACCTGAGCCTTTCGGCGGTTGTACGCGAAAACGCAGGACTACTCGCTCGAAAGATTGTGGAAAGAACCGGGAAGAGCGGCGAGCACTATATTGCCAACACCCGAGATGAGTATTGGGGCATGTGGAGGGCGGCGCTTGGAGGAGGTTTGCTTATCGTCGCAACGGCGGCCATAAAAATGAAAATCACTGTGGCCGGCTTACCGCCGTTCTTCGAGGGATTTCTGGTGGGCACGAACTACGCGGTCAGCTTTCTCATCCTGCAGGCCTTGGGTCTGGCACTTGCGACCAAGCAACCGGCGATGACCGCCGCGACATACGCGAAGATCGTTCGCATGACCCATGGTAAGGAACGCCTGGAAAAACTGACAGAATTCATCAGTCGCATAACGCGAACGCAACTTGCGGCCGCTGTGGGCAATTTGCTCACGGTGACGGTTGGAGCCGTCCTCTTCGCTCGCGCGTGGTCACATTGGTTCTCGAGACCGTATTTGCCGAATTCCAGTTCTGCCTATGTCTACCAAACCCTGAATCCTATCGCCTCAGGAACGGGCCTGTATGCCGCCTTAACCGGCGTGGTTCTCTGGATATCGGCGCTCGCCGGTGGATGGGTAGAGAATTTCGCGACGTATAACCGACTGCCCGAAGCGATTGCTGACCATCCTCTGGGGTGGCGCATTGGGGTCAACCGCATGAGGCGTATTGCAAAAATTTTCGAACGCAACATATCGGGATGGAGCACTAGCATCGTACTGGGCTACCTGTTGGGATTTATACCTCTTTTTGGCCACTTCTTCGGAATTCCGCTCGATGTTCGTCACGTCACGCTATCGACGGGTACTCTGGCGCTGGCAGCTACGAGCCTCGGAAAAGATTGGCTGTACAGGGGCTGGTTCATACATACCCTCTTTGGGATTGCGGCCATATTTGTGCTGAATCTTGGAGTTAGCTTCGGGATTGCATCTTGGCTTGCGTCGAGGGCCTACGGGGTTCGTTATTCCGATCACCTTCAATTGCTCAAATACATCGTTAAGTCTTTCTTTCGTTCTCCTGGTCGTTTTTTTTATCCAAAGTAGAGTTGGCGTATGTCGCGTGAGTCTGCTCACAGCGCGTAGTCTCAAACAGCGCACGCGACCATCACGCGTGCGTAGCCGGAGCCATCGGTGCCACCCGTGAGGCTCTTATTGCCGCCTTTTGCCGCCTCGACAAATCGCTAAGTTATTGCTGGGAAAAAGGATCGTTGGTAGGGGCGGTGGGGATCGAAAGGACAAGCTAGCGAATAAGGCTTGTGCCCTCAATGCGTTGCAGCCGCGCCCCCTTTCCAACTGGAACAAACGGAACAAGCGTCAACTGCGTCCGCCTCAGGTCGAGGCGTAACTGTGCCGAAATCAGAATGGCAACTGAGCGTCTGCCTTCTAACAAAGAAGGAAAAAATCCTAAATGCTTTGCTGAGCGTCGCTTATGGGTTCTCTCTCCTGAAATCTCCCCCTCAGTTGTACCGAAGTTGTACCGAAATGCTTCTCAATCCCATGATCCATTCGGTCAGGCGGTCGTGACATGCCTTGTGAGGTCGACGACTTCGCGCTCCAGCGCGTGCAGCCTTGCAAGCGCTGCCTCGATAGCTCCAGCTCCTCCCGCCTGTGCTGCCCGTGCGCGCGCAAGTGCACGTCCCGCTATGGCTGAAGCCTCACGCAGAAGGTCTCTGATCTTCGTCTCCAGCTTTCTGCGGCTTTCCCGGACACGTTCGTCGACATCGTTCTGCACTCTTGAAGAGTTGACTTCAAGAAGGTGATCGACGAAATCTCGCGCATCGCGGACGATCCCGCCCCGCAACCCCAGACCGCCAAGCACAAGATCGGAGACCAACAGGAAAGGAGAAGCAGGTGCAGCCACATTTTCCATCACGTGAAAATAGAAGTGCGACTGCGCTCCCAGACTTTGTTCTCGACCAAGTTCTTCGGGAAGCGGTTCCAGGCCGGGTATCCCGGTTTCGGACAAGCGATGTAACAACTTGTTTCCATATTCAACGAACCGCCGAGATGTCGTGCAAAATAGCTCTTCAGCATACTTCGCTTCGCCTTCGAGCCATGGTGTGAGCTGAGCACGGACGATTTTCTGCGCCAAGTGGTTGAGATCACGACGAAAGGCAGGTCCATTGCGACGGCGAGCCATCGAACGCAAACGCTCGGCTAGTTCCTTTTGCGCCAGCCCTTGCGTCTGCTTCAGAAAGACCTCCCGTCGCCCACCGAAAACTTGCGACAAACGTTGCTGCTCGCTGGCGAGCAAGGCACCAAGGTCCCGCATAGCACCCTCGCCCTCGGCAATAGTTTCACGCAGTTTTGCGATACGCTGTTCAGACTCCTCAACAGGACGCCGCAACGCGTTTCGTTCTTCGCTAATCACCGCAAGCAATTGGTCCGCAGCACGCCGAATGCCCCGGTCGGTCGCTTTGCGAACTAGTGAGCGCCCCGAGTGCAGCACTAGATCCTCAAGGGCGTGAACCAACCGTCCCCAATCCCATTCGGGACCGCCTTGCTCCAATCGGTCCAGAGCACTGATCTCAAAAATCGCGGGAATCGATCGCTTGAGGCGTGTTTCTAGGACACGACTGGCAAAACCTAGGGCAGCGGAGCGCTCCGCAGCGTTTGCCCGGTCTGCCTTATTCAAAACAAACACAAGATCATGAACATCCTGAGAGATGGTTTCCACTAGTTGGAGTTCATCACCCGACAATGGAGGATCGACCCCAATAACGACGATGGCTGCATCAATATGGGGAATGAATGCATGGGTCGCCGCTGTGTTTCCGGCAAACACCGATCCAAGTCCTGGCGTGTCCACCAAGCACATGCCCGTCTCTAGGAGCGGGCTTGGAACAAAGATTTCCACACCAGCCACGCTCTTCGCGTTCTCAGGATTCTTCCCCTCAGACACGTACTCTTCTACGGCGTCAATCGGGATATCTGTCCACGTCGCGCTCTGAAAGCGGACACGCGCCGACAAATGCTCACCGTGACGGATAATGGTTGGCACGGTCGTCACCGGGACCACAGCCGTGGGAAGCACTGAATGTCCGATCAGCGCATTGAGCAGTGTCGATTTGCCGCGTTTGAACTGACCGACACACGCCACGTAGAATCGTCCCTCGGAAATCCTCTCGGCGATGCTGCGGGCCGTGGAAGCTATGTGCTGTGCTCCGAACTCGATAGCCAACTCTGACAGTCGGTAAAGTACAGCGTCGCCGGAGAGGTCCTGCAAGGCAGACTGCCGATTTCGAGAGGTTCCCGTCATTGAAGGAAGTTTGGGGAGTGTGCCATCGCTGACGGAGTTGACTGCATCAGATAATCCACATGCACGAGGTTAATCTTGATCTGATCTCCGTAGTGATACCTTGAGTTCCCTGCCAGCTCGCACATCTTCACGATAGAGCCGGGCAAATGCCCACTCAGGCGAAGGATATCTTCACGGAAGTCCGCCAAGTCTAGCGAAGTTAGTCCAAATCTCCCGATGCAAGTTTCCAGTAGTTCTCTCGCCGCTCGTTCGCTCAAAGGCCTCAAAGGGATGCGAAGTCCCTCATGAAAATACAGGCTCCACGCATATCCCACCTCACTCCGCGAATAGCCGCGTGAAGCTAGATAGATCGGCGTCTCACATCTGTACACAATCTCTTTCATCAGCCGAGCCATGTTGTGTGTTGCCGGAGGAAAGTGATCTACGAAGAATCGGTAATCACCTTGCATCGAAGCTGTGAATAGAATTCCGCGCAGACGCCCGCTCGTTTGTTTGTCAAGCCATCGGTTCAAGGACGATTCAGTCGCCCCGTCGCTACGGACCTTCTTTCTCACGAAGGAATCGCCTGCCTCGTAAAGTCGGCCAACCAGGTGTGAAAGCAATTGCCTCCCACTTGCAGCCCCTGTCCAATAAACGCATTTCCGTCGTTCCACTTCAGGGAGTTCGGAAACTGCTTTTTTGATGAGAGATGTCTTTCCGGCGTCCATAGGACCGCAAACCAACCGGCTCTCGCCTTTTTGAATCGCTGCACGAAGCTGTCGCAATTCTTCCTTACGACCGACCAGAGTTTCGTGTTGGGCGCTTTCCGTCATTTCTGCCAGCCGCCTCTGAAACTCACTACGAGCGCGCGCCATCTTGATGCACGTACTTGATGACTTCGACTTCAGACATCGCAATCAGGCCCTCATCCACCATCTCGTCAAGATACGGAATCAACGTTCTTACTTTGTCCTCAGAATCGATCACGCTGACCATTATGGGTGCGTCCGACGAGAACGACAGAAGATGAGACCGGTGAATCAGTGTACTGGCACCATATCCTTCGATGCCCCGGAACACCGTAGCTCCTGCAATATCCAGCTCCCGGCATTTCTCGATAATCGCACGGTAGAGTGGTTTGTCCTTCCACTTGTCATCCTCGCCGAAATGAATGCGAAGCATTTTGGCTTTACCTTCGAGCCTCATTGCCGGACCTCCTTTCTTCTTTCCTCTTCCCGATAGTTGTGGGTGTACTTGATGACGTCAACGTCGGAAAGAACCACGAGCCCTTGTTGAACCATCCCGTCAAGAATCGGGAAAAATGAGCGGAGCTTCTCTTCGGTATCCACCACCGACAACATCACTGGTCGGTCGTGTGAAAGATGCAGTGTTCCTTCCTTGTGGATGCGCCGATTGGCTCCGTAACCGAGAATTCCTTGATAGACCGTGACACCCGCGATGTCATTCGCACGCATGCTTTCGACAAGCGCTTTGTGCAAAGGCTTGTCGTGCCATTTGTCATTCTCGCCGATGAAAATCCGCATAAGCTTGGCCTTTCCTTCGCGCCTAAGCGGTGGAGTGAACGTCTGCGGAGCTCTCTTCTTGGAGATTTCGGACGGCTTAACAACGTTCGTATCTTGGACTTCGATCATTCCCGTGCCCACCATCTCGTGCAGCTTTGGCAGGAGTTCTTCGATCTTTTCCGGCGATTCGATGAACTCTATTTTCATCGGGAGATTTCCCGTGAGCACCTCGATACGGGTTGTATGCATGTGATGATCGGCACCAAATCCTGCGACGCCGCGCATTACATTGGCCCCAGAAACACCTCGATAGAACAGAAAATCGAGAATTGCCGAATAATCTGAGTGCCCGTGGTGCTGGTGGTCTTCGCCAACGTATATGCTGACCTTCTTAGCAGGCCCGGCTTTGAGCATGGCTCCTCCTAGTCCAAGATTCCCCTCTGAGCGACGAGAAACTCTGCGGCCCGTCCCAGTACACCGCCTCCCGTATGATCACCCTGTCTTGCTTGTTGAAGGAACTCTTCGAGTTCTGCTTCGAGTTCCGCCTTGTTCTTAATTCGCAGCTTCTCGACGATCTTTTGCAAAGGTGCTGGTACCAGATTCTTCAGGTTGTGAATGTGACGCAGGCAGAATGTAGCATGCTGTTGGAGCCAGACCCCCATTGGTGGGCGCTCCAGCTCTCTCGTGACCTCTTTCAGTCTGGTTATTTCTTCCTCGTGGATCTTCGTGCAAGCAATGCAGGAGGATGTCGAGGCCGCGCCCACCTCCGATTCTTTGGCTCTAAGGGCGTCGAGGAATAGCGAGGCAGCCACCTCTGCCGGGGCCGATTTGGCGAGCAGCCAAGCATGAAAATTGCAGAGCTTCGTTTGTCCTTCAGTTCGCAGGTGCCCCGGCAACGACTCCTGGAAATGCTTGACAGCGGCGCAGACCGGACAACTTCCGTTGACAGCCAGCCTCGCGATCGGCAACCCTTCGGATGCAGCTTCAACTTTCATGAGATGGTCCTCCCCGCGATAACACCTAACCACACCGAGGCGAATCCAACTACGACACTCAGAGCCACATTCAAACCTGCGATGAGAATCTCGCCATCCTGAAAATTACGAAAAGTCTCCAACTCGAATGTTGAAAACGTTGTGTAGCCCCCGACGAAACCAATCGGAATCAGGTATCTCCAATTGGGGCTCCAGTGACTCCTCTCTGCAAGGAGGGTCACCACGAATCCGATCAGAAAAGACCCAGTGCAATTGATGAGAAAAGTTCCGTAGGGAAAGCGAACGCCCAGTCGATTGCTGACGTAGCCGCCTACCCAGAAACGCAATATGGAGCCTAGCGCTCCTCCAACGCCGACCATCAAGTATTTGGTCATGTGAACTAGTGTGATTCCCCCTTGCGGGCGTGACGGATTGTTTCGCCCAGGAACAGCGGCCTTGATTTGCTCTCTAACTGCTTCCGAACATTCGCGTCAACGCCGCTGGACTCGGGGACTTCCAAGAGCTTCAAGTCTTCCTGAAGAGCATGTGCTTCTTCCCTCGTGAGGTCTTTCCCACCGAGCGAGCGCTCCGCTTGTGCTCGGTAGCGCTCCCCATACGTCTCAAATCGCTGGAGAAGCTGATTGGTGACACGTCTTGTCCATTCCCTCAACACATCCGAATAGTTGCCGAGAGTCTTGTTCAGAGCCTCGCCCAATTCATGGTGAAGGCGTTTTGCCAACTGTTTTTCGGCGAATCGCCTGCCGAACAGAGCGCTGAATCTCGACCGCGCGACCGACACGATTAATGATCCCGGATCGAAGATGGGTGTGCCACGGACGAGCGATTGAAACTCATCTTCTCCGGGGACATCCCCAATTCCAAGGTCTGCGGCACTCATCTTTAGGTCATCTCGTAGTTCAAGAGCGAGGGTTTCCAGCGAATCATGTAGTTTCTTCACTCGTTGTTGGACGACTTGCAGGATAGAGTCACGGATAATCTTTTCTGCTGGAATATCTGTGCCAGGATTTCGTCTCCATTCATCCATCAGGCGGGCGGATGCCGTCAAAAAGCCATCAGACACGTCGAAACCATTCCTTTCGAGATCTCTTTCCCATTCGGCTTTTGTTTTCTCAATCAATCCTGTCGCATGGCGCAAACGCGCCTCGGCCCCACGGATCTCATCTTCTGTCCCAAGAGTCGATGTCTCGGTCCGTTGGAATTGTACTTGCAACGCTGAAATCACTGATTCACGCAGCGCCCCAATTTTTCTTTGAAGTGACGATGCCCTGAGTTCCTGAGAGTGGCCATATAGCGGAAGGATCTGTTCCTCAAACCAGCGACTCAGCAACTCTTTATGCGAGGGAAGAACACTTACAGGGCGAACATCCAATTCAAGATTGCACTCCGAACGAATGTGCTGCCTTACGTATTCGATGATCTTCTCTCGATCTGCTAGGCCCAAAAGATCAGCCTTGCTGAGAAGCACATTCGTAGGAACAGCCGCCTCTTGGAGCGTGAGGATGGTTTGTAGGTCCTCAGTTGTCAGTGTTGACCCAGCATCAATCAGCACAACCCCGAGATCACACTTCGGCAGGTAGGCGAGCGTTTCAGCGGCCCCGCTCGTCGCCAACGAACCGAGACCGGGTGTATCGACAAAGGTGACTCCATCACGGAGACGCAAGGCCGGCAGTGCCACAGAAATCCGTGTTACGTGCTTTGCATTGCCAGGATTCTGCTGTTCAGTCGCAAACTCAGCGAGCCTGCCAACCTCCATCGTTCTCGCAGGAGCCTCAGCAAATGAGACCCTCATCGAAGGTTTCTCCCCGTATGCGAGTCGCGTTGGGACTGCCGTGACTGGTGTTACGCCGACCGGGAGAACACTAGCCTCAAGAATGGCGTTCAAGAGAGACGACTTACCGGAACTCACCCGTCCGAAGAGTGCAATTTCAAACGTCTTGTCTTCGGCTCGGTCCAGAATTGACGCGACGGTCGTTCGAAACTCGACCAAGCCCCGATGAGCCACAACGTCTTCGATCCTGGAAAGAAGTTCGAGATCATTGTTCTTCTGTTCCAGTCGCCGCAAGCGCAACTTGAGGTCCTGCCCAACTCCCTCAGCCAGATAACGGTCGAGCTTCGACACCAAACCGCGCAACTCGCCAACAATTCCATTCAGTTCAGTCGCTGCGGCTTCTGGCAGATCACCATATCCGCGCATGTACTGTGGTTTCAGCTCCTCCACCGCGATGTCAATTGTTCCAAGTGCGACATGGATCGCGCGGGAAGCCGGAATTGAGGGTTTTTCCCTTGAGATGCCCTGGCCATCCAAAACGCGAACCAGTTGAGCTCGAATGCGCGAGATGTAGTCCTCAACTGTTCGGCGTTGCGCAGGAGCGACATCGCCGGAGTAGCGCGGAAATGCTGCCTTGGATGCGGCGAGATTCAGGATTTCTTCAACCTCTCCGAGGAGCTTGTCAATGTATTGGCAAGTGACACGCAGTCGCCGCGCTTGAAATTCGTTCAATGAACCTGCATTCGGCGTATCTTGAGAATCCATTCCACCCTCAACCGTCACCCGCGTTCCCTCGCGAATCCAGAATCTACATTGCGTCTAGACTAGAAATGCTCAAAATCAGATCTCCCGTTTTTCTTCTTGGCCATTTAGCAAACTACCATCACCGGGCAGTGAGCGTACCGGAGCACCTTCTCAGCAGTGGACCCCACGAGCATCCTTTCGAATCTCGACCTGCCCCTCCGCCCAAGTACAATCAGGTCGACGTGATCCGTTTCCGCCCGATGCACGATTTGTTCCACGGGGTGGCCCACGGCAATGTCGGTTTGCAGTTCAACAGCTAAGTCTTTTGCACGTCGGATAATTTTCTTGAACTGCTCTTCAAAATGCTCGCGCGCGTCATCGAGCATCGCGTCGAGCTCGACCATAGTTGCTGGTTCCGGCGGACGCGCGACGGCGAAAAGGAGCACCTTCGCGTCCAGCGATTGAGCCAGAGCGAGACCACTCTCTGTCGCCTTGTCCGATTGGGCAGAACCATCGTATCCAATCAGAATTTTCTTGAATTGGGACTGTCTGCGGCCCGCCATTTTTCCTCCTTAGTCCGTAGTGACGGCGCTGACTTCTTTTGCAACAGACTCTTGTTCTGGCTTCGGCAGCAGATGTCTCGGCATGAACCAAGCGTTCGCAAACATGGTTGGAACAACGGCGCTACCTATGACCGTTGCCACAAGGTATGAATATTGCGCTTGGGTAATAACTCCGTGGCTCAGGCCAAACAACGCCGAAATCGTGCCAAACGTTAGGCCCGTCGACATCATGAGCGTGTAATACAAGCCTTCTTCGCGTTGGTACTTGAAGGATTTCACGGTCGGATAAAGCCCAACCATCTTCGAGACCATCTTTGCCCCAAACAAAGCCAGAAACACAAGTGGTGCCGCCACCAGCGCAGGAACAGATACAAATGACCCGGCCCGTATGAAGTAGAAGGGTGTAAGGAGACCGAAGGTCAGCGTCCGAAGCCTGCGAACCAGGACATGATCTTTTCCCACAGTTCCAGCCAGCACCATCCCGATGATGTATGCAGGAAGAACAGCCTCGCTCCCGGACCATACTGCCAGCCCGCCCATACCGAACAACAGAAAAAGAAGATACTTTGCCTCTAGTTCGGAGACCCGACCGCCATAGTGCTTGAAGAAGCGGGGAGTTAGAAAAGGCAAGATGAAGAACACGACGGCGCTCACGACAACGAAGACTACCGTCCGAATCGTAAATGGCGAAAAAATCAAGCCCAGCGCGATGACGGTCCCCAGGTCATTCACGAAACACGCCGCCAAAATCGCCTTACCGAATTCGGTCTTGTTGAGTCCAAGTTCCAGCATCACGGCGTAGACAACCGCAACAGAAGTCGTGGAGAGCGCAACGCCTGCGAGCCAGCTCGACATAACCGTCCAATGCAGGATGTAGTGTGCAACTGCTGTGCAGCCCAGAAACGGACCGAAGAACCCGACCAGCCCAACCACCATCGCTTCCTTCCACTTCGTCCGGAAAATGACGGGATCAAGTTCTGCACCTGCCAGAAATGTCAGGACGATTGCGCCGGTCCCCGCAAGGAAGGTAATCCACTCAGACTTCGCGGCGAGGCCCAGTGGGCCGACGATGGCTCCGATGATTAACTGCGCGACAGTTCCCACAACGATTTCCGACAACGCCGTCGAAATCTTGAACCAAATCGCGAGCAATGTGGCGATAAGCGCCAATCCGACCCACAAGGAAGCTAGTGCCCAGACATTTTGCATGTCAGTCCTCGCTTCTACTTCTGTTCTGGGGTCGTTGCCGGGGACATGACTCCGCGACAGGAACCCTGTCAGGAGTCATCATCTGTCCCGGCTTCAGGACAGCGGTTAGAGGGCGAACTCCTTCGCCACTACCCAAAGCATATCAATGTCTAATCGGAAGTCAACCAGTCCTTAATACCGCAGTGTTGCTTTGCAACTCCGCACTTCCAAGAGGAGATCAAGAGCATTTGCAGCGCCGACGATGAAGAGATTCGCGCTCGTGAGGGCATCGATCGCACAGCCTTCCCCGTTGTCCACCGCTATCGCTAACCCATCAGATTCTTTCACGGTCTTCAATAACAGTCGGTCATTGTTGCCGTTACCAAAGGCCGCAACGTGAAGTGGGTCAAGCTCCTTAACGTATTCCTGTTTCTCTAAATCGTGCCTCTCTTTACCCAGAATATGTGGCCGCACTATGCCGGCGAGTTCCTGGGCTGCTGTACCGAAGGAATCCGAACTAACGATACGAATATCCACAAGTTCAAGTAGCCTCATGAGTTTTTCCTTCACGCCAGGAACAAGTCTTCCAGCACACGACAGTGTTCCGGTGTAATCGCTCACGATGGTCCTTATTTCGCGACTCCCCAATCCGGGAATTTCTATCAGAATGCCAGATTTACCCATAGCGAAATCTCCCACTGAAACTTGCTTGAAAGCTTCATGGAGTATCACATGAACGGCCCAGTAGCGCTCTTGTCGGATTGCTTTGTGCCACCTCGTCCAAACGCAGGGCAGACCCAAAGTCGTAGAAGTTAATCGCCAACACACATCCTGGGTTGTATCATCGGAAACGGTCTATCACTGGTGGCCCATCTGGCCTGAGCACCGAATTGTACCGAATGCGCCGAAAAGACTGGTTTCAAAACCAGAGTAATTTCTGGCGTAAGTGCTTCCAATTGATCGAGATTACAAAGCGTGCCCTCATGGCTCATTAGGATCGAGCGTCTGTCCTTTCAACAATGAAGGCCATCAATCCGGACCGAAGCACAGAGATTCATTCGTCTACCGGCTCAGAAAATCGCTTGACCCTGGAACCCGTTCCACCCTTGAGGATATTCCTGTGAGATCCAAAGTTTCCGCAAACCTGCCGATGCATTCTTCGGAGTTGGCACGCATGGCGGGCGTCAGCACGGATACGCTCCGCTATTACGAACGTCTCCGGTTGCTTCCCGCTGCACCACGCTCCGCGTCCGGATACCGGCTGTTTCCTGCGCAGGCGCTCAACCGCGTCCGCCTGATTCGAGGCGCTCTCGCAATCGGGTTTTCCGTGCGCGAATTGGCCGCGATCTTCGCGGAACGCGACCGTGGTGGCGTTCCTTGTCACCGGGTGCGCGAGTTGGCGCGTGAAAAGCTGGCAGTCGTCGAAACCTCGCTCCGCGAATTGCAAGTCTGGCGGCGCGAATTGAAGACGACGCTGGCGGGCTGGGATCGTCTCCTCGGAAAAACTCCTCGGGGACAGCGCGCGGGATTGCTGGAATCCTTTGTTGCTTCTCACCCGACCCGCCAAAGGCGTTATTCAGCTCTTATGCCGCTGGCGGGCGGACATCAGAAACGGGAGAAGTCACAATGAGACCACGCTTTGCTTTGGCGGTTTTATGCTTTGTCGTTTCGATTGTGCAAGCTCAGGAACCACCTGCTGCCCAGAGCGAAAAACCCAAAGACGCTCATGCCGATTGCCCGATCCACAAGGCACATGCGCATGATGAAACCATCTCTGCGGCGATGAACGAGCGCGGCGCGGAGAGAATGGGATTTTCACAGACCGCAACCACTCATCACTTTTTGTTGAACGCGAACGGCGGCGTAATCCAAGTCGAGGCCAACGATCCGGCGGATACGGCCAGCCGCGACGATATCCGCATGCACCTGTCGCATATCGCAAAAGCCTTTTCGAGTGGGGATTTTGCGATTCCCATGTTTGTGCACGATACCTTGCCGCCAGGCGTTCTCGTCATGAAAGACCGGCGCGACAAGATCAGCTACAAGTTTGAGGAGACGCCGACCGGAGGGCGCGTGGTCATCGTGACAACTGACGCCAAGGCTCTCGATGCAGTTCAGCAATTTCTAAGGTTCCAGATTACAGAGCACAAAACAGGTGACTCTACCGTCGTCCATTAGTCAGACGTAGGTAAGACGCTTCCGGCCAAGACTTGGCACCCCCGTCGGGACTCAGCTCCCGACCCGCAGTCGGTTGACGCACCTGCTCACGAGGCAGGGCTCCCGTTAGAGGGCGCGCGTCTGTTTGGGAGGCAGCCGAGCTGCCCGACGGCGACCGACCAAACTCACGCTGGGGCCCACCGTTGAGTTCCGATCTCACGGAATATTAGCGAAGACCGTGGGGATTCTCGTGCTCGCTGGCACCCGTGAGACTCCTTCGCAACACTGCAAATCATTGAACTCATCGTGTTTCCCTACGGCAGGACGGAACGTTGGTCAGAAACTCTGTTCCAATTGGCGAGACGGCAACGCGCTAACACGCTGAAAACAGCAAGCTTTGGTAGGGGCGGTGGGGATCGAACCCACGACCTTCGGCTTAAAAGGCCGCTGCTCTACCACTGAGCTACGCCCCTAAAGTGGTTAGTTTACAGATACTTGAACGACAGTCGATGAAACCGCCGATTGCTCGGTGTCAGTTGTGGTGTCAGTTGCTTTTAGAAGCGACACCACCTCATGCAGCCGATTCGGTCCCAAATGCGCGTAACGTCTCGTCATCGTCAAGCTCTTGTGCCCGAGAAGATCCGCAATGTCTTCCAGCGGCGCCCCTTTCATCCGCAGCCTGCTGGCAAACGTATGCCGCAGATCATGCCAATGAAAGTTGTCGAGGCTCGCCTCAACGACCGCGTCATCAAACCAATGCCTCGCATTTTCGAGCGCTTCGCCCGTCTTGCTAGACCGAAAAACGCGTCCTCGTCCACTGCCACGCTCGAAGACTGTTTTCAAAGCCGCCAGCGCCGCATCGTTCAGCGGCACATGCACGGCTTCGTCGTTCTTCGTCCGTGAGATGTTCAGCATCCGAGATTTCCAGTCTACCATGTCCCAAGTCAGACCGTATTGGCTTCCCTTCCGTAACCCGGTATTGATTGCAAGATCGAATTCAGGAATGTGCGAGGGCCATTTGGCCTGGACAATCTTTCGCAGCTTCCTTTCCTCATCTTCGCTGAGGAATCGTACACGGTTGTTGTCTTCGCGCCGATGGGTCACCGAGCGCGCGGGATTTGTAGTAACTTTCCGATTCAGAATCCCGAGACGATAGCTGAGGGACATCAGTGAGCGATAATGATTAAACGTTGAAGGTGCCCACTTTTCCTTCTCCGCCGCCTTCGCAAGTTTGTATTCAATCTCCCTAGGGGTAAGTTCCTCCGCCGGTTCCGACCCGAACCATTCCTTCAAGCTAGCAAAGCGCGGGACATCGGTTCGGTACGATCGTTTGTTCCTCTTTGAATAAGCCAAGGCATCATCGGCCAGTTGGCTGAAATTGACAGACGGTTTACGGAACAATTCGGGAAGCTTCTTGCCCTCTAGTACCTGCTGTTTGCGCTTTCGATAGAGCCTGAGTGCAACGCTCTTCGTGCCGGCCTTCTCACGCCGCTTCTTGCCGAACTGGTCGTAGTAGCATATCCACCAGACCTTCGAGCCTGGGTCCTTTTCAAAAACTCCGCGTTGCTTCATTTCCCCTCCTCGCAAGGCGCGGGAGCGAGACCAGCTCCCGACGACTTAACTCGCTGAAAGATCCCGTGTCACCCCCGAGCGTGAGCCGTCCCACCATTCACTCCGACCGCGTAGCAAAAATCACGAGAGATTGGCCTCGCCAGTCGTCGTTCGGCAGACCATGCATCGATTCGTTTAGCCACGATATTATCAGGCCGCGTGTGTCGGACGATCAGCACTTAATAGGTTGCGAAGACCATCGCGCGGAATTAGGACGCGCCGTCCTAATCGCCTCACCGGGAGCTGCTTCATGGCAATAAGTCTGTCAATCGTCCGAAGGCTGATCCCGAGCATTTGAGCGGCTTCGACCTTACTTAAGGTCAGCGCCTCCGGCACTCGTTCCGGCCCCGGCTTTTTTGTCTCCATCATAAGTCCCCCTGTTCGAGGCGGACGCCGTGTCGTATGACGTTCCTCATGCACCACGAAGCAAGATCTGCGCAGAACAAATGAACCGGTCGCGCCGAGTCGTCGCTATAGAACTTCTGCCCTGTGGCCGCGACTTGCACGGCATGTTGGGGTTTGCGGGAAGCCCCCGCCAGTAGATCATTCAGGCACAGTGGAGTGTTCTCTCTCTGAGTCCAATTCATGCTTGAATCGATATCTACTACGCTGCGCGGGGCATGCTGTCGCGTCGACGCTGTGTTCTCGCGCATGTCGAGTTGTCTTGGTGCGTCCCTCATTCGTGTTACGCGGTCTCTTTGAGTCCGCCTCCTATAAGTTCGCAGATCTTTCCGTCGGCGGAGTGTTGGCCTAGCCAGGCTTTGAACTCGTCATCGCGTTTGAAAAGAACCTTCAGAGCCTCGGTAATGACGTATGACGGAGTGGAGTCGATGAATTTTGCGTATTGGTCGAGCTGCGTTTTCACCGACTCCTCGACTCGCGCCTGGATCGTTACCGCCTTCGGTTGTTTAGGTGGTGCCTTGATGATCGCCATGGTTTCCTTCTCTTCCTCCTTTACGGTTTTGTCCTACACGCTGTCTTACAAAGTTCCTAATTCCCTTCTCCAGCGCGGCCAAAACACGATCTGCGGGTTCCAGCAGAAAGAGGCGGGAGTGACCCCCGAAGCCCGGAGGGATCGGGCCGCGATTTTGCGGCGCGATGGGGTCGCTCCCGCCTCTGGTCGTGTTTTGGCCGCGTTCCATTTCCTTGCGGTCTCTGTCGCATCTGCCTGCTCTTTCTGCCTGTTATCTCCATGCTGGGCTGAAGTCGGAGGTGAAATCTCCCTTGAAAGATGTCTTTTCGGAACTTTTCACGGCCATATTTACCGCCCAATGCGGGTGCCGCTCAAACAACGCCGTCTGTCCGTTGACGGTCGAGAAGATAAAGCTCACCTGCGAAGGCGTGCGGAACTTGACGGAATCGGATCGCACCGCGTTTTCCGTGATCTCTCCCGCGCGCCATCTTCGGTATAGATTTTCCAGTTCCGGGCTGCCGAATCGTTCTTTGCCGTCGTTGATGAAGGCGATGTCCTCGTTGCTCAACTTGCTGTAGTTCTTCTCGTCCCACGTTCGCCGCGTGCGGAAGTAATGGAGGAGTCCGGAGGGGCCGTCGGGGTTCCAAAGCCTCTGAAACGTTTCACGGAATACCTTCTTGGCACGCTCGAAATTCGTGTCGCGGGTTGCGATGTAGTGGAAGTTGAGGGTCTGGAGTTTCGTGTAAAGATTCAGATACGCATCTAGGTGGGTACTGAAGCTGTCCATGCTTTCAAACCCCGGGTCGATGAAACTGAAGGTCACAACAGGCGCGAGAGAAGCGGCGGGGTTGTAGTACATCGGGAATTTGTCCACGAAATAATGGTCGGTGAAGTTTTCCTTGATAGCCCCCGAGTAGCGTTTGTGCGGCAGGATTTTCTTGTCGATTCCCAACTGGTTGCAGAAGAATGAGAGCTTCTGATCCTCCGATTCGAGGTACTTGAATTCCTGATTGCGGAGAATGAAATCGAGCGCGATAAGCCGGGTTCGGATGTATTCGGTCGAATGCACGCGCCGGAAACGCACGTTTTCCCTGCCGATCGCCTCATAGAGATTGCGGGAGAAGAGGTGGAATACTCGGCCATGCCGGAGGTATTCCTTGGAGCTGGCGTGCTTCTTCTCGACTATTTTTCGTGCGAAGGCGACGCTGCGCTTGCCGGGCTTTGTCCCGACGAACTGCAAAAACTGCTGGCAAGTGAAGTAGCCGGAATGCGTAGCCACAAGGTAGAGAAAGCGAGCTTCCTCCTCCATGTAACCGAAACCGCGCAGGGCTTCCGTGTAGGTGGGAAGGATTTTCATAGGGCGAAGATCCTCGCGGTGATTTCATGGGTATCGAGGACGCGGCGCAACTTGGCGTGGTCTTGTTGCCGGGCGAAGAGATGGAATCCGGCCTTGGCCTTCTCGCCAAGGCCCTGGGGCCGGTAGTCGCGGGTAGCAACTTCGAGGTCGAGACGGCGGATTTCCCGGCAGTCGTCCTCGTACTCGATGCGCAGGTCGGGGATAGGAATCTTGCCGTTTACAACCTTGAGGTCAAACTTGTTCGCGATGAAGATTCGTTCGTACCTCGGGTCTTTGTCGGGGCGCATCCGGGAGAGAGCTTGGTAGAGGTCTTTCTTCAATTCAAAGTCGAGAACGACGCGGCGGACCTTTCCGCCTGAGTCCGCGATGTCTCTTGCGACCTGCTGATACAGCCTGTAGAGATCGGCATCGTGGCGGGCTTCCTTGGGTTTGACAAGGCCGTGATACGTGGCTTGCCGATGGGAGACGAGCTGGGCTCGCTCCAGAAGCCAGTGGCCGTCCTTGGTTAGAGTCAGAACTTTCGTCGCGAAGGACGAGTGCCCTTCGATGGTCTTCTGTTCGACCAATCCGTGCCGCGCTAAGTTTCTGACGTCGCTTTCCATCCGTGAGACGTCGCCGTCGTAGCCGAACCGGGCGAGATCGTCCGCCGGGACGACGCGAAACTTGCCGAGGTCAGTGAGCGTACGAACCTCGGAATCGCGCAAAGAGTATTCGCGGTTCCGGCCTCGATAGACCGTTCGCGAACGGTCAGAACGACGATCGGACTGACCCGAATTTGGCTCCCTGTCGCGGTGTGGCCTACCGTGCGAACTGCCCCTATCCAGAGAGTCGCTACTCCTTTCGATCAGATCGCGCGTAGTCCCCTCGCGTCTTCTGAACGAGAAGGCGAAGTCGGAAATGCTATAGGGATGGTCCACGGAGAATCTCCTCTCGTTTCACCTTTGTGTGAACTTCGGGAAAGACTTCGAGCGGCGCACAAAGAGAAGAAACCGAGATTGCGAGCTACCGCACATCATGTTGCTCTTGCTGGAGGCGATCTCAGGCTTGCGGGGAACGAGCCTGGTCTTGCCCCTCGGGATACAAAAACACCTCTTCTACCGTCTTTCCGAAAATGCGGGCGATCTTGAAAGCCAGCGGCAAACTGGGGTCGTACTTGCCGGTTTCAAGGGCGTTGATCGTGCCGCGAGCGACTCCGACTTGAGCGGCAAGCTCTGCCTGCGACCATTCTTTTTCCGCCCTCAAGACACGCAGCCGGGTCTTCATCGGTACCGCCAGGAATACAGAATCAATCCGACGCTCCACAAAATAATCATCAGGGGCGGGATGCCGAGCCACGAGAGGGGATGAAATCCGAAGCTCTGAAAGAAACCGATGGCGGCGGAAAAGACGAGCGTACCGGCAAAGGCGAACGTCAGCGCGCGGTAGTTGACTTGCTGTTCGCGCTCATCATTGGAACGCAGAAAGCGCAGCAGGAACAGGATCGCTGTCCCGGCTCCCGCAAATGCCAAAGCGAGTAGGATCATGCGGAGGGATGGAACCTTTGCTACAAGAGTGATGGCGATGGCCGAAACCAGCGCAGAGACATAGAAGAGGAAGAGCGTAAATCGGCGCCGGTCGGCGAGGCCATCTCTAAATGACTCAAGGGACATGGGAACCTCCCACAGTTACCCCAAAGAGTACGCCAATCACATCTACATGTCAAGTACAGCATACATAAAGAACGCAATAGCGTCCTCAAGTGGACTCCCGTCTCGGGTGCTGGGCGCGAACAACACAAGAGCGCCCTGGCCACAACCGGAGGGTAGGCGTGTGCAATGCTGACTGCCTTCATTGCTCGGGGTCAGGGTCGAGCTCGCGCTCCGCGAATATCGCAAGCTGCTTGAAATTTCCCGTTTTCCAGTCGCTCAGATCGGCTTCTTCAATTACCAGGGATGTGCCGATTCGCCAGCATAGTTCGGTCTTGTCTGTGAATCGGACATGGAGATAAAGCACGTCATCCTCGAATGCATGATCGACCCAATCCACGACCTTCCCACGGACACCGGGATATTGTTTGCCGTGCATGATGTCCCGAGGGGGCAGCTTCTCGCGTGATTTGCGCTTCGTCATTGGTGGGTTCCCTCCTCTTGCGTTGGCGTGGCGTCGCGCTTTGAATTAGCGGTTTGCAGTTGCGGCGGTTTCGCGAGCTTCGGTGTACGCTTCTTTGTCCTCTTTCGACGCCTGTTGGCAGCGTGCTTTTTCTTCTCAGCGTGTTCTTCTTCGTAGCGCTTCTCGTCGTTGTGGTCCCAATCGGGAAGGATTACTACGCGCGGCGGGAGTCCGTTAACTTTGCGTGCTTCCTCGCGCTGTTTGATCTCCAGATAGACATCGTCGAGGTCGGTGACCCTCTTTCTATGGTCGCGCAGAAATTTGTACGCCTCAATCGCATCGTTCTCAACGATGGTGTCAAACTCGTCGAAGAACTGTCGATTCGCTTCCACTAACGCGCTCTCTACGTGGGCCTTCACCGAGCGAATCATCTCCTTTTTATAAGTGGGCTCCTGTTCCATGCGCTCAAGGCCATGAATGACGTGACCGAACTCTTCGTTTAGGGCCAGCAATTCCTGGAAGAGATCGATTTTCATTTTTTCCTCCTCTTCACAATTTCCTTGGGTGAGGAGACTCGCTTGCGCTTTGCCTTGCGTTTCTTTGCAGTCTGCGTTCTCTTCGCGGCAAGGAGCTTCTCCTCCTCCTCGGCGGACCAAGGCAGGACGACGATTCGCGGTGGCAGGCCCTGCTTCTTGCGCTGTTCGTCGCGCTCCTCGGCATCCAAGAACACGTCGTCCGGGTCTTCGAGCCACATTTCGTACTTGTGGTGGATGCGAGACCAGTGGGTGGCCTGGTCCTGCTCGTAATCGCTGGCTTCGGTGGTCACTTCGAAGCCGGCCTGTGCTCTGACGTATTGAATCTCGTTCGACAGGGGCGTCAGCACGTCGGACCTCTGCCCCGGACACTCGGCAAGCTGTTTGAAAAGGTTGACGGATTCGCGAAGATTGCGATC
>Ga0210401_10001687_pt1 | contig 25218 bp, 25 predicted proteins | sample IncBWH32MmetaG_FD_150866 | JGI IMG/M metagenome (GOLD analysis project Ga0210401, IMG submission 150866) | Forest soil microbial communities from Barre Woods Harvard Forest LTER site, Petersham, Massachusetts, United States - Inc-BW-H-32-M | ecosystem: Environmental > Terrestrial > Soil >... | reverse complement strand
AGACCGGAAAGAGGAAGACAATCATGCGTAGCTTAAAACTATTCGCGACAGTCGTTGCCGTCCTGGTATGCGCACCGGCGCTGGCTGACGACGTGAAGGTCGGCATCGGAATCTCCGGATGGACCGGCTTTGCGCCGCTGACGCTCGCAAAGGAGGCAGGCATCTTCAAGAAGAACGGCCTCGACGTCGCGCTGAAGAAGATTCCGCAGAAGGACCGTCATCTCGCCATTGCATCCGGTGACATCCAGTGCGCGGCGACCACGGTCGAGACCTGGATTTCCTGGAACGCCAACGGCGTTGCGACCAAGCAGATCTTCCAGCTCGACAAGAGTTTTGGTGCAGACGGCATGGCCGTGCGCAGCGAGATCGCCTCGATCAAGGATCTGAAGGGCAAGACGGTCGCGGCGTCCGCGCCCGGTACCTCGCCCTATTTCGCACTGGCCTGGATGCTCAAGAAGAATGGCTTGTCGGTCAAGGATGTCACGGTCGTGAACCTCGAGCCAGCCGCAGCCGCGCAGGCCTTCGTTGCCGGCCAGAACGATGCGGCGATGACGTACGAGCCTTACCTCTCGACGGTTCGTGACGCACCCGACAAAGGCAAGATCATTGCCACCACGCTCGACTATCCGATGGTCATGGACACCTTCGGCTGCACGCCGAAATTCCTCAGCGAAAATCCGAAAGCCGCGCAGGCGCTTGCCAACAGCTATTTCGAGGCGCTCGACATGATCGCGAAGGATCAGGCCAAGGCCTATGAGATCATGGGCGCCGACGTCAAACAGTCCGGCGAGCAGTTCGGCAACTCGGCGAAATATCTGCGCTGGCAGGACAAGGCCGCGAACCAGAAATTCTTCACGGGCGATTTCCTCGCCTTCAACAAGGACGCCGCGGACCTGTTGCTCGAGATCGGCATCATCAAAGAGGTTCCGAAGGTCGAGGATCTCTTTGACGCGAGCTTCATCAAATAGGGCCGCCTCACGCTCCGCCGGTCCCACGTCACCCCATGCAGGACCGGCGCACCATCCATCCCCGGATAGATAATGTGATACGTCCCCTGGATCCTGTGACCTCGAAGCAGCGCGCAGCCTATGGTTTCGCGTTCTTCGTGCTGTTCGTTTCGCTCTGGGCCTGGGCCACCTTCGGCGGCCATGTGTCGAAGACCTTTCTCGCCAATCCGCTGACCATGGTGCAGGAGGGTTATGAGTTGCTGACGAGACACGGCTTCGCGTTCGACATCGGCATGACGATCTGGCGGGTCGTCGGCGGCTTCGTGCTGGCGGCGCTCATCGCGGTGCCACTCGGCGTGCTAATGGGTGCCTACAAACCGATCGAAGCCTTTCTGGAACCCTTCGTCTCCTTCGCCCGCTATCTCCCGGCCTCCGCCTTCATTCCGCTCCTGATCCTGTGGGCCGGCATCGGTGAATTGCAAAAGCTCCTTGTCATCTTCATCGGCTCGGTGTTCCAGATCATCTTGATGGTTGCCGTGACCGTCGGCGGCACCCGGCGCGACCTGGTCGAAGCCGCCTATACGCTCGGCGCCAGCGACGGCGGCATCATCCGCCGCGTACTGCTGCCCTCCTCCGCCCCCGAGATCGCGGAAATCCTTCGGCTGGTTCTCGGCTGGGCGTGGACCTACGTCATTGTTGCCGAACTCATCGGATCATCGTCGGGCATCGGCCACATGATCACCGACAGCCAGGCCCTGCTCAACACCGGCCAGATCATCTTCGGCATCATCGTCATCGGGCTGATCGGCCTCATTTCGGACTTCCTGTTCAAGGCCTTCAACGCATGGTTGTTTCCGTGGAAACTGGCATGACTGCGCTCAGGCTTGAGCAGATTTCCCGCACCTTCCCGGCACGCGCGGGGCGCATGCCGACGCGAGCGGTCCAACCGACCGACCTGATCGTCGGCGACAATGATTTCGTGACGATCCTCGGACCCTCGGGCTGCGGCAAATCCACCCTGCTCCGCATCATCGCCGGTCTCGACCGGCCGACCGGCGGGCGGGTCACGATCGACGGGCGCGAGGTCACCGGCCCCGGGGCAGATCGCGGCATGGTGTTCCAGTCCTACACGCTGTTTCCCTGGCTGACCGTCCGCGAGAACATCTCGTTTGGCCTGCGCGAACGCGGTATCTCTCAGGGGGAACGGCACAAGATCGCGGACAGGTTTATTCATCAGGTCGGCCTGTCCGGCTTCGAGAACCATTGGCCGAAGCAGCTTTCCGGCGGCATGCAGCAACGCACAGCGATTGCGCGCGCGCTCGCCAATGATCCGAAGATCCTGCTGCTCGACGAACCCTTTGGCGCGTTGGACAATCAGACCCGCGCGCTGATGCAGGAGATGCTGCTTGGGATCTGGGAGCGCGACCAGAAGACCGTGCTGTTCGTCACCCACGACATCGAGGAAGCAATCTTCCTTGGCAGCCGCGTCATCGTCATGAGCGCGCGCCCCGGTCGGATCAAGGCCGAGATCGCGATCGACCTGAGGCATCCACGCTCCTATAGGATCAAGACGACGCCCGAATTCATCGCCTTGAAGGAGCGCCTGGTTGAAGAGATCCGCTTTGAGGCATTGAAGGTGACCACGGATGCCTGACAATCGCCCCGTAGCCAACGGCGAGCGCGTTCTCGCCGATCTCAATGCACTCCGCGCCATCGGCACCTACAAGACCGGCGTTCACAAGCCGACCTTCTCCAAACCACATCTGGCCTCACTGCATTGGCTTGTCGATCGTCTTCCCGAGGCGGGGCTGACCGGCACGATCGATGGCATCGGCAACGTCATCGCTACCAGCCAGCGATCCGGACCGAAGCTGCTGGCCGGCTCTCATCTCGAAAGCCAGAGTTACGCCGGCTGGCTCGATGGGCCGCTTGGCGTGGTCTACGCGCTCGAAGCCGCGCGCGTCATCAATTCAGATCCATCCCGACAAGGCACCGTCGAGGTCGCAGCATGGTGCGACGAGGAAGGTCATTTCGGTCACTTTCTCGGCTCCAGATCCTACGTCGGTCGCGTGTCCGAAGCGGATATCGACGCCGCGCGTGATCGCACCAACGGGCGGAGCATGCGCGAAGCCTTGCGCGATGCGGGGCTCGCCGGCCAGGCGCGCGTGATGGCCGAACCGGGCCGGCACATCGGATATCTGGAGGCGCATATCGAGCAAGGCGACAGGCTCGAGAGCAGCGGACTTGCAATCGGCGTCGTAACATCCATCGTCGGAATCTGGCAATACCGCATCAGCTTTGCAGGCGAGCAAAACCATGCAGGCACGACCCGCATGGGCGCGCGCAAGGATGCTGGCCTGGCGCTAGCCAGATTTTGCGTGGCGATCGACGAGCGCTTCCCCGCACTGAGCGGACCGCGTACCGTGTGGACCACTGGTCGTATCACGCTTGACCCCGGCGCGCTGAGTATCATTCCAGGGGCTGCGGAGATGCTATTCCAGATCCGCGACGACGATCCCGCCGTCATCGCGCGTCTGGAGACTCGGCTCCGGACGATGGCGGGTGAAGCCACCGCGAGCGGCCCGTGCAGCGTCACGCTGGACCGCCTTCGCACGGGCACCCCTGCCATGATGGATCCGAGATTTCAAAGCGCTATCGAGGCTGCGAGCAAGGTGTTCGCCGGTGCAAGGTCCGTCCGCATGCCCAGTGGGGCCGGTCACGACGCCCAGGTTCTCGCCACCATCATGCCCGCAGGCATGCTGTTCGTGCCGTCCATAGGCGGCATCAGTCATCATTGGACCGAAAATACCGCCGATGCCGACATTGTCACTGGCGCACAAGTCTTTGTCGAAGCGTGTCTGACGCTACTGGGCCAATAACCAGGTCATGTTCGGCGCGCCCATGGTCTACTTCTCCAAACCAAAGGGATCGTCGATCGAATAGGCCGGCTCCGTGAACCAGCGGGCGCCGGTTTCGGTGATGACCATGTGGTCCTCGAGTCGCACACCGAATTCGCCGTAGATGCAGATCGTCGGCTCGTTCGAGAACGTCATGCCGGGCTTCAACACGGTCTTGTCGCCCTTCACGAGATAAGGCCACTCGTGCACGTCGAGGCCGATGCCGTGGCCGGTCCGGTGCGGCAGGCCTGGCGTCGCATAGCCGGGCCCGAACCCGGCGCCGTTGATGACGTTGCGAGCGGCGAGATCGATATCCTCACAGCGATTGCCGGGCTTGGCGGCAGCAAAACCCGCGGCCTGCGCGGCCTTCTCCAGATTCCAGACGTCGCGCTGACGCTTGCTCGGTTCGCCGAATACGTAAGACCGTGTGATGTCGGAGAGATAGCCATCGACCGGCGCACCGGTATCGATCAGGATCATGTCGCCATTCTTGAGTACTTGCGGATAGGGCACGCCGTGCGGATAGGCCGACGCCTCGCCGAACAGCACCGCGTTGAAAGGCGGATCGCCTTCCGAACCGAGTTTGCGGTGCGCGGCGGTGATGAATGCCTGCACTTCGGTCGTGGTGATGCCTTCGCCCATGATGCGGGCGGCGGCCTTATGGGCCGCGAGCGTGATGTTCTTGGCCGTCTGCATCAGCGCGAGCTCGTGCTCGGACTTGATCATGCGGCAACCAGCGGTGATATCGATCGCGTTGACAAAGGCGTAGGCGTTGCCGGCCCGGCGCAGCCCGTCGAAGGTGAAAAACGGCGTCGCTTCATCGACGGCAATGGTGCCGCTCGGATAGCCCAGCGCGCGCACAGTTTCGGTTACGGTCGCGGTCGGATCCTCGTCCTCCTCCCAGACGGCGATCTTGTCGCCGAAAGAGATCATGGTCCTGAGCTTCTCGACCTCGAAGGCCGGCGAGACATAGACAATCTCGCCCTTCGCCGGCAGAACGGCGCTGTGCATGCGTTCGGTGCGGCGAAACTTCAAGCCGGTGAAATACGTCATGCTCGATGAAACATCGAGATAGAGCGCGTCGATACCCTTTTCGCGCATGATTTCCTGCGCGCGCGCGATGCGCCGTAGCCGCTCATCGACGCCAATGGGAGGCACGTCTCCGCGCATGTTCTTCATGGCGGCAAGTTCCGCCTCCGCCGTTGATCCACCCACGCCAATCGTCATCAGAAGTCCCTTTCAATCGTCATCGTCGAAACCGGCGCTGGACCATGATATTCGCAGCCGCCGTCAACCCCAAGGTTGCGGTCATGAGGACGAAGGCAACAGCAGCCCCGAACGGCCAGTTGTTGAGCTGAAACTGCCCATAGACCAGAGGCCCCATCATCTTGAATTTGGGACCGCCGAGCAGGACAGGCGTCGCATAAGCGTTCATACCGAGGATGAAAGTCAGGATAGTGCCGGCGAGGATGCCGGGCAGCGACAGCGGCAGCAGCACGCGACGAAACATGGTCAGGGGATTGGCGCCGAGACTGAAGGCCGCCTCTTCGACATTGCGGTTGATGCCTTCGATCACGCTCTGCAGCGTCAGCACCATATAGGGCAGATTGACGGCGATGATGCCGGCGAGCACCGCGCTTTCGGTGTACATGATCTGCAGCGGTTCACTGACGAGGCCGAACTGCAGCAGGGTGACGTTGAGAAACCCCTTGGAGCCGAACAGCGTCATCCATCCCGCAGCGCGCACGGCATTGCCGACGAACAGCGGCAGCACCACCAGCATGATCAGGACATTCTTGAACCGCCATTGGGTGCGCGCGAGCATGTAGGCGAGCGGCAGCCCCATGATGAGACAGGCAACCGTGCAAAGCGCCGCCACGCGCAACGTGGTCCACAGCACGCCGGTGTAGTAGGGATCGGCGAAGAACTTGACATAGTTGTCGAACGAAAACGTCTCCACCATCATACGCCGCGGATCGAAGCGATTGAAGCTGTAGCGGAACAGGATCAAAAGCGGCAGCGTCAGACCGACCGTCACGAACGCCGTCGCCGGCCCGACCAGCATCGTGGCCGAGAGCAACGACGAGGGCCGCTCGTCCGGCGGGATTGGCATTGTGGATGTCGTGGTCATCGATCGTTCGTAATGTCCGCTCAGCCCTTCAGCTCCTTGTCCCACCATTCCTTGAAATCGACGTCGTATTTGTTCATGTAGTCATAGTCGAGATCGACCAGTTTCCTGACCTCGTCGGGGGTGAAGCCGATGCGCTGGTTGAGATCGGGAGCAACCACGGCGTTCGTGACGGTCGGGTTGTAGCCCATGTCGACGGCGAATGCTTCCTGCGCGCGTCTGTCGAGCATGGCGTCCAGATAGGCGTATCCACCTTCCTTGTTGGGCGCATTTTTCGGGATCACGAAGCCCGAGACGTAGGCGAGCGTGCCTTCGGTGGGGGCAATCGCGTTTACCGAGATGCCGGCGTTCTGCCATTGCACGACGCGCGCCTTCCACATCACGCCGATGCCCAATTCCTCGGACTTCAAGCCCTGCGCAAAGGCCTCGTTGGTCGGATAAATCCGCAAGCCGGCCTTTTTGCATTCCAGCAGCAGTTTCTTGCCCGGCTCGATATCGTTGACCTTGCCGCCGGCGGCGAGCGCCGCGCAGACCAACGTGTACTGGTACTGAATGTCGATAACACCGAGCTTGTTGCCGTGCTTCGGATCAAACACGTCCTTGTAGCTGACCGGCGCCGTCGTCATCAGCTTCGGATTGTAGACGCCGACCTTTCCTGAATAGATGTGGCCGATACCATAAGGGTATTTCATCGCCGGCAGCAGATTGACGGCATTCTTGAGCTTGCCGTAGTCGATCGGCAGCAGGACGCCCGCGTCGTTCATCTGGAACATGTTGAGCGCGGAAAGACCTTGCACGTCGGACGTGCCGCGCGGCAGGCGCTGCTCAGCGAGCATCTTCGATCGCCGTTCGGGATCGCCGGCCTGGTCCTGCACCACCTCCCAACCGTCCTTGATCAGGATCGGCTCCTCGATGTTCTTGTGGAGCAAACGGGCGTAGTCGCCGCCCCAGGTGCCGACGACGACGCGGCCTTTTTCCTGCGCCGACACGGCGCGCGGCAGAACGGTCGTGCCGGCCAGCGCTGCCGCGCCGAGCAGGACTTCGCGGCGGGATTTCGATTGGGTCATGGCAGAAACCTCCGTTGGCGTTGCGAGATTGGCAGAGAGATCATGACGGGAAGACCCGGCCGGTCGACCTGTTCCAACCGATATGGACCTGTTCTCCGATCACCGGCAGCGGCCGTTCCGGCCGGTTCTGGATCTGAACGATGACCCGGTCCACACGCGACAGGCGGACATGCAGATCCACCTGCGATCCGAGATAGGAAATGAACTCCACAGCTCCCGGAAAGCTGTTGTCCAGGGCCGGTGCCGCCGCCGGCATCAGCGCAAGACGTTCAGGGCGCAGCGCCAGCGAAGCACTTCCGGTGCAAGTTCCTTCGCAGGCAATGGCGAGGCCACCGCGTGAGACGAAACGGCCCGGACCATCCATGCGGCCATCGATGAACGTGGAGCGGCCGACGAAATCAGCGACGAACTTTTCCGACGGACGTTCGTAGAGGTCCTGCTGTGATCCGATCTGGCGGATGCGGCCCTCGCTCATGACGACCAGGCGGTCGGCCATGGTCAACGCCTCTTCCTGGTCGTGGGTGACCATCACGGTGGTCAATCCGAGCTTGCGTTGCAGTTCGCGGATTTCGACGCGCACGTCCTGGCGCAGCTTGGCATCGAGATTGGAGAGAGGCTCGTCGAGCAGCAGCACATCGGGATGAAAAACCAGCGCGCGTGCCAGCGCCACGCGCTGCTGCTGGCCGCCGGACAACTGTCGCGGCAACCGGTCGCCGAGATGATCGAGCCGCACGAGGCGCAAAGCCTCCGTGACCTTCGGCGCCATCTGCCCCTTCGGCACCTTGCGCATCTCGAGCCCGAACGCGACGTTCTCAGCGACCGTCATGTGCGGAAACAGGGCATAACTCTGGAACACGAGGCCGGCGTTGCGTTTCCAGGGAGGGAGCGCGGTAATGTCGCGTTCGCCCAGGCGAACGCTTCCCGAGGTCGGCTCCACGAAGCCGGCGACGATGCGTAAGGTGGTCGTCTTGCCGCAACCGGAGGGGCCGAGCAGAACGAGGAACTCGCCATCGGCAACATCGATGGAAATGTCATCAGCGGCTTTGAACTCGCCGTAGCACTTGGTGAGGTTCGAAAGCTGCAGCCGCGCCATGGTCAGACCACGCGGCCGATGCTGACGAAGCGATCGGTCACCAGCATGACCGCGCCGATGAACAGGATCTGCAGAACCGAGACCGCCGCAATCGTCGGGTCGATCTTCCATTCGAGATATTGCAGGATCGCGATCGGCAGCGTCGTGCGGCCGGGACCCACGAGGAACAGGCTCATTTCCAGATTTCCGAACGAGGCGATGAAGCCAAACAACGTTGCCGCGACAATACCGGGCAAGATCGCTGGCAGGGTGATGCGCCGGAACGTGGTCAGGCGATCCGCGCCGAGGCTTTGCGCCGCCTCCTCGACGGCACGATCCATGCCGACAAGGCTGGCCGTGATGAGGCGCACCGTCCAGGGAATGGCTAGCAGCACGTGACCGGTGATCAGACCGCCGAGCGAACCAAGGATGGGCCAGTCCGTTCTCATCTCGGCTTCGACATAGAAGACATACAGCGCGATGCCGAGCACGATGCCCGGCACGATCAGCGGCAGCAGCAACAGATTGTTCACGGCCTCACGTCCGACGAAGCGTCCGCGCACCAGGCAGACGGCTGCGGGAATGCCGACGGCCAAGCCGATCGCCGTCGCGACCACGGCTATCTCCAGGCTGAGGAGAAATCCCGAAGTAAATCGGTCGTTGTCTGGGATGGCACGGAACCACTTCAGCGAGTAGCCCTCCGGCGGAAACGACGGAATCTCCTGGGCGAAGAACGCCAGCCAGACCACAAACACCATCGGCAGAAGGATATAGAGAAGCGATACACCGGCCGCCGCACCGAGCGCGATGCGGCCGACAAAACGCGATGAGGTCCATCCGGGTCGGACGGTCACGATCGTCTCGCTGCGAACGCCCGCAATTCAGCCAGTCCTTCAATTCAGCCGCTTCTTCGGTTCAGCCGGTATTTCAGTTCAAGCGGTTCTTATGCAAGATTCCTGCCTTCATGATCAGCGAGAGATGCTTGCCCTGGTCGCCGAGCAGCGCAAGGTCCTTTAGAGGATTTCCGTCGACGACAATGATGTCCGAAAAGGCACCTGCCTGCAATGTGCCGAGCCTGCCCGGCATGCGCAGGACCTCGGCGCCGATCGTCGTCGCCGAGCGAATGATCTCGATCGGGGAGACGACCTCCTGGCGGATGGTGAACTCCTTTGACTGGTCCCAATGCAATTCACCCAAGAGATCGCTGCCATAGGCGACTGGAATACCGTGGCGCTTGCAGATCTCCAGCGACTTCAGGCCACCCTGCAACACGATATCGTTCTTGGCGAGACTTTCGCCGATCATGCCCCATTGGGCCGCCCGCTCTTTCATGGCATAGTAGGTGACGAGGTTCGCAACCAGGTACATCCCCTTCCCGGCCATCAGCTTTGCCGCGGCATCGTCGATGAGATTGCCATGCTCGATGGTGCGGACCCCCAGCCGCGCCGCGCGGGCGATGGCCTCTGCCGTATAGGCATGAGCGCAGACATAGCGCCCGAATGCGGTGGCCTCTTCCACGGCCGCGCTGACCTCGCCATCCGAGAATTGCACGCTGTCGAGCGGATCGTAGGGTGACGCGACCCCGCCGGACATCATGATCTTCACATGGTCGGCACCCTGGCGCATCTGCTCGCGCGCAGATTTGCGGACCTCGTCAACGCCATCGACAATGGCGGATTTGAATTGCAGGCCGTTGCAGCAGACGCATTCGCCGCGCCGACTGGTTCGCCTGCGCGAATCGGAATGGCCGCCGGTCGGTCCGATCGACTGGCCGGCGATATAGAGCCGCGGGCCGATAATGTCGCCGGTTTCGATGGCGGTCTTGATGCCCCAATCGGCCCCACCTGTGTCGCGCACCGTCGTGAAGCCGCGGTCGAGCATGGCCCGCAATCGCGTCGCGGCGCGCGCTGTGATGAGGGTCAGCGGCATCGCCTCCATGAAGCGGACGTTGACCTCGCTGTGGATGGCGTGCACGTGACAGTCGATCAGTCCCGGCATCAGGGTGCGTTTGCCGCAGTCGATCACCGTCGCCTCCGACGCCTTGATCGGTGTCTCGCTGAGCTGCTTGACCGTATCGCCCTCGATCAGTAGCTCATATCCGCCGCGGAGCTCACCGAACGAGGGTTCGAGCAATTCAAAATTCTTGAACAGGATTTGCCGGGACATCACGAGCCTCAGGGTGGGGGCTTGGGGCCCGCGATCAGTGCAGCCGGTTCTTGTGGAAGCGCCCACCCTTCATGATCACCGAAAGGCGCTGGCCCTGCCCCTGAAACAGCGTCAGGTCTTTGAGCGGATTGCCGTCGACGACGAGCAGATCAGCAAAAGCGCCCGGCTTCAAGCAGCCGATCTTGCCTTCCATGCGCACGATCTGGGCGCCGATCGTGGTGGCTGACCGGATGATCTCGGCTGGCGACAGCACCTGCGCCCGCAGTATGAACTCCTCCGACTGCGCCACCTGCAGCTGGCCCAGGAGATCGGTGCCGTAGGCAACCGGGATGCCGTGACGCTTGCAGATCTCGAGCGACTTTAGGGCGCCCTCGATGACCAGGTCGTTCTTTGCGAGCATGTCCGAACTCATGCCATATTCGGCGGCATGCTTCTTCATCTCGAAATAGGTGACGAGATTGGCGACGAGGAACATGCCCTTTTCGGCCATCAGCTTCGCTGAGGCATCGTCGATCAGATTGCCGTGCTCGATGGTCCTAACCCCAGCGGTCGCCGCGCGCGTGATGGCTTGCGGCGTATAGGCGTGCGCACAGACGTAACGGCCGAAGGCGTGCGCCTCCTCGACCGCCGCTGCCACCTCATCCATCGAGAACTGCAGGCTATCCAGCGGATCGTAGGGCGAGGCGACGCCGCCGGACATCATGATCTTCACCTGGTCGCAACCCTGGCGCATCTCTTCGCGCACCGCGCGGCGGACTTCCGAAATGCCATCCGCGACCCCCATCGAGAAGGTCAGAGCGTTACAGCACTGGCAGCGTATACCGAAGTCGGTGCGACGGCGGCTGTCGCTATGACCGCCGGTGGGGCCGATCGCGCGTCCGGCGATGAACAGCCGTGGTCCCGGCAACAGCCATTTGTCGACCGCTTCCTTCAGGCCCCAATCGGCGCCGCCGGTATCACGCACGCTGGTGAAGCCGCGGTCGAGCATCTTGCGCATCAGGTCGGCGGCGCGCGCAGTCATCAGCGTCAACGGCACACTTTCCATGTTGCGGATGACGACGTCGGACAGCACCACATGCACATGGCTGTCGATCAGCCCGGGCATCAGCGTGCGCCCGTCGCAGTCGATGACATCAGCCTTTTCGAGCTTGATCGGTCTGGCCGAGACTTCCCTGATGATGTCGCCTTCGACGACCAGCTCATGGCCGCCGTTCAATTCCCCGGCCTCGGGATCGAGCATTTCGAAATTCTTGAAATGATAGACGTTCATGGCCTGTTTCCCCACCGCATGCCTTGGTTAAAATGTCCTACGCGGATTTGCCGACGTCAATGGACAAGCCATGCAACAAGTTTGAGAGCGCTCTGCGTCGGGTAAGCTAGCTAAGCTAGTCTCCTGGCGGGTCAGAGTGGCTGTGCCACAATCTCGGGACAATGTGCATTGATGGCTGAGACAGACGTGATCGTTATTGGAGCGGGCGTCATAGGGCTCTCCGCCGCGATTGCCGCGCAGGCGCGACGGCTGTCGGTTGTCGTGTTGGACCGCGAGGCGCCCGCTGCCAGGGCGTCGGCGGGCAATGCCGGGGCCTTTGCCTTCAGCGATATTCTGCCACCCGCGTCACCCGGGATCCTGAGGAAGGCGCCGAGATGGATCATCGATCCGCTTGGTCCTTTGTCAGTCCCACCCCTGTACGCGATCAAAATCGCGCCGTGGATGTTCCGTTTCTGGCGCGCCTGCTCACCCAGCCGTGTCGCGCATACGACCGCGGCGCAAGCTGCGCTGATGGATCTAGCGAAAGCAGAATTGGAGCCGTTCCTGAAGTAGACGGGCGCCATGCCGATGTTGCGCAAGGAGGGTAACCTCGAAGTCTACGAGGGCGAGGCGGAATTCAGGGCTTCGCTTGCCGGCTGGAAGGCGCGGGAGGAGCACGGGATCGAGTTTCAACATCTTGACGCCACAGGCATGGCTAAAATCCGAGCCGGCCTTGCCGCGCGCTTCACCCATGGCACCTACGCGCCCGGCTGGTACTCCATCGCCGATCCAAAGCTCTACACTCTCGCGCTGTCGATTACTTCTGCAGCATGCGTGGGGCAATCGAGCGCGCGGAGGTCTCGGCGCTGCGGCCGATCGAGGGGATCGAGGTCCGCGCGAAAGACGGCAAAGTCCGACGCGCGACGCAAGTCGTGGTCGCGGCTGGCGCCTTCTCGCACCGGATCGCCAGGACTATCGGCGAGAAGAGCCCGCTCGAAGCCGAGCGCGGCTATAACACCACGCTTCCCTCCGATGCGTTCAATCTCCGCACCCAAGTCACGTTCGGCGGTCATGGCTTCGTCGTCACCCGTTTGTCGACGGGTATCCGCGTCGGCGGCGCAGTAGAACTCGGTGGACTAAAATTGCCGCCGAATTTTCGCCGATCGGAGGCCATGCTCGAGAAGGCGCAGACCTTCCTGCCGGGGCTGAAGCCTGAGGGCGGGGTGCAGTGGATGGGCTTCCGTCCATCGCTGCCCGACAGCCTGCCTGCCATTGGTCGGGCCCGCGTCACGCCGCGCGTCATTTACGCTTTTGGTCATGGCCATCTCGGCCTGACACAATCCGCGGGCACTGCCCGGATCGTCGCCGATTTACTCACCGGGGAGTCGCCCGCAATCGACATCGCTCCCTTTTCGCCGCAGCGATTTTGAGAGGGGTTTCAACCATTGGTTACACACACCTTCTCCCGGCGCTCCGCAACGGATGCCACCAACACGATCGGCGCCGCGCCAAAAAGCTGTGACCAACAGCCATGCTGCGGGAAACCGTCGGCTATCTCCGCATAGCCGCCATGGCGCGTCGGCCCCTCGACTCCGCCCCGATTGTCATGTGGGATATTGCAGTAAAGTATAGACAACGGGGGTGATCCAATGGCGGAAGCTTCTGTTCTGGTCGCGCCAAGCGCGCATGTGGCGGACGACTCCCGCAAGGTGATCTGGGCCGCCGCGATCGGGAACCTGCTCGAGTGGTACGATTTCGGCGTCTACGCCTATCTCGCCTCGCTGATCGCGACAAAATTCTTTCCGAGCTCGGATGCGACTGCGTCGCTCCTGGCCGCGTTCGCCGCCTATGGCGTCGGCTTCCTGGCGCGGCCGCTTGGCGGCATCGTGATCGGCCGCCTCGGCGACACCCAAGGCCGAAAGACGGCACTGGTGCTCACCATCTTCCTGATGGCGTTCGGCACCGTGGGACTCGGCCTCTTGCCGACCTATGATGCAATCGGCGTCTGGGCGCCGATCCTGCTCGTGATCTTGCGCCTCGTGCAAGGAATCGCAGCCGGTGGCGAATGGGGCACCTCGACGGCGTTCATGGTCGAATGGGCGCCGCAGGACCGCCGTGGCTTCTTCGGCAGTTTCCAGCAAGTCTCGACCGCCGGCGGCTCGCTGCTCGGCTCGGCGGTTGCCGCTATCATGATCTCGTCGTTCAGTTCGGCCGCCATGCTCGACTGGGGCTGGCGCGTGCCGTTCCTGCTCGGCGCGGTCCTGCTCGTCATCGGTGCCTATCTGCGCCAGAACGTCGACGAGACACCGTGTTATGAAGCAAGCCGCCAGGCCGCCGCAGATCAGCCTGACGTCTCCGGGTTGCCACTCGGGGCTAAAGCCTTCGGCTTCACGATCTTCTGGACCGTTGCCTATTACACGCTGCTTGCCTGGATGCCGAGCTTTACTCAGCGATTTGCCGGACTTTCGCCTTCGCAAGCATTGTGGTCGAACACGATCGGCCTGATCGCCATGGTGATCGCCATTCCGATCTGGGGCGCGCTGTCGGACAAGATCGGGCGCCGGCCGCTGTTGATGGCCAGCGCAATCAGCATCGCCCTGCTCTCTTTTCCGCTGTTCTCGCTCATGACAGGCGGGACCGGGCTCGCGTTGGTGCTGCCGATCCAGATCCTGTTCGGCATTCTGCTCGCGCTCTATTCGGGCGCGGGACCCGCGGCAATCTCCGAGATCTTTCCGACGCATCTGCGGTCGACCTGGATGTCAAGCGGCTACGCGCTCGCGGTCGCCATCTTTGGCGGATTCGCACCGTTCATGGCGACCTGGCTCATCCAGGTCACCGGCTCGCCGGTATCGCCGACCTATCTCTATCTGCTGCCTGCTGCGATGATCTCGCTCCTGGTGATCTGGAGCCTGAAGGAAACCAGCGGCACGAAACTGAGCTGAGACGCGAACGGGCCATGCTCATTCGGTTCGACGGACGCACCGCTATCGTGGCAGGAGCCGCGCGCGGCATCGGCCAGACCATCGCGCGCTCGCTGGCGAGCGACGGCGCCCGTGTCATCGCCTGCGACCTCCTGGTCGATGAGCTCCGAGCCATCGCGGGCCGCGTGGACGGCGGCGGCGAGATCGTCGTCGCCGAGGTCGACGTGTCAGATGAAAACTCCATTCGCCAGGTGGTGTGCACGGCAGGTCCGGCCGATATCCTGGTGTATGTCGCCGGCGGTGTGCGCGGCCAAAGACCGCGGCCGCTCGAAGACGTGAGCGCCGAGGATTTCGACACCATCGTTGATGCCAACCTCAAGGGCGCCTTCCTGTTCGCAAAGGCCGTCGCGCCCGGAATGAAGGCAAAAGGCACCGGACGCATCGTCACCATCTCCAGCCGCGCGGGGCTGGCCACCAGCCTGACCGGCATTCAGAGCTATGCCGCCGCCAAGCACGGACAGATCGGCCTTGTGAAGCAGCTCGCCCAGGAACTCGGGCCGTTCGGCATCACCGTTAATTCAGTCGCGCCCGGCTTCATGGCAACCAGCCCCGACTACGAGCGGCAATGGAACGAGTGGCCTGCCGCCTTCCGCGACAATTTCGTCAACAGCATCGCGATGCGGCGAATGGGCGCGCCACAGGACATCGCAAATGCCGTGACTTTTTTGGCCTCCGACCACGCCTCATGGATCACGGGGCAGACGATCCCCGTCACCGGCGGTCCGCTGGCGTGAGGCCAATTGGAACGAATGAACCGGGAGGACCATCATGAACGACATGACAAAGCTCGAACCCTGGCAATGGCCGGAAGAGCATTGGCGCGGTCTCGTCAACCAGGTCCGCGCGGGCCGCAGCTTTCGTCCCAAGAGCTGGAAGAACGGCGCGCGATGCGCGTTCGCGCTGTCGTTCGATTCCGATCACGAGACCAACGAGCTGCGCGACGGCGGCAAATCGATCGGACGCATGGCGTGGGGACAGTATGGCAATCGCGTCGGCGTCCCCAGCATCCTGAAACTGCTCGCCAGGCATGCGGTGCCGGCGACCTTCTATGTGCCGGGCGTCGTCGCGCTGCTCTATGGCGACGAGCAGCGTCGCATCATCGCCGAAGGACACGAGATCGGCATCCACTCATGGATCCACGAGCTGAACTCGGTGCTCCCCTATGACGCCGAGAAGGACCTGATGCTGCGGGCCGCCGACGTCCTGGAAAAGACCACGAAAGTGCGGCCCGTCGGCGCCCGCACCGCGTCCTGGGATTTCTCGCCGTACACCTTGCGGATCACGAAAGAGGCCGGTCTGCTCTATGATTCCTCACTGATGGCAGACGTCGATTGCTACGAGCTCTTGTTGGATGGCGAGCCCACGGGCGTCATCGAATTTCCCGTGGAGTGGATCCGCGACGACGCGGTCTATTTCATGATGCACCGATTTCAAGGCTTGCGCCCCTACACGCCGCCAACGGATGCCTTTGACGTCTTCCGGCGCGAGTTCGAGGCGGCCTATGAGGAAGGCGGCGTCTTTCAGCTCACCTGCCATCCTCACATCATCGGCTACCGCTCGCGGCTCTGGATCATCGAGGAGCTGATCGCCCTTGCCAAGGCGAAGAGCGACGTCTGGTTCGCAACCCATGCCGACGTGGTTCGCTACGCCCGCGACCACGCCGCCTCCTGAGGAACGGCAGCCGATGGCAAAAACGGCCCTCGTCACCGGCGGTGCGCGCGGCATCGGCCGCGCCTGTGCGCTGGCACTTGCCGACGCCGGCTTCGACATCGCCCTCGTCGACCTCCTGGAGGCAGGAATGGCGGCGACCGCGCGCGACATCGAGGCGCGCGGTGCGCGCACCCTCACCGCCCAGGCCGATGTGAGCGACTTTGCCCGCGCGCATGCGATCGTCGAAGAGATCGTCGCAAAATGGGGGCACCTGGACGTGCTCCTGAACAACGCGGGCGCGCCGAGCCCGAAACCGATCCTCGAGATCAGCGAGGGTGAATTCGACCGAGCGATCTCGGTCAATCTGAAGAGCTGCTTCAACTATGTCCACGCTTGCGCGCCGATCATGATGAAGCAGGACGCCGGCGGACGGATCATCTCGATATCATCCATCAACGCACTGTCGGGCGGAGTGACCAGCGCCGTCAGCAAGCATGCCTACGCGGCAGCCAAGGCCGGAATTTTGGGCCTAACGCGGTCGCTCGCCAAGGAGCTCGGACCCAAAGTGTCGGTGAATGCGATCTGCCCGGGCATCATCGCCACCGAGCTCCTGCGCGACCTGCTCGGTCATCGGCAGGCAGAGCTCACAGCCGGGATTGCCTTGGGACGGGTCGGCACGCCTGAGGACGTCGCCAGCATCGTGCGCTATCTGGCCGTCGAGGCGCATATGTTCATGACGGGCCAGCATTTCGTGGTCGATGGATTTCAATGGAGCTGTTGAGCGCACACCGGCCGCTTCGCCCTTCCATGAAGGAACCGTTGGGGGTTCGAATCGGTGGAACGCTACGTCGCAAGACCCACTATTTTGGAAGCGCTGTTTTCCTATCGGAGAGCAGCCTAATTCCGCAGGCGGTATTCTCACAGCCCGTCGATCGCCGCCGATCATGCGCGATTCTCGCACGTCTTCACTGCGCGCGTAAGCTCAAATCCCGGGCCTACAACACCCGATTCTTGCGATTGATTGAGAGCACCGTTCCACGACTGGCCGCCTTGCACACGTTCGAATCGTGTCGGGTGCGCCAATGAATTCAACAGCTTGCGCGGAATGTGGCCAACGCGCAAGAATCAAAACTCACCCCAGACTCACCAAGAAAATTCGCGCCTTAGCGCATGATCGGCGGTCGCGGCATATTGGATCGAGACGAACCAAGTGAAAAACCCTTACGGTTTCACGTATCACCGGCTAAAGCCCGAGAGGCCCGGGCTGTCGCCAGTTCAGGTCCCAGCGCAGCTCGTCCGATTACTCGATTTCGGCAGACCGGCGGAGGTAATCTTCCCGGTTTAGCGATGCACAATCTGGGCGAGTGCGCGGATTAGCTCAGCGAGTTGTCCGTTTCTTGGGTTCATCAAAGAATGAGCGCACGGGAACGCCGAGTGCTTTTGCAACATGCCAAAGGCTGATGACCGTAGGATTCCGCTGCCCTTGCTCTAGACCGCTAACGTAGGCTCGGTCCACGCCCATCCGATGGGCAAGCTCGGCCTGCGAAAGCCCGGCAGCCAACCGAAGCCTTCGGACGTTGTCCCCCACCATGCGCCGCACGTCTTCCGACATGCGTCCAATGCGACACGGTGTTGCATTTTAATGCGACGCATTATATTGCACATATCAACTCTTTATCGATTCCGGGAGGGTGTCAATGTCAGGTCACGACGAGTTGGGCAGGAGCGGATCGAGCAGAGACCGCCGGAGCCCGAGCGCACCTCGGCGTGGCGGCGAATCTCAGATGGCCGTCACGGCGATCGACCACGGCGATCGTGTCGTGACAGTTACCAGCCGGCTGGCGGAGACCGTCTCGTCCCAGAACTCACCACAGAGCACAGCATTCACGACGAGTGTTTACGGTGGCCCTTTGGATGCGTCGATGTGGCGAGCCAAGTCTTGGAGCGCCTCGCTGCGAAACCACGCAGCCGCAGTGAATAAGGTTATCGAAATAATCGCATCCGATGCTGACCCGGCCGACCAAAGGAAATCACGTTATTCGAGCAAGCGCGCCCGACACATGTCGGGTGACATACCAAGAAAACGCTCCGGCGAACCTTAATGACTCGGGCGGCCTTTTCAGGACAGGCGTTCGCGATGCAACGCACCCGGAACGCTCGGCCAGAGACTGGGTAACGACGCACTGTATTCAGAATGGAAGTCGGGAAATCTTGTAGTGTTTTCAGCGGTCGTTCTGACATTTTCAGTGTTTTTGGCCCATTTAGATCGTTACAGAATTTCTCTTTGTCAGAATGGGCTTTTGCGAGCCCATGCTCGTCCTTTCCAAGCCATTTGCCGGCGGTTACGAGCCCAATCACCGAGGAGAATTCCAGCCCGCGACGTTGTCCTGACGGGTCGCGCAGCTGGCGAATCTGTAGTCCGGTAACGGCATGAATCTTCGATCCTGACGAATTTGCTCTTCTTGCGTGGTCCCGTTTGCGGCCGCTTTCTTACTGAGGATGGCATCCCCGAGATTGCCCTGACCTCGACCGCGCCAACCGGCATGAGCGCTCCGACAAGGCCGGCATTCTTCAGCCGTGCAGATCTCCTTCTGATATCACCGGCGCGTGTGCTCACATCTCCTTGCTCGCTGTGCTGAGACGGATCGCGAACCACGATGCCACGATCTTGTCTAGGATCGTCTCGTCATTGATCTCCACCGAGCGACCGAGATGCCCGCCGGTCGGGTTGACCCAGGCTTCTTTCGGCGAGTCGTGATGCAGCAGGAGCTCGAGGTCGGCGATCGGGACCTGGCTGTCCTTGGCGCCGTTGACGAGCAACGTGGGAGCCGCAGGCTGGTCGATGAGTCCCTGATCCCTGAGCGACATGCGCGGCCCGTAGGCGAGGAAATCCTCGATCGTCGCGACGCAGTAGGCAGCGGCACGTGCGGCGAACAGGTCGAAGAGATATTCGCGCGCCATCAGCGCCGGAAGGGATTGCGGATGCGGTCCCGTTCCTTGCGTCTCGGCGCTTACCACCCGGTAAGTTTTTTTGTACTTTTCCAAAAAAATATTTGGCTTGTCCGCGACCGGTGATATAGTTGGTCGTTTCTTCTCGGAAGAGGGAGGGAACAACATGAGTGAACTACACGACTGGCTCCTGAGCCAGCATCCGGGTCTGCGGACCCACAAGGCATTCCAGAAAAAGGCGCTGGAGCTCGCGTCACGCGACGGCGAGCACAGGGCGCTGTACCGCCTGCTGGCCTCGATGGTGGGGCGCTACATCGAATGGTTCGATGAGGAACCGCTGCCGCCGGCCGTCGCCGAACGCGCCTATCAGCTTTTGCTTGAACTGGCCGAGGACGCCGAGCGATCGATCGGCGCGCCTCCCGTCGAGCAGGTGAAGGTGCTGAACAAGGTCGCGGCGGCCGAACTGTTCTGACCGCTCGCCAGCTGCGCAATTTCAGCGATCCGGCGGGACAGGCCCGACCAGTCAAGGCTTGCGAAGGCGCGGTGGCGCGGCCGAGCGGCCGCCGTGCTGGATCGACCAGGCGACCGGGTCCGCCAGGAACGCCTCCAGCACGCGGCGATCATCGGGCGCGACGCGGTCGCCCAGATCGGCCTTCAGCACATCATCCCACGTTGCAAGCGCATGCAGCGCGAGCCCGGCCTGCGCGAGACGCTCGGCCGATCCCGGAAAGGCCGAGTGATAGAAGATCGAGACGACGTCGGTGACAACAGCGCCAGCGGCACGAAGCCCTCTTGCGAATGCGACCTTGCTGCCCGCATCCGTCGTCAGATCGTCGATCAGAAGCACGCGCCGCCCAGCGACCGGGCCGCCTTCGACCTGGCTATTGTGGCCGATGCCGAGCTGACGCTTGCGGACATAGCGGAACGGCAGGTCGAACTCGTCGGCCAGCCACGCCGCAAACGACATGCCTGCGGTCTCCGCGCCGACCAGCACGTTGAACGATCCGGGTGCAACCATCAGCGCGATCGCGTTCGCAGCGAGCCGCGTCGCGGCCTTGCGCAGCCGCGGCTCGCCGATCAGGAGCCGACAATCGACGTAGACGGGACTGGCCCAGCCCGCGGCCAGCACGAACGGGCGCTCGCGGCTGATCCGCACCGCGCCGGCCTCGAACAACAGACGCGCCGTCGCGGCGCCGATCTCGGCACGCGTCATGCTGGGAATGGTCACGGCCGCACCTCCACAATCGACCACTGCAACTCGTGCTCACCGCGAAACACGACGACCTCGTCCTCGCCCACCGGCACGGCGCGCGGCATGGACGCCGGGCGCCGCTTCAGCTCGATACGACCCGTGTTGGCGGGCAATCCATAGAATTGCGGTCTGTTGAGAGAGGCAAATGCCTCCAGCTTATCCAGCGCGCCCTCCTCGTCGAATACCTGGGCATAGGTCTGAAGAGCGGTCGGGCCCGCGAAAATGCCCGCGCTACAGCAGGACGCCTCCTTGGCCGAGGTCGGATGCGGCGCCGTGTCCGTGCCGAGGAGGAAGCACGCTTGCGCCGCAGAAATCGCAGCATCGAACAGCGCGTCAACATTCATCGGCCGCCTCCATCAGGGCGTGCCTCATCACCGCGACGCCCGCCAGAAAATCGGACATTCGCATGCTTTCATGCGGGTTGTGCGAGCCATTCTCGTTGCGAACGAAGATCATCGCGCTGGGAATGCCGGCATTGGCGAAGACGGCGGCATCATGACCGGCCCCGCTCGGCATGGCTTCGTCGGGCAAGCCGAGCGCGCGCGCCGCGGTGCGCAGCCGTTCGACCCAGCCGGGATCCATGCTCGCGGGCGCGCTTTCCAGTCGTCGGTCCAGCCTGAATTCGACGTTTCGTTGCTCCGCGACGTCGGCGCATTCGGCGCGAAACAGATCGTAAAAGCTCTTGAGCGTCTCCCGGCTCTGGCTGCGCATTTCGAAACTGAAGCGCAAGGCCCCCGGAATGCGGGCAATCGCCTGTTCGGCGAGGTCCGTGCTCATGATGCCGGAGGTCACGACAAGGTCGCAGCCGCGCTCCAGCAGGGTCCGCCAATGCCGGTCCAGATGCGTGATCAATTCCGCCGTTGCGAACACCGCGTCGCGCCGGAGCCAGCGCGGTACGGCACCGGAATGCCCGGCTTCTCCGAGACACTCCACCGAACGGTGACGAAGGTTGCCGCGAATGCCGGTGACGATGGCGATCGGCAGATCGCGGGCAACCAGCACGGGCCCCTGCTCGATATGCAGTTCGACCCACGCCGCCACCATCTTGCGGTCCAGCATCGGCTCGCCGCGCATGACGCGTTCGACGTCCACACCGACGGCACGCATGCAGTCGCCGAGCGAGCGGCCGTTGACGGCATGACGCATGGCCAGGTCGTCCGGCGTCAGACGTCCCATCAGCGCGCTCGAGCCGATATAGGCCTTCCCGAACCAGGCGCTCTCCTCGCCGCGCAGCGCAAACAATTTGAGTGTTCGGCGCGGGGCGATACCGTCGCGTTTGAGGCCCGCGAGCACGGCAAGACCGGCGATCACGCCGGCGCCACCGTCGAAATTGCCGCCCTGGGGCACCGAGTCGAGATGCGATCCGCAGGCGAGGTAGGGCAGATCCGGTTGTGTGCCAGGCAAGGTGACGATCAGATTGGCGACGGCATCGCGCTCGGTCGCCAATCCGAGGGCCCGCGCCACGCGTTCAATGATATCGAGCGCGAGGGCTTCGCCCGGGCCGAAGCTTTCCCGGGTGATCCCGACCCCGTCCCCCGTGGCAGCGCGCAGCTCTTCGAACAGGGCTTCGCACAGTTCACGGTCGGCCTCGCCGCACCAGGCCGAAAGCGGCATCGTCGCCCCGTCGGCCTTCATGGCACGAGCCAGGCGAGCTCGGGCTCGTCGGCTTCCTCGTTAACCACAGCGCCGATCAGACCGGCAACGCGCGGAATGTTACGGCGCTCGCAGAATCTCGCCAAGCCATCGATGATCGTCGTCATCGCTGCCGGCTGAAGGAACGTCGCGGTCCCAACCTGTACGGCGGTCGCGCCGGCAAGCATGTATTCCACCGCATCCTCCGTGCTGGAAATACCGCCGCAACCGACGATCGGAATCTTGACCGCGCGCGCGCATTGATAGACCTGGCGCAGGACGATCGGCTTGATCGCAGGGCCTGACATGCCGCCCATGACATTGCCAAGACAAGGCTTGAAGGTGTCGAGATCGATCGCCATGGCCAAGATCGTGTTGGCGACGACCACGGCGTCCGCGCCTGCAGCTTCCGCAGCGCGAGCGACCTCCGGCAGATCGCCCGTGTTCGGCGTGAGCTTTGCCCATAACGGCAGCGCAGTCGCCGCGCGCAACTGGCGCATGACGGCTTCGGTCGAGGCGGCCTGCATCGCGAAGGCCTTGCCGTCCTCTTCGATATTGGGGCAGGAGATGTTGGCCTCGATCGCCGCAACGCCCGGGCGGCTGATCTCGGCGGCCAGGTTGGCGAACTCCTCCGCGGTGGGCGCGGAAATGCTCACGACAAGCGGCGTCCGATAGGCCGCACAACAGGGCAGCGTCTGATCGAGGAAATACGGCACGCCCTTCGACGGAATGCCGATGGAGTTGATCAGGCCGCCGGGCCGTTCTACGACGCGCGGCAATGGATTGCCGGCGCGCAGCTCCCGGGTAATGGTCTTCGTCACCAGCGCGCCGAGGCGGTTCAGATCGATGACCTTGTCGAGGCCCTCGGCAAACGTTCCCGACGCTGGCATTACCGGGTTCGCAAGCGTCAGACTGCCGATCCGCACCGAAAGGTCGGTCATGGGAGCGCCTCCATCATGTCGAACACCGGGCCGTCCCAGCAGACGCGACGATGTACGATCTCGCCACCGACATGGAAGTCGCGCACACAGCAGTAACAGAGGCCGAGCCCGCAGGCCATTTGCTGCTCCATGGCAACCTGGCCGAACAGGCCGAACTCGCGGGCGAGGCGCTGCTGCACGCGAAGCAGGCGGCTCGATCCACAGGTGAAGAAGGCGTCGCAGCGCCCCTCCGCTATCAGCCGACGCAGGATGCGTTCGACGCTGGCAGGTCCGCTCGTGCTCTCGGAATCGGTTACCGCGAGGACCTGCGCGCCCTCGCGCCGGAACAGGTCGACGGAGACCAGAAGCTCGGGCCGCCGCGCGCTGAGGATAGCGGTGACGGCGATGCCGTGGTCGCGTGCGGCTCTGGCGAGAGGAGCAAGCGTTGCGAGACCAGCGCCGCGGCCGACCGCAACGATGCTGCGAAGGCTAGGATCGAGCGTGAAGCCGACGCCGAGCGGACCCATGATGTCGAGACAATCTCCCGGCCGCAGCGTCGCAAGCCCGCGCGTTCCAGACCCGGTGACCTTGTACAGAAACTCGATCTGACACTGTCTGGGATCGACGCCATAGAGGCTCATGGGCCGGCGAAGAAACGGCTGGTCGCGTTCGGTCTGCGGGCACAGGAGCTGGAAGAACTGGCCCGGCAAAGCTCTCGCCGCAGTCTCACTGCTGCGAACAGTCAGATGACGGTATTCGGCATTGACCTCGTCGTTGCTGATGAGCTCGGCGCGCTCGGCAACAATGCTCGCGGACCAGCCCGCACCTGCGTCGCTGAGGGCAACATCAGGCGCGGATGCGGAGATGAGGTGGACGGACACGGGTTGCTCCCTGGTCAGAAACGGAACGCCTCAGGCGAGCTCCGCGCCTCGTCGCTCGGGGATCAACGCCAGGAGCGCCACGATATCAAGAACGTAGAGCAGCGCGAGGCCGGCGATCGCGGTCTGGAAGCCATAGGACGCACTGACGATTCCGACCACCAGCGGACCGAAGCCGGCGACCGCACGGCCGATGTTGAAGAACACGTTCTGCGCGGTGGCGCGCACCGCGGTCGGATAGAGCTCACTCATCAGCGCGCCGTAGCCGCCCAGCATGCCGTTCACGAAGAAGCCCATGACGGCGCCGGCGATCAAGAGCGCGCTTGCTGCGGTGAGCTGCGAGTACACCAGCACCATGACCGCCGCACCCAGCATGTAACCCAGGAACGCGGGGCGGCGACCGACGCGATCGGAGATATGGCCGAACAGGAAGATGCCGAGCGCCATGCCGGCGATGGTGACGGCGGTCCAGGCCGCCGATTGTGTCAGGCCATAACCGAACCGCGTCGACAGATAGTTCGGCAGCCAGATCATGATGCCGTAGTAGCCGAAGTTCTGCACCGAGCAGAGGATGATCAAGCCGAGACTGATCTTGGTCGTATCCTTGTCCGCCACCAGCGCACGGAGCGAGAAGGCCGTGCCCGCCGTCTCGGCCTTGTGCGCCACGAACACCTCCGGCTCATGCAGCTTGTGCCGGATCACATAGGCGGCCACGGCCGGAAACACGCCGACCGCAAACATTCCGCGCCAGCCGATCACGGGTAGCAGGATCGGCGTCACCAGGGCGGCCGCAAGCACACCGAGCTGCCAGCCGAGGCCGACATAGGATGTCGCGCGGCCCCGCTTGTCCGAAGGCCAGGTTTCCGCCACCAGCGCCATGCCGATGCCGAACTCGCCGCCGAGGCCGACGCCGGCGATGGCGCGGTAGGCGAGAAGATCCCAATAGCCCTGCGCCAGCGCGCACATGCCGGTGAACACCGCGAACAGCACGATGGTCCAGGTCAGGACGCGTACGCGACCAAGGCGATCCGACAGGATGCCGAAGATGAAGCCGCCGACCACGGCGCCAACCAGCGTCCCCGTCACCAGCGACGCCGCCTTTGGCTGGGTCAGATTCAGATCGGTCGAGATCACCTTCAGCATGAAGCCAAGAATGAGGAGGTCGAAGCCGTCCATGGCATAGCCCAACGCCGACCCCCAGAGCGCCCGGTGCGCTTCAGTGTCGGCGTCCTTGGCAAGGGCGTCCGACGGCCCCGTCTCACTCCCGATGAAACCCATGTCCTGAGTCTGACTCATTGCCCCACCTCCGGCCCACATGCCGTGACCAAGCCGCCATCTCACATCGGCCTCGTACAAAAATCAATATTTTTCTAAATTTCTGGATGAACGAATTTTCGGCGGATGAGGGACAGTTTCTGTGCAGCGCGGCG
>Ga0210401_10001682_pt1 | contig 25247 bp, 20 predicted proteins | sample IncBWH32MmetaG_FD_150866 | JGI IMG/M metagenome (GOLD analysis project Ga0210401, IMG submission 150866) | Forest soil microbial communities from Barre Woods Harvard Forest LTER site, Petersham, Massachusetts, United States - Inc-BW-H-32-M | ecosystem: Environmental > Terrestrial > Soil >... | reverse complement strand
ATCCACAACGTTCACGCCAAATCCCCGTTTCTTCCGTTTCATTATTGTCGCGGGAAGCAGCGCTTGGCACACCTGGCGATGCAGCCATTTTCCTGAACCGTTCCGGACTTTCAAGTTCGATGGCAAACGCTCGGTGAATTCGACGATTTCCTTATCTAGAAACGGCACTCGGACTTCGAGACCGTGGGCCATGGAGAGCTTGTCCGCATACATTAGAAGTTCATCAGGAAGAGTGGACCGCACTTCCAGGAACTGGAAGCCCCCGAGCTCATCCGTTTCATTCATCAGAGGAGCCAGATCCTGCCAGGCATCGAGGATTTTGTCGCCCGGCGCAGGAGGAAGAACTCCGTCCTGAAAAAGCCCGTCGATTTCGTTTCCGGGCAGAAGTGATAACACGTTCTGATACCTTCTCATTCGGTCGGGAACATCCAGCGAATGCAGCCCTCTTTTCAGCATTTCATTTCGTGGCAGCGCGGATATGACGGAGCCAACGGCGGAGCGGACCGGTCCCGGCAAACCTCCCCACAGCGCGCCATACCGCACCCCAATGTGACGGCGGTAACCGCCGAATAATTCGTCGGGACCCTGGCCGACCAGCGCCACCTTCACATCTTTGCGAGCTCGTTTACAGACAAAGTACATCGGGACAATAGAAGACGACGCAATGGGCTCTTCCAAACTGGCGACGATATGCGGGAGGGCGTCCTCAAAGGTTTTTCTGTCCAGCGCTACAGCAGTATGTTTTGAGCCAAAGATTGCCGCGGTTTCGGCCGCGTCCTTCAGCTCGTCGTCCGTGTAGCTCGAACCGTAGCCGACCGTATAGGTGTGCCACGATTTACCGTAAAGATTCATGAGGGCGAGCAGCAATCCGGAGTCAACGCCGCCGCTGAGTAAAAGTCCAAGCGGCACATCGCTGAGCAACTGTCTTTTCACGGACTGCTTGTAGAGCTCAAGCAGCTCTTCCTTTGCTTCGTCCGCCGATTTCAATGGTGAAAACGGTTTCGGCTCATACTGATACCAGCGACGCAGGCTGTAACTGCCCTTCTCAAACACCAGCATGGTTCCCGCAGCAAGTTTTCGCACACCACTGAAGATCGTAAAAGGCGACGGCGTATAGCGATACCGCAGGAACAGATTCAACGAAACAGGATCCACTTCGGCTTTTTCGTTTTTCGCCGCAACCACAGCGCGAATCTCCGAGCCGAAGGAGACGCGGTCTCCATCAATCTTGTAATAGATCAGCTTGATTCCGAACGGATCGCGGGCCACAACCAACCGCTGCTTGCGCACGTCCCAAATCGCCAGTCCGAACATTCCATTGAGGTGGTTAAGCACCTCGTCGCCCCACTGCTTGTAGCCGTGGATGATGACTTCCGTATCGGACTTGGTTCGGAATACGTGTCCAAAGCCTTCCAGTTCGCGCTTCAGCTCGGGGAAGTTATAAATCTCGCCGTTGAATATCACCCAAACAGATTCTTCCCGATCGGACATCGGCTGATGCCCGCCCGTAAGATCAATAATCGAGAGTCTGCGAAAGCCGAACCCAAGGGGTCCTGCCAGGTAGTAACCTTCGTCGTCCGGCCCGCGATGGCTGATGCTTCGGGCCATCCTTTCGATGTCCTGGCGGCGCACCGGCGCGCGACTTCCGAAGTTATATTGTCCGCAGATCCCGCACATAAGCTTGGCTAGTTCCGTCCTACAGACTTAGATTCTGAATTTTGCGCGTTCCGAAATAGCAGGAAGCAAAGGCTGCGAAACAATTGTGACTGCGCCCAGCGATGCATCGGTACATCATCCCAACCGAGCAGAAGCTGCCGGCTGCGGAAGGAGCCGTCGGACTTGTGCCATCCTTCCAGATTTATGACCTTCGACATAATCTTATCGAGCGCGGGAAACCGGCCTTCCAGCAGAACTCCTATGTTGATGCACTCCGCATAATCATACAGTTCCCGCTTGTACACGGTCATTCGAGGCCGGCGCGAGAAGGGCTTGGGCAATCCTCGCTCATCAAACAGATTTCTGACGTAGTAATCGACGCCGCGTTCAATCGCCTTGGTGCACTGCGGATTCCCGGTAATGACTTCGATCTTTGCGAGCGCTTTCAGCACGAAGCAGGTATGAAAGTGGTCGATGAAAAGCCGATCTTCGTCCGTCGAGTAAGACCAGGACCCGTCCGAATTTTGAGATTCCAGAACAAACGCGAGATTTCTGTCCGCGATCTTACGGTAGCTTGCCTCCGAGAAGTCAACCGAGGCACACGTGAGCAGAAATGCGCGGTAGGCGCTCGCGTTTATCACGCCACTGGAATTTTCAGGACCTGGCTTGTAGCAAACGGCGAAAGCATTTGCAGAGATTTCAAAATCGCCGTAGTCCAGGACTGCGTGCTGCGCAATCGAGCGCATTATTTCGAGCCACTGCGGGTCTTTATCGATCTGATAGACCTCGCGAAAGGCTTCGTACACGTAGGGGACCGTGGTTATCAGCGGAGTCGCTTGCCACATCGTTCCGCGTTTGGTTTCCCAGTTGAAAGGATATCCCCAGCAATAGTGTTCAAATCCGGGCGACCGGGTTTCCTTGAGAACTTCCAGAAAATGGACCGCTCGCTCGTAGTATTGCCGGTCCCCGAGCGCGCGGGATAGAAAAGCAAAACCCATCGCATAGTGCGCGTCTGCGATGGGAAATCTCTGCCGTTTCCAGAAAAGTTTGCGAGCCGATGGTAAAAAAGCCTCGGAGAAGATCATCGGAGAAACCGCGATCGTTCCCAGAAGCGGTTTCTTGTAATACAGCGACTTTGCAGCGCGCGCTAAATCGCTGGCGAAAAAACTCTGGTGATCGTAGGAAGTCTCGCCGAAGCGATCGAGCCACTTCGTAAAGCGGAGGACGGCCGCTTGCACTTGTGCAATTTGAGTTTCGTTCACGAAGCTGACGTGGTCGACGAGCAAAGGGATACCTATTCGGGAAGAACTTTGAACTTGTCAATCGGCTTAAACGTCAGCAGAGATTTCAGAATGACGGAGAGCTTTTGCATCTGCTCCTTACGATGAAACGCGATGAGCTGCTTCGAAACGGGTCTGTTCACACGGCGCACCATCGCCCAACCGTAACCCAATCCGAGGGCCAGTCCGTCCACGATATAAGGAGGTTTGGACAGGCGGTAAGTGACGCGAAATAGCTCCCAAAGCGGATGGCCGCCCAGGTAGTAATCCTTCTCTCCGTACGAAAAAGACGAGGCCAGTACGCCGCGCTCTGCCGTGCCCAAATGCCTGTAATGGAAAAATGACTTTTCGCGATAGGATCGTGTGGTCCAACCCATCATCCGGGCTGTGGCGACCGCAATCCAGTCGATGCCGCCGGCCTTATTCGCAAAATATCCGCCAATTTCCTGGAAACATTGGCGCCGGAACACCTGGACCTGGCCGGAAACGTGGGTTTGTCCTTCAAAACTGCTGGTTTCCGAACTGTAGCCGCCTTCCTCTCTGAAAATTGTCCCGGCGACTCCCAGGCGAGGATCTTCTTTAAACTTATTCAAGAGAAACTCAAAATGATCCTCGTCCAGTCCGACGTCCGAATCCAAGTTGCCGATGATTTCGTATTGAACGTCCCTCAGCCTTTCCTGCCCGGCATTGAATGCATGAACTTTAGCCGCAAAATTTCGCTCTTTGCGCACTGGACGATTAACGACTTCGATCCAACTATGGCTGGCGGCATACTTCTCTGCAATGCTCCCGGTCGCATCCGTGGAACCGTCGTTCACGATGACCCATTTCACCGGTAGCACAGTCTGACGAATAACGGACTCGATCGTCTTCGCGATGAATGCTTCTTCGTTTCGAGAAGGGGTCACCAGAACATAAGGCGGGAGGGAAACCCGTTGATCCATTTTATCCTCACTCATAATCGCCACTGCCACGCCGCGGTGCCCGGCGCAGCTAATCGGGGATCTGCCGCTAGTCTAGTTTATTCCTCAGGAACCCGGGGCACGGTCTGCGCTTTAAATTCGTCAGCGTGCTAGTTAACCCCGGGGCGCGGCTGTTGGGCATACACTTCTGACCGCTCCGCGGTGAGCGACTCGTCGTACACCTCTTCCGGCTCGTACACGACGACGTGGCTGCCGCGATTCGAGAATTTCATCGGTACGCAGAGCAGGTTCTTGAGCCGCATCCGCAATGCGTTGCGGCGCTCGGGCGGCACGAAGAACAGCATAAAGCCACCACCGCCTGCTCCGAGCAGCTTGCCTCCGAGCGCACCGGCGCTGCGTCCTGCCTCATAAATCTCATCGAGGTTTGTGTTGGTGATCTTTTGCGTCAGAGTTCTCTTAACCTGCCAGCCCTCGTGCAGCAAATGCCCAAATTCATCCAGCGATCGATTCGGATTTGTGACGATGGCCTCGGCTTCGCCTACCATCTGATACATCAGGTCCAGCTCACGCTTGCGCTGCGGAGTCGTTCTGATCTGCTCTTGCGCAATTTCCGATGCCATCCGGGAAAATCCCGTGAAGTAGAGCGCACAGTGTTGCTGGAGCGCCGCCAATCGGTCTGGCGACGTCAGCACCGGCTTCACCTCAAAACTGCCGTCCACATTGAAATTGATGCGATTGAATCCCCCGTAGGCGGCGCTAATCTGATCTTGTGAGCCCACGGCCTCTCGAATCACTTCCTGCTCCACCTGCAGGGCATCGGTAGCGAGCGCGTGCTTATTGCGCATCTGGTCTTTCAGCGCGTACAGAGCCAGCAAGAGCCCTACCGTAAACGCCGAACTTGTTCCCAAACCAGTCCGCGCGGGCAAATCGGCGACGTGGTGAATCTCGACCCCTTCATCCACTCCCAGATACTTCAGGCACGCCCGGACGGATGGATGCTCGAAAGCATCGTTTTGGGTGACATTTTCAATCCGCGAATACGAGACGCGGCTGTGGTACTCAAAAAATGGCGGTAACCGCCGACAAGTGATGTAGCAGCATTTGTCGATTGCGGTGGATAGTACGGCGCCGCCAAACTCACGGTACCAGATCGGATAGTCGGTGCCGCCGCCAAAGAACGATATGCGGAGCGGAGTGCGGGTAGTTATCATGTGTTTCGTTTCCTTTTCTTCCGAAGGATGAGCGGGCTCGCGCGGCCGAATTACGTGGCCGCGGGAGCCGTCGAAAAGGAGTCGATGGCGACCCCTTCCTGCTTCAATATCTGGCGAATCGCATCAAGAAGCGATGACGCACTCATGTCAGCAGTGATTGTGGCTTCAGAAATGAGCGCCCTTTCGCCGGAAGTTGCGTCTGTTGCGATAACTCGAGCCGTCTTGCATCCAGCGTTAAGACCAGCCTCCACATCGTTATCGGAATCGCCGATCATCCACGATGTGCGCAGGTCAATGCCGTGTAAGCGCGCTGCGGTGAGCAGCATCCCTGGTGCTGGTTTCCGGCAATCGCAGGCAGGTTCGATTTCGTGCGGACAGTAAAACGTTGCATCAATTTTGGCTCCGGCTCGGGCCAGGACGTCGGCCATTCGTTCATGCATCTTCTGGAGGTCGGCCTCGGTCATCAGCCCTTTGGCGACGCAGCGCTGGTTGGTAACGACGACGACGGAAAATCCCGCGTGGTTTAAAAGTGCGATGCCTGCGGCGACTCCGGGAAGAATATGAAAATCTTCCCAGCGGGTCACGTATTCGCCCTCCAAGGGTCGTTGATTAATGACTCCGTCACGATCCAAGAAAACTGCTCTGCTCAACGCGCCCCACCTCTACGACCGATGTTAGCTCCAATCATGAATTAGGCGAAGCTGCCTGATAAAGACTCTGGCATAGCGTCTGAGCCCGAGCGTAATCCTCGGGCGTGCCAATATCAATGAACATGCCGTGCTGCTCGAGAGCGTACACTCCCTGTTCGAGCACTCGCGGAAATATGTCCTTTTCAAAGCTCGCTGCGCCGTGCGGGACTTGGTCAAGTACAGCGCGGTTGAATACGTACACGCCGCCGTTTATTACGCCGGGAGCGGCCGCTCCGGTCTTCTCGCTAAAGCCCACCACGCGATGGTTCGCGTCCATATGAACCGTTCCATAGCGCGCCGCATCCGGAACTTTGCGTACGGCCATACTGACCAATCCACCGTGCTCGCGATGAAATTGAACGAACTGGCGCAAATCGAGTTCCAGAAATGAGTCGCCATTCATCACCAGGAAGTCTGAAGCCTGCTTTAGGTGACCTTCCGCCAGTTTCACCGCCCCTGCTGTCCCAAGCGGTTGCGATTCCTGCGAATAATCAATGGTGACGCCCCATTTATTGCCGTCGCCGAATTCTTGCTCGATCTGGCTGGCAAGGTGCCCGGTACACATTACGATGCGGCGGACGGCTTGTGAGCGCAGTTGCAGAACGAGCAGCTCAAGGAAGGGCATGTTCCCAACGCGCGCCAGCGGTTTGGGTGTTGACGGCAGCACCGATTGCAAGCGCGTCCCTAGTCCACCCACAAGCAGGAGGGCGGGCATGTCTTGTTGCGCCGTATCCAATCCTTGCGGATTTTTTGCTTCAGCCATCACATTTGTTACGCAATTCACTTTAGATTCCGCGAAAATCACGGCGCTGGTTTTTGACGTCAAAGCGTCGCGTCCCAGTATCGCAACATAGACTCCAGCGTCTGCTCGATCGAATTCATCGGTTTCCAGCCAGTGTCCTTGCGAATCTTCCGCGTGCTGCCGAAGATAATTCTTTCGTCAGAGGGACGCATCAATCGCCGTACGGGCCGGATCTCCGCTTTCACACCGGAAAGCCGAATTGCGGTGCGCAACAGGTCGCCGACTTCATGCGTCGCGGTTGCACACAGGTTATAGGCCTCACCGGGCTTTCCTTTAAGCGCCGCGAGGTAAAAGCCGCGCACCGTGTCGTTGACATCCAGGAACGCACGCCGCGGTTTCAGATTTCCTACGTCAATTACCGGCCGCTGCTGGCCTTTCTTGATTCGAATCAATTGGCGCACGAAATCCGAAGGCGCGTCGCTGGTCTTTCCCGGGCCCGTCGTGTTGAAAAGCCGCAAATTAACCGCCGGAATTCCGTAATCCAGGAAATACTCGCGCGCCAGCAGGTCCAGGCACACCTTGCTGATCCCGTACGGGTGCAGTGGACGAAGCGGCTGCTCTTCCGTGACTGGAATAGCCGACGCTGGCACGTGGCCGTATTCGGCGCTCGAGCACGCCGACACCACTACCGGATGCCGCTTCAAATGGCGCACCGCCTCAAACAGGTACAGAGAGCCCATGATGTTGGACTCAAACGTCTGGACGGGATTCGACCACGACAACGTGGGCAAGCTCTGCGCCCCGAAGTGAAATATGTGGGTCGGCTGATATTTTTCCAAGACTTGCGTAACGCGTTGGCCGTTCCGCAAATCACACTGCGCGAACCTTAGATTCGGCAGCTTCGGAAGCGAAGCAGGGGCGTCCTGCAGATGTAAACCGATTACCTCCCAGCCTTTGGTCTGCAGAAGCTTGACCATGTGGGAGCCGATAAATCCCTCTGCTCCTGTTACCAGCGCTGTCTTTGGCATTGGAATCGTCACGTCCTGAACTTGGGGTGTGCGGCGGCCGAATTAAGTGCAGAAAGCGTCGCGCCCGCACTCAACGACACCGCCGCGAATTCGCGCAGAGTCGTTATGCGTGGTTCAGGATTCCACTCACGCGGCCAAGCAACGTCTCTCGCTCTCGCTCCCAGGTATGCTCCAGATATACCTCTCGCCCTCTTCGTAGGATCTCCATCATCTCTCGGGGATGGAAGTATGCATACTCGATCTGCTGCGCCAAGTCGTCGGAGTTTCCGGGCTCGAAGAAAAGGAGAGACTCTTTGCTGAAATAGTCTTGTATACCCTGCGTGGACGGTGCGACCAGCGGTTTCCCCATCGCCAGATACTCGAAAACGCGGGTCGGGGTATTGATATCCGTAAACGCATTGCGATGGTTCGGTATGATTCCCAGATCGCAGCTATCGATTTCGGGTACGAGATCTTCAAGTTGTTTGCGCCCAAGATAACGGACAACGTCCTGCACGCCTTTGTTCCGGGCCTGCTCCATCACGCGGTCCAGGAATGGGCTGGGTGTTCCGTAAACTCGAAGTTCCACGTTCGGGATGGTTCGTTTCACTCGCACCAGCGCGTCAACAGCAACATCCAATCCGTTCCGTTCGACCAAGGATCCATGGTACATGATCACGAAGGGCTTCTCGCCGGCTCGATTTGGCATGGCGTCCGTCTGCTCCGTGCGTTGTGGAAAAATCTGGCCATCCGGCGCATTCATGACGACTGCAATCTTATCCACAGGGCAGCTGCGTGCAGAGAAGATTCGTTGGCACGCAATATTTACGGTGACCACCAGATCCGCCCGTGCGATGCTCCACTTCTCAAGGCGCTTCATCCAGCGAACGCTGCTATTTTCTTCGGCGGCGCCAAAAATCGCCTTCATCAGTTCGGGCATCGGATCGTGCAGATCGAGAACTACTTTCGCTCCCAGCGCCTTAGGTATCAACGAGCTCAGCACCAGTATGTCGGGCATATTGTGCACGTAAACTAAATCATAGCGACGAACCAGCGAACGCAGTGCGAAGATCAGAGATGTGATCAATATGAAGGCGCCATAACGGAACCCATACTCGAGCTTCCCGCGACGAGGATGTTTCAGTGGAATTCGAAGTACGTTCACGCCGTTGAGGGTTTCACGCCTGGCATCATTGCCATGGGCAAGGCAAATCAGGTCTATGGTGGCGCCTTCGCTTACCAGCGCGTCCACACAGCGACGTGGCCGAGGATCAAACGGGTACGGCGAAAAAGTTACCATCGCTACACGCCGCCGCGCGAAACGCTTGCTGCTCGTGTTCATCGCAGACGGGCCTTTCGAAATCGATTCGACCGGTCGGGCTGTCAGTGAGCTAGTCATTTTCGGTTCGTATCCAGGACCGCGTACAGAGTGGTTGAAAGAATCGAAGGTCGAAGCAGCGAGTTCATGATCTGGACGGAGTTGCTTCTACTTTCGGATCGTCCTGCTTCTTACGCGCTTCACGCTCAATTTTCGCGCGATTGGAGGCCTGGATGGCTTGCAACAGCGCGGAATCATCGAACTTACGCAGGATTTCGATATTCGGCATCACACAATGGCCACCGATGACTCCCGGGAAGTACTTCGTGCGTGGAAAAAACGGGATTTCTTCATAGAAGGCGCAGGCTTCTTCAAAGGTCTGGCCCGCTTGATCACAATATCTCTCAACCTCCTGCGCCCAGGCGATCAGCAGGCCGAAATAAGTAGTCTCGCTCAACTTCGCAATCTCGGTTGCTTCAGGCGCCGACAAGATTCTTGTCTTCAAACCCGCACCTTCGAAATGCTCGGCGGCGAACTTGCCGCTGGCAGGATCCGTGGGGCCGATAAATTTGACGTAGCTCTGCAGCTCCTCCAGCATTCGCACGTGCTTGCCGCGGACAGGGCTGTGTGCCAATGCGGCACCGCTTCGCTGGGCCACCGCCCGGGTGGTTCCAACCGCGACGGTGCTGTTAATCACCGTCAGCCGAGGCTTGAAAAGATCGATGTAGCGGACAGTTTCACCAATAAAATCCTTGATCTCGAAGGGGTAGCAGATGTGCAAGACGTCTACTTTTCCCACTGGCCCGTCGGGTGGCACGATATCCACGCCGATCGTCTTGTAATGCTTGGAGAGTAATTGGAGGAGGGGCTTACCGACCTCTCCGAGGCCAACTACAATGACGCTATTTTGTTCCTTCACTGCCTGCCCTCCTTGAAGTGCGTTGCAAATATGTGACCAAGAATCGCGAATCCGTGCGCAATTTTAAAATGGGACCAGACGCAAAGCAGAACGCGCGTTCAGGATGTGAATGCATCTCACACCTCCCCGCAGGAAGTTCTAAACGGGGTCTCATGCGAGGGCGCGACCGAAAAAATAAACCGCTGCAAGCCCATCTACCTGAATGGCGAACATGGTAATGGTACTGCCGCGCACTAAGTGGGCTCGTGCCCTTGACTTCGCATCGGCGAAGCCCCGGAACTGATAAACACCACTTAGATTTGGAAAAACATCTCTAGCGAAGGACGCCTACGGCGGCAAATTCCTGGATCTTCTGGACGACGCGCGACTGCGCTTCGGCCTGAAGTTGCGGATACATAGGAAGCGAGAGAATCTCCAAAGCAGCCTTTTCGGTGACCGGGAAGTCACCGTTTTTGAATCCGAATGTTTTGTAGGCTTCTTGCAAATGGAGAGGAATCGGATAGTGGATACCTGTGTCAATCTTGGCGTCTGCAAGGTGTTTCTGCAATCCCTCGCGATCTGCCACTCGCACAACATACAAGTGATGGACTGGGCGCGACCATGACGGGCAGTGCGGCGTAATTACCCGATCCGCCGTTGACAGCATCTGGTCGTATCGTGCCGCCGCCTGCTGGCGCTGGCGATTCCACTCGGCCAAGTGGCGGAGTTTCACGCTGAGCAAGCCCGCTTGCAGGGAATCCAGCCGGCCGTTGTATCCTTCGATTTTGTGGTAATACTTCTTAGTCTGGCCGTGTTCGCGCAGCATGCGAATTTGGCGCGCTATTTCTTCGCTATTGGTGGTAACGGCGCCGGCCTCACCGCATGCCCCCAGGTTTTTACCGGGGTAAAAACTGAAAGCTGCGGCGTGGCCCATCGATCCCGCTTTCTTCCAGCGATTTTCCTTCTGCGAGAAATACTCTGCGCCATGTGCCTGGCAGGCATCCTCCACCACAATCAAATTGTAGCGGCGAGCCAATTCCAGGATGGGATCCATGTCCGCGCACTGTCCATAGATGTGCACCGGCACAACAGCGCTTACGGGCGCGCGATATTTTCTGTGGTAGGGCTTTCCCGTCTCGCGATCCACATAGCATTCTCGCTCGAGATATTCGCGCAGCATTGCGACGTCCATCGAATATGTCTGCTCGTCGATGTCAACGAAGTCGGGCCTCGCTCCGGCCTGACTGATGGCTTCGGTTGTGGCGATGAAGGTGTGCGGGACCGTCACGACGATATCGCCTGCTTGTACACCAGCCGCCATCAAAGCAAATCGCACGGCGTCCGTGCCGTTGGCTACGCCAACGCAATGCTTCGCGTCGCAGAATGCCGCGAATTCGTTTTCGAAATTCTCGACCATCGGGCCGCCGACAAATCCCGCGGTCTGCAGAACTTTATGAAAGACCGCCGTGAGCTCAGGCTCCAGCTGCTTGTGCGGGGTGATTAGATCTAGAAACGGAATCTTTTCGGTAAGAGACATTATGCGATCCTCGACTTTTCGTTAACGTACCGCAATAGCTTGGCGGGATTTCCTGCGACAATTGCGTTCGCCGGCACATCCTTGGTCACTACGCTTCCGGCGCCGACGATCGCATTCTCGCCGATCGTGACGTTTGCCAGGATCGTTGAACCCGACCCGATGGAAGCGCCCTTCTTTACGATCGTCCTTTCGACTTTCCAGTCCGCTTCGGTCTGCAATTGGCCGTCTGCAGCAGTTGCCCGGGGATAGGAATCATTGATGAAAGTCACGCTGTGGCCCAGGAACACGCTGTCTTCGATGGTCACGCCCTCACAAATGAAGGTGTGACTGGAGACTTTGCAGTTCTTCCCCACCGTGGCGTTCTTTTGAATTTCGACGAACGCGCCGATCTTGGTGTCGTCGCCCACAGTGCAGCCGTACAAATTGATGAACTTCGAGAGCTTTACGTTATTCCCAAGCTTGACGTTCGGTCCAATCGAGACGAATTCGTTCATAGTTGGATGATTTTCCCTTTCTGTTGGAGAGACTGGTCGGCGGCTTCGAGCATCCGCACGACGTGCAGGCCGGCTACGCCGTCATTGAACGGTGTTTTGTCATTCATAATGCAATCCACGAAATAAGCTGCCTCCATCTTCAGAGCTTCCACTTGTTCCACTCGCGGCGCCCACATATCCCCTGAGCGATAGCTGACCAGCAGTTGGTACACGCCGTCGCCGCTCATTTGCACGCCTTTGTCGTAAACCTTCAGCTTTTCGTCGGCTTCCAAATCGTTCCAAACCATCATTTTCTTCTCGCCACCGATCAAGGTGGTGCGGACCTTTACGGGTGAGAGCCAGTTGACGTTAATGTGCCCAATCATATTGTTCGGGTAATACAACGTCATGAAAGCAATGTCCGCGACGCCATTCAGATGGCGCTCACCGGTAGCCACCACTGCTTCCGGTTTTTCCTTAATCAAATAGTCCATGATGGAAAGGTCGTGCGGCGCCAAGTCCCACAGCACATTTACGTCATGCTGGAACAGGCCCAGATTCACGCGCGTCGAATCGTAATAGTAAAGCTCGCCTAGCGTTCCATCGTCGATCAGTTCCTTCATGCGTTTCACAGCGCCGGTGAACAAGAACGTATGGTCCACCATGATTTTCAGGTGCTTGCGATCTGCCAGCTCGATCAATTCTTCGGCTTGCGCCGTGGTGCAGGTAAAGGGCTTCTCGACAAACACATGCTTGCCATTTTCCAGAGCTGTCTTGGCCAGCTCGAAGTGTGTCCACACCGGCGTGACTACGGCAACAGCATCGATTTCGGGCGAAGTCAGCAGTTCGTTAAAATCGCTGGTCGTAGGCATATCGGGAAACGCCATCTGCACCCGCTGCAGCGACTTCGGGCTCTTGTCGCACACCGCCACCACGCGCGAACGTTCCTGTCCATGAAAGTTCCGCACGATGTTTGGGCCCCAGTAGCCATACCCGATCACACCGACTTTCAGCACGTTCTCAGAAGATTCATGCCGGGTCGGAATCTTTGTCACAGATTCATCGCTTAAGCTAATTGCCATGTTTCTCCACCTTGAGAGTTAATAATTGAAAGGAATCCAGCAACATCGCCGGAGGAAGCCGGTCAAGCTCGTGGGCTGGCAAACACAAAAACCCATTTGCTGGACGTTTCATCTTGTAGCGGTGCCGTAACGCCTGCCAGAGTCTTCGTGGACTTGACCGCTCTAGTAGGCGCCATCGCCGGAAAAAACCGCGCGGGGCGTTTGCAGCAGGATCTTCACGTCAAGCATCGGAGACCATATTCTGGAATACTTCAAATCCAGCCGGACCATTTCATCGAACGTCGTCTTGCTTCGCCCGTGCACTTGCCATAGTCCGGTTATGCCAGGCCGCGACTCGAGCAGGCGGCGCCGGTGCCAGATGTCGTAGTTCTCCAGCTCATAAGGAATCGGCGGCCGAGGTCCAACCAAGGACATCTTGCCTTCCAGCACGTTCCAGAACTGCGGAATCTCATCGAGGCTGGTCCGCCGCATGATCCTGCCAATCCACGTAACGCGCGGATCGTTGGTGAGCTTGTAGGTTACTTTTGTCTGCGGGGTGCTTCCCTCCGGCGTAGCTTTGCCGGCGATAAATTTCTTGACGTATTCTTTGTGGATCGCTGCGTCCGTCGAAGCGTACATCGAACGGAATTTCAGAAACTCGAAGGGTACGCCATACCGGCCAACGCGTTGTTGCCGGAAGAATATGGGGCCTTTGGATGTGAGCTTCACGACAACGGCCAGCAGCAGAAACACAGGTGCCAAAATAATCAGCGCAATGGACGCACCTACGAGATCCATTCCGCGCTTGATCAGCAGCGACAGCCTCTTGCGCTTATCTACCTCGAAAAGATCCGGGTAAAGTTCGGTGTCGACAGGCTTCGCATGACCATTGCCATCCCAGCCATCTGGAAACGCATAAAATGATATTTGAAAGCTGCTCAGCTGGCTGGTTCGAAACGCCCGTTGCAATTCCGCGGTAATCTTCGCTTCAATGATTTTTACGGCGGTGCTGACTGCGCAATCGCCAAATTCGGTAAAGATCACGCCGAACACGGCATTGGCTTCGAACCATCCCGCCACGTCAGTCTCGCGAACGCAGGCGCCCAGCACGACCGCAATCTGCTCCAGCAACGCATCCGTCTTCTTGCTTTTAATACCCTTGCTGTCGATGAGCATCAGAACTAAATGCTTGCGCGAACGCTCGGAACGCTTGCGTTCCCGGCTCAGCATTTTGCGAAAGTGCGGCTCGGAAAGGAAACTAAGCAGCGCATTCGAGTCGTTTTCGAACGTCACGGCTTGTTGCTTCGCTTGCGACTCAGCTCTGGATTTTACGCTCGATGCATCACTCACTAGAGTTCCTTTTGGGCCGGCAATTTCTACGATGATTCGCTGCGCGCTTGGTTCTGATCGTGAACTCAAACTGAAACAGGCGCGTCTTGCTCCAGAGAAGTTGCATGTTGTGACTGCCGCGGCCTTGGCACAGTAATGGCCGCGACCAGGGCTGAATCGATTTCAACTGCCACGGAGCGCTGCAAGAGCGTGACCGAAAGTACAAGACGATGGCTGCGCCGCACTTCCGTCAAGATGCCTTCCAGGCCAAGCAAAGGACCCGATTCAATCCGCACGCGGTCGCCAGCCGTCAAAAATGGCCAGGGCTGATGCGGCGCGCCCGCTGCGATGATCGTGTGCAACGCTTGGATTTCAGATTCGTCAACGGCGACCGGGCCATTCTTGAAACCCACGATCTGCATCACACCCGGCGTCTTTAGTATCGGCAGCCGATCTTGTGGATCGAAGCGGCAAAATAGGTAGCCAGGGAACAATGGCGCGTCGACTTCCTTAATGCGATCAGACCACCGTTTTCGCACCTTGTAGAGCGGGAGAAACCGCTCATATCCCCGTCCACTAAGCTGCTCAGCGACTCCACTTTCGTTCCTAGTCCGTACCTGCAGCGCGAACCAAGGAAAAGGACCTGGCACCTCGTTCTTAAAGCCGGAACGCTGGGTCTCGAGTTGGAGTACTTTGGTCATCGTCAAGATGCGCTACCGCCGTGAGAGTCACATTCGGACTCCCATGTTTCTAATTGAGTTTGCACGACTGTTGCCACTACGCCGAAGTGTTGGAGAATCCCTAAATCTATGAAGCGAAACGCCTTAATTGTGCCATTTTCTGAGAACTTGCAAGACGCCGTCGTACTGAGTCACCTTGCAATGAACATTGCTATCCCAGAGTTGCAATTGTTTTCCTAGCCGTAAAACATTCAAAACACGAGCATTACGTAGAGCTCTCACGATTTCCCTGCGCCAGTCTATTTCGGCGTGCCCCACCGGCAATCACTCCTCTATCGAATGTCCGGAGGATTGACCAGGCTTCGGGCCTACGGTGTGTCCGTAGCCGTACGTATAGCCGTAGGTCGAAGAATAATAAGCCCCGTACGCGTGCTGCGGTCCCACCGCATTTAGCACGACCCCCACCACGTTTCGCCCCTGCAGCTCCTGGCAAGCTCTCTGTGCGGTCGCAGCTGGTGTCTGGCCTGCTCTAACGACAAGCACAACTCCATCAACCAGATCGGCCAACAGGCTGGAATCTGCAACAGGCAATAATGGCGCGGAGTCTAGGATCACCCAGTCGAATACAGGTGTTACGCGATCGAGCAACGTCCTCAAACGGCCATTCGAAAGCAGTTCGCTAGGATTCGTCACTTGATTTCCGCCAGGAATGAAACAAAGGTTCCCTTCCAGTCCGTGCTGAATAATCGCCATCTCGTCGACTTCGCCCCGCAGATAATCGGTCAGGCCGGGGGATGCCGGAGCTCCCAAGGGGACATGCAGTCGCGAGCAGCGCAGGTCCGCATCAATGATCAGAGCGCGCCGGTCCGGCTGGCGCACGATTGCCTGCGCAAGATTATTCGTCACAAACGTCTTTCCCTCGGCCGGAATGGAACTGGTAACGAGCAGTGTGCGCAACGACTGAGAAGCGCGCATTTGGTACAGGCGCGAGCGCAGTGTGCGAAATTGTTCCGAGCCGTGCGCCGTCAGTGCGGAATTAATGAAAACATTCACGCTGGGATCCAAATGCCACTGCGGGTGCGTGCAATGTTTTCGCAGGTCATCGAATCGCAGATAGCCAGCGGAATGCGCGATCAACTCTTCGGTTGGAAGGGGATGCCGTCCTGCACTATCCGGTCTAGCGATCGGGGGCGTCGCCGGGCTTGCACTCGGCGTGGCCGTCAGCATACCGGCGGAGGCCGGTTGCACTGCGGCCCTTTCCTGTTCAGCTTTTTTTAGAGCTTCGTGAATGCGACTCATGGTTTCCTTTCGCGCGTGGAAGAAGAAGGCACGATGTTGGCCTCGCGCAGACGACCGAGCAATTCATCCAGATTCTGGAGCAAGGCTTGTGCGTCCAGCGTTGGGCTTGTCCCGTTGGCGCCGTGAGCCGCCAAAATAGGTTCAATTTCATCGAGCTGGAATTCGCGTGCCACTTCCTCAACCAGATGAGCCGGAACGGGGCGCAAGTGGTCCACATATGCGTTAATCAATGCATGCTCGCACAGCAAGTTCACTACACGGGGAATACCGCGTGAATATAAATTCACGGTCTCAATCGCTTCCTTGGAGAAAATGGGCTCACCGTTGGCTCCGGCGATGCGCAATCTCTCGGCGATGTATCCGAATGTCTCCTCAAGGGTTAATGGGGAGGTGCGGCACCGCAGCGTAATCCGTTGCCGAAGCTGGCGAAGTTGCGGAAGTTTGAGTTTTTCTTCCAGCTCGGGCTGGCCCGTCAGCACAATCTGAAGCAGCTTTTCCGTGGATGTCTCGAGGTTGGTTAGAAGACGTATTTCCTCGAGTACCTGAAGCGACAGATTTTGGGCCTCGTCAACGATAAGGACTGCCGTTTCTCCCGCGCGATATCGCTCCAGCAGCCAATGATTCAGCTTCAACAGCACTTGGCTCTTGTGCCGCGATTCGACTGGAATTTCAAAATCGGCCATCATGAAGTCGAACAGCTGGCTCACGTTGACCTGGGAATTGAAGACAAACGCCGTTTTGACCCGCTGCCCGTGCAGCCAGTCCAGCAGACGATTCAAAAGCGTGGTCTTCCCGGTCCCTACTTCGCCCGTCAGCAGAATGAACCCTTTGCGGTTTTGAATGCCGTACGTCAGACCCGCCAACGCTTCCTGAATTTGCTTTGTCAGGAACAGATAGCGCGGGTCCGGATTGACGTTGAACGGGCTTTCGCGGAGTCCAAAAAATTTCTGGTACATGTTGTCTCAGGCCCTCGCCCCGACTTCCAACTCTCGATCCGTCGAGCTTTGATCCGCAGGCACCTTTTGATTTTTCGCAGTCGTCGGTAGGATCTCCGGCACCATCGCCAGGACCGGCAGCTGTAACGCAAATTCCACGTCTCGTTCGCTCTTCAGCGAGGAGTCTTTCATCTCCAAGAGAAATGCGATTGCCAGACCAAGTCCCAGGCCGCCACCCAAGCCCCCCAAAGCAAACAGCGGGCGGTTCGGGAACGTCGGCTTGTCTGGCAGGTTTGCCGGATCGAGCACGACAAACTGTTCGCCTTCCTGCTTACGTTCCAAGTTCACCGCCTGCTGCGAGTCCGTGAGTTTTTTCTGCAGATCGCTGTAGGAGTCCGATGCCGTCTGGTAGCCGCGCGTCAGTTCCTTGTACTGCTGCTCTACCGCCGGGCTTGATTGCACGCGCGCCTGATAAAGATTGATCTGTTTGCGTATCTGTTCCTGCTCTTTTGTCTTCGCGGCAATCATCAAGTCGTCGTTGTGAAGCTGGGCGCGGAGCTGTTGGACCTGGGCTGGCTCCGTGGATGTCTTGAGGCCTTTGTTTGGGGCGCTGCCTTTGTTCGGACCTTCGCTCTCGGCGATTTTTTTCTGCAGAACGGCAACGTCACTCTTGGCTTTGATCACGTCGGGGTAATCATCGGTGTAGCTGGACTGCAACGCGGTCAAATGTGCCTGCAAGGCGACGAGTTGTTGTTCGAGTGTCTCCGGGTTGCGACCGGTCTGCGACGCTTGCCATGCCGTCTCCTGCTGGGACAGCAGCGATTCGTTGAACGACTTGTCCTGTTGCGCGCGCGCGAGTGCCTGGGTAGAAGCGTCCAGCTGTGACGTCAGTCCGGTCAGTAGGTTGAGATTCGTCTGCTCGTCCTCGGGCAGTTCGCCGATGTGCCGGCTCTTAAATTCGGCAAGCTTGGCGTCTTGCTCGTCCAGACTGGCCTTGGCACTGGTTAGCTCCGCCGCGAGGAATTGCGTCGTCGTTTCCGAGTGCTCCTGCCGCAAGCGCAGATTCTGCTCGATGAACATCGAAGTGATGGCGGTGCAAACCTCCTGCGCGTGGTGCGCATCGCCGAGCGTGACGGCAACGTAGAATCCGGGCAGTTGCCCGGTGCGCGTCTCGGTCATCGGCGCGATCGGCGTTATTTCGATCGTTTTCTGCAAGCGCGCTACCAATTCGTCCATCGACAGCCGGTTGACGTCTTCTGGATACACATTGAATTGCCGGATGATCGGCTCCAGGCGTGAACGGCTCAGGATTTGCTGTTGCATGCTGGAAAGCCGCTGATTGATGTCCGAGGTATCCAGCGATTCCACAATCTTTTGCGGAACGGACGGCTGTTCGATAATCACCAGCGTCTGCGACTTGAACTTATTGGGAAGGAATCGCGACACTCCATAAGCCAGTGGCCCTCCCACGACGGCCAGCACCACAATCAGAATCCAGCGGCGCCGCAGCATCGCGATGTAGTCTGCAGGGGTCAACTCACGTGTAGCCATTCCAGCCTCTTTCGCCGAGTTTCGGCGCGATAACGATTTCTCAAAATGGGATTGGTTGCTTATGTAAATTCAATCCAAACGCGATCTGATTACGAGTTATGTTCGTCGAACAAGCGTTGCCAACGCAGCCAGTGGTGGTGGTGTTCTGGTATTGCAACTGGTAGTTGGCAAAGATATCGAGCGAGCGTCCGATGGTGTGCGCTACATTCACTCCGCCAAACCAGTATGAGAACGATTGCGCCTCTGCTCCGGCCGATCCTGTGAGCGCTCGATTGCGCGAATATCCCGCGGTAAAACCGAGGTTAAACGTTCGCGAAATCGGCTGACTGAATGAACCGGATGCTACGTCGGTCTGCGCTCCTGCTAGGACGCCCGATCCGCCACTGACACCGTGATAATAGGTAGCACTCATTTGGGCATGCCGAAGCTGGTATTGCAGTGAAGTATTTAGAGTCCAATACAGCTGCGATGACGAGGTTGTTGCTGTGCTTGTTGGAGATGTTGAGCTCGTAATGGGAATGCGAGACGAGGCGAACTGGGGACCCGCAGCAATCTGAAACGCCAGCCGGCCCGTAATCCGCCGGGCGTAATTACCCTGGATCGTATTCAGATTCAGCGATTGATCGACATTGCTATAGCGAAACGCGCTGAAGTTGTAAGAGACTGCGACTGTATCCTTTCGACTGAGTTGGTAGTTGTAACCCGCCTGAAAGGTCCCGTCACTGAAATTCAACAAGTTATCGTTGAAATAGTGGAGTAGGGAGTACCCGCCCACAAAGGTTAATGAAGTCCTCGACGTAAGCTTGGTGTCCAGTTCCACATCAAATGCGTTCGAAAGATTCTGGCCTTCGGGCGTGAGAATTGATTGACCGGGTATGAAGCCCGACCCTATACCGCCGCCCGTACCAAGGCCCGGCAAGGTAGCCCCAGCCGTCCCTGCGAACCCGAAGGATGACTCCGGCAAATAACTCAGTTGTTCAAACACGGAGAAGGTCGAGCGCCGGAACGAGTATTTATCTTTGAGGCTAAGTTCTTGGACGACCCCATTGGATGCATTGGGATTGTTAGTGACGAACATGCCGCCGCCGGTGTAACTCACCAGCAGGTCGGAAATTCCGGAGACTCGATGAATGTCCACTCCGCCCAGGAGCGAGGTCCAGGTGCCCCAAGAGCCGTTTCCTGCCGAAATGGATCCGGGGTTGGAGTCGACGGTTTCCGAAAGGGCCAGACGCGGTTGCCAGTAGCTGTGCTCGAGCGCCATCGTTCCCAGCGACAAATCCTCGACGCCTGTGAGCGATCGCGTGTCGGGTTGCATTAGTTGCGGGTTAGGCGCTTGGTCCTGGTCTCCATTGTCCGCGGCGGAAGCGAGCGGAGAACGAATTGCCGGTATCGGCTGGCTCGGTTGTTGTCCTTGCTGTTGATCCGGAGGGGTATCAGTCTGCTGCGCACGCGCCGGAGCGCAGCTCAGCAGCACGAGCCAAATACCGCCAATCGAAATGTATTTCAAGCGATTCATGTGTTTCGCTACGGCACCACGATCGTGTCGCCGGCTTTTAGCAAAATGTCTTGCTCGGGTCGCTTGCCGCTGATCACTTCCCTGTAATTGAATGGGTATTTCGCTTCCTTCCCGTTTTCGATCCGGCGAACAAAGATACTCTTCACCTTGGCGAACTGCGTGAATCCACCAGCGCTCGAAAGGGCTTGCAGCACCGACATGCCAGGGATCAGCGGGAAAGCTCCAGGACGCGTAACTTCGCCCAAAATGTACACTCGCTGGCTATTGATCACGGTTACGATCACCGTTACCTGCGGATTGGTCACATACTTCTTCAAGTTCTCCGTTAGCTGTGTGGCCAATTGCGCCGGTGTAAGACCTGCGGCTTGCACATCGTTCAGCAACGGCAGCGAAATCTTTCCGTCCGGCCGCACCGGCACGACCCTGGAAACGTCCGGCTCCTTCCATACGTTGATATCCAGTACGTCTTGCGCGCCGATCACGTAATTAGGATCAGCCGTTGCGGATTTCTTGCCTGTGTCGTCGGCCATTGCCGGGACGGCCGATTGCGCCGTCTGGTGCGAACCGGTGGGCTCCTGAGCTTTCGCCGGGACAACAGCCAGCGCGAGAAAAACCGCCAAGTAAAATTGCCTTGCTCTATACATCTCGTCTCCTGCCTAGCTAGTCTGCTTCGGAATCCTGCACGCCGATTTGCTTCAGCTTATGAAGCAGTGACTTGTAGCTAATCTGTAATTCCTGCGCCGCTCGCTTGCGATTCCAGCGGGTGTGCCCCAGGGCCTTCAGAATCAGTTGGCGTTCGGCTTCGCGCGATGCCGCTCTGGCTGCGGCCTTCAGCGAATACCCAGGATGCTCGGGAACTTCCAGCGTGGGCGGCTCTGGAGCCGCGGTCAGTTCCGCAATGGCGAGTTGTTCGTCGCCGAGGGCAACAATCTTTTTCACCACATTCTCAAGTTCGCGAATATTCCCGGGCCAAGAGTGGTCCAGTAGCACTCGCAGCGTCCGCGGACTTAAAGAAGGACGCGGGCGTCCAAACTGCGCCGCATGTTTGCTCAAGAAGGATTCGACCAGGATGGGAATATCTTCGCGGCGTTCGCGCAGCGCCGGAAGGCGCAAACAGACTCCATTGATCCGGTAGTAGAGCTCGGTACGAAAACGTCCCGCGCGCATTTCATCATCCAGGTTGCGTCGGGTAGTGGAGATCACGCGCGCGCCGAGTACTCCACGTTGCGAATCGGCATGTCCATCCGGGAGCGCGTACAAGAGATTGCGTTGGCAGGCAGAGTCCATTTCGCTGATTTCATCGAAAATCACGCTGCCCGCGGTTCCCAAACTTGACTTCTTGCTGCGGTCGGCGCCCATGCGCAGTTCGGCAGAAAGTTGCGCTGGGTCCATCGCGGCACACGACAACGTAACCAGCGGTTCTTCACAGCGCGCGGAAAGCCGGTGAAGCCGTTGGGCAAACATCGCTTTCCCCGTACCACTCTCGCCCAGAAACAGAACTGGAATATTGGTAGGCGCAATCTCGGCGACGACGCTTTCCAGCGTTTGCATCGCCGGGCACATGCCCGTGACGAAACCCCAATCCTCGCTTACCATTACGCCCGCAGTCCCGTTGGTCGTCATCGATTTATAGCCTTCGCCCGTTCATCTTTCGCTAAGTTGCCGCCCAGACCGATAGTACTCGCGGACATTTGGCTGAGAGTGCAATGCAGATGCCACCCCTCGGTGCCGCGAGCGATGTCGGTCATTATAGCTGTAAGTCTTTTAGGTACAGTAGATAGCTCAGTATCCATGCGCGGGGTCAGGCTTGCTCGCCCGATTCATCGCCGTGGAAATCCCAGCGATCTTCCACGAATGAGCAAAATACTTTCCCTTTGTTCCCCTGCGCGAGGCGTTCTCTCGATACGCAACTCGAATTCATCGGGGAGCAGGCAAATCGCAGATAACTTATTCATAATAAATGCATTACACGTAATTCTAGACCCGCGCGGCTTGATGTCGAATTCCGACTTTCCTGGAGCTGGGACCGTGCGCAGTTTGAGGAACGATCAGTTTTCCCTGAGACAGGGCTAAGATGCCCTCCTGTAATGACTTAAGGTCGTTTCATATCCGGCAACACCTGCAGATCTCAGGGCGCTGGATTGCTCATGGCCAAAGGTGTAGGATTTGTTGGTTCCCAACGGCAGTTTTCACCTAGCGAGCGTGCAATGAGCCCGACGAAACACCGTTCCATTTGGCATGGCGCACTAATTGCGGCGACGATCTTGGCCGGGTGTACGCGGGACCCGAGCGTCCTAAAGCAGAAACACTTCGCCAAAGGTGAATCCTATTTCGGGCGCGGTCAGTATCGCGAAGCCGTAATCGAGTTTCAGAATGCGATCCAGATCGATTCCAAATACGCTGAAGCGCATTACGAACTCGCGCAAACGTATTTGAAACAGGCCGACTGGCTGCACGCGTATCAGGAATTGATGAAGACGGTCGAGATCAATCCCAACAATCTCAAAGCCCAGCTCGATCTCGCTGATTTGTTGCTGGCAGCCGGCAAGATTCCCGACGCTCGCGACCACGCCGAGATCGTATTGCAGAGCGAACCGCAAAACGCGCAAGCACAAACCATCATTTCGCGCGCGGACGCGACGCAAGGGGATCTCGCCAAAGCCGTAACGGAAGCGCAAGCGGCGGTCCAGATGGATCCGCGACGCGCGGAAACTTTTCTGAATCTCGCCGTTATCCAGGAGAAATCCAACGATCTAAAGGGTGCGGAACAGAGCTATCTGAAAGCCGTCTCGCTCGACCCGCAATCCTTGCCCGCCCTGCTCTCTTTGGGAACATTCTACCAACGCCAGAAGCGCTGGTCCGATGCCGAAAGGCAGTTCCAAGCCGCGATTGTTTTGGATCCGAAAAACGCGTCGCCACGTGCGTCCCTGGCCGGCCTCTATCTGAACGAAGGAAAGCCGGACGCTGCCGAGAAGACTCTGCAGGATGCCAAGAGCGCTCTCGCGGACAACCCCGCGGGCTACCGGATGCTCGCGGAATTGTATTTAGGGCAGAAGCAGTGGGACAAGGCGCTTGTGGAGCTTGGCTCTGTTTACTCCGAGCATCCCAAAGACGCGATCGTCGGCAAGATGTACGCCGAGCTCTTGCTCCAGCAGAATCACTTGGATGACGCTTCCAAGGTAACGGACGCGCTACTGAAAAACACGCCATCCGATCCTGGAGCATTGACGCTGCATGCTCAGATTTTGATGCGTCAGGGAAAAGCCACCGACGCCGTTCACGTATTGGAACAGGTCCAGAAGAATTCTCCGGACAATGCGGCGGCTCACTTTCAATTGGGAATGGCATATGCCGCCACACAGAACATGGGCCAAGCCGAATCCGAATGGCGACAGGCGTCCAAACTCCAGCCAGGGATGGTGGAACCACTCCGTACCCTCGCCGCCCTGGCCATGCGCCGCGGCGACCAGTCATTGCTCGAAGAAACCGGTGGCAAGCTCATGATGCTCGAACCGCGCTCCCCAGAAGGCTACATTCTGCACGGTCAAGCTCTCTTCATGAAGAAGGACCAGGCAGGCGCAGAAGCGGATCTGAAGCGCGCGATCAGCGTCGCCCCGGACAATGCCGCGGGCTATGCTCGCATGGGCGACCTGCGCGCGGCTCAAAAGAAGTATGACGAAGCCCAGAAATACTTTTCCGAAGCGTTGCAGCGAAATCCATCCGCCATTGATGCGCTCACGGGTTTGGTAAACGTCGCTATCGAACAGAAACAGCCGGCGACGGCGCTGCGCATTGTGCAGGATCAGATTACCAAAGTTCCCGACAACAGCGGCTTCTACGTCCTGCTCGGGCAAGTCGAGGTTCGCAATCAAGATTCCGCAAAAGCCGAGCAGGCCTTCCAGAAAGCTGTGGACCTCGACAAGAACAACGTCAACGCGTTCCTGATGCTTTCCGGCGTGCAGATTTCCCGTGGCTCGGTGGACCAAGCCATTGCCGGGTACCGCAGCGCTCTACAATCCAATCCTCGCGACATTCGCATCTATGTCGCGCTAGGTAGCTTGCTAGAAACTCGCAATCAATGGGAAGAGGCCGAAGACCTGTACAAAAAGGCGCTGGAGATTCAGCCTGATTATGCTCTGGCCGCGAACAATCTGGCTTACCTGATGCTAGAGCACGGCGGCAACGTCAACGTCGCGATTTCGCTCGCGCAGATCGGCCGCAAAGGGATGCCCGATTCACCGAATTCCGCCGACACTCTCGGTTGGGCCTACTACCAGCAGGGTGTTTATAACGCCGCTATTGATCTGTTCCAGGAAGCCATCAAGGCGCAGGACTCGGTCAAGGGCAATCCGGAAAATCCCACCTACCACTATCACCTCGGTATGGCCTATCTGAAGTCCAATAATTTCGACCTGGCCAAAAAACAGCTGCAGTACACTCTGCAGATCAGCCCGAACTACAGCCAGGCTGGCGAAATCAAGAAAATCCTCGCCCAGTAGCCCGCTCGGAAAACGGGAGCTCGTCGAAATCCCTACTGTCGGGTTGGCAGCGCTCGCCAAGCTTCCCGCATCGCCGGTGAGACTAAAGAATCGAGAGCTCGCCCGACCACGCCCCGCGAAAGGAGCGTCCGCGGCAAATAGTGACTCTCCTGATTCGTCCACTGAAGTAAAATGCGCTCGCCATCATGGATCCCAAAATTAAGCAAAAAGTCCTGCGGCTCCTGACCAACGGAATGTATATCCTCACATCCCGCGGCACCGAAGGATTTGGCGCCGCCACCATTACGTGGGTATCGCAAGCGTCCTTCAAACCGCCATTGCTGATGGTAGCGTTACGAAAAGATGGCAGCGCGTTCCAGTGCGTCGTCGAAAGTCGCACGGCCGTGCTGCACGTGCTGGACAGCAGCCAGCAGGACATCGCGCAGAAATTTTTCGCGGCGACCGACGAGTCCCGGGGATCGTTGAACGGCGAACCATATGCCGAAGGAACGATCGGCGCACCGGTCCTTAAAAACCTGGGTGCCTACTTGGAATGTAAAGCTCTGGAAATTCTCGAAAGACATGGCGACCACGCCATCGTGGTGCTCGAGGTTTTGAACGCAGTGCTGCACAGAGATGTCCAACCGCTAACGGTTTCTGGTTC
>Ga0210401_10001680_pt1 | contig 25266 bp, 29 predicted proteins | sample IncBWH32MmetaG_FD_150866 | JGI IMG/M metagenome (GOLD analysis project Ga0210401, IMG submission 150866) | Forest soil microbial communities from Barre Woods Harvard Forest LTER site, Petersham, Massachusetts, United States - Inc-BW-H-32-M | ecosystem: Environmental > Terrestrial > Soil >... | reverse complement strand
TAACGCTTTCGGCAATCGCGGTCTGGGAGGCTGGTAGGCGCGGCAGGAATTGAACCTGCAACCCTCGGATTAGAAATCCGATGCTCTATCCGTTTGAGCTACGCGCCCTCAATCACTTACGTCAGTTAACTGCCGCTTTTTTCACCGTATTTTCACCGAACACAACTTCGCCCGACTCGGCTTGCCGTTCGACTTCGTTTTGCTTCTCGGCCATATAACGACTCTTCTGTTCCGCTGCGTTCTTCAAGTCGGTTTTCGTGATGATATTGTACCGCTCGAAAACACTGCGGGTCTTGTGACCTGAAATTCTCATCGCAACTGATTCCGAAGTACCTCCACGGACATAGTCCCGCACCGCGCTTCGGCGCAGATCGTGAAAAATCAACCCTTCGTAAATCTCGGTTCCGTCTTCGTGCTTCGTGATCTTGCCAAGCCCGGATTTGATGCAAGCCGTTCTCCACGCTTTGCGAAAACTGCCCAAGGGCCTGCCGTTACCGAAGACGAAGATTGAATCCGTTTTCTTGCGAAGCATCTTCAGCATTAGAACCGTCTCGGAGTTCAGAGGAATGGTTCGGGCTTCATCGTTCTTCGTCTCGCCTGCATGGAGGCGAATTTCACGCTCTTGGAGGTTCACCTGTTCCCATTTGAGATTCCGAATCTCACCGAGCCGCATGCCCGTGTCGTACCCAAGAGTCAGAACCGGTCTCAGATGCTCCGGTAGGTTGTCACGTAGTTTCTGAAACTCCCCAAACTCAAGGAAGCCCTTCCGTGGCGACGCCTCTTTCAACATGCTGATGTTTGGCATCGCCTGAAGCTTCCCGTCCTTCATGGCGAGCTTAAACATCCGCTTGAGTGCAGCCAACGAGCGGTTAATAGTTCCGTTAGCAGCGTTAGCAGCCTGCCGGGAGAGAGCAAATCTCCGAATCTCATCGGCTGTGATCATGCTCACCTTGCGCCCCTCAAAGAACTTGTCCAGGTGCCTGAGACTTGAGAGGTAGACGCCGCCGTCCTTTTTGCGAGAAAGGGACTTATGGCCGTTCATCTTGTAGTCGAGCAGCAGGCTTTCGCGAAGGTCCTCGTATCGCAGCTTAGCGACTTCGGACGCAGGCAATTTGCCAATGGCCTTTTCGCCGAGCCGCTTGTGTAGCAGCTTTTGCGCGGCCATCTTGGACTCGCTCTTTGTGGACTCCCGGACCTGTCGCCCATTGTGCCAATACTGGATGTAGTAGTAACGGCAGCCCATCTTTTCGGGCTCGATAATGCAGCCCGTCCCCCGTGCCCTCGGTTCTCTCTTTTCCGCCTTCTTCACCATATCGAACCTCCAGAAGCATGGTACATCGGATTTTCGGTGAAACACAACATCCAAAATCGATATCTTTGGTAACCACGGGCAGAAATACTGCAAGATTGCAGCGCTGGAGCGTTCTATCAATAGCTGCCGAGTCCTGCCGGTACGATTCTTCCCTTTGATGTGCAAGCGATTGCACCCCTGGCGACGCTGTTGTCCGCTTCTGGATACCCAAAAACTCTATTGAGCGTTTTCATTAAACTAGTTTGTCCGCTCCGTGGACATAGGCGAGCTTCATCTAACAAGTTTGTGCGCCCGCTCCGACCTCGTCGTGACCCATAAAAGCGGTCAATTTAGTAACTATCGAGTGTGGACTGTGACCGATGCATTCCGTACCGCATCCAATCGAACAGGAGCAGATTTCGCCAAAGCATCGTCTATTTTGGCAGGTTAGTTGCTCCAGTTTAGGTTGGACTAGGTCCGGTTGCGCGGGCGCTAGTCACCGTGGGGTTAGTAGGCATCCGGGACGACGCCCGGCAAGGAATGTACTACTGGCAGCCACAGAAAGCGGCAGTCGGCCACAGCGGGTAGGCACACCATAAGAACGCCGGACCCGTAGAAGGCTCTCTTGTAAAACTGGGGAGGCACCCTCGAAGCGAGAGGGTAGAGAGTCTAGGGCTGTGAAAAACACCCAATCCTGAAAAGGAGAGGGTATGCCCAAACAACAGCCTGAATCGTCCACAAATCCTGTAATTCCTCGTTTACTCCGAATCCAAGAGGCCGCCACATACGTTGGCTCAACACCGTGGTTCATCCGCTCGATTATCTGGAGCCGAGAAATCCCTTTCGTGAAGCTGGGTAAGCGTCTGCTATTGGACCGCTGCGACCTCGACCACTTCGTAGAAAGCCAGAAAGAACGATAAAGACCCTCATTTTTCCAGTGGTGCCTGAAGACAAGCACCCGGCGTGGCCAAAACTAGCCGTTCGGAGAACTAAATGACTTCGATGCGAACGCGGACATCGTATTGTCCGCATGGGTTCCAAATTCCCGGCAAGCCCGAGCCGTGGGTCTCACTCAAATGCAAAGCATCTCGCTTCTGCCTGAACTGCTGGACCGATTACGGTCAGACCTTCCGCGACCATGGATTCACTCAGATTGAAGCCGAAGATCGGATTCAATACGGCTTCCTTGACATAATCCATTTCGTTTTAAGAGACCGAGCGTACTACCGCGACCAAGATCGTTTCGAGTTCTTGGAGATGGAGCTTCGTATGCATCTCTGGGAAAAACGTGAAGACATCGAACGGGCTATGCGAGCTGAGCCGCGCAAAGTTAAGAACTACGTCCGCAGGGCCCTCAACAACAAGCTTCAGGACATACAAGAGGGCTCGGAATTCGAGGTTGAGCGCTTTTCGGAAAGCTTCGATGATATCGCGCTTGATGACCTGCCAGATGACATCGATTCATTAGACGAAACCCCGAAAGACCCGCTGAAGACCGGGCCAACGCAGGAGAACGCAGAGCTTGTCCGCCGCGCAATTGAAGAACAGAGCCACCGGCTTGACGCTCTGGCAATCGTCTCGCAAGACGAGCGAGCCCGCCAAGTTGAACAGACTCATGTGGAGTTGATAAAGGCAATCGTAACTCTTCCGCCAGATGAACAGACCGCGATGCGGTTGCGCTTCCTGGATGGTAACGAATTGCGAAAAGGCAGACCCCGCGCCCGTGCGGACATCCTCCGAGAACTACGCATTAACGGGAATGGCGGCTCCAGTTGGAGCGAGTGGGACATGCGTTTATTGGAACAACAAGCAGTCATTCGGCTGCGGAGTAAAGTTACATTGCCTGCGATACTGAAGGATAGAGACTAAGCGACTTATACGTAACTTATTGATAGACAAAGACTACACAGAACGGAGTTTTCCACCGTACTATGATATTAGAACGACAATGCCAGTGCGTTATTAGTTCTTCGGCTCGCTGGGGGATTTGGCCCCTCCAGCGGGCATCTCCTCTCAGTTTCAAATCCCAATTATTTCCGGCGCGTGTCGAGACTTTGCCGGGGTCGCCCTGCACGATTTCAGTAGCAAGCTTCCGCTTTATTGCGGACATATGGCGACCCACCAGCGGCTTTTTCGAACTCGACACTCGAAAAGGCCGCGTTTTCTTTTTAGGACACAATGACAGAACTATCTGATTTCGACGGGGTGACGATGCGTGGCCGGGTGCTGCAAGTCGGCAGGAGTCCGCACGGCTCCGTCATCCTTGTGATTAAGGCGTTCGGACCTCGCCTGATGGCGAGAAATCGCTTCTTTGGGCACGAGGATGAATACCATCCGTCATACACAGAGCCGAAGGTCGGTGATCTGGTTGAATTCTTGACCAAGTCTCCGAACCAAGTACACCAACTGCCGCGAGCAGTTTCTATCCGAAAAGTCACTACGTAACACCGAGGAAGGTAGATGAAGTGGCAGCCCTTCATTCAGTTTCGAACCGGTTACGCGCAAGAGAACTGGGACAGGCTTACTCCAACCGAACAAAAAGCGATTTACGCGGCGTCCGGAAAGAAGCGCAAGCCAGCGACGCAGCCAGTGGTTGAGGAAGATGAAAGTTGTGTGACAGACGAGCGAGTTGCGTTTCAGATTCGGATTATGAGCAGAGAAGAACTCGCAGGTCTGCCCGTGTTCGTGATGTTTTGGTAATTCATAAAGGCGCAAACGCGCCGAAGGAGCAGTAATGGCAATAATCATCGGCAATCAATATAAACCCCAGAAATACGAACTCGCCAGCGAGGGCTTGCATTCCGGCGAAATCGTATCGATAAAAACAGTTGAGCAGACCTCCGAGAAATACGGAGTACAAAAGAAAATCCAGTTTCTTTGGCTGTGCCTCGATCAAAAGGACAGCAAAGGCAAGTGGGTCTCACTCGTTCAGCGTCACTCGCCTTCGTTGCATGAGAAATCGAATCTGCGAAAGCTTTTGGCTCAGCTCGGAATCACCAATCCCGAAACCTTCGACCTCGAAAAACTCAAGAACGTTAAAGCGGACATCATTGTCACTCACGCGATTTCGGGTGACCGAGTGTTTGCGAATATCAGCACGATTGTTCCCGGCACGGTTGAGTGGCCAGCAGCACAGCCTTTGAACGATGACGAGGTCTTTTAATGGCCTCGACTACGAGCAACGCGCCCCAGCACTCTGCAACCGATTGGCTAGATGTAGAACTCAACGAAGTTGAATCGCCCGCCGATCCGCTGCCATCCGTGCCACAACAATTGAAAGACCTTCCGAACTGGGTTCTCTGGCGAATGGAACCTCGCGACGGACGGGAAACCAAAGTTCCTTACCAAGCCAAGACCCGCAACGGGGAATGGCTGCACGCCGAAGCCGATGATCCGAAGACTTGGTCGGATTATGCGACCGCTTGCAGGGCGTTCGGCAATCAGCCGCTGAGTCCAACGAAGGGACTCGGATTCGAGCATGGCGTGGACGGCTGTGGTTATCTTTCCGCAGACCTCGATGCGTGTTTGTCCCCATCTGGCGAGTTGGCTCCGTGGGCTGCTGAATTCCTGAAGAAGCATCCGACATACTCCGAGAGAACGCCGTCGGGCTGTGGACTGCGTTGCATCTTCCGCTATTCCGGAACGCTCGCTTTACCCAATGGATTGTGTCAGCAATCTTGGAACATGCCGGACTTGCCGGAACTCAGAGGACGAAAGGCGGCCAAGCTCGAAGTCTTCCGCGCCCGTAAATACATCACCGTCACCGGCGAAGTCTACGGGCCACTACGTGAGATTGCCGATTACGACGGATTTCTAAAAGAGTTGCCAGCCGCGAAGCCGCAGCCGATTGAAGTATCGGGATCACTCGCGCCGCGTCAACTCTCCCAGTGGGAAGAAACCGAACTATCTGAACTGTTAGCCGGTCTGTGGCACAGCAAACACAAATCGCAGTCCGAAGCCGACAGGCGGGCTTGCTACCTCCTGGCGAAAAAACTTGGTTCGGATGCCAGCAAGATCGATTCGGCTATCCGCGCCAGCAAGCTTTACCGTCCCAAGTGGAATCGCAAAGATTATCGTTTGCGAACCATCAAGCGGGCGATTGAATCCGTCATGGCTAATGACTCTGCGAGGTTACTTCGGCCTCCGCAATCGGGGGACGAAATGAACGACACTGGGAATCAATATCGAGTCGAATTAAAACTCAAAGACCTCACTGACATCACGGCTCGCCCGATTGACTGGCTGTACGAAGGATATCTGCCGAAGGGGATGCTCGTTTACTTCTTCGCACAAAAGGGGCGCGGAAAGACCAAGGTCTGCGACTGGTTTACGACGTATATCTCGTCGGGCCGGGACTGGCCCGATGGAACCAAGAACGAAGCAGGGCCTCGCGTAGTAATCCGATTCAATCTTGAAGATCCTGACGAGCAAGTCTTAAAACCGTGTCTTTACATCGCGGGAGCAAATCTTTCAAATACAAAACTCTCGGATGCAACGGCACTAGCGATTTGCGGTGAGCAACAATCAGACACCGCTGTGGACTTTACGGACCCGGCTGTATTGGCTGCGTTGACGCGAACGATAAAAGAAACGAATGCCGCTTTAGTCATCCTTGAACCGATAACGAACTACAAAGGCCGCGCAGCGAACAATTCACATGACGACATGCGCCCGATCTATACAAACTTGGCTATGGTTGCCAAGGACACGGGGGCGTGCATCGTAGCGGTCAATCACATGAACCGGCGTAAGGATGCGGTTGATCTTTTGGAGAAATCGCTTGGTGCTGCTGGGCCGGGAGTTGCCCGTTTCAACTATCTCCTGGAAAAAGTCGAAGGCACAGACGAGGTCATGCTCGTGGACGCGGGCAGCAACTTCTCTGCGAGCGCGTCCTTGGTTTTCAAAATCGAACAGCAACCGACCTTCACCCTGGACGGCGCTGTGTTTGATGAGACCAAGAAGATCGGCTGCGCGTGTTTCGTTCGTAAGATGAGCACAAGTCGTGATGAAATCCTCGAACAGATTCAATCGAACTCAAAGAACGAATCGGACGCGATTGCAGCATTCCTTACGGAGTACATGACTGGCAAGGACTTCGTCAAAACGGACGATGTCCGCCGCGCATGTGCCAATGAAAACCGCGATTGGAAGTGGGCGACGATTCGGCAGGTCTGGAAGCGAAGGGGGCTGGGCGAGGCCAAGAAAGACGGGAAAGACAACCGGCAGACTTGGTGGCGGCTCGGACAACCGCTATTGCCCTTTCCAGAGCAAGAGGCGGAGGCCGTGTTTTAGGCCGAACCCTTGTGACAGTTGTGACACTGCTCCCTAATAGTGAGTGGTGTCACAAGCCCCCCTCATACGTAAAATTAGTTTATGTATGTATTTATTTATTATCAATAACTTAGCTTGTGATGTAGCGAGTCAGTACCCCCCTTGTGACAGTTCACACTATTAGAGAGCGCTGCCACGAGTGTCACAACCCTCTCGGCTGTCCAGATGTCCGGATGTGGACAAGTTATCCGCGTGCCGGACAGCTTTAAAGTTAGCTGTTGCGTGAGGTCTGGACACCCTCTTAGCGATAGCGCGGCGGGGCAGCGGTCAACCAACCAACTGCCCCCGCCTCTTAAGTTGTCCACATCTGGACAGGAGCCGCGCAAATGACCATTCCACGCAAACTGAAACGCCCAGCCGATTGGCTGAAGTACATCATATTTTGTCCGCGCTGTGGATTCCGAGCGATCTACCACATGAACGGGGAATGTCCTATCACTCCATCGTAAGGCCGCCTCGCAATTTAGAAAGGGCTATGAAACTGGATATGGCATTAACCCGAAGTGAGCAGTCTCGTATCAATGGCAAGAAGGGCGGTCGGCCCCGCAAAGCTCCGAAACCCGGCGAATTCCTTGACCTGGATAGCTTCCGTTGGCGGACACATGACGACGCGCCCGAATTAACCCCAGACGTGCAGCATAGCGAATTTCTGTCTGTGGAATACATGCCTCATGGGCGTTGGCGATCCGTGTGGATTCGGAAACCTGTCCAGCTCGCGGATACCGAGCCGCGCAATGGTAAGGGAATATGAACAGAGAACCTATAGAACTGGCATGGATCGAGCACTGTCAGGAGCAGATGAACCGTTGCCCGAACGAAAAAGCCATATGGGAGACGGCCATCAGGGAATCAATGGAACGGCTGGAAAGCTACAGGATGGAGCGGGAAAAGCAACAGGCTGTCCAGAAACCAAACAGTTAGGCCGCGCAATTTGAAAGGAACTAATTGGAAAATCAAGGTAGATCAAAAACAAAAGGCAAGTCAAAGATAAGAGAAAGCAGCTCGCCATCATCAAAAGAGAACGATAAGCAGGAGTTACACTGCCATTTGTCCGATAGCGAGCGGGCTTCCTCTGTGAGGTCGCGCTTATCAGAGAGGGAAGCTGTCCACGGGCGATTGGAGAGTGAGGCAGAGAGATATCCGGAATCATCCTTGCCGGTTACGACTGCCAAATCAGGCCCTCCCGTAAATGACCCACTAACCCGCGCGTGTACGCCAGATACCGAGCTAAACGTGGCGTGTACGAATAAACCGTCGTCAAATCGTAACTTGTGCAGTAAATCCATCGCCTCAGCACGGGAGAGTACCTTCATGTTCCTCCTTAATCAGTCGGGGCTTGGCACGGCCCTATTATGGGCGAGGTCAGTTGGCTTGGTGTAGGCTGAACCAATAGCGTCAACCACGCTTAACCCTTTTGTCTCCGCTCGATGCGTTTTTCACCGAAGAATCCGATTATCGACCTAACTCCCTGCAAAGTCATCGACTTGAGACCTAATCGCTCGATGAAAAGTCGGTGAAAGGCGTCTGTATCTGACTGAGTAGCAGCATGTTACAAGGGCGCATTAGATATGCAATCCGACGTTATCGCTGTAATTGGCACCAAAAGCCGAGGTAATAGCCCCAAATGGGCACAGAGTTGCGAAGGGGCCAGAGGCGTTTCCGGACTCCTCCCGCGACGCGGAAAACAATCCTTTTTCGGGACGAGGGCCGGGCCAGGGCACCCCACACCCCCGGTGACTTTTTCACAGCCCCGCCTAGCTGAGTCCCTTCAACTATGAGTACAGGAAACATCGTCGCCATGATGCCGACTTTAGACGGCGTTTACGTCATTTTCCGCTGTCGGGATGGTTCAAGCCGAACCTACTTTTACGAAGGCGAGGACGCCTTGGCGATAATCGCCGGAAGCGACCCGGCAAACTATGCAGGCGTGCGGGTCTCTTAAAGCATCCTTTCCGGCTGGACACCCCCGGTCTTCACCTGTGGAAAAGGGTTCCTTATTCCCGGCATCTACCCGGCACTTAGAATGCCCCGCCCTGCGCATTAGAGGCTATTAGAGCGTAGTTATCGGCTCGGATGACTTGCGGGGCACCCCAGCACTTAGTAAACGCCTATACCGCATTATGTAACCTTGTCCGCATTCCGGACAAAAGGATGCCCCTTGGCAAGACGATTCCCAAGACCAGCAGAACGCGCCGTCCGCTTTCTGGACAAGCTCCTCAGCGACGAGACCCAGCCCCGTGATATCAGGATGAGATGCGCGGAATTGGTTCTCGCCAGCTATGGGCTTGTGTCTCTGGCCGAAGAGCGCCGACCCCGCCACGGAACGTTGAAGGGCCTTGTCAATGCGCGGCTGGACCTCTCGGCGACGGACAGGACGATTGCGGGGCAGGTTCGCACCCGGCGAAAAGAGCAGTCCCAGAAATTGAAAGAGGAGTTGGCAAAGATATGAGGTACCTATTTGACGGTCGCATTCCGATTGAGTGGATTTTCACAGCGGGCAATGAAGAGACGTTGGCAGCCTACCCCGGCAACCTTGACGACGATCTAGCAATCGTGTCCGGTCGGCTGCGCAACTACGCCGATGGGAAGACGAACGATGCGGCACTCGGAAAAACCGGCCAGCAATTTGTAGAGCACTCGCTAAGAACCTTCCAAATGGATTGGGACTCGCTACGCAAAGAGTTTTACGACACCCGGCCTGACTGTAACCAATACCACCCCGAACTAGCAGACATCAAGGCTCTGTTCGAAGGCGAGGACACCCCCGCGAATCGCATTTTGATTTTGGTCCGCGTTTGGAAAAAGATTTGCGAGTTGGCCCAGTTCAAAATAAAGGAACCGTCTACCCACTAGACGGCAGAGATGCCGCGCCTTCAGACATCGCGGCTTTGACGGGCGAAAATCCCGTCGCACACGGGGGGCTGGTTAACGGATTACCCAGTCCCCTGGTTCAAGCATTAGGAATGAGAGGAAAACAATGATCGAAGAGACTGATATTCCGATAGACCCGGAGCGCCTCGAAGCGATCCAGCACGCCTGCAATATTTTTGCCGACGTTTCGCGGTTTAATCCTGAAAGCGCTCCAAGGGATGAAAACGACACAGCAGACATCACCAACGAGATTTTGAGACGAAACCTCGACTTGGCCGACTCTGTGAGCTATACAGTCGCGTGGCACGCTGTACGAAAGAATCGCGAGGAAGCCGCCCGACGCGAGACTGAACTCGAAGCGCAACACGAAACCCGCCGTCAGGAAATAGAAGATTACAAACGTCCGTCGTCCGAAGACCGCTCCGCAGTGCTGGCCGAAATGAAATCGCGCCAGCACCAACCTCTCCAATCAGCGCCCGTTGACCTAAGCCATCTGAGTCAAGCCGAATTTGACAGCATCCCCGATGTGGAACTGCGCCGAATGCTGGGAGCAGTTCGCGTGGAGGATCGTCAGGGACGCGGTAACGGAAGGACAGTCAAAGAGGAACGTAACGCCCTGATCCTCGCTGACAAGGTTGTGAACCGTGCCGGTGTTCGCAAGGTGAAGTCCATTAAGGTTTCGCCCGAAGAATTAGCAGCGCGAGAGGAACGCGCACAGGCGATTGCTGCGGACCAAGCAGAGCGCCGACGACTAGAACAGGAACGGAGGAAGAAGTGACGGAACAAGAGAGAAATGAGTTAGCAGTAGACGCTGCCCTCGCTTTCATGGCAGAAACGCCAGCATTTATTGCAACCCCTGGCAATTCAAAAACCATTGTTGAGTACTTGCAGAATCATCCCGAGTTGGACCCTACGGAAGTAAATTCGTATCGACAAGCGTTCAGCGCATCTCGCGAACATCTTCGGTTTGAACATCAAATGAGCGCCGCTGAGTTTTTGCAGGCAGTTGTGGTACCGGCTTTTCAGAAGCGACAGCATGAGAAGCCAAAACCCTCCGAAATTGATGTCATGCTAAAAGAGATTTTCGAATCTCGTGGTTTCGCCGACTCTATCAAGAACCGTGCGACGCTTAATCAATACATGAGAGAGCACGGCCTTGACGTGTCGCTAGAGAATCTTGCCCATGCGATTGAGAGTGTCAGCGAGTATCAGGGTTTGGAACCCAGCGATGCAGCAATCGCGGCAATGCCGAGTCACGAATATAGAAAGATTGTTGAACGTGAATTCCGCGAACGTGAGGCAAAGCGCCCGGCCACAACCAGCGATAAGCCGTGGGGCGTCAATTGGTCGAGTTGGATTAATAACCGATGATCGAATTCTATCCGAACCTCACCATGTCAGAGGACGAGCGGGAGGCATACCTACTCGAACTGTATCCGATGTATGTCCCGCCCAGTCGCATACCTCAGCCGGTCGAAGCAGAGCCCCAGCAAGAATCCTCTCCTGTGATTGAGTCCGCACCCGAGATTGCAGCCCCGCCAGTCGAAACATATGAACCCATCGCAGAGGAACCAAAGCGACACCCCGCGCTTGCGAATGTCTACTCTTGGGTGACAAATCCGCTCAGCGGGCCGAAGTAAATCCATCGATAGTAAGGAATCAAAATGTCCATTACAACGCTATACGAAAGCGCTCAGACAAGAGAAAGAGTCATTCGCGCTTTTCAGGGAAACACCACTCCAATCGGCTGGGTCCTCGTGGGACAGACGGCAGGTTATGTCTTCAATCCTAGCGGTTCACCCAATCAATTCGGCCTTGTCCCAAACGTCCAGAACGTCCTAGCGGCAATTGGTGGAAGCACTTTTCTTGTGCTGGGTAACGCTGGCATTGCAATCACGCAAGGAATCACGCAAAGCACGACGAACGGACAGAACTCAGACGACTACGCGGCCAGTCAAATCATGGATGGTGCGACGTTCGTCAGAGGTCCTGTAGTTGGATAAGAACCCTCCGCGCCATTAGCCGCAAAGCACATCCCTTCCAGTTACATCTTCCGAACAGGAATCACCATGCCCAAAATTGCAGAACGACTCATCTCGAATTTCGATCTCTCGAACTATGTCCGCGTAGTTCCAGACAAGCCCATCAATGCAGACTCGCCAGTTTCCCCCACTCCCGTCATTCGCATTCCGTTCGCGAACCTTCCCACTCCTCAGACCGTAAACAAGGATCACAATGGCCGGTAGTCTCCAACTCGCGGGCAGCCAGCCCCAGAAAAATCCGCGTTACGCGTGTCTCTACAACAACCGCTACTTCTCCGGGCTCGTCACGAATCGCAATCCCCTCCGCAGTGCAGGCTCGGCTTATGAAGAACGGTATTTAGGTACCCGTGCGGATGCTCTCATTGACGGAAGCAACTGCGAAATTACGCCTCGTCTGACTCTCGCCCGCAGACCCGGCAATCCGGTTTATAACTCAAATACGTTCGGCTCGGTTGACAATTTCTATTCGTTCCGAGAGTTCAGCGCGACGACGGAACAAATCCGCGTCATGGTTGACGATAACGTCGCTTTGTACGACGGCACTGGCAGTACAAAAACGACGGTGTTCACAAAGAGTTCTGGCGCGGGTCAGAGCTTCATGCAGTCGGTAGGAAATAATTTATTCTTCGCCAACGGTATCGACCAGAAGAAGTGGGTGCAATCACTCTTCACTCGCAACGCATCCGGAGCGCTGCCCAACATCGCAAACAGTACGACCCTTAGCACTACTTCAACCCCGTTCCTGAGCACGTATTTAATTGACACGAACAACAATCTCCAACAGTTGCTCGCGACTTCAATCACCACGATTTCCAACGTCGCCTATACGGCTCCGACGCTGACACTGACCGTTGCTTCAACTGCTGGGATTACGGTCGGAACGAACTACGTCCTGTGGAACCTCGCGACGGCAACTTGGCTCAACGGCATGACCGTGAACGTTGTGACGGCAAGCGGGACCACTGTCACGGCCACACTTCTCAACGAGAGCCATGCTAATTACGTCTCTGCCGCTGACACGGGCAACTTTACTGCGATAGGCGGTTCGCCCGTCACAGGTGGGAGCGTTCCGACGTGGAACACCACCGTCCCGGCAGCGGCGAACAACTATCAAGGCGGAATCACCGTTGACGGTACCGCACTTTGGGTAAACCGTGGGAACCCGGTAGAAAACTGGGGAATCGTTCAGACGACTTCAGCGCCTACGGTCGTGGTGGGAAGTTCTGGAAGTGCGTGGCATTCGAACACGTACTACTCTTTGCCCGGCGTCGTCATCGATACCAGGAGCAGCAACAACAACATCTGGCAGGCGACCACGACTGGCACGACTGGCGCGGCAATCGGATTTCCGACTTCTCCTTCTGTCGGCGATACGTTCACGGAAGGAGCAATTATTTGGAAATGCGTTGCAAACACTGCTTCAGCGGTATGGTCCTCACACCATACTTTTTCTGCGGGATCGCTGATTGTTCAAACTGCGGGAGGAACGCCTTGCCTATTCCGTCTCTCTACTGCGCCGCCATCCGTCCAGCTCTCAACACTGATGACTGCGAAGTTTGTTGCTCACAGCGCGTCCGGAGTCTTTGACGGAGATTGGGGCGGGTCGGTTGGCAATCCTGTGAGCTTTGGAACCTCGACGCCGCTCGTGATCGCAGCGACGGCGACCAATATCAACTCGCTACTGTGGAACCGCTACAACACCTCGATTCAGCCAATCGTTGTTTACACGCTCAACGGTGCGGGTGAAAGCAGCGCGGCTACCTCCACAACCCCGTGGGCGGGTGCTACAACGAACTGGGAAATGATGCTGTTTGGGACCATGACCGTCAATCAGGCGGGTCCTGTCAGTTTTCTAGTTGGGCATAACGATGGGTTTTATCTTGGGATGGACGGCGGGGCGACGTACGTTTCCGGTCCAAATGCGGGATTGGCCGGGCGTACTTTAAGCCCGTGGAATGGTTATCCCCTCGTCGGCGGAAACAACGTCCCCGGCGATTTCAGCTTGGGTGAGACGCTAACCGTAAACTGCCCAACCGCTGGAACCTATAATTTCGAATTCGCATTTGCCCAAAAGGATACGAATCAAGTTTTAGTCGTTAGAGCCAACGGGGCGGAAATCACTCCGACGCCGCTTGAGACCGGAGCATCGATTCCCAGCTTCCCGGCATTTAGTACGTCGTTCGCGCCTAGTTACGCGAATGTCATTGAGACCCAGCTCGGAAATCCGTCCGTACCTTCAGAACCCGGCTCTAAAGCCTACGAGTGGGACAATCTAGGACCGGTTACGGATTTTGCATGGAACGCGAAAGTCGCGGTCACGCTTGCAAACACAACGATCACTGATCCGGCCAATAACACCGAAGGCCCATTTCGCGCCGGTGTCTCCGGAAGCAAAACGCCGACATTCGCAACCGGCATAAACCAGCTCACAAACGACAATCCGAATCTCGTCTGGATCAATAAAGGCCCCGCCTCTGCGCCAGCACCCGGCACTATCAGCGCGTTCAATGGCGGATATCAATATTGCGTGGCGTTGGTGAACACAGCAACAAACACCGTCTCGAATGCTTCAGGACTGAGCGTTGCGACGGGAAATTTCCCAGGAGCTTCAGGCGTCACGATCACAGGTGGATTGCCCGCAACCGCGAACATTGATCCTCAAAGCGACTGGGTAGCGATCTTCAGAACGACCGATGGCCAGACGACGCCGTTCCTGATTCCCGGAACCGGCAACTCGCTTTACACTCTGCCACTCTCGCAATATCTGCAAAACGGATACGTGGATAACACCCCCGACACCGGATTAAATAACGAGATTGAAGCTCCGATTGCAGGCGAGAACACCCCGCCCGCAAGTGGCGCGAAAAACCTCACCTATCATCTGTCGCGGATCTTCTTCAGCGTCGGCAATACCGTGTACTGGACATCTGGCCCTGACTCACCTGTGGGAAACGGAATTGAAGGCGTCGCACCTGCAAACACACAAGTCTTTCCGTCACTTGTGACGCGGATAGTACCAACGACGCTCGGAGCTTTTGTGTTCACTGTGTCCGACATTTATGTGATTGTTGGGCAAGGAACTCCGACAAGCCCGATTCAACCGGCGTTTCCTTACCTTCAAGGCATCGGGTTGCTCAACTACAACGCGCTTGATGTCAATGGCGCGATCATGGGTTTCTATAGCAGCGATAAGCAATTTCTCATTCTTGATCCTAGTTCGGGCACGAGTGAAGCGGGATTTGCAGTCGCGAACAAGCTGGACGGCAGCACTTGGAATGCTGCAAATGTCTATGTCGCGTTTCACGTCGCCGGGCAAGATAAAGCTTGGTTTGTCGCAGACGGCTCAACCGGGTGGTACCGGCTGAGCCCTACTCCGTCGCCCGAGCAAGGGCAAACGTGGTCACCCTTCGCCACGATTGTCGGCGGAGTCAAAGCCGTAAAGTCGATTGAAGTGTCACCGGGAGTTAAGAAGCTTTTGCTCGGCCCGTCTACTTCTGGCCCGATTCTGAATCGCAGTCTGACAACTTGGCAGGACAACACCAGCAACTACCCGTGGTTTGCGACCCAAGGCAGCTACGTCTTAGCTGTACCCGGCCAGCTCGCTGAAGTTATGTTCATCACTACTGATTGCGTTGCAACTGGAACTCGTCCGTCAATCAGTGTGGTCTTCGATGAGGCGATTCCTTTTTACACTGGCGCTTTCGAGCCTATAAACAATTTTACGAACGACCCGCCAACCTTGCACGATAGCGCCTCGATTTATCAACAGCGATTCTACATGTCCGAAACCGGACAACCAGCAGTGTGTCGTTCGATGCAACATCGCGTGGATTTTCCCGCCGAGAATGTGTTGAACGAGGTCCTAAGCATTTCGGTTTACGGAACGCATTTGGTGGAAAACTAATGAACAGTCTCGAACGTGCATTGCAGGTAGACACTTCTAAATACGAGCGGGTAGTTCCGCAAGAGCCAGCCGCATCGGAGCCGACACGGGCTTTGCTTCCTGTGCGGGATGTTTTAGAACGCTCACCCGTTCCGGTGTTGCCGGGTACTTTTCCAAGCGCTGATGCGCTCAGGAGTTATCATTTAGGCGGAATGGTGCCACAATCACGCGCACCGATGCCCGCGCCAGCATCCGCGCAAGGTGCTGGCGGGACGCAAATAACAAACGTCGTCAGTACCACCACAAGCGGTGGAACGACAACGAACACCCTGCCACAGATTCAGGTCGCGTCAATATCGACTCCAGTACTGAGCCCAAACAGCCAATTTCAGACAGCCGTCTCGCTGATCGGGGAAGCTTGGAACTTCTTCTCGGTCTCAATTTCACCGATGGCCGCTTGTCGAGTTCGTCTGTACGGGACACCTTCTGGGCAGACTGGCGACGCGGGGCGCAATCAAACAACGCCGCCCGGCCTCGGCACACAACAGGATTTGATTCTGGACGTTCTCTTCGACGGTGTCTCGGGTGCAGTGTGGGACGTTCAAGGCGTGACCGGCAATAATAACCAACCCGGCGTTTCGCAACTGTGCTTTGTGACTGTGGACAATTTGAGCGGAGGCTCGACCGCGCTTAGTGTCACGCTTCAATACTCTCCGTTGTGTCAGTAGGTCCTGAACGAAGAGTATGGACCCATTGGTCAGCGGACACATCGTCGGATGATATGGCGGCGACAGTTAATCGCCGGGGGAGCTTTCCTTCATGCACTCGCGCCTCGTACCACAGCGCGAGTTCGACCCGATTGTTGAGTCCTATTTTGTCGTAGATTACGCCGAGGTAGTTCCTAACGACATGCGCGTCGATTCCAAGCTTTTCGGCTATGTCGCGGTTTTTTAGCCCTTCAGCAACTAGCTCTATAACGCTCTGCTGACGCGGGCTCGGCTTTCGGTTTTCGTTTCGAAAGGACATTTTTGTTCGGGTCGCGTCAGGGCTTGTTGATCTTCTTAATCACGCGCATGCCGACCAACAACGCGGCGACGATCAAAGCGAGCATGAGAATGAGCGTCACGCGCGGGAGAGTATCGCTACCCAGATTGCCTGTCCAACACGGAAGGACATGCGTTTAAAATCCTGTACAAGAAGGGACAGCCTCCTATCAGGCTTGCGACGGGCAAATTCTAGATAGAACGTCCGTCCCCAAAACGCGGGAAGGGGGAGGTCTTCATCGTCACGCCTTCGAGAACAACCCGAACTTCGCGCACAGCGACATCACGGTTGACCAGGGCAGTGTCATCGCCACGACCACGTCCATATCGTCGTAGTGAGTATGCTCCGCAAAGTATTCGGTGTTGTCGTTGACCTGTTCGATATACCCGCACAATAGAGCGCGGTTCTCAGCGGAGAGAGGCGGGGTAATCGTCGCCTCAAGGACATAGTCCTTTGGCAACACTTGACCGGATTCGAAGAACGCAGCCATTTCGACAACTTCGGAAATCGACTGCAACGGTTCGGGAATGCTCAGCAGAGTATCTGTCGTCATTGTGATTTCTCCATGTGTTAAAGTGCCCCGCCCTTGCGAGCGTGGGTTGTTCTATCGACTTGGCATGTTTCCTTAGGGAGCCGTCGGGGTGGGGAGATGGTGGGCGCTCATAAACGGCCCTCCATCCACAGAGCGCATAGTTCGTTCAGGCGCATCTTGCCCAACTCTTCACCGGTGAGTGCCGGCGTCGAGTCAGGAGGATTGAGTTGTTGAGGTGTGGGTTCTGCGAGACGGTTGACGCTCGGCGGAACGGATTGGTACGGTTGGGTAGCGAGCATACGGAATATCCTCCGTGTGTTTGTTAGCCTCCGGTTGGCCGCTGATATCGGTTACCGGGGGCGCTTACTTTTTCTGTGCCGCGTGTGACCGCGACTCCCGACCACTGTAGACCACCTAGCCCCGCCGTGTCAACCCAAAAAGAGAATCATGGACGGTTAACAAATAATCCATAGTTAATATAGACTCTCGTCAATCAATCCTCCACTTCCATGTACTGCCATTAATCCAAGATCTCGGCTATTTGCCGCTGGCAACACTCACGGCTGCCATCTTGGTTCGGGCTGGCAAGCATCTGGCATTCTAGCGTCCCGGCTCTTGCCGGGCAGCGCTTGTTCTCCGCTGCTTCTTCTCTTCCCACTCGCGAAACTGTGTGCCTTGATTCATTTCGACAAGGTAGGCTAAGAATCGGTCGTTTATGACCTCATTTATTTGCCTAGCAACCACCGCGTAGAGAGTTCGTTCACCGTCAATCTTGTTAATGCAGATTTCCAATTCCTGCTCCCATCCGAGTAAATCATGCGTCGTGATCTTGCCGACAGCCGAATCGAATTGCTCTGACGCGGTGTTCTTGATGCTGCTGAAATGCGTGGTTAGCTGCCCATGCCGTGCCTCGAAAGTCTCTCTGCACTTGGCGGTGCTCCAATCCTGACCGAAAGCCGAGTACGTCAGAACCAGCAAAGCAAATATCATTCGCCTCATACATCCCCCAATCCTTCACCTTTAGTGTCCCCCTGACGGGCGGGGTCGCACATTGCCTGACGGTGGGGGAGAGAGGTTACGTCAGGTCCTTGCCCGACCGTCTCACCACAGAACCGGAGTTTTTCACCGACTTTTCACCGAAGACACCAAAACTCACCTAACTTGACCCCCAATCAGCAAGGGTTAAGTCATTGGAAACACAGCTAAGTCGTTTGGATTGGAGGCGCGTAATAAGATTAGAAATCCGATGCTCTATCCGTTTGAGCTACGCGCCCGCAACGTCAGTGAATCTGATCTGCCCCATTCTCGCACAATCAGTCAGGGAGAGCTGTCGAGCGAGTCGCCGAGCGGGTGACTTTGTCCTGAGGTCCGTAATAGGACCAAAGTGTGAGAAAGGACATAGTAACTGGATCGCTTTCGATCCGCGAAACGCCGACTGTTGTGGCCGCCTGTCAGCTTCCACTTAGTCCTTCCGATACCTGCCACCTCTCGGCAGAGACCTCATAGTATTCGCATTACGAATGGCGTCCGGTCGTGGTTCGAGCGCGGGTCCCTGAAAACGCCGCGAAAGACATGAGCCATTGGTTCTCCTTAAACCGCGAAACGATCGGGCAAGGCTTATCGGCTTTGCTTCAGAGAATGGAAAGGCGCCGGCTGCGGGCCGACACGCGTAATTGGAACGACCCCCACACCCTGCCTGATCTGATTGAAATCGAGAAAAAAATAGAGGGCCGAGGGCTTGACCTGGATCCGGTCATGAACCGTGTCGTGAAAGTCACGCAGACGGAATTTGGCGCCGACGGCGTCGGCATCTGGCTGTTCACAACCAACGAAATCTTCTTTTGCGCCGGTGCCGGAGACGCATCGAACGATGAGCGATTGCGGCTCTTGCTACTTTCCACGCTCCTCACTCGCTGGCAATTGAGCAAAGACGGTCAAAAACTGCACGTCAGGCCGCAAGGAACCTGCGACGTTTCTGACGCTGGCGCTGGTCCCGGCGAAGTCCGGTCTTGGCTGGTTGAGCCAATATCTCAAGGAAGTCGGATTGCAGGGGTTCTGGCGGCATTTTCGTACAAGCTCGATGCTTTCACTCAGCGTGATGCCACCAAAGCTGGCTTGCTAGCCACGGTGCTAGCGCAAGCCTTGAGGAAGTTCGCGGACACAGGGGAGGGTCTGGGCGCAGGTCTCGAACCGGCAACGATGTTGCAGTTGATTGAACAGATGATTCCGGGCCTAGAAACCATAATCTCGAGGGACGAATCTTCCTGGCGTTCAGCCCTTGTCTTTCAGCAAAGTGATGCCGCCCGCGGTTCTTCCACCGGGACCACAGAGCGGCAGCCCGCGGAAGAACGAACAACGTCTGAGGGCCAAGGCGTGGAAAGCACGAACGTCTGGGCGCGGGCTCGACAAACGCTGCATCATTGCGGAGTTGCTGCCCTCAAAGCTGCCGCCCGCACTAGGTCGCGACTGATCGCCACTACCGGCGGGTCATGGAAGTACGTGACCATGATGAAAGATCGTGCTTCCCACTCAGGTCAAGACCGCTTTCGTCATCTTTGGCCACAGAGGGCTCTCAGGGCTTCATTGATCGGAATATTGGGGACGGCGATCGTGTTTCTGATTTTGAAAACCAGTGATCGCAATGCCGCCCAACACATGTCAGCGGTCTCGGAACCGGCGGTAGCAAAAGCAATGATCCAGAGCCAGGATGACACTTCAACGTTCCCATCTTCCAATCAAGGAACTACTCAAAGTGACGAGATCAGGGTCTCTGCACCGACGGGGCCGGCGGCTGGAACAACCAGTTCTTTCCAGGTAAGCCATTTGCAGGTTACCGATCGCAACACACAGGCCACCTTGCGCAATCTCAGCTCGTACGAACTGGCGGGACTGCGTCGCAAGGCGTTATACGGCGACGATTCCGCGGCGCTGCTCTTGGGGATGGCACTTGAAGTCGGACACGGTGTTCGTCAGGATTGCAAGGCTGCCGCATGGTGGATGGCAAAAGCCGCAGCTGAAGGTAATGCCTTAGCTCAATACAATCTTGGCCTGCGCTACCGTGATGGCGACGGAGTGCAGGCCGATGAAGACGTGGCCATCCAATGGCTTCAAAAGGCGGCCTCTCGGCAGGTTCCCGGGGCACGTTTAGCGATGATCGGGACCTCACGTCACCTACGCGTAAGCCCTCAGCCGTAATCGTAGCTCACTACACGCTGCACGCCGTCATCTGCAATCGCCTCCGGGCAGTACTTCCGCCGCATATCGAAACACATGTCATATGTTTTGTTACTTGACTCGCCGTTAACCAGAGCCTGATGAGGTGCTGTCCGGAGGGCGCGCGAAACAACCAAACAAGCTCGCGCTGTCAAACTTGTGCTTCGTCGCGTGGAATTTACATCAATCGCGGTCAATGTTGATTGACAGGTTTGCGAGAGCAATGTACTTTGTTTCCGATTCAGGCGGACACTAGCCACCCTGGCGGCAACTGCTATTTCCGACTGAGCCCTGCGCCTCGTTTTCGAGTCTTCGGTCGGCCCCCCCATTCCGGGTTCATGAGTACAAATAGTTCAGCAGGTCCGGTTACGTGTTTTGCACACGCAAGGCAACGCGCTTGATCGGTGAATATGCGACGTGCGGTGACGGCAGTTGCGCTGCCGCACGGAATACGGCGAGCAAGAAGTCAGGCAGGCACGCGCGACATTACACTTCCCGTTCCGATAGCGCAACGGCCCATGGGCTCTCAGTTCAATTCTGGAGAATATGACATGATGATGCACCTGCTCTCGCGCTTTCGGACTTCAAGAACAAATTACAACGCCACCAACAGAACCAGGGTGTGGATCACGCTTCTCGCCTTGGCCTGCGGACTAGGGGCGCTCAGCGTTACGGGATACGCGCAGAGTGCGCCATCGTCTCAAGCAAGTTGGACGCCGTTAGCCAATCTGCCCCCCGGCGGCTCGGTTATCAACATGTTGCTTCTGACCGATGGGACGGTCATTACGCAGAGCGGCGACGACGGTCAGCACTGGTTCAAGCTCACCCCTGATGCACACGGCAGCTATGTGAACGGGACCTGGACCACTCTCGCGCCCATGAGTTTCCCACGCCTTTACTTCACCACCAATGTCCTGCAAGACGGAAGAGTGTGGCTGCTGGGCGGGGAGTATACCGGACCGTACTTCGATCCAAATATCGCGCCGTCCGGTGAAGTCTACGATCCCATCGCCAACACTTGGTCTCCGATAGCACCTTACCCAAATGAGGTGGGCGGTTGTGGACACCGCAACGTCACTTCAGACGTTCTGCTCACGGCCGGTTCACCGGTAGTCACGGGAATCTATTCCACCGATCGCTTGCAGCCGGGCTGGACTATCACAGGGAATGGAATCCCCGCCGGGGCCACGGTGGTGAGCGTTGACTCGGCGACCCAGGTGACGATCTCGGCAAATGCGACTTTGACTGGAGCCAGTCAGGCGGTCCGGTTCCGGGGGATCGCGCTGGCCTGCTTCGGCGACGATCCTTCCATGCTGATCTCGGGCCGGCGTATTCTGGCGGGCAACATTTTCAACAATTCCACTTTCCTTTACTCAATCGAAACGAACTCCTGGACGCAAGCGGCCACCAAGGTTTACAGCGACCGCAGCGATGAAGAGGGCTGGACTGCTTTGAGTGGCGGAGGCATCCTTACCTACGATTTGTTTCAGAGTGTCGCGAACAACCAAGGCTACGCCGAGTTCTACAATCCAACCCAGAATGTTTGGACGGCGATCAGTCCCATCGATGGCACGGCAAGCGGAACCCTGCCCGTTCTAACCAGCCCGGCCCTTGGCTTTGAACTGGGGCCTGCGATGCGGTTGCAGGATGGCCGCGCGCTCGTGATTGGAGCGAATCAGCACACGGCACTGTACAACCCGGCAAAGAACAGCTGGTCGGCCGGTCCTGATATTCATGGCGTCTTGAGCAATCCCTTTGGCAGAGTCCAGCACGCCAATTTTGGAGCGGATGATGCGCCGGCTGCCCTGATGCCGAACGGGCACGTTTTGCTGGCTGCGGACGCCGGTCCGAATCCGATCACCCAAAGTGGCGACGCAGCCGCAGGCTCCGCCGTCATCAGTAACATCCATTCGACGGCGGGCCTCCAGGTTTCCTGGGGAGTCTCCCAGGCGGACGGGACATCGAACGTGATACCGCCCGGAACCGTCATTACCAGCATTGACTCGCGCCACCAGATCCATATCTCCGCGAATGCCGCGGCTTCTGCCCAGCAGATCAGCCTGGTGTTCGGAGGGGTATTCAGCAGCCCCACGCAATTGTTTGACTTCGACCCAGAGGAAAACGAAATCTCCCCGGTGAGCCCGCCCCTGAATGACCCGAATCTGCCGACGTTTGCAGCTTTTGCGACCCGGATGCTCGTGCTTCCGAATGGGCAGGTGCTGTTCAACGACGGACTCGGCAATCAGCTTTATGCCTACACCTCCAGAGGATCCACTAACCCTGCCTACCTGCCCGTCATTGAGAGAGTGGAGCGCGGCGAGGATGGCTCGTTCACCCTGACCGGCCAACAATTGAACGGACCATCAGACGCGTCGGCCTATGGCGATGATTCTCAAAGCAACGAGAATTTTCCGATCGTCCGGCTGCAGAATTCCAATGGGCTGGTTTTCTATTGCCGGTCGAGGGACTGGTCCTCCACCAGCGTAGGCAGCATTCCGCGCGAAAGCGTCAAATTCACCTTGAACCCAGCGGTGACGCCCGGTGTCTATCAGCTGGTTGTGAGCGCAGGCGGCATCTCGTCCGCCCCGGTCGTGGTCCGCATCAGCGGTGAAGAAGTAAGTGGCGATCACAAAACTGGGTTGGCGCCGGGTCGTTAGCGGGCAGGCGACCCTTCGCATAAGGACTAGGCCGCCGCGAGCCCGGCTGGTCGCAACATGTATGAAAGGAGATGCTCAATCCGATCAGGTTATGACGCGTCGAGCGGGCTAATACGACGCATCGATCTGGCTAGAGGATTTGTCCGCCGCACAACAACGGCTTGGGCACAGCATCTTCTAGCGTGCAAAATCCAAACCCCGTCCCTCCTCGGCTGGGCTCAGGTCAAATGGTGTCATCGCCCGATGACAGCAGTTGGCCTGAGCCGCCGTTGAGCATAGCGCCGACAGACACTGAGGTGGCGACTCCTTTGTTGTTGAGCGTGCCGTGGCATGGACGGTGGCGGGCTCGCATTGCCTTCCCCTTGCGGCTGCGAGATAATCCTACCCTCCAGCTTTGAGAATTGAGGTTCACTGCCATGAAGAAGATTCTGCTCGCTATGTTTCTTTGCCTGCCTTTGATGGGGTCCGCCCTAGCCCAAGACGTGAAATCGGACGTCGACAAGACCGCCAAGGACTCCGCGGAAGCCACCAAGAAAGCCACCCACAAGACCGCAGATGCGACCAAGAAGGCGGCAGTCAAGACCGAGGACGCAACCAAGACCGCCGCCACGAAGACCGGAGATGCCACCAAAGATGCGACCGTGAAGACCGTGGATGCCACCAAGACTGCGGCACACAAGACTGCCGAGGTGACCAAGGAGGGTGGGGAGAAGACGAAAGATGCCACCGAGCATGCCGCCCAGAAAACCGGTAAGGCAGTGAAGAAGGGCGCCAAGGCGACGGCGGATGAGACTAAGAAGGGCGTCGACAAGCTCAAGTAACAGTCGAAGAGTTTCAGGCGACGAACCTTCCATCGATCTGGAAGAAGGCACCATGCCGAGTCCACGGTCCCAAGCAAGCTCCAGATTGTTTTCGCAAAGCGAGTACGAGAAGCTGGCGGAGTTTCGCTACCAACTGGCACGCTTTCTCAGGCGGCGCATGGACGCGGCGCGAGCCGAGGGGTTGCGGCCGCAGCAGTATGAAATGCTGCTGGCGGTGGCGGGACTGCCCGCGCAGCGCCGGCCCACGATCAAGGAGATCGCCGGGCAGCTTCGCCTCGAGCACCATACCGTGGTTGAACTGGCCGATCGATTAGAGGCGCAAGGCTTGCTGAGCCGGCACACTTCTGCGGACGACAAGCGCGCCGTGCTGGTGCAACTGACGCCGTCGGGCCGCGCTGCGCTGGGACGGATTGTGCGCTTCAGTTATTCGCAGTTACGGGACGAAGGCCCCACGCTCATCCGGAGCCTGCGACGGTTGCTGGACCGGCAAAAACGATCCTGACGAAAGGGCGCGTTTTCACGCTGCGTTCCTCCAAATCATCGCGCCTCTCCTACATTGATTGGATGCGAGGGCTGGCCTGCGTCCTGATGTTCCAGACGCATTGCTACGATGCCTGGCTCGCGCCCGAGCTGCGGAAATCGAAGTTCTTCATGTATTCGCAGCTGGGCGGGACCTTGCCGGCGCCGCTGTTTCTGTTTCTCGCTGGAATCTCGTTTGCGCTGGTGACGGGGAAATTGCGTCAGAAGGGGCTGACGCCGGGTGCGATCGGTCGTGGCACCATCCACCGCGGCGCCGAGATTTTTGCGCTGGGGCTGCTGTTCCGGTTGCAGGAATACTTGATCGCGTGGGGCTGGGCGCCATGGAGTGACCTGTTCCGCGTCGACATTCTTAATACGATCGGCGTGTCGATGATGCTGATGGGCATCGTGTGCTGGATCGTATTGCGAGTCGCGAGAGGGAGTGTCTCCGGCTGGGCGCTGGCGGGAACGGCATGCCTGGTTGCGTTGGGCATCTCGCTGCTCACGCCACCGCTGTGGACGACGTGGCGTCCGGACTGGCTGCCCTGGCCGCTCGAAACGTATGTGAATGGTGTCCACAATCTGGGAGAGCCGCAGGCGTGGTTATTTCCAATATTTCCCTGGTCGGCATTCGCGTTCGCTGGACTGGCGGCGGGATTCGCGCTGCAAAGCGAACGAATCCGCGAGCATGAAGCGCCGGCCTTCCTGGTTGCCGCGGTAGCGGGCGGAGTGTTGATGGAAGGCGCGCGCTGGCTCGATTCGCGGCCGCTTACGCTGTATGCGAATTACGACTTCTGGCACACGAGCCCGAATTTCTTTCTGATTCGCGTGGGCCTGCTGCTGCTGATTTTGTCCGCGTGCTACGCCTGGTGCCGCTGGGGTCCAGCCCAGTGGGGGTTCAGTCCGATGATTCAGCTCGGACAAACGTCGCTGCTGGTGTATTGGGTGCATATCGAACTGGTGTATGGACGGTTCTCGATTCTCGCCAAGCACGCGCAGAGTATTCGCGGAGCTTCGGTAGGCTTGTTGACGATTTTCCTGATGATGCTGGGACTCTCGGTG
>Ga0210401_10001678_pt1 | contig 25287 bp, 19 predicted proteins | sample IncBWH32MmetaG_FD_150866 | JGI IMG/M metagenome (GOLD analysis project Ga0210401, IMG submission 150866) | Forest soil microbial communities from Barre Woods Harvard Forest LTER site, Petersham, Massachusetts, United States - Inc-BW-H-32-M | ecosystem: Environmental > Terrestrial > Soil >... | reverse complement strand
GCCGACACGCCGACACGCCGACACGCCGACTCTTCCGATTTGCGGCCCGCAAACTGCTCGTTATCGTTGATGGCGTGGCAATAAGCGAAGCTCCTGGAGTCGCTGCGGCTACGGCTGCCGGCGGCGGTCGAAACGTAGAGATCATGGCCACGAGCGTTGGCCGCGCCTGGAAAGATTTGCAGGTAGAAACGATCAACCTTCCTGCCATCCAAAAAGGGACGATTATGTCCGAGACGAAGGAGGTTCAGGTCGTCTTGATTCTGGCGGGCGAAGCTCAATTCGAAGAACGCGAGATCGGCGGACGCTGGCTTACGACCAATATCGCAAAAGGAGACTTCTTTCTCACCGCACCAGGGCCACTCTATGAGATGCGGTGGAAGGTAACTGGACCTCTCCCTTATCAAGCGATGGTGGTGTCCTTAGGGCTTCCCGTGTTCGAGCGCGCCATGAAAGATGTATTCGGGAAGGACGCTGGGGCGGTGAGCTTACGTGATATCTCCGGCTTCCAAGACAGTTTCATGGCTACCTTAATGGAACGTCTTTTGGTGGAGCTTCGCCTTGGGCACCAGGCCAGCCCGTGCTTCGTCCAAGGCGCCGCCCAGGCTTTAGCCGTCCACTTGGCTCGTAACTACACCTTCGTTTCAGGGCAGATGCAGGATCAACGCAAAGGCTGGGGCTTGCCAGGATTCACCCTTCGCCGGATATCCGATTTGATGGCGAGTAATCTGGCAGACGACTTCTCTCTAGCTCGCCTAGCTCGCGAAGCTGAAATGAGCGAATTCCATTTTAGCCGGATGTTCAAACGCACCACCGGGCGCTCCCCTTCCCAATATTTCATCAGTCTAAAGATGGAAAGAGCGAGGGGCCTATTACGTCAGACTCGGAAAAGCGTCATCGAGATCGGCCTCGAGCTGGGCTACACGAGCCCAGCCACTTCGCGCAGGTGTTTCGGAGAGAGACCGGTTCAACACCGGGCGCTTATCGGCGGCAAGCCTAGTTTTGTCGGGGCGCATGGGCGGTGCCGGCATCGGAGCACCCAGGTCATGTTTAGCCCTCGGCTGACATATGTAACAGCGTATATTCTTGTTGCTAACAGCTTGATTTGCACGCGGCCCGGCATAAGATTGCTCGATGATCGCTGAGATCCGGAGACTTCTCTCGGCTCGACCATTCGTACCCTTCACGATCTATCCAGCCGATGGAGCAGCGCTTCATGTTCCCACGGTCGATCATGCGGCCGTCTCGCTAACCGGCCGAACAGCCGCGGTCTTCGTTGATGATGGTACTGCTCAATTTCTTTTTCCCCTATTAATCGCGAGAGTTGAGACCAGGGAGGTTGACCCCTCTTGATGCGCCGCAACGGAAAGCTCGCGATCAAACACTTCTATTCCGCACGTGAAAAAAAAGCCAAAAGAACGAATCGAAACAAGCGCGAGCGCACCGCCTTTGTCTGGGCTAGCTCCGGCGCTCGAGAATTTGAACATCCCGTTAGCTGAAAACGTAAGCGCCCCTCCGCCAAGCACTAACCAACCGGTCTGGAAACTGGGCCGCGTTCTCCTCCGCCGCGAAACCGCACATCGAGGCGGAAAGACGGTTGTGGTGGTCTATGATTTCGCCACTCACCTGCCACATTCACAAATCGAGAAAGTGGCTAAGAAGCTGCGCGCGGCATGCAGCACCGGCGGCACGGTGAAGGACCGGAGCATCGAAATCCAAGGCGACCAGATCGCCAAGGTCCGGGAGACGCTTGAAGCCGAAGGCTTCATCGTTGGGGGTGTCAGGTAAATGCCGAGTAGCCGAGAGGGCGGCACGTAGAGGGGAGCCAGAATTCGCCCCGTCGTTAAGACTCCCGACTTCGCCCAGTCGTCTGAGACTCCGGGAGGCTATGTCGGGGCGCCTGTCCTAAAAGAGATTGGCATATTCACGAGGCGCGTTTCTTCCCAATGCCTAGAGGGGAGCCGCTTTGACGTGTAATCTGGCACCCTCACGAATTCGTGTCGGCGTGTCAAAAAGTCGAGCCGGTGAGCGCAACAGGCGGCTCCCGGGAATTATCCATCGCGTCGCAGTTCTATCGTCGAACTCCCAACGGATCAAAACGCGTTGGGTGAAAATATCGCGCTGGAACATTCGCGGGAGCCGCCTGCTGCGACATTTCTCGGCCGAATCACCATCTAAAACAAATGCGCTAGGTCCTCGGATGAAACGCCAAAGCGGCTCCCCTCCAGGCGCTGGGCGATCACACGCTTCAATGGCTCATAAAGCCTCGAGAACAGCTCGTCCGCCGTAGCTTTCGCTCTATGCCAAGGTCGGCCTCGGAAGCGAGGCGCGCTCCACAAAAGCATGTGCGAAGGCGGAAGGACGACGACTAGAACGAGTACGAAACCAACGTTGCAACCGAAGGTTGGCGTGTGAGACGTAGCCTCCCAAAGTTTTGACGACGGGCGAAGTTCGGGCATTTTTCGTGCTTGCCTTAAGGCACGGTGGGCGTTGATGTACCGAGTCGCATCGGACGATAGGCCCGATAAAGAAAAGATATTTATGCATCCTATTAAGAGCTTCAACGTGTCGCCGCGCTTACCAGCAGCGCTTGAACCGCTCGACGAGATTGCTCGCAACCTCTGGTGGACATGGGAACCGGACGCTCGCAAGCTTTTCCGCGATCTAGACCCGGCACTCTGGGAACGGACAAATCACAACCCGATCCGGATGCTACAATTGTGCAAGCAAGCACGCTTGGTGGAGTTGGCGTCGGATGATGACTACCTGCGCCTCATGAAAAGCGTTCATATGAAGCTAACGGCTTATATGGCGCGCACCGACACCTACCGGCGTTCTCGCCCGAATCCGATTTGTATCGCTTACTTTTCAGCCGAATTCGGCTTCCACGAATCAGTGCCGAACTACTCGGGCGGCCTCGGCATTCTTTCCGGAGACCATTGTAAATCAGCGAGCGATCTCGACCTCAACTTCCACGCTGTTACCCTGCTCTACCGGCATGGTTATTTTAAGCAGGAGATTAACAAGGACGGTTGGCAAGAAGCCGTCAGCCTGAACCAAAACTTTCACCATCTGCCTGTGTCAGAGGCACGGAACGGCGATCAGTTGGTTTCGATCACCGTTGACATTCTAGGTCGAAAAGTAACCGCCAAAGTCTGGGTGCTCCAGGTCGGACGGATCCGTTTGCACCTGCTCGACACGGACGTTCAGCAAAATTCGCCGGAAGACAGATTGATCACTCAGCAGTTGTACGGCGGGGACTTAGAAATGCGGATCCGACAAGAGATCCTTTTGGGAGTCGGCGGCGTCCGGGCTCTCGACGCGCTCGGGATCCAGCCGGACGTCTATCACATGAACGAGGGGCACTCCGCCTTCCTATCGATTGAGCGGATCCGCCAGTATGTGCAGACAAAAGGCCTAAAGTATTACACGGCTCTCCAGGTTGTCGCCTCTTCGAATATCTTTACCACGCATACGCCGGTTCCCGCCGGAAATGACGCATTTTCCAGGGAGATGATGGGGCGTTACCTGGGTGATTATCCACGTGATCTGGCTGTCACTTTCGATGAGTTCTTCGGGCTAGGTCAGCCCGCCGTCAACCCAGACGATTCTTTCAGCATGACAATTTTGGCCCTGCGCACCAGCCGGCACGCCAATGGAGTCAGTAAGCTGCACGGAGATGTTAGCCGGGGTTTGTGGAAAGATGTCTGGTCCGGCGTACCCGTCTCCGAGGTCCCCATAACCAGCATAACCAACGGTATTCATACGAAGACTTGGGCGGCTCCCGAATTTCATCGCATCTACGAGAAATATTTAGGAGCAGATTGGGAAGAACATCTAACGGATGGCGAATACTGGCGACGCGTGATCGATATACCCGATGACGTTTTATGGGGAACGCATCAGCTGTTGAAGACCAGGTTGATCGAGTTCTTGCGGGACCGCATTCGTATTCAAAGGACGCGCATCGGCGAATCGCCGGAGCAGCTGCGCAAGATCAACAACCTCTTACACCCTGAAATCCTGACCATCGGTTTCGCCCGGCGCTTCGCGACCTATAAACGAGGAACTCTCCTATTATCGAATAAAGAGCGGTTACTTAAATTGATCCAGAATCAGGAGCGACCAGTTCAATTCGTCTTTGCCGGTAAAGCGCATCCCAAAGATGAGCCAGGCAAACGCTTCATTCAGGAGGTTTATCAGGCTTCTCGGGAAGCAGGTCTGGAAGATGCCTTAGTTTTCGTTGAGGACTACGATACCTATATCGGTCGCCGGCTTTACCAAGGAGTCGATATTTGGCTGAATAATCCCCTTCGGCCATTGGAAGCTAGCGGCACCAGCGGCATGAAGCTGCCTCCAAACGGTGGCTTGAATTTCAGCGTTCTCGATGGTTGGTGGTGCGAAGGTTATAATGGAAGAAACGGTTGGCCGATCGGACCTGAAATCAAAGGCGGCAGCGTCCAGTTTCAAACGGAAGTCGACATCGACAGTCTGTTTAACATTCTCGAAAACCAAATCATCCCGCTTTATTACGCAAAGCCGGACGGCAGACTGCCGCTCGCCTGGCTTCAATTGATGCGGGAATCCATTCGCAACGTTACCCCGGTGTTTAACACTCACCGCATGGTCAAAGAGTACAACGAGCGATTATATGAACCGGCCGCTACCTCTTTCCGGACTTTGTCCGCAAAGGGATGCAAGGCCGCGATTGACCTGGCGGATTGGAAACACAAGACCAGGACAGATTGGTCGCAGGTTAAAATCCATGACGTCGAGGTCTCTCCCCAAGACGGCAGCCGGTTGTTTGTAGGAGAAAAGTTAACCATATCTGCCAACGTTTTCTTGGGTCCGGTCGATCCTTCTCATGTCCGGGTTCAAGCCTATATCGGAGAAACGGATAACGGATCATTGGACAAGCCGTACGCGGTGGATCTGCCGCGATTTGAGAAGAAAGAGACCGCAGGCTGGTTCCGCTTCACCGGCGATATTACAAGTTCCGATAGCGGCAGCTATGGCTTCAACTTGCGCGTGATCCCCACTCATCCGCACCTGATTCAGGATCACGAATTGCGTTTGATTACCTGGGCCAGCTGAGGAGCGTGACTGTTATACTTCCTGGATTGTATGGGGCTTATGCGGATCACTCATAAGTCCAATGTGGCTCATATGTCCCATCCGTAGTTCTACCCCGAGTGTGTCTTTGCGCCGCACCATCAATCTCACCCTAGATTATCGTCCGAGGTAACCGATATTGCAGCGATCGTGTCCGCGTTTACACCCGCTTTCTCGACCTGTTGGAATTCGGAGCGTCATACCCGCGGAGACCGCATGCTCGCGGAGATATGGGAGCTGGGATTTCGCCAGGTGGAACTTGGTCACGGCGTCCGGTTATCGCTGATACAAGGAATCGCTGAATTCGTCCGGGACCATGATTTAGCGATCACTAGCCTTCATAACTTCTGTCCACTCCCGCTCGAGGTTTTTCACGCGTCACCAGATTGTCTCCAGTGCACTTCTTCCGATGCTGGCGAAAGGAACCGCGCCCAAAGACATACTTTTGCCACGATCGATCAGGCAGTCAGATTCGGAGCTCCATACGTTGTTCTGCATCTTGGCTTCGCGCCGGTACGAGATGACACCAAGCGGCTATCCAAGCTAATCCACCAAGGTAAGATTTTCGGGAGAACCTTTGTCCAAACAAAGTTACGCGCCTTAAAGGAACGCGAAAAAGCCGACGTGTATCCCCGGGTTCGGGATTGGCTGGTTCCGGTCGTTGAACATGCTAAGCAAGCTCGCATCAAGCTCGGCATCGAGAATCGTACCGAGCTCGATACATTCCCCAACGAATACGAAGTAAAGAAACTATTCGACGATTTTAAAGAACCGATACTCGGCCACTGGCACGATTTCGGTCATGCCCAGGTTCGCCAAAATCTCACCCTCCACGATCATGCGGAATGGCTGCGAGCGGCTGCTCCACGATTGTTTGGCTGCCACGTGCATGACGTTATCTATCCCGATCGCGATCATCGAATTCCTCTAACCGGTACAATTCCATTTACGGAACTCCTCCCCATCGTACCAGCACACGCACCATTGGTTTGGGAACTCTCGCCGTCAGCGCCAGCCGATGCGATTCGGGCTGCCTTAGAAAAATGGCGCGAACTGTTCCACCAAGATGCCGGAAACGCCAAGAACGCCGCTTAATAGCGCGCCCGAGGATTCGCAAATCCGGCCACGGGTCACTGTCCATTTTGCCGTCACGCTTGACGGCAAAGTCTCCACTCCGAATCACACTCCGGCCCAGTTCACCTCCGCTAACGATAAAAAGCGGCTGCTAGAGGTGCGGTCCGAAAACGATGCCGTGATGGTAGCGAAAGGAACTCTGCAGAAGGATCGCATGTCTTTAGGCTTACCAGATCAAAGGTTGCGGAATAAGCGATCGCGCCGCGGCGCATCTGAAGAACCGCTCCGGGTCATCGTTTCAGCAACCGGCGACATCGGAATCGATCTGCCGATCTTTCAAAATCCGGGAGCACCGATCGTTCTTTATACCACAGCCAGGATCCCTAGTTCGAAACGGACCGATCTTGAACCAAAGGTGGCGATTTATGAGGCCGGCAAAGATCAAGTCGATCTTCTCTACGTCATGAACCATCTTTTTTCCCGCTACGAAGTGCGCATGGTCGTTTGTGAGGGCGGGCCAACGTTGGTCAGGTCTTTGGCTGAAATTGACCTGATCGACAGGATCGTTCTGACGGTAGCAGCCAAGCTGTTCGGCGGAAGATTAGCCCCCACTCTGACCGGACTGCCAAGCGATTTTCTGCCTGCGAGTCGCCATTTTCAACTGGTGAACAGTGAGATCGGTGATAACGAGTTCTACCTAACTTACGAACACGAGGCATGCACCAGGCGAACTCTATTGTTATGAACGCGCCGAAACTGCGCATCTTCGAGGTCGCCGCCGATCTCGAGAAGTGGCCCACGTTTCTGCCCCACTATCGTTACATTCATTACTTGGAAAGGGGCTCTAACCGAAATGTTGTCAGGATGGCGGCTCGGCGCGGGAATATTCCAGTGTCTTGGGTGTCTGAAGAAGTAATCGACCCTGACAAGTATGAAGTGCGTTTTCGCCATCTTAAAGCTTGGACTAAAGGAATGGAAGTCGTCTGGACGTTCGTCGAACAACCCTCAGGCGTGCTGGTATCGATAGCTCATGATCTTCATTTTCGAATTCCGCCACTCTCTCCCATTGCTGAACCAATCATTGGAGGTTTCTTCATCGGTTACGTCGCTAATCAGACGTTAAAACATATGAAAGCCTATGTAGAAGGCCTGCCCCGTCGAAGTGCTGCGGGAGAGCCAAACCAATCACGGGGAAGCGAAGCAGAGGGGGACCTGTCGCGCCGAAGCGGAGCCAAGCCGGATACCTCCCACAGCAGTGAAGCGAAGGCGGATGCATGAGACGAGTTGTGGTGACCGGCCTGGGGCCGGTAACGCCAATCGGCGTCGGCAAAGAAGCTTTTTGGCAAGGGATCTTGAACGGTAAGTCGGCGATCGGTCCGGTTACGCGATTCGATACTACCCCGTTTAATGCTAAGGTCGCGGCGGAGATCAACAATTGGGAGCCCGGCAGATACTTCCCGCCCCACCGCCTTAAGCGATTGGATCGTTACGCGCAATTCGCGGTGACGTCGGCAAAGCTCGCTCTTGATGATAGCGGGCTTTCTTTTTCGCCTAATAATCCCCAAACCCGAGTGGGAGTGAGCTTCGGAAGCGCGCTCGGAGGTGTCTCTAACGCCGAACATCAGCATGCTTCCTATGTCCAGGGCGGGCCAAAGGCGGTTCATCAAACCATTGCGCTCCAAGTCTTTGGAGGGTCCGCCCACTGTAATATCGCGATCGAGTTCGGACTGCGCGGCGTTGGAACTACCAATTCGAATAGCTGTGCGAGCGGCAATGTAGCGATCGGTGAAGGCGCTCGTTATATCCGCGACGGATTCGCCGATGTGATTGTCGCCGGCGCAGCCGAAGCTCCTCTCAGCCCACTCTCCTATGGTGCGTTTGCTTTCATCAGAACCATGAGTCGCCAACAAGCATCCATCGCGTGCCGGCCGTTTGATCTGAATCGTGATGGGTTTGTCATGGGCGAAGGCGCAGCCAGTCTCATTCTCGAAGAGTATGAGCACGCCGTTGCCAGAGGCGCCCGCATTTACGCGGAAGTCGTGGGTTACAGCTTAAACAATGATGCCTTTCATATGACTACGCCGTTGCCGAGCGGTGAGTCGTGCATCCGAGCAATGGCGGACGCCTTGAGCCAGGCGCAGGTGAACCCGGACCAAATTGACTACATCAATGCTCACGCCAGTTCTACCCAACTGAACGATGCAAATGAATGCGCCTGCATCAAAAGCGTTTTCGGGGCGAACCACCAAAATCTAGCGGTAAGCGGCACCAAGGCATTTTACGGCCATCCCCTCGGCGCCAGCGCCGCGATCGAAGGTGTAATTTGTGCTCTCGCCCTCCAGCATTCGCTCATTCCGCCCACTTTAAATTTTGAAACCCCGGATCCGGCTTGCGACCTCGATGTGGTGCCAAACCAACCGCGCGAAAAGCCTCTCCGCTATGCCCTCAGCAACGCCTTCGGGTTTGGCGGCATCAATTCGTGCGTAGTGTACAAGGCGGCGTGACGTGCGAGCCTATTGGCAATCAATGTGACCCGTCACGGTACGCGCGAGCACCCGTATACTAAGTCGCGCCGGTTTTGAGCGTTCTGTCGGCTTTGTTGTCCAATCCGCATACAATGCAGACTCTGAATTGCGAACTAAGGCTGCTGCTCGAACGGTGCGACTCAAATCCGGCGGGGGATGCCGGCTAGATATGGCATCACGCCGGGGCGCGGCGAGATTTTCGCCCTACCAGCGCCTCTCCCCCGTGACACGCAAATCCATTTTACACTCCCGCCCTTCTAGGCAAGGTTCGGTCCTTACATACAGATGATTCGTAGTACATTTTACGGTATCGCGTGCCTGGTGGCCACGAACGCATTTGCCGGCGCAATTGCCGACACTCCCAAATTCGATGTTCACAAGAGCATTGTCCGGATCACGACGACGGCTCAGGAGCCGGACTACCGAGTTCCGTGGAATCCAGGCAGCATTTCGACAGGAATCGGCGCAGGGTTTGTCATCGATGGCAGCCGAATCCTGACAAACGCACATGTAGTGAGCAACGGACGGTTCATTTCTGTTCAGAGAGAAAACGATCCCCGTCAATACAGCGGCCAGGTTAAGTTCATCGCACATGACTGCGACTTAGCCATCGTCTCGGTTTCGGATCCGAATTTCTTCAAGACGATGCAGCCGCTCCATTTTGGACCGTTACCGACGATCCAGAGCATCGTAGACGTCTACGGTTATCCCATCGGTGGTGAGCGGCTCTCCGTCACCCAAGGGATCGTTTCCCGAATCGATTTCGAGAGCTACAGTCACTCCGGAGCGGATTCCCACCTGGCGGTCCAGATCGACGCCGCCATTAATCCGGGCAACTCAGGCGGTCCGGTACTGCAGAACGGCAAAGTGGTCGGCATCGCTTTCCAAGGTTACTCTGGTGATGTCGCCCAAAATGTCGGGTTCATGATTCCGACGCCGGTGATACAACGTTTCTTGGCTGATATCGAGAGCGGCCATTACAACCGGTACGTCGACCTGTCGATCGTGCCGGAGAGCCTGACCAACGCGGCCGCGCGCCGGGCACTAGGACTTCCTGACGACGATACCGGAGTCTTGGTCAGCTCCGTCGAAAGCGACGCATGCGCCGCCGGCAAGCTGGAACCAGGCGATGTCCTGCTTTCCATCGATGGTCATCGAATCATCAGCGACCAAACCGTTGAACTCGACGGCGAGAACGTCGACTTGGCGGAGGTCATCGAGCGAAAGTTGAAAGGCGACAAAGTTAAAGTCGATCTGCTGCGGAATCACCAGCCGCTCAGTGTCGAAATCGAGCTGGAACCAAATAATTCCTATCTCATACAAGCGAACATCTTTGACGAGTATCCCCGCTTCGTGATGTTCGGTGGCCTCGTATTTCAGCCCTTGTCCAAGAACTTGCTCGAAGCGTTCCAAATTGAGGACCTTCGAGTGCGCTATTTCTACAATAACTTCATCAACGACGAGATCTTTAAGGATCATCCTCAGGTCATCCTTCTATCGAATATCCTGCCCGATCCGGTTAACGCCTACCTTTCTGAGTTTCGTTACCAGATCGTGGATGAGATCAATGGGCATAAGATCCGGACTCTAGCCGATGTGGCTAACGCGTTCGATGAAACTTCAGACTTCTATACGGTCAAGTTTGTCGGCGCGAGTCGCCCGGCGGTACTACAAAGGACGGCGGTCGAAGAAGCGAAAGAGCGAATCAAAGACAACTACGGAGTACGCCTCGAGCGGAACTTGGGAGAGGAGACCCTTCGATGAGGTTTTTTGCTTTTTGTCAGGCATCACTCTTTTTCGCAACATCGGCGATAGCTGCCGAAAATCCGAGTCCCAGCCCGGCAGGCACGCCGGCTGTGGAAACTCGCCCGTCCGCTGCGCCCAAAGAACATTTAGCGACAGAGTTGAAGGGCGGATCGGTACTTCGGGTAAACTCAACGAATCAATCGTACGATTTTTTCCGTCCTTGGAGCAAGAAAGCCCCGTCTAATCGACGTGGTTTGGGTGCGGTCATTGACGGAGGCGAAGTTTTGGTGACTGCGGAGTTGGTATGGGACAGCAATTTCATCGAACTGGAAAAACCCGATACCGGTGAACGTGCCACCGCCAAGGTCGCGGTCGTCGATTACGAAACGAACCTGGCGTTGCTCAAGCCTAACAATCCCGATTTCCTGAAAGATCTCCAACCGCTGGACACCAGCGTCGCACCTAAAGTCGGAGACCATCTTTCTGTGGTGCAATTAGAGTCTAACGGCACGCCGGTCTCTACTGAAGCTCTCCTCACGAGTGCCGAGGTAGGTCACTACGTTCTGGATGACTATAGTTATCTCCTGTTTAAGATGAGCTGCCCTCTGCAGTATCGGGACAACAGCTTCACATTGCCCATCGTGCAGGATCACCACCTCATTTCGATGCTGCTTCGTTATGACCCCCGTTCGCAGACCATCGAAGCCATCTCGACCCCGGTGATTCAACATTTTCTCCAGGAAGCCGAGCATCAACCCTACCAGGGTTTTCCTAGCTTCGGCCTATCCTTCTCGACGACCCGCGACCGACAGTTCCGGCATTATGAAAAGCTATCCGACTCGGAGGGCGGGATCTACGTCGACGAGGTTGAACCCGATTCGCCTGCGGCTCAGGCCGACATTCAAACCGGTGATATCTTGTTATCGGTCGGTGGAAAGTCGGTCGACCCCGACGGGGACTACGACGACTCCCAATATGGCCGGCTCTCGATTACGCACTTTATAACCACGTTGTCCTACTCCGGCCAAAAAGTGCCAGTCACGTTACTGCGGCACGGCGAGCGTAAAGATGTGGTTGTGTCTTTATTCCATAAACCGCCGCAGGATTACGCGATCGACCCCTACGTCCTCGGCCGTCCTCCGCGCTACCTGATCCTAGGCGGATTGGTGTTTGAAGAGCTTAGTCGTCAATACTTGAGAGAATGGGGTCCCTCCTGGCAAAGAGAAGCGCCCCAACGGTTCGTCTATTTCGACCATTATCAAGCGGACCTGTTTCCTAAGGAGCGTAAGATCGTTTTCTTAAGCCAGATCCTGCCCAACAACGATACCATTGGTTATCCGCAGCTGAACTACATGGCCGTTGAACGCGTGAATGGCGAACCGATCTATCGTCTGGAAGATCTGGCCAAAGCGATGGAGAAACCCATCAACGGTTTTCATAAGATCGAATTCGATCTGGATCCGAAGGTGATCTATCTCGACGCGACTAAAGTCCAGGAGAACGCAGCCGCGCTCCAGAAAACGTATTCTCTCCCTGCTATGCGCCGTTTCTGATCCGTAGAACCAGGCGAAAGTCTTTAAGGTCCGCAGATTACGCAGATTCGGGGTTGAGGCCGGTCGCGCGAGGAGCCAAGAGGCCTCTGGAGGGAAGCCGCTTTAACGCGTGCACCAAGACCTGACGGCATTTGCTCTATGGCAGGTTGGGCCAAAACGGGCAGGGAAACAGGCGGCTCCCGGGAACGTCCCAGCGTTTGGCTGCTCTATTGGCCGATCGGACGGAGAGACTGGGTCAAATAATGGCCCAGGGCAATTCACTCCGTTATCCCCTCTTCATCTGCGCAAATCTGCGTTCATCTGTGGCTGTTTTTTTCCGCCCTCGACGCGCAGGCTCATTTGGGCTTAATGTCGCAGCCTGTCCGCCGTAGCTCCTACTGTCCGGGCGAATAGCTTGAGCGGTCTAGCGAAGGCGGATCCATTCGCGGTTACTGATTTTCCTATGTCTGATAAGGGTCCTATTGGTGCGATATTCGATTGGGATGGAGTAGTTATCGACTCTTCCACTCATCATGAAGAGAGTTGGGAACGCCTCGCAAAGGAGACCGGCTATCAACTCCCGCCAGGTCACTTCAAGAAAGGTTTCGGAATGAAAAACGAGTTTATCATTCCGAACCTGCTGCAGTGGACCACGGATCCCTCCGAGATTGAACGGCTTTCGCTGAGAAAAGAAACTCTCTATCGGGAAATCGTTCTGGAATGGGGCCTCAAACCGTTATCCGGAGTAGTAACGTGGTTGAACCAGCTGCAGGAGGCCGGAATCCCCTGCGCGATCGGCTCATCAACGCATCGCCTTAACATTGAAACCGGCTTGGCCTCGATCGGCCTTAGAGATCGCTTTAAGGTTATCATCACCGCCGAAGATGTCTCGCACGGCAAGCCGGATCCCGAGGTGTTCCTGAAGGCGGCCAGTCGTCTGGGCGTACCTCCGGAGAAGAGCGTAGTTTTTGAGGATGCCTTGGTCGGGATCGAGGCGGCTCATCGCGGTGGCATGAAAGTGGTAGCGGTCGCTACCACCAACCCAATTGAGTTGTTGAAGGACGCAGATCTCGCTCTTCGCCAACTGGATGAGCTGAGCGTCCACCGTCTGCGCGAACTCATCGGAGACTCGCTCCGAATGACAGATGACAATATGACAAATGACAGATAGCCCTTTGTCATCTGTGATCTGTTCCGGCGGCTGCCGGATCATTCGAACGAGCTTCAGGTGAGTTCGCTACGACCGGAAATCCCACAGCCACTTCAAGTTCGGACGGTTTCTCCTGAATATCCAACCCGCTCAACGACGGCCTCATTCTGGAAAATACTGTCTCACAGAACTCAGTTTGCGCAGCGCCCGCATGACCGCCGGTTGAGTGATAGATCAACCAACCGCTCGGACCCTCGACCTTAAGAGCCAGCTCCAACAAAAAGGATGCCGGCGGCTCGCCGGATAACTCATGCTCGAGTAAGGCTAACAGGTTGAAGAGAAGCTGATTGGCATTCACCCGAATTACCGCGTCAGCGGAGCAAGGAGGGGCCGTTATCTTGATCCGGCTAGGCAGGAACAGCCGGAGTTTCGGCAACAGATTTGCTCGCAGATCGTATAAGCGCGTCATTTCCGGACCACCCTCCTCCGCCGTCAATAGCTCAGCTATCGTCACAACAAACTCACTCGCGGCCCGAGCTCCGTCCCTGATCAGGTGAAGACTTTCCCGCAATTCGCGATTGTCAATTCGACGGGACAGATGCGCCTCGCTAACCGAAAGAATGCCGCCGACCCGGTTATTGAATTCGTGTACTGCGCGTTCGAGTACAAACCTCCAGACCGGGGAGCTGCTGTCCTGTAATTCCTCCATGATCCAAACTTTTTCGATACCCTGATCTTAAAGGGATGCCCGCAAAAATGGAATATGGTAGAATTACCTATTCCTCCATTCATTCGAACTCACAATAATCAGCACAAGGCTTTTATCCACAACCACTTAGCACCATTTAGCAGCATTAGCTATAAGAAAGACCATTAGGATTTTTTTCTTTGTTATTACTCCTGGAACTCGTCCGGACGACGCGAGACCGGACCGACACGAGGTAGGAGTGGAAACCTTGGAGTCGAGGCATGGCCATCGAGAAAGTAGTCGTCGTTGACGACGATGCGACAATTCGGCGATCGCTCGAGTTGCAACTAAGAGGCAAACGCCTTTCCGTAGCGCTCTGTGCTTCCATCAATGAGGCCGAACGGACTGTTGCGAGGGAACCCTTTGATTTAATGTTTGTCGATGTCCGTTTGCCGGACGGTGACGGCACTGATCTCTTGGCTCGGCTTAGTAGCCAACCGCGCAAGCCCGTCATTGTGATGATGACCGGCCACGGCTCGGTGGAATCCGCGGTGAGTTGCATCAGGGCCGGAGCGTTCGATTACATCATCAAACCATTCTCCTCTGGCCAAATCGATGTGGTCATCAACAAAGCGGCCAGTTTCATTCAGGCGCTAAAAGTCAACCAAGTGCTCTCTTTTCAAGCGACCGATCCGACGCCGTTGATCGGTGAGAGCCAGGCGATCCGGAAATTACGCCAGATGATCCAAAAGGTCGCACCAACCGAAGCCACCGTACTTATCGGTGGTGAGAACGGAACCGGTAAAGAGCTCGTGGCCACAGAAATCTTCCGCGCCAGTGCGCGCTCTAGCAGACCATTTATCAAGGTCAACTGCGCAGCGATTTCCGAGAACCTGATCGAAAGTGAGTTTTTTGGACACGAAAAAGGCGCTTTTACCGGAGCGACAGAAAAGCGGGAAGGCCGGTTCGAGCTCGCAGATCAGGGGACCATTTTGCTCGATGAGATCAGCGAAATACCGCCGAGATTGCAGGCCAAGCTTTTACGAGTCCTCCAGGAACGCGAATTCGAGAGGGTGGGCGGAGGCCGTTCGATACGGGTTAATGTCCGCGTGTTGGCAACCACCAACCGAGATTTATCTACCTCTGTTGAGCGCCAGGAATTCCGGCAAGACCTTTACTATCGCTTGAACGTTTTCCCTATCACCGTGCCGCCGCTGCGAACAAGGAAAGAAGATGTTCCACTTCTGGCGGAAGCGTTTCTGACGCGGATCGCTCAGCGGACCGGCGTACATTCCCCCGCTATCACACCTGAAGCGATGGCCATCTTGGTGGCGTATGACTGGCCCGGTAACGTGCGCGAGCTGCAGAACGTGATCGAACGAGCCGTGATTCTACACGACCCGGAAGAAGGTATTAGCGCCGCGGTGATGTCTCCCATGTTTCCAAACATCAACGTTGAGGACCGGCCGCTTGAGCGAGTGTCAGTCACGTCCGGCTCAACTCTGGCCTTCCCGGAAGAAGTGATTCCGCTCGAATCAATCGAACACGAATACATCATGCACGTGCTTCGCCAAGCGAAAGGCAACCGCACCCAAACCGCCCAGATGCTGGGGATCAGTATCCGGACCCTGCGCAATAAGCTCAATCAACTGAAGGGCGACGGCGACGATGATGATGATGACAAGTGAGGTAGGGCGCGGCTCCCGATTGGCCTACAGGTAGCTACGAAGATATGACGCATGTGGGGCGAATCGATCTGGTTGGGCCGATCAGCGCGCCGAGCCGCGGGTCTGCGCGTTGGTACCAGCTTGGTAGCTTTTGAGAGATTCTCGGAGGGCATCAGATTGCACTATTGCCTCCTTTGATCACCACAGATCACGGCTCGGCCCACGGTTCGCTCTAGCAACAATGTCTGGATCCATCCAGCCAGCAGCTTCGTTAACATCGTTCGGTCATTCAGGAGCCTCGCCCTACCAAAGAAATTTGCATCTTCACATCTTGACGCCAGATTCTCTCCCTCTCTGCGTGAGAGGTCTGAATCGAATTTCCTTATGAATCGTTTTGCTGATCAGGTTGCAGTTGTGACGGGAGCCGGGCGCGGCATTGGACAAGCTATCGCTGAGCGCTTTGCGGCTGAAGGAGCGAAAGTTGCCGTCATTAGCCGGACCCAAGAGAACGCTCAAGCAACCGCCGGTAACCTTAACCGTGAGAAGCCGGAAACGGCCCGCGCATATGCGGTTGATGTTGCCAACGCCGAAGCTGTGGCCACCGTCTGCGCTCAAATTCTCAAGGATTTCGGCCAGGTAAACGTCCTAGTGAACAACGCCGGCATCACACGCGACCGGCTCAGCATGCGGATGTCGGAAGAGGATTGGGACACGGTTGTGGATACCAACTTGAAGGGGGCCTTCCATTTCATTCAGAACCTTCAGCGTCCGATGATGAAGCAGCACTACGGCAGAATCATTAATATCACGTCGATCAGCGGCTTGGTCGGACAAGCGGGACAGGTCAACTATTCGGCCAGCAAAGCCGGCCTCATCGGCTTGACCAAAGCATTGGCCAAGGAAGTGGCTGGACGCCAAGTAACCGTCAATGCCGTGGCGCCAGGCTTTATCACCACCGATATGACAAAGGAATTGCCGGAAGCGGTTCGCCAGCAAATGCTCGACCACATTCCCTTGCGATCCTTTGGAGAAGTCGCAGACGTAGCGGCAGCTGTGGCTTTTCTCGCGAGCAAAGAAGCAAAATATATAACGGGTCAGGTATTAACCGTTGATGGCGGTTTGGCCATGTGACCTTCGGGGTTTGAACCAATCTACCTGAGGCAACACGCTGGTAGTGAGAGGGGCCTGCCGCCGACATGGCGAGATGGGCTCCTTGAGGAATACTCATCGCAAAGGCTATGGCTGCCGCTTCCTGGAACTTAAGCGTAGCCGAGAAGATCGCAGTACTATTCCCAGGACATCCACTCATTTGCAATGCGAGTAGTAAAATCATATCGTCTGGCACAATCCGATTCACTTATGAAACCCGAAAGCCCGCTGCCGCGCGGAAGTGATCGAAGCGTGCGGCGACATTGTCCGGCGAATCCTTTTTGGACCTTGGAGGAGCTGCACGACCTCCGCGATCCGCCGTTTGTCGCAGATACAGAGTTCGCTCGGTTTGATCTCAACGCTTTTGTTCACGACGACAGCCGGCGAGCGTCTTTGTTATCTAGCAAACCAACTCGATATCATGTGTCGGAGCGGGGAAGACGATTTAAGGTTGCATTTCCGGTCCCACCGCTAGTTGCAGGGTTGCCTTGGCGTTTTGTAAAAAATACACGGCGTCCGGTTTTACCGGATCCTCTCTTTGCCCCTTTCGATCTCCGCTACATCGACCGCAGATCAACTCGCTGAATCGGCAAGCTATTTGGGAGCCTGGCCTACTATTATTGACCTGGAGGATTGATTGATCGAATCGATCAACGCCTGGCGGTCTGAACCGCTATATTCGGCGGCCAGATTGGTAGCTTCTTGCAAAAGCGCTGTTGCTTCGGCGACTTTATCATCGCCCCCGCTGAGCGATTGAGTCGTAGCTACTTCAACTAGCAGAGCAATCAAATCGTGCTCCCAGCCGATGTTCGATTTATCGCGGTCCACCAACGCTCGACGGATGCTCAGACTCTGCTGGTATTGGGTCAGGGCCTGCTCCAGGTTGCCTTGCGTTTTTAACGTATCACCGATTTTTTCGTAGCTACGAGACAAGTCGTTTTGCCAACCGCCATTGGACCTGTCTTGATCGGCCAAAGTTTGTCGCAGTTTCAGACTGCATTGATAGTCGTCCAGCGCCTCAATCAGCTTTCTTTGAGCGGCAAGTACATCCCCCAGCTTTTCATAGCTTACCGAGAGATCGTATTGCCAATCCGCACGCGATTTATCCTTCTCGGCTAGGCCCTTGCTAATTTCTAACCCTTGCTGATAAGCATCCAAAGCCCCGGAAAGTCTTCCTTGGGCTAAAAGTACGTCTCCGATCTTGCCGTAACTCGAGCCGAGATCATCTTGCCAACTGTCATTAGCTTTATCTCGACCGGCCAGCTGCTTGCACATCTGCATAGCCGTTTGATAGGCTCCCAAGGCTTCACGTAGTTTGCCTTGCGCTTTTAGCACATCGCCAACGTTTTCGTAGTCCATGGCAAGATTGCGCTGCCACTTCGCATTCGACCTATCTTGCTCGGTTAGCGCCGACTTGATATTCAAGCTTTTCTGATAAGATTCGAGTGCCGCCGCCAAATCACCACGAGCCTGGAGGGCATCGCCCATTCTGTCGTAGCTCACGGATAGATCATATTGCCAACCCGTATTCGAGTTATCCTTTTCGGCTAAAGCTTTTATGATACCTAAACCTTGCTGATAAGCATCCAGCGCTCCCTGTAGCTTGCCCTGATACCCGAAGTTGTCGCCAATCTCGTTGTAAATTACGGAAAGCAGACGCTGCCCGCTGGCATTGGACGGATCGTGCTCGGTCAAAGCCCGCAAGGTCGTCAAACTGTGATTAAATGCATCCAGAGCATCGGGCAAACTGCCTTTGACCTCGAGAACATCGCCGAGCTGGCGGTAGTCCAGTGCAAGTCGATATTGCCAAGCCGGATTCGTTTTGTCTCGTTCAACTAGTTTCTGATCGATGGCGGAGGCTTGCCTCAGAGCGTCTAGGGCGTCTTGGAGATTGCTCATGTCGCGCAAGGCGTCACCCAAGCTGTTGTAGCTGTTCGATAGATCACTTTGGGAATCGGCGCTTGACCCATTTTCTTTAACCAGGCGCTGCGTAATCTTTAACTCTTGCCGATAGGCATCCACTGCGTCGCTCAGCCTCCCCTGCGCTTGTAAGACTTGCCCGAGGTTCGACAACATGAGCGCGCGTTGCCGCAGCCTCGTCGCATTCATTTGTTCGTTCGGTAACCCGTCCAGGTATGCTCGCGCTTTGTCAGTAACATCACTCAAAATATTTAAGTGCCCAATCGGCTGTAGCTTATCTTGCAGATCCGTGAGCATAAAATTGATCAGTCCGTCCGCCTGATCACGCGCGGCGTTGGCTGCTTTGGCCTGCATTTGCGCTTCCCGCTCTGCACCAAATGCGAAGATCGCTAGTCCCGTCATTGCCAGAGCGGCAGCGGAGGCCAGCGTAGTTAAGGCCACCAAATGGCGCCGGCGCCGTTCCTGATCCCGCTGTTTTAGCGCATCGTAGCCGACCCCAATCAAGCCTGCGATCAGCTTCAGCTTCGCATTTAGCTTCCCGTCTTTGGTTTTTCGGGCGTCGCCAGCAATTGGCTCGGTGCGTTCTTGGGTAAGTTCGCCGTCAGCACCAACCCGGAATCGCAAAGCCTCGGGGAAACATTCTTGGTCAGGCGATACCCCTGCCCTCCCTTCCGAAGCATTCGGCTCCCCTTCTACCATGAAGGCCAAGATTCGATCTTCCCGGTTCAAGCTCTTGAAATACTTGATCTCCTCATTGACCCAGTGGGAGCTTGAGGAACGAGGCGAACAGATCACGATCAGAGACCGCGATTGTTGTAAGGCACGTTCAATGTTGATACCGAGACTGGACGAAGCCGAGAGCTCTTCTCGATCGCGAAATATCGGATACAACCGGCGCGGTACTGGGCCGAAAGCACCGACCCTGCCGACCAGATGCTTTGGTACTCGGTAAGTTTCCAGCGCCCGATGCAGCCAATCGCCCCAGCCTTTGTCGGCGTGGCTATAACTGATAAACGCCCAGTAGCGATAGTCCGCTGATTCTCCGATTCGGACTGAATCCGCCTCCTGAGTCGCTTCTGGCTTCAATACAGCATGGCTTCCGCCGGAGGATCCGTGGGCTGCACTTGGACAGCCTTTAGCACCACTTTGGTTCGATCTCCGTTCGCCACGAACTCGGGTTTTCCAATCACTTTAACCCAGCTCATATCTGCAACCGAAACCGGACCTTGCGCCTTTACCGGCACAGAGATCGGCCGTGCATCGGCTGCACAACACACAATAAACATCCGGACAATCTTGAACTCGCTCTTATCGGAGCCCGGTAGATATTGTCCGATTACTTCTACCGTCTTTCCGGAAAACATTTTCCGCAGACTTTCCTCGGTCTCGCTGTACAAAAGGTCACTGACTTCCAAAGCAACGTTACCGTCCTCCGCTCGTGGGAGATATTGCTCACTGCTGTCGTCCTTAGAGTCTTGTCCCGGACCGTTTTGACTCGCCGTGTTGCCGTTGCCATCTTGTGGCAAAGGCGGCTCTATCGAGTTCTCATCCTTGTCGCCGCCCAATGCCTCAGAAGGAATCGCCGGCTGGTTTGGATTCGCTGGCGTTGCGTCCTTGGCCACGTTGCGCAACGGGAGCCCCCTCGCGTCTTGAACAAAGCCCCGATTTAAAATCGCCTGTTGGTCGTAACTGTCTTTGGAAAAGACAGTGCCCGCTATCAAGGGCACCGCGATCACTCCAAGAGCCACCACCGCCCGAACCGGACTACGCGGATTGCTGTGAATACATTGCCCATCCACACAACAATCCATCGATTTTTTGGTAACGAGATAAATAGCGCCGGAAATGCAGAAACCGATACCGCCCGCGAGTTCCCAAAGACGAAACTGTGGGTGCAAATATTGGTCTATACGGCCGTTAATAAAAAACGCGATCAGCACGCCACCAAGGCCCAGCAACGTAATCCCGTTAAAAAATTTAGCTGCCCAAGTTCGCATATATACCCGGCAAAAACGCGACGCAGAGTACTCCCACGATGATAAAAAGTCCAACCCCGAGCGCTAAGACCGTGCGTTTCTTTAGCAAAGCGCTGTACAGAAAGAGGAGCTTAAAATCGAACATCGGTCCGAAGATGAGGAAAGCCATCCGGGCCGGGATCGGGAACGATGTAAAGGTGGCCGCAATAAAAGCATCCGACGTACTGCACAAGGTCAGAACTCCCGCGATCAGCATCATGGCAACAACCGAAAGGATCGGGCTCGACGCCAACGGCAAGATGATCCTTTGATCGACTGCCGTATTAAAAACCGAGGCGACGGCCGCGCCGATCATGAAGTAGATAGCGGTGTCGATAAAGTCATCACTCGCCAATTGGACTGCGCCAATCACGCGTTGTATGACCGACACATCACCGCTGGCATCGGGTGCATCCGGCATCGCCGCAATGCTTAACGCCGATCGGCGGCGGGACCTGCTAGGAATTGCTTTGCCCCCTAATAGTCGCGCCGGATCCACTCGGGAAACGGACAGCCCGACCACCACCGCTACCAAGTAACCGCTAATTAATCGAACAGCGGTATTCAACTCCGGGTGCTGCCCTCGGAAGGCTGCGTAAGTGCTGATCGCGACCAACGGGTTAACGATCGGCGAGGCCAGCATATAGGTCAGGCCGCAAGATAACGGAAGCCCTTTGTCCAATAGACGTCGAACGACCGGCACAACCCCGCATTCGCAAACCGGAAAGATCAAGCCCAGGAGACCGCTAACCAATGTCGCCAGGAAACGGTTCTTCGGTAAAAACCGGGTGATGATCCGGGACGGAACAAACGCCGCGATAAATCCGGAGATCAATGATCCCACCAAGACAAAGGGCAGTCCTTCAAACGCCAGCGCCAGGAACGAAAACCAAAAATTCTGCCAACTGAAATGAAACCAACTCATTCAATGACCCGCAAATGGACGCCAATCTACGCGAATAAAGACCGAAGAGAAAAACCTTCAACCGTAGATGGACGCAGATTTACGCAGATTTTGATTGCGGCTTGAAGACAGCTCGATAGAGACAAAAATCTTTCCGGTTCGGTCGAGTTTCTCTCTAGCCTGCAGCCGCGGGCCACGGGCGAATTCTGTTGAATCTGCGGATCTTAACCTCTTCTCTCCGTCGGAGTGCCATTCGGCGCCCGGTGTCAGTCTAGCTCTCTCATCCTCATCTCCCCAAATCGGCGTCCATCGGGGGTTAAAACTTGTTTTCTTTGGTACTAGTTCGCGTCTATTCGTGTCCATTCGCGGTTCATTTTTAAACTCCGCTCCAGCCGCGGATAAAACTTTCTATCAGGCCGGGCAATTCGTCGCTGTAACCGCCTTCTAAAATCGCCGCCGTGGGAATATTGATTTCGCGCAGCCAGATGCCGAACCGATGAAAATGATCGGCCTCAAGGCGTAAGTTGGTTATTGGATCGTTCACATAGGCATCGAAGCCGGTGGACACCAACAACAAGTCCGGTCGAAAGGCCACGAGGCGGTCTAGCGCCTCTTTAACTTTAGCAGCGTGCACTTCGCCATCCGTCATCGGCGGAACGGGCAAATTGACAACGTTCTCAAAAGAGTGCGTCCCTGTCCCCGGATAGCCCGGGTACTGATGGATTGACGCGAACAGAATCTGTTGGTTTCCGGTCACAATCGCTTCAGTGCCATTGCCATGATGTGCGTCAAAATCCCAGATCGCGACGCGTTCGCATCCATCGTTAAGAGCGTTCAGAGCCGCTATGGCGATCGAGTTTAAGTAACAGAAACCCATGGCTTGAGCTCGTTTGGCGTGATGTCCCGGCGGTCGGAGAAGCGAAAAAGCGGGCTCACCTTGTCTGGCTGACTTCATTGCCAGCAAAGCGCCGCCCGCCGCGCGACGCGCGTGTTGATCGATCTCCGGATAATAGGGCGTATCCGGATCGAAATCGATCGGCTGACGCAGCCTGGCGAGATACGCTTCGTCATGCGCCGGCAACAGAGTCTTATCGTCTGCGACAAACGGACGTTCCCAACCCAGCTGTGGTAGAACCTTCCGAAGATGCGGCACCGTAGCCAGCAAGCGTTCCGGCCGTTCCGGATGCTCGCTGCTTCCATACCGCGTTGCGAGCTCATCGAAGATTATCTTCATAGTTTAAGGCTTGGATAAATTTCATAACTATCCCGATTCCCGAGACGCGTACGTCAGTCAATCTAGTAACCCATCTTGGTCACCTTTGTTCGACGCTGCTTCCATTTCCAGTTCTTCGATTCTTCAATGAGAACCCTCAGGTCATCCAATTCGATTTGAAGCAAATTGTTCTGCCTAGCCCATCCGGCCGGTAAACAGCGCTTAAATCCTTTTCACTACAGCTCGCAACAAACTAGCAGAATGCCGCAGAACACGAATTTTTTTCGGATTTAAGTGCCACGAGCTCTTGTAATTGAATTAATACTGAGTAGTTAGGTCGGCTAAACCCGGAGACGTGAAACGACGTCTCACCTTCGCTAGCACCCTGAAGTCAGACGACCGGTCCCGCGTACATCTGCGGTTGTCAAAAATTTGTTGAAGTCTCTCCAGCATCGTTGCTGGCGTCTTACCTGCGCTCCCAACGAGTACTTGCGCGGCTTTCACTGTCGGTCTTCATTCCTCCCTTACGCGGATCGGCCTGCCGCACCGCGCTCTAGAGTATGAAGAAGCAGCTGATCGCCCTTTCCATTAGCATGAGTACTTGCTCGCTCGCGTCCGCCGAACCCGCCCCTCTGATTCCCCTGCGTGATTTCTTTCGCAATCCGGGTACGACTTTCTATCAAGTTTCTCCGTCCGGCGATTATCTCGCTTTCCTGCGCCCGTACGAGAATCGTTTAAACGTTTGGATCCAACCTCGCAAAGGCGGTGAACCGCAGAGAGTTACCGGCGTGACCGACCGCGACATCACGGCCTATTTTTGGAAGACCGACAATTATATCCTATTTATTCGTGATTCGGGCGGAGACGAGAACTTTCACCTCTACGTGGCGGATCGAGAAGGGAAAAATGTACGCGATCTGACTCCATTCGAGAAAGTGCAGGTTCGCATGATCGACGATCTGCCTCTGAATCCAAAGGAAGTGATCATCGGCCTGAACCGGCGAAACAAGGAGATATTTGACGCCTACCGTCTCAACATCGAGACCGGCGATTTGCAAATGGCGGCGGAAAACCCGGGAAATATAGCAGACTGGGTCACCGATCATGACGGCAAGATCCGGGCTGCCAGTACAACTGATGGCGTTAACACCAGTTTGCTGTACCGAAAGTCCGAAAGTGATCCGTGGAAAAACGTCCTCACCACAGATTTCAAGGAGGCTTTCACTCCAGAGTTTTTCACCTTCGATAACGAGCGCCTTTACGGGACCTCGAATCTCGGCCGGGACAAAGGTGCAGTCATCGAGCTGGATCCGGCAACCGGCAAGGAAACCAAACTGATCTTTGAACACCCGGACGTGGATGTGACCTCCCTTAGTTATTCGCGAAAACGTAAAGTTTTAACCGAGGCCGCTTACACAACCTGGCGAACCGAGCATCATTTCTTCGATCCGCAATCGGAACAGTTGTTCGAAGATCTCAAACAAAAGCTTCCGGGTTATGAAGTCTTCATTATCTCCGGGAATGATGACGAGAATGTGTTTGTGGTCCGCACGATGAGTGACCGCTCGATGGGCGCCTTCTATTTATACGATGCCACGTCCAAAGAACTGACCAAGCTCGCCGATCGCGCACCCTGGTTGCACGAAGATGATCTTTGTGAGATGAAGCCGATCGATTACCAGGCTCGGGACGGGATTACGATCCACGGCTATCTAACGCTTCCCAAAGGTCGGGATCCTAAGAATCTACCGATTGTGGTCAATCCACACGGCGGCCCCTGGGCACGCGACACTTGGATGTTCAATCCTGAGGTCCAGTTTTTGGCCAATCGCGGCTATGCAGTTCTGCAAATGAATTTTCGCGGTTCTGTCGGCTACGGCCGCAAATTCTGGGAGCTGGGCTTTAAGGAATGGGGCGGCACTATGCAGGATGATATCACCGACGGGGTGAACTGGCTGATCAAACAAGGAATCGCGGATCCGAAGCGGGTGGCGATTTATGGGGGAAGCTATGGCGGTTATGCCGTGCTCGAAGGCCTGGTCAGAGAACCAAAACTTTATGCGGCCGGTGTCGACTACGTTGGGGTCTCGAACCTGTTCACTTTCATGCAGACGATCCCACCCTACTGGAAACCGTTCCTGGATATGACCTATGAGATGGTGGGTCACCCCGACAAAGACAAGGCCTGGTTCCAGGAACATTCTCCTGCATTGAACGCCGATCGAATCGCGACTCCCCTCTTCGTAGCCCAGGGGGCTAAAGACCCACGTGTCAATATCAACGAATCAAACCAGATCGTTGAGGCGCTGCGGAAACGCGGCGTTGAAGTGGAATATATGGTCAAAGAGAACGAGGGGCACGGCTTTCATAACGAAGAAAACCGATTCGATTTCTACACCGCGATGGAAAAATTCCTGGCGGAACACCTGAAACCCGATGCGGCCAAAGGGTAGTCCGCTGCCATCACGATAGTCAGTGGGAACACATGGGGACTTATAAGCGCCTGATTTAAAACCATTCCGAGATTTTCCTGTCTGTATTTGCAAAAATGGATCCTAATTCCCATTCTTTGAGGCCAGCATCTCTGCGAAACCG
>Ga0210401_10001677_pt1 | contig 25288 bp, 23 predicted proteins | sample IncBWH32MmetaG_FD_150866 | JGI IMG/M metagenome (GOLD analysis project Ga0210401, IMG submission 150866) | Forest soil microbial communities from Barre Woods Harvard Forest LTER site, Petersham, Massachusetts, United States - Inc-BW-H-32-M | ecosystem: Environmental > Terrestrial > Soil >... | reverse complement strand
GTATCGATCACGGAGAGACGTTGATCCCTATTCGCGATCTTTTTGAGAGCCACCTTACGGTCAGCAACCTGGAACACTCGATGAAGTTTTTCGGCGAAGTGCTGGGGCTGGAACTCGCTTATGTGGTTGCCGAGCGCAAAGTGGCGTTCTATTGGATCGGCGGGCGGGGCGAGTCGATGCTCGGCGTGTGGGAAGTGGGCAGCGCACCGCAGCGAATGAGCCTTCACGTTGCGTTTACGGTGGATCTTTCGGACTTACTTGAAGCCCCGGCGCGATTGCGCGCTGCGAATGTGACGCCACGCGATTTTGCGGGCAACCCCGCGGACGAGCCGGTGGTACTGGCTTGGATGCCCGCTGCTTCGCTTTACTTCCACGACCCGGACGGGAACCTGCTCGAATTTCTCGCTATGCTGCCGGATCGTCCGCAGGCGGAATTAGGAGTGGTCAGCTGGAGCGAATGGACGAGCAGGGCAAGGTAGCGGCAAGAGGCGCGAAGCGAAATGGAAACGGTAAGCCAGGTCGCTGGATTCGTTTTGGCTGGCGGCGAAAGCTCACGCATGGGACGCGACAAAGGGCTGCTTGAATTGGACGGGGAAGCGCTCGTTGTGCGTGCGGCAAATTTGGCGGCGTCTGCAACGGGCACTCCGGCGACAATCATCGGCGGCACGGCGTATACCCCACTCGGACTGCGTGTAGTGGGCGACGATTTGCCCGGCGTAGGCCCGCTGGGCGGAATTGCCACAGCGTTGCGTGCGAGCGTTGCGCCCTGGAACCTGATCGTGGCGTGCGATTTGCCTTACCTTACGCGCGAGTGGCTGGAATTTCTTGTGGATCGCGCGCTGGGGTCGAACGCGGATGCCGTCCTGCCGATGAACGAGCGCGGAGCCGAACCGCTCTGCGCGATGTATAACAAACGCGGCGAGCAGGTGATTCGCGGCGCGCTCAATCGGGGCACGCGAAAGGTTACAGACGGCCTTGCAGGCGTTCGATTGGAATATATCGAACCTGCGGAATGGAAAGCGTTTGATTCCGAGGGCGTCCTATTCAAGAATATGAATTCACCCGCGGATTATGACGAAGCGCGGGTGAGGTTGGACGGGCCCAGGAAGCGATGAGCGACCACTACTTCGAATTCCAAAACGTGTCGATTTCGTTTGACGAAAATGCCGTATTGAAAGACGTGAGCTTTTTCGTCAATCAGGGCGAGACGGCCGTGATTCTGGGGCGCAGCGGCGTGGGCAAATCCGTTTCGCTGAAGCTGCTGCTCGGTTTCTTAAAAGCGGATTCGGGACGAATCATTGTGGCCGGCGAGGACGTGACGGATTGGAACGAAAAGCAGTTCGCCGAGATTCGCCGGCGGGTGACGATGGTTTTTCAGTCGGGTGCGCTTTTCGATTCGCTTACGGTGGAAGAGAATGTGGCGTTTCCGCTTACGTCGCGCGGCTCGCACGAGGACCCGGTCGACGCCAAGGTGAAAGAACTTCTGGAAATGCTCGAGGTGACGCAATTCGCGGACCGGATTCCGTCAGACTTGAGCACGGGCATGAAGCGTGCCGTCGCGATCGCGCGCGCGCTGGCGGAAAATCCCGACGCAATTCTGTACGATGAGCCAACCACCATGGTGGACCCGTTGATGGCGTTGCACGTGAGCGAGCTGATCGTGAAACTGAAGAAGAAATTTCAGAAGACGTCCATCGTGGTAACGCACGACACGCATCTCGCAAAGAAGCTTGCCGACCGCCTGATTTTCCTTCAGGACGGCGGCATCGCATTTTTCGGCACCTGGCAGGAGCTTGAAAAATCTTCGGACCCGTTTCTTCGCAATTTTCTTCAACAGGATGAATTGATTCCCGCGCTGGATGCCACGGCGTGAGCGAGCCGGCTCCCACCTCACCGAAACCGCAACTTCCCCGCGTGATGGGTTTCTGGGACGTGATGCTGTTCAATATCGTGACGGTGTTGGGTCCGCGCTGGATTGCGGCGGCGGCGCACAACGGCACTTCGTCGATTACGCTGTGGGTTCTGGCGGCGCTGTTATTTTTTGTCCCCACGGCCTTGGTGATTGCCGAGCTTTCAACGCGCTTTCCGGAAGAAGGCGGACTCTATGCCTGGGCGAAGGACGCGTTCGGTGAGTTTCACGGTTTCGTTGCCGGGTGGACGTACTGGATTTATACGCTGTTTTACTTTCCCGCTCTTCTGTTTGCCAGCGCGGCGATGGCTGCTTACATCGGGGGGATCGGGTACGCGCCAATGGCGCAGAATCGACCTTTCTTGCTGATCGTTTCGTTTGCGCTGTTTTTTGTGGCCGTGGTGATGAACATCGTCGGGCTTCGCATTGGAAAATGGCTGCAAAACGCCGGGGCCGTCGGCACATTTGTTCCGCTGATGATGCTGATCTTCGCCGCCACGTGGGTTTGGTATCGCCATGGTTCGCAAACGCAATTTACGTGGAGCAATATCCAGCCGCACTGGGATTGGAACACAGTGAATTTCTGGCCGCAAATCGCCTTTGCGTTTGGCGGCTTGGAGCTCGTTTCGTCGATGAGCGAAGAAGTGCGCGAGCCGCGCAAGACCTTTCCACGAGCGATTCTTGGCTCAGGCATCGTGATCGCAACGATTTACATCGCCGGAACAGTGGCTGTGCTTTCGTTGATGAGCGCGGTTACGGTGGACCCGAAAAGCGGCGTGTTTCAAGCGCTGACGGTGGCTTCCGGGATTCTGAAGATCGGAGCGCTAGGAATTATTGCGGCGCTGCTGGTCACCGTCGGTAATGCCGGCGGTGTGGGTTCGACGGTCGCGGGTATCGCGCGCGTTCCCTTCGCCGTCGGAGTCGATCGATATTTGCCGGCTGCGTTCGGCAGAATTCACCCACGATGGCAGACGCCGCATGTTTCGATTCTGGTGCAGGCCGGAATCTCCGGCGCGATATTGCTTTTGAGCCAAATCAGCGAAACGACCGTGAGCGCGTATCAATTTCTCGTGGACGCCACGAACATTCTTTACTTCATCCCATTCCTGTACATGTATGCCGCCGTTATCAAGTTGGCTTACCGGCCGGATCGGGAACTATCGCCCGGAGCAGTGTTGATTCCCGGCGGCAAAGTGGGGGTGTGGATCGCGGGCGGGATGGGAATTTGCATCGTGTTCGCCAGCATCATTCTGTCGGTAATTCCACCGGGCGAGACTGCCAGTAAAGTCTTATTCGAGGTGAAACTAATCGGCGGGACGATGTTCGCTCTTTTCCTCGGCGTGATGCTCTACGTCCGGGGGGCGCGCCAGAAGGCGCGAGCGCAGGCATAGCCGGTCGTGCCGAACGGCGCTCAGTAGACGGCGCGCTGTTGGACGAGCTGTTTAGTTGCTAACGAGAAGCGCGGCTCGATTTCTCCTCCCTGCGTGATTCTGGCGGCAACGTATTCGCCGAGCGAGGGGCCGTGCTTGAAACCATGGCCCGAGCCGCCCCCGACGAGCCACACGTTTTCAAGCGCAGGATGCCGGTCAATCAGAAAATCTCCATTTGAGGTGTTTTCATATTGGCAGACGCGCGTTTCGACTAGCGGCGCATCTTTCAGGGCAGGGAAGCGGCTCGCGAGATATTGTTTCGCTGACGCTGCTCCTTCGGCGCTCGCGATTCGCGATTGAGTGTCGGGATCGAAGGCTTCGCCATGGCGGTCGCAGGCGATCTTAAAGCCGCGGCTTTCGATGTCTGGCATGCCGTAATACTCATCCTGAAGATTGATCCACGTGGGCATTTGCGGCATTTCGAATCGCGTGTCACCTGCAGGGACGCCGAAGAAAAAAACTTCCTGGCGCGACGGGAAAATGCGTCCGCCCAAAATGCCGGGAAATACTTTTGGCAGCCACGGCCCACAGGCGAAGACAAAAGTGCCGGCGGAGAGCGTCTCACCGCTCGTGGTTTTCAAAGACGCGGCGCGATTCTGGCCAGCGCGCGCCTCGGGGGCGAGCGTGGCTTCTTGCCGATAGTCCACGCCGTTTTTCTGAGCTCGCGAAACCACGGCTTGCACAGCGCGGCGCGCCATCAGAACGCCGCTCTCCGGCTCGAGAATTCCCCAGGCGTTATCCTCGAACGAAATTTGCGGGCAGCGAGCGCGCAGATCACCGAGTGAGAGTTTTTCAAATTTCGCGCCGCACTTCTGAAGCATCGCGAGCGTGTCGAGCGCGTATTGTTCACGCTCGTGAAACATCCAAAGCACTCCAGTTTCATGAAAAAGCTGTGGTTGCGCGGTGTCTGCGAAAAGCTGCTTCCAAAGCGGTAGAGCGCGCATGGACCAGCGCGTATAGATTTCGCTAGGGCCGTAGCCCATGCGAATGATCCGCGATTCACCGCCCGAACTGGCGCGTGCGTTTGAGGGGCCGTAGGCGTCGAGAAGGGCGACGCTCGCGCCGGACTTGCGCAGATAGTAGGCAGTCCATGCGCCGAAGACGCCGGCGCCGATTACGGCAACGTCATAAGTTTTCGCTGCGGTCATCGAACTGCCTCCCGGTTTGTTCGCTGAAATATTGGTTGGGTTTGCGCCGGCGAGTCTCCAGCTTCGGCTGAGAGCCGCAGCGGCGCTCAGGGTTTTGAGAAATTGCCGCCGCGGAAAGTTCATTTGCGTCCACGCCTCCAGAGTTCAGAAACCCTGTTCCTTCAAGTCACTGAGTTTAAGATGCGCGGTCGCGGATGGTTTCTTAGCGTCGAGAAGACTTTCGACATACTTCGCAAGCATATCGGTTTCGAGATTCACAGCGTCGTTCACCGTCATCGCATGGACGTTCGTGTGCTGGTGAGTGAAAGGAATAATCGCGATGTCCGCGATCCCATCCTGCCAGCGCGCAACCGTAAGGCTGATGCCGTCAATCGCGATCGACCCTTTTTCCGCGACATACCGCCGCAAGTCTTCCGGCACGCGAACCGACAGCCACCATGAGTCGCCTTCCGGGGCAAGGCGCGTGATGCGTCCGATGCCGTCCACATGCCCCTGCACGAAATGCCCGCCCAGGCGCGCGCCTGCCGCGAGCGGCCGTTCGAGGTTGACGACGTTGCCCGCCTTCATTTCACCGAACGAAGTGCGGCGCAGCGTTTCGCCGGAAAGATCGGCGACAAAAGACTTCGCGCCGAATTCGACAACCGTGAGGCAGCAGCCGTTGACGGAAATGCTGTCGCCAGCTTTCATCTCCGCGGCGATTGAAGCGGCACCAGCGAAGCTAACGCGCAGCCGGCCGCCGTCCTCGCCGCGTTCGAGCGATTCAATTTTTCCGACGTACTCGGTGATTCCCGTAAACATCGTGAAAGTATCCTTGGACGACGAGATCAGGCCCGCAGCGTTCCGCACTCACATTTGTGAGAGACGGTGATTTTGCAAACCATTCTGAAGGAATTCGCGCCATCGGCACGCCGCCGGTCCCCATCACTTTGGGAGCATAGAAGAGAATCATTTTGTCCACAATTCCCGCCTGAAGCGCAGCGCCGTTCAATTCCGCTCCCGCTTCGATCACCAAATTCAAAATATCGCGTTTGCCAAGCTCACTGATCACAGTATGCAAATCGACGTGCGCGCGTCCGCTGGGGACGCTAAAGACTTCAACACCCGCGCGCTGCAACGCTAGCGCCTTCGGCGAGTCCATCGCTTGCGCGGTGAAAATCACGAGATCGCTCTGTGCATCCTTTACGAGTTTCGAATGCAGCGGTACGCGAAGCCGCGAGTCGACGACGGCGCGCAAAAGCCTGCGGCGACGCGGCTCCCCGCTGCGGTCGCTCAGGCGAGGATTGTCCGCGAGCACAGTGCCGATGCCGGTGAGGATCGCATCAGCAGCGTGGCGAATTCGTTGCACGGCTTTGAGAGAACTTTCGCTCGTGATCCACGTCGTGCTCCCGGCGCGCGAAGCAATCTGCCCGTCCAGAGTGAGCGCGGTCTTGATGGTAACGAAGGGAAGTCGCGTTTGAATCCACTTCGCAAACCCTTCGTTCAGTTCGCGCGCAGCTTCTTCGCGCAATCCTGCTTCCACTTTGATGCCTGCACGTTTCAACACAGAAAATCCGCGGCCAGCCACCTGAGGATTCGGATCCCGCATCGCCGCTACGACGCGTTTCACTCCCGCGGCGACGATCGCCTTCGTACACGGGCCGGTGCGGCCGGTGGTGCAGCACGGCTCGAGCGTGAGGTAAAGCGTCGCACCGCGCGCTTTTTCCCCCGCTTGTTTGAGAGCGACGATTTCCGCGTGATCGAGGCGATCGTATTGATGAAAGCCTTGCCCAACGACGCGGCCGCTCTTCACGAGCACCGCGCCGACCGTTGGATTGGGACTTGCCAACGCAACGCCCCTGCGTGCAAGTGCGAGGGCGCGGAGCATGTGCGCTTCGTCGGCTTCGCGAAGCGCGTCAGTCGAAGAGCGAGTGGACATAAGTTTCCGCGTCGAACGGAACGAGATCGTCGATTTGTTCGCCGGTACCGACGAAGCGAATAGGAAGGTTCAACTCGCGCGTGATGGCGACCACAATGCCGCCCTTCGCCGTGCCGTCAAGTTTCGTGAGCACGATTCCAGTGACGCCTGCGTGGCTCCAAAATTCGCGCGCCTGATTCAGGCCATTCTGTCCGGTGGTCGCGTCGAGAACCAGCAACACATCATGGGGCGCGCCTGGAACCAATTTCGCCGCCGTGCGCTTCATTTTTTCAAGCTCTGCCATCAGATTCGATTTCGTATGGAGCCGTCCCGCGGTGTCGACGATCACCACGTCGGCCGAGCGGCCGCGCGCGGCGCTGAGCGCGTCAAAAATCACGGCGGAAGGATCGGAACCGGACTTTTGCTTAATCACTTCTACACCCGCTCGGCGTCCCCAGACCTCGAGCTGCTCAATCGCAGCAGCGCGAAAGGTATCAGCCGCGCACAACACCACCGTGGTGCCCTCTTTTTTCAGGCGGTTGGCGAGCTTGCCGATGGTGGTGGTTTTTCCAGTTCCGTTCACGCCTACGACGAACAACACGCGCGGCGCGGCCGCGCCGTTATCGCCGGATGGAGGTGCCGGCGCTTTAAGAATTTTTTCGATCTGGCCTTTCAGCTCGCGCTTGAGATCTTTCGCATCGCTGAGTTTGTGCTGATTCACCTGTTCGCGCAGCGCGGCAAGCACTTCTTTCGTGGTGCGCACGCCAATATCGGCGCTTAGCAGCGCGGATTCGAGTTCGCGCAGTAACTCGTGATCGACAGGGCGATCGCCCGTAAGAAGTTGTTCGACCTTCGCCGAGAGCTCGGTGCGTGTCTTCGAGACGGATTCCTTCAGGCGCTCGAGGAGGGTTGGCTCGGGTTTTCCGAAGAGGCTGATCATTTGTGCGTAACTGCTTTTCTAGATGCGCACTGGGGAGTTCGTCTCGATGCTTAGCAAATATGCCCTCGAACGCTCAAGAGGTCTCACCGCCATGCGCGGAATTGACGATTGTAACAAACGACGCAGGCGGGAACACTACCGCATTGTGTCAGTCAGTGTGTAAGTTGACGGTCGGAGAATTGCCACGGCAGGAAGCGCGCCGAGCCCGGATCTCATCGCGGGACGAGCGTCAAACTTCCACAAGCGTGGCGCTAAGGCGCAGGCGCCCGGCGTGAATGGCAGATTCAAGAGCCGCGACCACAGCAGGATCGAAGCGCGAAACAGCGAGAGAGCGGATACGCTCGACGGCGAAATCCAGATCCATCGCCGACTGGTACGGGCGATTGGTAGTGATGGCGTCGAGCGTGTCGGCGACGGCGATGATGCGCGCCATCTGAGGAATCTGGTCGCCCTGCAGGCCGTAAGGATATCCGGCGCCGTCCATACGTTCGTGGTGCAGCTCGATTCCAGGCAGCACGTCTTTCAGCTGCGCGACGGGGCGCATGATGTTCGCGCCTTTAATGGTGTGCTGCTTCATGATTTCGAACTCTTCGTCCGTCAGTTTGCCGGGCTTCTTCAGGACGCGATCGTCCACGCCGATCTTGCCCACATCGTGCAGAAGCGCGGAGATGCGCAGGCGATCGAGATCCTCGGCATTAAGTCCAAGCTGCTCGGCAATAATCATCGCGTACTTGGCCACGCGGCCGGAGTGACCGCGCGTATACGGATCCTTTTCGTCGATGGCGGCGGCGAGCATCCGGATTGACCCCAGGAAGAGGTCGCGGTTCTCCTGCGCCGCTTTTTTAAGGCGGTCGACATAGTCCTCGATGTCGCCGGCCATGTGATTAAAAGTCTCTGCCAGCTCGCTGATTTCCGCGGCTCCGCTCACTTCCACACGCTCATGGAATTCAGCGCGGCTGATGGCGCGCACTGAAAATACAAGGCTGCGAATCGGCCGGGTGATCCCAAGCGCGAATAGGTAGCCGAGTACCAGGGCCACCAGAGTGACGCCAACCACGAAGCTCAGAGCCTGCGCCGTGAGTTCTTTAACGCCGGCGTCGGCGCGCGCTTCATCGAGGCTGCGTTGAGCGATCACCGCCCAGCGCAGCTCCGGAATCGTGCTGTACGTTCCGATCATTTCCACGTTTCGGTTTTCGCTCTTGCTGTAGAGCGGGAAATGCATTGTTTCGGTGGCGCGCAGCTCCTGAGGCAGCTCTTTAAAGTTGTTTACGACGAGCGAACTGGAGCTCACATCGCGTCCGGGAACCATGTCGAGCGTATTCGGATGGTCGACGATGTGGCCGTGCACGTCGACGATGAACACGGTGCGTTCGCGAACGCTGGCGTCGCGAAGACGCGCCTGGAGCTGGTCCAGCGACACTACGGACGCAAGCATGCCGGTAAATTGGCCGTCCGAGAAAAGAGGCACCGAGAGCACCAAAGCGGGCCTGTTATTCTTGCCCAACGCGAACGGCTCGCTGACGAAATTCAATCCTTGGATACTTGCGGTGAACGCGCGCTTCAGCGCTACTCCTACGAACGGGTCCTGATCGGCGCGAAAACTTCCCGCCGATTGACCTTTGGCCTGTTGGTTTACAGCGGTGACGTATTGAAGGTTTTGATCGTTCTCGACGAAATTCTGGAGCAACCGCGCAAGCTGAGGCGCATGCGCGGAATCGTCCACGTTGTGAATCCATCCCGTCAGCGCGAGCACTTGCCGCTGGCTCAGAAGTTGCGCGCGGAGATTTTGTTCGAACTGCAGCGTTTCGCTGGCGAGCGACCGTGTAATTTCACTTTGCTGTACGCGCTCGGTATCCTGCAGCTTTTCCTCGCTCATGTGCAGCACTCTACGATGGTAGAGCCAGAGCGGAGTGATGCTGACGAGCAACAACGCTCCCAAGACCAACCAAAGGATGCGCAACTTTCGCGTTGTCATGCGCTTGAGAGCTTCGATGGGCACAAAAATCCCCTACGTGAAATGCTAACGAACACGGCGAGGCAGCACAACGGGACGTTAGTACTGGAGGTGGCGGATACGATACGGGCGTTTCGCGCGCGGCGATGAGAGATTCAACGCGCAGATGGCGATTTTCGAGTTCAAAGGGGGGAACCAGTGACTAACCGCCCAATTTGAGGCGGCTTTCCTCGCCGGCAATTAGCCGCTCCATGTTCGAGCGATGCTTTACGAGCACCAATATTGAAATCAAAACGGTGCCAAGCGTAAGAGCCTCGGGCGGCGCGTGGTGCGGCGCGTATAGTACGTACACAAAAATCGGCATGGCCACGGCGGCAGCAATCGAGCCCAGCGAAGAGTAGCGCCAGAACGCAACGACCACCAGCCACAGAAGGACGCCGAGCGCCGCTGCCTGCCAGCAGATCGGCAGGATCACTCCGACGCCGGTGGCCACTCCCTTGCCGCCGCGAAAGCGCAGCCAGGTGGGAAACATGTGCCCTACAACTGCGATAACAGCAGCGGCTGTCATCCAGCGGATATTTTCGCCGGTCCAACGGGCGGCAAGGAACACGGCGAGGTAGCCCTTGGCCGCGTCGAGCAAGAGGGTGAGCACGCCAGCGATTGCTCCCGCATTGCGCGCGACGTTGGCAGCGCCTATGTTGCCGCTGCCCGACTTTCGGATGTCGCCGCCGCCTGAGATTTTCACGATGAGCAGTCCGAACGGAATCGATCCCAGCAGGTAGGCAACGAAGACGATCAACAGCCCCGATTGGATATTCGGCGTCACTTCGAGTCCCCAACGAACGGAAATGCCGCGAGGCGCCTGTACTCCGCTCCGGAAGGCTTCAGAACGCTCTGGTAAAGATGGAATTTCGATTCACGCGCGGCGCCGAATTCGTAGGACTTCAATTCTTCTGCCGCGCTTACCAGTTTTTCGGCGCCTTTCGGGCCGTTTTGCGAATCGAATCGCGCGAGCGTGAGGTGAGGCGCGAAAGCGCGCGACTCGCGCGGGATGCCAGCCGGTTCAAGAGCGCTCTCGATTTCCGCGGCGAGAGCCGCCAGATTCGAGGATGATTCCACGCCGCACCACAGAACGCGCGGCTTACGCTCGTGCGGGAAAAATCCGACTCCGCGAAATTGTATTTCCACCGTTTGCGTCAAATGAACGGAACCCAGTGCGGAGTGAATCGCGTCCAGCTTTCCAGGATTCGTTTCACCGATGAATTTCAAAGTGACGTGCATTCCTTCCGGGCGCGCCCAGCGCACACCGCTCGACAGAAGCCGGAGCCGAGCTATTAAATCACGAAGCGAGGCGCGCACAGCCTCGGGAATATCGAGCGCGACGAACAGGCGCACCGCTCACCCGCGGCCAACAGCGGGGTAGAGAAAATAGCGGCGCACCATGTCGAGCGCCGATTGCGTGGCGTAGAGACGGATGCGCTCGCGGTCACCCGGGAAACGGATGGCGTGTTCGCGCGAACCGCGCTCGTCGGCGATTGCGATATGGACCAATCCCACCGGTTTTTCCGGAGTGCCGCCCGTGGGGCCGGCGATGCCCGTGATTCCGACGCCGATAGTCGCCCCGGTACGGCGGCGGATACCGCTAGCGAGCGCCAGAGCGACTTCGGAACTCACCGCTCCTTTCGACTCGATCGACGAATGCCGTTTTCAGCTCGTTGCTGTAGCAAACCACCCCGCCGAGAAAATAGTTCGAGCTGCCGGGGACGTTTGTGAGCCGCTCGGCCAGCATGCCGCCCGTGCAGCTTTCGGCCACGGCGATGGTTGCATGATTTTCCACCAGGACGCGTGCGACCACTTCTTCGAGCGTTTCGCCGTGCGTCGAGAACAAGTTCTCGCCGAGCGCCAGAGCCATGCGATCGACGATTTCGTCGAGAAGTTTCTCCGCTTTTGCGGCGTCGCGCGACCAGATCCGCGGATGAAGCTGGATGCCCGTGGGCGCGGCGAGGATGGTTGTGTCGGTGTCGGGATAAAGCTCGTAGAGGGGCCGGACGCGCTGCTCGACTTCGGATTCGGGCAAGCCGGTAATTCGGAGATCCCGCGTGAACAGGCGCTCGTCATGGTTGAGTCGCGCCAGCCGCGGCTTCACTTCCGTCTCGAAGATGCTCCGCAATTCGATGGGGACTCCGGGAAGCAGCACGACGATGTGCCCCTCGTGTTCGAGCCACAGGCCGGGCGCGGTGCCCCGCGAATTCGGAAGTATCGCTGCTCCTTCCGGGACCATCGCCTGACGCGCGTTGATTTCCGGCATGGTGCGATTGTAACGGCGGAAGCGCTCCTTAATTTTCTCCAGGACTTCGTGGTTCAATTGCAGCTTCCGGCTCAGCACTTCGGCGATGGCGTCGCGCGTGCGGTCGTCATCGGTAGGGCCCAGGCCGCCGCTGGCGACGATCAGGTCGGCGCGCAAGACCGCAATGGCGAAACAAGTGCGCATGTCGTCGAGCGAATCGCCAACGACGTTTTTGTAGACCACGCGGATGCCCAGCTGATTCAGCTCATCGGTGAGAAACAGCGAATTGGTGTCGAGCCGATACGGAGTCAGCAGCTCGGAGCCGACGGCGATGATCTCTGCTTTCATTCACAACTGTTGTACCCGATGGCGTGCGCTGCGTGCAAGGCAGTCTCAAAAATGAGGCAGAGAAAGAAACTGGGGACTACCGTTGTTTGCGCCGGGACCGGCAACTCAGCCGTTCAGCGGGAGGCCCTCGACATCCCAATCGACGCTATAGATTGCGGAGTTGGTAGTGATGATGGCGCGATGCGAGGGGAGAAGTGCAAAGCCCACGATGTTGCCGCCGCTGAGGACCAGTTCCGGCTCCGCCTGCGGCGTCAGGCGCACGATTCCGCGTTTGCCAGCGAGCGACCCGGCCACGTACAAATTGCCAAGGCGATCGAACGCGAGTCCCTGCGGCCGGCCGAGGCCGCGGAAGAACACGCCCACTTCACCGGCGGGATTGATGCGATAGACGCGGTCGAAGCTGGATGTGGTGGGACCGCTCACGAAAAGCTCGCCGGTCGGCCCGAACGCGAGGTGATACGCGGACATCGACGGCTCGAGAGTGGCGAAAACGAATATTTCGCGCTCGGCGCCGATTTTGAAAATCGTCCCGCTGCGGTCGCCCACGTAGAGGTTGCCGGCTTTGTCGAACGCCAGGCCCGTGGCGATGCCCATGCCTTCGATCCATTGCATCGAGCGGCCGTCGGGTGAAACTCGATGGATCGTGCCGTCGTTGCGGCAGGAAACGAAAAGATTTCTGTTGCGATCCACCGCAAGCCCCGTGGGATTTATCAACTCGGTGATGAACGGCTTGACGTTTTGATTCGCTGTAATCCGATAAAGCGACACCGGAACTTTTTGGCCGCGCTGGCCGCTGAAGGTGACGTAGATGTTACCTTCCGAGTCGACCGCCGGGCTTGCGACGGGATGCAGGTTGTCGGCAATTTGCGCGCCCAGCGCGATCGGGAACGGCGCGCTCTCGATGCTGCCCATACGCACGCGCACGGCGCCGCCCGCCGCGCCTTCCGGAACGCGCGCGATCAGGGAATTTTCGGCCGCCATTACCAGCGTGCCGTCCGCTGGGCCGAACTGCACTTGCGGGCGCGCGTGGTTGTGCACACCAAAGCCGCTGCCCTTAATGGCGATTTCACCGCCAGGCAAAGCCGCTGCGGGCTTTACGCTTTCAATTCGTGGAGTGCCGTTCGCTTTCACTGATGTGCTCACGTTCACCTAAAGGCGCTGAGAAGGAGTGCGGTGTATTTACACGCACCTACAAACCAAGCATACGCGCAATCCACAAGCCCAGCGCAGCGTAAATTCCCGCCACCCAATCGTCCGCCATAATTCCCCAGCCCCCGGGTAGCGATTCCGCCTGCCGCGCCGGAAACGGCTTCCAAATATCGAACACGCGAAAAAGTATAAAACCCAACAGCAAATATTTCCAGTTCACGTGGACCAGCGCAAAGGATGAGCTCCCCGGCGAGAAAAACCAGCTGTCCGCCGTCGCAATTTTTGAGAACATTGGGAAAAGGCCAGCGAGAAGTAGGGTGAGACATTGGCCGGAGACTTCGTCAATGACGACCACCTGAGGATCCTTCGTCCCCAAGTAGTTGGCGACCTTTCCTCCAGCCCACACGCCGACGAGACTGACCAAGACCAGCACAAGCACGGGAATTCCAAGCCATGCCATCAGGAGCTGAGATCCGTGAATGTGCCACGAATCCACGATAGGGAAGAGCAGAAAACTCAGAAACAAGCTAGCCAGATAGAAAAGAATCCCGGCAAGCGAGCCCCAGGTGCCGGGCGCTTTTGGAAGGTAGCCGAGGCCGGCGGCGGTGGCGACGAAGAGCGCGAAGCGAGGCTTGCGCGGCTCAGCGTCAGTCATTCGATTCGTCCGCGGGATCTCGTTCGACTACGTCGAACATGGATTCGTCGAATGCGGGCTCGCTGATGACGTACTTCTCGCTGGCCCAGTTGCCGAGATCGTGCAGACGGCAGCGCTCGCCGCAGAACGGAAAATCCGCGTGCGTTTCTGAGTTGGTTAGTTTCCGACAGATGGGGCAGCGGCGAGTCATGCGGATAGGATAGCGCGAAATCAGGGCGAGCTGAGAATGGGAAAAAGATTTTGCGTCGGCGCGGGGATTGGCCGGACGGCGACGGGTCGCCCATCGGGAGCGCGCGAGAACTTTATCGCGCGGCCGATGAGATCGTAATCCTTTGCTTCGGTCACTTCGATGGTTGCCAGCGTGCCGGGCGCGGGCAAATCTGCGGCGTCATTCACGCCTTCAAACTCGGTGACGTAGACCTTGCCGTCGATTTCCGGGGCCATGCCTTCGAGGCGGGCTTCCCAGACCAGATCCGTGTCTTTGGACGGGCCTTCAAGCATTACTTGAAGTTGCTGACCGATTTTAAGTCGCAATTTGCGTCCGCTAAGGCCCTTTTGTAGCGTCATAAGTGCGTTTTTGCGTCGGTTAATTGTTCTCGCTTCGACCTTGTTTTCGAGCGAAAAACTGCCCGCCGCATCTTCATCCGAGTAGGAAAACACGCCCATCCAGTCGAATTCAGCGGCACGAACGAAATCGCAAAGCTCTTCGAAATCTTTTTCGGTCTCGCCAGGAAAGCCAACGATAAATGATGTGCGAATAGCGACGCCCGGAATTATCCTGCGGATCTTTTCGAGTAATCGCAGGAACGCGCTGCCGCTGGAGCCGCGTTTCATGCGTGCAAGCACGCTGCGGCTCGCGTGCTGGAGAGGCACGTCGAGATATTTCACGAGGCGCGGATGAGCGGCGATGGTTTCGAGAAGTCGCGTGGTGATGCGGTTCGGGTAGCAATAGAGGAATCGAATCCAGTTCAAATCTTCGATTTCCGCGAGGCGTTCCAGCAGGATCGGGAGACCGTCGCGGAGGCTGAGGTCTTCACCGTAAAACGTGGTGTCCTGGCCGATAAGCGAAATTTCGCGAACGCCCGCGGCTGCGAGATTTTCCGCTTCGCGCACCACCGATTCGAAACGGCGGCTGCGGAATTTTCCGCGCAGCTGCGGAATCACGCAGAAGGTGCAGGGATGGTCGCAGCCCTCGTTGATCTTGATGTACGCGGTGTGGCGCGGCGTCGCCAGAACGCGCGGCGTCAAATCGTGATAGAGATAAGTGGGCAGCGAACCGTCCGGGCGCAGGTCGCCTTCGCAAGCTTCGAGAATTTTGTCCACTTCACCGGTGCCGATCACGGCATCGACTTCAGGGATTTGCTCGCGGATTTCGTCGCGATAACGCTCGACCATGCAGCCAGCGACGATTAGTTTCTGCGCTCGGCCGAACTTCTTATATTCGGCCATTTCAAGGATCGACTGCACGGACTCCTGCTTCGCCGGAGCGATGAAGCTGCAGGTGTTGACGACGAGAACGTCCGCTTCGTCAGCCCGCGGCGTGATTTCGTAACCCGCGCGCGCGAGCGTGCCCATCATCACCTCGCTGTCGACGAGGTTCTTGGGGCATCCCAAGCTTACGAATCCAACCTTCGGCATCTCATAGCGGTCCTTTGAGCCGCACGCAAACACACAATTCTAGCATGCCGGGAGGATGCGGAGGACGGCTCTTGCGTTCAGACGCCGGGATCAATCACGGCGATTGCTATCGGGCGGCGGGTTTGCGTGACCGCAGCAAGTCGCGGATCGAACGGAGGAGCGAAGACATCTGCTCGACGGGCGCGGGGTGATCGCCGAAGCGCGCCGACTGATAGAGCTGGGTGAGTTGCCCCACCGGCGCCGCGAATTCTGCGGCGGGAATGGCAGCCGCGAATTCGAGCGGGGTTTGCGACGGCGCTTTCTTCCAACCGCGCTTTTCGAGGAGCCGCAGCATTTCGCGGTACTCGAGTGCAGCGAGAGACGCTGTGAGCTTTCCGCCGCGCCGGGCGCGAAGGCTCCATCGCGTAATCGCGTAACCAATCAGCGCTCGTCCTCGGAGGGCGAACAATACCAGGACCAGGAAGAGCAGCGCGCCCGGTAGGAAATACGGCGACGCTTCGATTTTTTTATCGAGCGCCACGATGAAGTTCATGGCCTGGTCCTGCTTCCTGCGATAAAAGTGCTGTAGACGGTCGCTCCAATCGTGCGAGGACTTCTGCAGATTTTGCGCGAGCGTGACCTGATGGCCGAAGTCGTAGTTGATTATCCACTCGCTCCACGCGAACTGAAACCAGTCCCAATAAAGAGCGAGCCGCGACAGAATGCCGCTCTGCTTGGCGTCGCCCGACGGAGTGGGATCGAAGGTGGTCCAGCCATAGCCGGGGAAATAGGCTTCCACCCAGGTGTGCGCGTCGCTGGCGCGGATGATGTAGTCGCCGCCCAGGTCGTTGAATTCGCCCGGTAGAAAGCCACTGACATAGCGCGACGGGATGCCCAGGGACCGCAGCATCACCGTCATGGCAGCAGCGAAATACTCACAATGACCGGCTCGGCGAGAGAAGAGGAAGTATGCGAGCGGGTCGTCGACCTTGGGGCCGCGCAGATCGAGCGTGTAGGCATAGCGCGTTTTCAGATAGCGCTCTATGTTGGCGGCTTTGTCGTAAGGATTCTTGGCCGACTGCGTGATTTGTTCGGCGAGTGGTTTGACTCGCGGATCGAGTAGCGGCAGTTGCAGGTAAAGATTTTGAATCATTTCGGGATAATCCGTGCCGGCTTTGCGCAGAGCTGCCGGGGGGATCATGGGTACGTTCGAAATGCCTTCGTAGCGAACCTTCGTGTCGTTGTGGAATGGATTGAACACCGAGCCGGTCTTGTCAACTACCAGATAACCGCGGCGCGCCCCGGTGCCGGGACGGTCCGTCTCGTTGGTAAAGTGACCGCGCAGGGATGCGGCCCGCGGCGCGATGAAAATTGCGTCGGTGCCGATGGGCTCCATCAACACGGTGTAATGGAGCGGACGAAAGTCGGCGTCAGGCAAACGGGCGGCATTTACGGTGTAGTCGCCATCGGAATTCGGCAGAACTACGGTGGGTTCCTGAGTGGGCGTGAACCAGCGCTTGCCGTCGAAGTTCGTCAACACGACGCCGCGCCAGTGCATATTCTGTACGTGCAACGGGTCGCCGTTGACGCTGATGCGCATTACCACTTCGGTGTTTTGCTTGATCCTTCCGATATCGCCGAGAGTGACGTTGTCGCTGAAGCCTGTCATCAGCGCGGGTTGAAGATTCAACGCACTCAAGTAACCGGCGGTGAAGCGCGGAATCATAAAGAAGAGCACGGTGCCGATGGCGAGAGTGCCGAGCGCTACCAACCCCGAAGTAAGTCCCAGAGCGCGATTCAGTTGCCGCGCCATGGGCGAGCCCGATTCAAACGGAGGCGATACGGCGCCCGCAGCGCTGCGCTGAATCTCGAGAGCGACGAATGTTGAGACGGCGAGCAACAGGAAGACCGCGAGGGCGATCAGGAAGCTGGTTTCGACGGTCAAGATAGCCGAGCCTAGCATCGAGGTTATGGCCAGGACCGCGAGAAACGCGTAGTCGCGATTGCTACGAGCCGAATAGAGGCGCACGAGAGTTGCAAATAGGAGCAGGTGCATCGCCGAAAGCAACGCGGCATAGAGAGCGGGATTCGGCGCTCCGATGGAGAGATTGCGCGAGAATACCCACAGATCGAACGGGAAGAACAAGAAATAGCCCAGCACGAGACCCGTTGCGAACCGCGAGGAAATCTCGGGGCCGCGTCCGCGCGCGATGCGGATGCCTTTGAATATCAGCGCTGCGGGCGCGACCAGAACCGTAACGATGTCGAGCTTGCCGGTGGACACGATCGCGAGCATGCCCGTGCAGATGAGCAGATACAGAGAGATTTCGAAATAGCGCTGTACCGCCGGGAGTGGTGCAGACGCCTGAACCGGCACGGGTATCGACGAATGGTTCGCGGCGGAGGGCATGGCGCTCTTACGATACTAACACTCGGCGGTTGGCGGAGGCTGCGGTGGACGCTAATGCGCTAATGGGTTGCCGAGACAGGTTATCAGACCGATGCGGCCGCGGCGGCGATCTTGCGCGTGGCGCTGGATACGGGAAGTTGTGCCAAGCGGGAGAATGCGAGGATGCGGGTGCGGGGGAGATTGGGGAGTTCCTGAACGCGCGCGAGAAACGGAAGGAGGGTGATATTACGGAACGTGACGCCGTGGCGGGCTTCGGTGAGAGCCACGAGCGAGGGGACTTCGATTCGCAGAGTTGAGCGGAGGTGTGCCCTCAGTTCGGACTTGGCATGCCTGGCAACTTCAACGGCGGGGAACTGCCACATGCGGGAAAACAGCACATCGTCGTGCGCACCGGGGTCTCTTAGGAGAATGGTGCGCCCGCGCGGATCGCGCAGGACGGCAGCTGCAATTTTCATGCTGACGGGCTCACGTTTTTTTCGAGGCGCCGGAATTTCGCGCGTGAGGCCGAGCGCGCGTGCGCGGCACCAGCGCGCAACCGGGCAACTTTCGCAGCGCGGCGATTGCGGCGTGCAGATTGTTTCACCGAGTTCCATGAGCGCCTGGTTCCAGTCGCCCGGAACTTGCGGAGCGAGAAAAAGCTGCGAAGTACGCGAAAGTTGCTGCCACCGACGTGGCACGCGCAAATCGCCGCGAATTGCTGCGAGACGTGCGAGGACGCGCGCGACGTTGCCATCGAGTACGGCGAGGGGCTCGTCATAGGCGATGCTTAGGACGGCGGCCGCGGTGTAATGACCGATTCCGGGGAGCGCCAGCGCTGACTCCAGTTCGCGCGGAAACTTGCCGGCATGTTGAGCGATTATGTCCTTGGCCGCAGCGTGCAGGTTTCGCGCGCGGCTGTAATAGCCAAGTCCGGACCACAGTTTCAACACTTCGTCCTGCCGGGCGCGGGCGAGCGATTTCACGTCCGGAAAGCGCGACAAGAAGCGGTCGAAGTAGGGCGTCACGGCGGCGATACGCGTTTGCTGAAGCATGATTTCGGCGACCCAGATGCGATAAGGATCGCCGCTGCGGCGCCATGGGAGGTCACGGCGATGCGCGCCAAACCAATCGAGGAGGCGCGATTGAAAATTGGCGAGTGCGCGCGGAGTAAGCTTTAAGGCCATGCGGCGTTATTCTCGCACAACTGCGGACGCCGGAGGCCGGGCGAACGCGGTCGACTACAGAGTTTCAATGAAAATGAAATACGAGGAAGACCAGAGAGCGGTGGGAATGGTTCTTTGCCCACGGCAGGTGAGGACGATCTTGAAAATTTCGCGTTCGTTCGAGAGTCCATCGAGAAACGCTCCGCCGGCTGCCGACGTATCCGCCTGTATCGTGGCGAGTTCGCGCAGCGTGTCGTAAATGATTTCACCGGCCGGGGACATAGGCGTCGAGAAGCAGTCGGTGCGGAATTGAATCACCGAATTGATTTCGTAAAAGTGCCAGGCGATGCAGGCTGCCATTGAGACCGCGCGCTCGAATCGCTGCGCGTGCTCCTGGGCGGCGAGTTCGCCCAATTCCGGGTGCGGCGGACCGATGAAGGGGTCGAGCACCAGCATCACGCGGCGCTCATCTTCGCGAGCAAATTCACGAACCATCAACCGGCCCGTCTTCGCGGTCACCTTCCAATCGACGAAACGCGCGCTGTCCGAGGAAAGATAGTCGCGCAAAGTATGCAGCTCGTGGCCGCGGCCGCGGAAATAGCTGGCTACCTCGCCGGTCAACAGCGGCAGCACTTCGTAAAATTGTGCCGTGGGCGCAACGCGGGGATACGCCACGATCTCGACGTTTGAATCCACCTTGCGCGTTTTTTCGAAGAAGCCAAAAGGGAATCGCGTGCGGATGCCGAAGGCGTCCTGGCGATACACTCCGCGGCGCGGAAAGGTAAGCTCCACTTTTTGGCGCGCGGCGCTTGCGTGCGGAATGTAAGGAAAGAAAACCGGGCGCGTCAGGATCTGGCGGCCCTCGGTGTTTTTAGGGTCGCCGACGACGCGCAAGGAGAACGAGGGCCAGGATTGCTTGTCGTTCCGCAATTCCATTTCGGCCAGCACCGGCTGTTCGGCGAAGACGTGCTCGGGCAAATCAAACTTCAGGGCGATTCCCGTGAGAACGCTGCGCGAAAGCACGCCTGAGATAACGATTGCGCCCAGGGAGCATGCGAGAACCATGAACAGAAGATTGTTGCCAGTGTTCACAGCGGCGAGAATCAGCATGCCGACGGCGGCCAGATAGATGATTCCTTCGCGAGTTAGGCGATAGTCAACCTGATAAGCGAGCCAGCGCAGACTGGTGCGCCGCGCGAGCGCTGGGACAATTGTTACTGCAACCCAGGCGGCGAGGCCGAGCGAAATTACGGTGGTGACTGCGGCGATTAACGTGCGGCCCTGTTGCGCCATCGCCGCAGAAAAGAGAGCCACGAGAAGGGCAATCGAGAGAACTCCCATGGCGATTGCGAAATTGCGCCAACCGGGACGGTCGATGTTGCGCCACCAACGGGAGAAGAACGAGTCTTGAACCTGCGAGGCCATCGCTAGAGTGGGACGCGAGCGGTTTCGAGGATTTCGCCGAGAATTGCGTCAGCCTGCTCGGATCTTTTTTGCGTGGAAACGTAACGGGAGCTGACGACCACGCGGTGCGCGAAGACCGGGATGATGAGGCGCTTGAAGTCGTCGGGCAAGCAGAAGTCGCGGCCTTCGAGGAACGCGCGTGCCTGCGCCGCACGATGCAGCATCACCGCGCCGCGCGGGCTAACGCCAAGGCTCAACTGTTCGGATTGACGCGTGCGGTCGACAATCTCCAGGGCGTAGTCGAGAAGGCTCTCGTCCACTTTTACTTTCGAGACTGCTTCCTGCATGGCGAGAACGTCCGCTGCGTCCATGAGCGTGCTGATTTTTTCCACGGGCGCGTGGCCAGAGCCATTGCGAATAATTTCTTTTTCGCTGGCGCGCGCGGGATAACCCATTCGGATGCGCATCAGGAAGCGATCGAGCTGCGATTCAGGCAACGGGTAAGTGCCGTGATGTTCGATGGGATTCTGCGTCGCGAGCACAAGGAACGGCTGCGGCAGCGGATGGGTGTGGTTGTCCACAGTGATTTGAGCTTCGTTCATGGCTTCGAGGAGCGCGGATTGCGTTTTGGGGGTGGTGCGGTTGATTTCGTCGGCGACGATGATGTTGGCGAAGATTGGCCCGGGCTTGAATTGAAACTCTTGCGCCGCAGGATTGAACACGCTGACGCCGATGACGTCACTGGGAAGCAGGTCGGAGGTGAACTGGATGCGTTGGAACGAGCAATTGAAGGAACGCGCGAGCGCTTGGGCGAGAGTTGTTTTGCCGACGCCGGGAACGTCTTCGATGAGCAAATGGCCGCGCGCGAGAAGGGTGGTGAGCGCGAGCTGGATGACGTCTTCCTTACCTTTTACGACGCGCGCAATGGATTGCTGAAGCTCGGCGAGACGCGTGCTGGCGCTGGCGGCGGTTGTTTGCAATTCAGGTGGCCTTCTGCTACAAAAAGTGTGCTGCAAAAAGTCGCATCGTGGGCGACTAGCTCAGTTGGTTAGAGCGTTCCCCTCACACGGGAGAGGTCCAAGGTTCAAGTCCTTGGTCGCCCACCATTCCCACAATTATTTATTCTCCCACTGTTTGTTGGACTCGCTGAACGCTGATTTGGTTTGATGTGTTCAAGAAGTGGGTAGGCAGAGCTTGTGATAGTCTGAGCGGGTTCGAGTCCTCGGACGGGACTTCCTAATGGCGAATTTTCTGCGGTTCGTACAAGTTTTCACGCTGGGGACCTGGGTTGGCTCGATCATCTATTTGAGCTTCGTCGTGGCGCCGGGAGTATTCGGGACGCTGGCGAATCGGGATCAGGCTGGCGCGGTGGTGGGGCTTGTGCTTGGACGACTGCACTACCTCGGCGTCATTGCGGCGGTAATTTACCTTGTCGCGGGATTGGGACTTGGACGGTCGTTCAAGGCGCTGGTACAGCCTGCTGCCTTGTGCGTAATTCTCATGCTGGTGTTGACGATGGTTTCGCAACGCGTCGTAACACCGCGGCTAGCGGGATTGCGAACTGGAATGGGTTCGGTGGACGCTACGCCGCGCGATAATCCGTTGCGGGTGGAGTTCGATAAGCTGCATCGGGTATCGGTGCAGCTGGAAGTTGCGACGCTCGTCGCAGGCATCGCCGCACTGTACTTGACCGTGAGGAGATAGTTGGACGCAGGATTCTGCTAGCGGCCCGCGGATTTCTTACTTTTCTTCGCATTCGTCGCTGCAACCGATTTCTTCGTGATTTTTCGAGCGTCTTTTCCTGCGAGCTGTACGGCGCGCCACATGTACCAGCTTGCCAGCGTGCGATACGGGCGCCAGCGCTCGCCGAATTTCGCCAGCTCCTTCGGTTTTGGAATTGCTTTTCTGCGGTAGGTGAGCGCCCAACCCTTCTGCACGCCGTAGTCGTGGATTGGGAGGACGTCGGGGCGGCCTAGGCGGAAGATTAGAAACATTTCGACGGTCCAAGGGCCGATGCCGCGAACGGAAATCAAGCGTGCGACGAGTTCTTCGTCAGGGATTTTTCGGGCATCTTCCAATGACGGGACGACTCCGTCGAGGGTTTTTTGAGCGAGGTCTTTCATCGCAGCCGCTTTTGCTTTGGAAAGGCCTGCCTTGCGCAACGCGGAGTTGCGGATGCGAAGCATTTGCTCTGGCGTCGGACAGCAGCCGTTTGTGCCGAGCGCTTTGACGCGCGCGAAAATTGTCGCTGCGGCCTTGCCAGAGATGCTTTGATACGAGATCGCTTCGAGGAGCGACTCGTAGGGGCTCTCGCATTCGTCGAGAATAAGCTGGGTTTCGCCGACTTTTTCGACCAGCCGTGCGAGGTGTTTGTCATTTTTGCAAAGCGCCGCGACTGCCTCGGCGTGGACGAACAGTTCGCTTGTTTTTACTGCCACGTTGGCCTCCGTAAGCAAAAGAAGAGCCAAGATTATACGACGGGCGCGCGCTATCCAAATCTCGGCGCGTCTTCTGCCGCGCGATTCGAATGCGGCGGTGGTTTACTAGACGGGAACGGACACTACCGGCACGCGGCCGATGGCGAACGCATTGGTCTAGACTGGTTGTGCCGCGATCTTTACAAAAGGAAAGCCATTGACGAGTAACCCGAAACGACGCAGCGAACGCGTGCTCCTCGACGTGCCTCTGATTGTTCGCAGCGCGGCATCGGATAAGCAGCCGTTCAGCGAAGAAACTTTCACACTCACAGTCAGCGCGCACGGAGCGCTCGTGGTTCTGGGCGCCAGGGTGGAGCTGGGACAGAAGGTGATCCTCCACAAGATGAAAACTTCGGACGAGCGCGAAGCCACGATTGCTTTTCTTGGGCCGCCATACGCGGGATTGTCGACCGTGGGCCTTCAGTTCGCGAGCCCTTCGCCCGATTTCTGGCCGGTAAAAACTCCGCCTGCGGATTGGAAAGGATCCTGATTCGCATTCTCTTCCGTAGCAATTAGCCATTTCGAGACGTCGGATCGCAATCTAGAGAAATACATTTGCCGAAACGGGCGTGCTCGACGCGTGTGCTAATATCGATCGCTTATGCAGACAGGAATTATTGGGCTACCACTCGTCGGAAAGACGAGTTTGTTCAGAATTCTCACGCGCGCGCGGGTTGATACGTCGCGAAGCGCGCCGAATCAAGCGCACGTGGGTGTGGCGCGCGTGCCAGACGCGCGCGTAACGAAACTTGCCGAAGTATTCAAGCCAAAAAAAATCACATACGCCAGCATCGAATACGTTGATATTGGCGGTTTGCAGAAGGACCGCGAGAAGAACTCGGCATCGCTCGTTCCGTTGCGCGAGGCAGACGCTCTCGCGCACGTAGTGCGCCTGTTCGAGAACCCAGCCGTGCCGCACGAAGGCGGATCGCTCGATGCGGTGCGCGATATCGAGAGCGTCGACATCGAGCTGATGCTGTACGATCTCGAGCAGACTTCGAAGCGGATGGAGCGCGTCGAGAAGGATCTTAAAAAGAAGAAAGAGACAGTCCTCGAACTCGAATTGCAGCTCCTGACGCGCTGCCGCAAGGCGCTGGAAGGCGAAACCCCCCTGCGCGAGCTTGAGTTCAAGCCTGAAGAGCAGAAGTTGCTCACGGGCTTCATGTTTCTCACGCGCAAGCCGATGCTCTACGTCCTAAATCTTGGTGACGAACAAGCGCCCGACATCGGCCGGGTGATCGAGAAATATCATCTGGAAAAGCTTACGTCGAAGCCGCAGACTGCCGTGGTTCCTTTCTGCGGAAAGATCGAGGCAGAACTGGCGGAATTGAGCGACGCCGAAGCGGCGGAGATGATGCAGGCTTATGGGCTTGCCGAGTCGGGCCGCGACCGATTGATTCAAGCGAGTTATAGACTCCTCGGATTGATTTCATTTCTTACTTGCGGAGAACCGGAATGCCGCGCCTGGACCATCGGACGCGGCATGAACGCGCAACAGGCCGCGGGAGCGATTCACAGCGACATCGAAAAGAACTTCATCAAGGCCGAAGTGGTGAATTGGGAAAATTTGCTGAAGGCCGGCGGTTTCCCGCGCGCTAAGGAATTGGGCCAGGTGCGCCTCGAAGGAAAAGAGTACATCGTGCAGGAAGGCGATGTAATGTTGTTCCGCCATGGGGGATAGCGACCATCCACAACCTCATCGTTCGCAACTCAGATTCATCGAATGATTTCCGCTGAAAACGCACGCATTCTGCTCGCAGTGGCGCTGGGATTGACCGCAGCAGCCGCGAACCTAGTCGGCGGTCTGTTCATCGCACGCGGGCAGTGGTCAAGGCGCTATCTAAAATATTTCATCGCGCTAGGCGCCGGATTCATGCTCGCGACAGCGCTAATCGAAATGATTCCGGAGTCGCTGAAACTTCGCGGCGACTCGTCGTCGAAGTTCTTCGGCGATACGAGCGCGGTTTTCGTTTTTGTCCTGGCCGGTTATTTCCTGGTTCACTTCTTCGAACATACGATTGCGCCGCACTTTCATTTTGGAGAGGAAACGCATCATGAAGAGGTTTCCGGCGCACATGCCGGGTATGCGGCATTGCTCGGCCTGGTGATACATACATTTTTCGACGGCGTGGCGATTGCGTCCGGCCTGCTCGTTTCGAACTGGCTCGGAGGCGTGATTTTTATCGCCATCTTCCTACACAAGATTCCGGAGGGGTTCACGGTTGCGTCGCTGATGCTCGCGAGCGGGCAAAGCCGCAGGGTAGCGTTCGTTTCGTCTGCCATTCTCGGTGGCGCGACGCTGCTGGGAGTGGCGTTGATGTTCCTGCTGCGGTCCGCGGTGAGCGACGCGCTGCCGGTATCAGCAGGCGTGACCTTATACGTGGCCGCATCGGACCTAATTCCCGAAGTAAACCAGGAACCGGGGGTCGGCATGGCGGTTCTAGTATTCCTCGGCGTGGCAGTTTTTGTCGGCCTGAAGGCCCTTTTCCACTTCTAGGCCCTGCCTGGCCCCCCCGTCCTGCGG
>Ga0210401_10001674_pt1 | contig 25301 bp, 24 predicted proteins | sample IncBWH32MmetaG_FD_150866 | JGI IMG/M metagenome (GOLD analysis project Ga0210401, IMG submission 150866) | Forest soil microbial communities from Barre Woods Harvard Forest LTER site, Petersham, Massachusetts, United States - Inc-BW-H-32-M | ecosystem: Environmental > Terrestrial > Soil >... | reverse complement strand
AGTTTGTTCCGGCCTGGTCCAAGTGCGGACCGGGCGCCGCGTTTGCGAAGTGACCGCGCAGGCGCGGCAACTCCCTGTCGATACGGGCAAGTTCGAGCTGGGATGAAGGCGAAAACCAGTCCACTGCGCCGAGCATGATGCCGGCGCGTCTGCCACTGAGTTGGACCGGGATGGGGGGATGCGTTTGGGGCTCGATGGGGTCTTCAACCGTACCAATCAAAATGGCGTCTTTCACGACAACGATGATGAGGCGCCCTGTGGCGAGATTTACAACGACTTCCTCGCCAGGAGCTTCGGAGGTTTCCTGCGCTCTAAGAGGCTGCGCCAGGATCACAAGTGCGAGAAAGAACGTCAGCAGTGCCGCAGCTGTTAAGAAACGATTCGGAACAGTACGGGTATTGCAAAACCGCAGCATGATTCGACGGTACCACAAGTCGCTTGGCCGCGAAAAACGTTCACGCTTTCATCAGCTTGGCATCCCTCTTGAGACATTCTTCGGTATGAGATAGTTGGGCCCCCACATTCGGCCGGATTCTAGTAAAATTCGGAAGGTACGAAAACAGACCTGCTGGGAAACAAGCAATGGGAATCCTAAGCGCATTAAAAGGAGGGGGTCTGAGATCCCCGAAGAGCGTCAAGCATAAGGGTAAACGAGTGTCGGAGATCATCGAGTCGCACAAGCGATTCGTGCGCGGTGACGAGACTGGCGCGCGAGCGGATCTTGCGGGCGCCGATTTGTCGCGCGTGAATTTCGAGGGCGCGAATCTGGACCTGATCAATTTTCAGGGAGCGAACCTGGAGGGCGCGAAGCTTTACAATGTGCGGCTTTCGTCGGCTGATTTGAGCAAAGCCAATTTGAGGCACGCGGACTTGCGCAAGGCGGATTTGACCGAAGCCAACCTGAGCGGCGCCGATTTGACAGAAGCGCAAGTAGGGGGCGCGGAACTATTCCGCACGGATCTGCGGCAAGCGATCCTACGGCATGCGAATTTCGGCGCGGCGAATTTTCGGAGCGCGGAAATTCGCGGGGCTGATTTTACGGGCGCGGACTTGCAGACGACCATCCTGCGAGAGACAAATCTGGAAGGCGTGGATCTTTCCGGTCTGGATTTGAGCACTACGTTGTTGCCGCCTGGGTATCAAGCGGCGAACGCGGCAAAAAAGTAGGGCTGAATTGTACGTTACGCACAGATCACGGCAGGTATAAAAGTTGCCCCGCGTTTGATGGCCACTGCTAAAAGATTTAACACATCAGAGGACACTGAGATACCGTGGGCCGCACCGCAGAGATGCAAAGTTCGCAGGGAAACCGTGATGCTAAAGTTGGTCTGGGGTGTTGCCAGCACTGTTGCGGTTTCGTCCTTCCACGCGGATCGATGAAGCGAAGGCCATGACGAACCTGCCCTGGATCCTGGTGGAAGACTACAAATTGCCCGGCGGCTGGGTCGGCTCCGAGCAGCAGGAGGCGCGCGCACGTGCGTACTGCGAAATGGCCGAGCGGGGGCAAATCCTGTTCTTTCGCCAGCTTCCCTTCGACTTGCCTCTGGAGGATCAGAAATTTCTGCGCGAGCAGGAGTGGACCGAGCTGCGGATGCACAAGAACGTATCGTACCGGCCGAGCGAGGACATTTTGCGCGGTGTATCCGGCAACAGGGCGACGGTCGAGCGGCTTCATTCGATCATGCGGAACTATAGCGCGCGAATTATCGAGTTCATCGGCAGATTTCTTTCGCCGTATAACGGAAAATGGGATCTGGATTTCGCGAGCTTCCGGCCTCTGGAAGAAGAAAACCGCGACTTGCCACTGCACAAGCGCAATGATCTATTGCACGTGGATGCTTTCCCCAGCCGTCCGACGCGCGGCGGACGTATTTTGCGAGTGTTCACGAATTTGAATCCCGCGCGGCCGCGCGTTTGGAACACAACCGAAAGTTTCGATGCGCTTGCGCGGCAATTCGCGAAGGCCGCGGGCTTGCAGGAAATCGCTGAAGACGATTCATTTCTGGCACGCACAGTGCAGAATCTGGGCGCAAAACTCGGGTTCAGCGCGGCGGGCCGGACTGCCTACGACATGTTCATGCTGCGATTTCACGATTTTCTGAAGGAGAACGCAGCCTTTCAGCAAAATTGTCCGAAGACGCGGCTGGAATTTCCGCCGCTCGCCACCTGGATCGTGTTCACGGACAGCGTGGCACACGCGGCGATGTCCGGCCAGTATGCGATTGAGCAGACATTTTTGATTCCTCCTCGAGCGTTGGTTGCGCCGGAAGCCGCCCCGTACCGCATCCTCGAAGAAATTGCCGGCCGCCCGCTGGTTTCGTGAAATTGGAAGACGGAACATTCGAGCCGCACGAAAATTTATTCGTGACGGAGCGCGACGAGTGGATCGACACTTGCCGCCCGTCGCGCAAGGATCCAGCAAGCGAGTAAGTTCGGCGTCGAGTTGCTTTTCAACCGCCTCTTTGCGGAATAGACGGCGGAACCAGCGCATGGTGCACGCTCCTACTCGACGGTCCTGAGGATCAACGAGACAGCTTCGGCAGTTTGTTTCCAGCCCAAGATCTCGGCGTCCAGTTGTTTCCAACCCTTCTTGGTGAGCTTGTAGAATTTCGCCTCTCGCCCGGTTTCCGTGTCTCGCCATTCGGCTTCAAGCCATCCGCGTTCCTCCAAACGATGAAGCGCCGGGTACAGCGAGCCCTGCGGGATTTGGAAGAAATCTCGCGAGATTTGCTGGATGCGCTGCGAGATCGCGTAGCCGTGGCTGGGCCCCAGCGCCACGATCTTCAGAATCAGCATGTCGAGAGTTCCCTTGAGGAACTCGGTTCGTTCAGTATGGGTCGTCATACCTAGACACTCGACATATATCGAACTTCTCGGTGTCGTGTCAAGGGAGAATCCGGGAATATGTCGATCAGCGCGGCTGCCGCACTGGCGGATCAGGTTTTATCCAAGGACCACCCCGCACTCCGTCGAACCAAATGTTCAAGATTTTGTGTGCGGTGCCGATCGATTGCCATTGGGGAGTTGCCTCGTCGGACTGCGGTAGAAGCTGGACCGCAAGTGCTCGTGCTCGCTGCCAACAATCGCAAAAGGAAACCCGCCGGGAGACTTTTCGGGATAGGCGGCGCGCTGCCATCCATTTTGAAACATTTTGCGAAAACGCAGATCTGATTGGCTCGCGCCCGGGAGATTTCTATGAAATTGACTTTGGGAAGAAAGACTAGCGCGGGCTTCGGCTTGGTTTTGCTGCTCATGATTGGTGTAGCCCCGGCGGGATACTGGGGAACCCACAAAATTTCCAAGGCGATGATCGAAATGCAGCGAACGGACGCGGAACTTGAGGGCTACTCTCCGGCGCCCGAATCAAGGCATTGGACATGCGGCGCTGCGAGAGAAAGGTCCTCTTAAACATCGGGAAACAAAGCGGTCAAGACGACGCGCTGGATAAGTGGAAGTCCACCGACGACAGGTTTCATGAACGAATCGCCGCACCGCACAACTGCTATCTTGACTCTGACGACAAAGATGCTCTCGACGTAATCAAGGGCACTCTCAAAGTGTACGGAGGCAACTGTCTCCACGAAATCATCAAAAATTCCGAACTCGTGGGCGACATGATCTGGCTGATGGCTACCGCTGCTACCCAACAGTCGGGCGCCAGCGAAGAAATCCGCGCCAACATCGAGCAAATCGCCAAAATTACGCAGGAGACGGCAGCGGGAAGCCAGGAATCCGCCAAGGCCGTTCATGAACTTTTGAATCTAGCGACGCACCTTCACACTCTCGTCAGCAAGTTCCGGGTAAATGTACGGGCTTCCGATCCTTACTGCGCACCCCTACGTCCGCCATTGAGCCCGACCCGCGCCTCAATTCGCGGAAAGACTCAGGCGGTAAGAGCTAGGCGCTTGCCGTTCGAGCCAGCTTGATGGACGGCCGCAGAAGCGACCCGGCCGCTCGGGCGCGCGACCTGACTAGCCGCGGCTCTCCGTCCATTTCCCTAACGTCTTTCGCGCCATAGAAGTTTTCTTTTTCGCAGACTTTGCAGCGAAGATTGAATACCGCCGGATTGATCTCTCGGGTGGCTTCAGAGCCTTCGGCCTCGGCGGTCGTGGCTTTCTTTGCGATTCTCGCAGGCACTGGAATCGGCTCTCCGCAGGAGTAGCAATGCACTCCCGCGTATCGCCGTTCGGCAGTCGCTTCCGTCATCATTGCACCTCGGGGTGGACTAAATATCAGGCAAGACCAGGAAAGCGTATTCTACATTGCGGAGTAGCCCGAGGGTAGTCGAAAGTCGCGGAAGCCAGCGCCGTTCCTGTGAATTTCTAGCCGGATCGCCACGGCCCTCTCTTGCATGAATATAACAGTATGCGATTCAATGGTTTACAATGATCTCGGTTCGCGCAGGTGGCGGCTTTCCCACTCGGAAAATCCCAAGAATTCCACAGGTCTTCCTACCAGGATGAACTTGCTACCCCAGGGATCCGCCACGCAGGAAACTGCGTCCTTTCGACCTGCATCCGCGCTTGGAGCCGCGCCGATTGGGTGCTTCGCGGCACCGAACTACGTGGGCGAGTCATCCACTGTGGTCCTGCGTGATCCTGACCGGGGATGCTTCGCCGAGAATCCGGCAGAGCGTTATAGCAATTCTTCAATTCCGGTCGAATTGCCCGCCAAAATGTGCTAACTAAGGCGCTTAAAATTCGTCTCAAGGAACGCGAGCCGCCTTCTGCCATCCTGATTTATTGAATCTGTGCGTGTGAATTGACAAATCTATCGGAGCGACCATGAACAGTTTTGTAAATCCGTCTCCAATCGGACTTTTGAACAGCGCGCTGCGGACCCTGCTGTCCGCTGTCGCTGTGCTGGCGGTCACATGTCTGCTCCCGACGGCTGGCTTCGGGCAGACTGTGGACGAGGTGATCGCCAAGAACATCCAGGCGCATGGCGGCATGGACAAGCTCAAGTCCGTCGAAACTATCCGAACGACCGGAAAATTAACGGCCGGGCAGTTTCGAGCCGGCTTCCTCCAGGAAAATAAACGCCCGGATAAGGTGCGCGAAGAAACAATCATCCAGGGGCTTGCCCAGGTTCAGGGCTACGACGGCAAGACGGGATGGCAGGTGAATCCTTTCCAGGGACGGCGGGACGCGGAGCTGCTCTCCGCAGACGATTTGAAGAGTTTGCAGGAAGACGCGGACATTGACGGACCGCTGGTGGATTACAAACAGAAAGGACACACAGCGGAACTGACGGGCCACGATTCAGTTGAGGGCACGGACTGCTACAAGGTGAAGCTGACTCTAAAAAATGGCGACGTGCGTATTTATTTTCTGGATGCGGACTCCTTCCTGGAGTTGAAGGTCGAAACCCAATCGAATATCCGCGGGACTGTGCAGTACACCGAAATGTTCTACGGCGATTACGAGCAAGTGAACGGCATTTACTATTCTTTTGCGTTCGAGCAAGGGCAAAAAGGCTCCCCCGATCGCGTCAAGTTCACTGTGGACAAAATAGAGATCAACATTCCGCTCGCGGACGCGCTCTTCACCATGCCGGCTGCACCCAGCGCCAAACCAGAAGCCAAAGTTTCAGGGGGTGCGCTGTGAACCCTTGCGTGTCGGCCAGACTCACGGATGCACTGAACGCGTTTGTTGCGGGTCACCAAATCGCTCACAAGGAACTCTCGAAGAAGATGCCTCATTCTACTCGACGATATTTCAGTTTTGGATTGTTGGTTGCGTTCCTTGCGATATCGGTGCCCTCCAGCGCCCAGGACGCAAAACCGGCGCAGAAGTTTGATTCGGACACGATTTCGGGACTGGGTGCTCGTAACATCGGGTCGGCAGAAATGAGCGGGCGTGTCGCGGCGCTTTCCGCGGTAAAAGAAGACGGCCGGCTCACGGTTTATATCGGCGCTGCCAGCGGCGGCGTGTGGAAGTCCGTCAATGGCGGCACCACCTTCAAGCCCGTATTCGACAAACAGACGGCGCAATCCATCGGCGCTATCGCCGTAGACCCGCAAGCGCCAAAAACTATTTGGGTGGGCACCGGTGAGCCTTGGATGCGCAACAGCGTCTCCATCGGTGACGGAATCTATAAGTCCACGGACGGCGGCGAAAACTGGACCAACATGGGCCTGAAGGATTCCGAGCATATTGCGAAAATCCTGATTGACCCCAAAGACGGCAATACGGTGTACGCCTGTGCGACCGGAAAACTTTGGAGCGATAGCGACGACCGCGGTGTCTACAAGACCACCGACGGCGGCAAGACCTGGACGAATATTCTGAAGGGCGCGAATCTTTCGACAGGCTGCTCGATGATGTCCATGAGCTCCGCTGATCCAAAGGTTATTTTCGCGGGCATGTGGGATTTTCGACGAAAGGGCTGGACGTTCCGTTCCGGTGGCGAGAGTCCTACGTCGTCGAGTGGCAGCGGCTTATTTATGACTACCGACGGCGGCGCAACGTGGAGTGATTTGGACGAAACGAGCGCCAAAGGCTTGCCGCCGAAGCCCTGGGGACGCATCGCGGTGAGCATCGCTCCTTCCAAGCCGAATGTGGTGTACGCGCTGATCGAATCCACGCGCAGCGCTGTTTTTCGTTCGGATGATGGCGGAAAAACATGGCAGGAGCGCGACCGTAGCCAATACATGGTATGGCGGCCATTTTATTTCGCTAACTTGATCCTGGATCCCAAGAACGAAAACAAGGTTTATAAACCTGACCTCACCCTGATCATGAGCGACGACGGCGGCAAAAGCTTCAGCGCCATCGGCGGCAGCGCTCACGGCGATTTTCACGATGTGTGGGTGAATCCGGAAAACACGAATCACTTGATTGCCGGCGACGACGGCGGCGTCTGGTATTCCTACGATAGCGGCAACACCTGGTGGAAGGCGGGCAACCTGCCGATTTCGCAGTTTTATCACGTCAGCGTGGACGATGCGGACCCGTTCCACGTTTTCGGCGGACTGCAGGATAACAGCGACTGGATCGGCGACTCCGCCTATCCCGGTGGAATTAGCAATCATCGTTGGGAGAATTTGTACGGCGGCGACGGATTCTTCGTCTTCCCCGACCCAGCCGACTCGACCTACGTTTACGCCGAATCCCAAGGTGGTGACGTCGCGCGCGTGAATCGCATGACACTCGATTCGCGGAACATCAAGCCGCAGCCGAATTATGGCGAAGGCAAGCTACGTTTCAATTGGAACACGCCCATTCACATGAGTCCCAACGAAAAGGGCACGATTTATATTGGTGCGCAATTCCTTTTCCGCTCGCGCGATCATGGGCAAACCTGGGATCGCATTTCTCCCGACTTGACTACTAACGATCCGGAAAAACAGAAGCAGGAACAATCCGGCGGCGTCACCGTGGACAATTCCTACGCCGAGATGCACACGACCGTCTATTCCATCAGCGAATCTCCGCGCGACGGCCAAACCATATGGGTCGGCACTGATGATGGCAACGTGCAGCTCACGCGCGACGGCGGTAAGACCTGGACCAACGTCGTAGCAAACGTGCCGGACTTGCCGAAATTCTCGTGGGTGTCGTGGGTGGAGGCCAGCCGCTTCGATCCCGCCACTGCCTACGCGACGTTCGACCGGCACACGTTCGGCGACATGGACCCGCACGTTTACAAAACCACGGATTACGGCAAGACGTGGACTCCGATCGTCGCCAAAGATAGCGGGGTGCGCGGCTTTGCGCACGTCGTCAAAGAAGACACCGAATTGCCGAACCTGCTTTTCGTCGGCACTGAATTTGGGTTGTGGATTTCGCTGGATGGCGGCAAGCAGTGGGCGCAGTACAAGGGCAACGAGTTCCCGGACGTCCCGGTGCGCGACATCGCGGTTCAAGCTCGCGAATCATCGCTCGTCGTAGCCACGCATGGGCGTGGCATCTGGATCGTTGACGACATCACTCCTCTGCGCAAACTGTCTGCCGAGGTGATGGCGCAGGAGGCCGCGTTCGTTCCCGGCAAACCCGTGCAACAGCGCTTGAACGCTAACGGCGGTTGGCCCGACGGCAGCGCCGCATTCATTGGACCGAATCCGCCCGACGGCGCTTTGATTTACTACTACCAGAAGAAGCGCCACATTTACGGCAAGATGAAAATCGAAGTTTTCGACGCACAGGGCAAGCTGGTAGACACGGTTCCGGCCAATAGCCGGCGCGGATTGAGCCGCGTGGAATGGTCCATGCGCCTGAAGCCTCCGCGTGTTCCGCCCGCGGCCACCGCGGCATTCGAAGCCGCCACAGGACCGCGCGTTTTACCTGGCACCTACACCGTGAAGATGACGCGCGGTACTGAAACGTACACTACTCCGCTCGTCGTGAGTCTGGACACACGCGCGAAATTTAGCGCCGAAGACCGTAAGCAAAATTTCGATGCGATCATGCGCGTGTACAACCTGCTCGGCGATATGACGTTCGACGTCGAACGCATCAACGGTGTACGCGACGAACTCGCCGAGCGCGCCGCGAAAATGCCAGCCAACGATCCCTTGCGCAAACAACTCGAAGCCCTCGTCGCCAAATGCGGAGAGATGCGCAAGAAGATCGTGGCCACTACGGAAGGCGGCGCGATCACCGGAGAAGAGCGAATCCGCGAACACACCACCGAGCTTTACGGTGATCTGGACAACTACGAAGGGCGGCCTACCGACTATCAATTGGCGCGAATTGATTCGCTGAAACACGATCTCGACGACGTCGCGAAAGAGTTCGATGCCTTCGTCGCCAAGGACCTCAACGAAGTGAACTCCTCGCTGAAGAAGAAAAAACTCCGGCCCGTTCAGCCTCTTTCGCGAGAACAGTGGGACAAGACCAATACGGAATCGGATTCGGCCGGAGCGCCCAGTGGCATGCTCTGGCACGAGCGCGACTAGGCGGGAACTTACAGCCAAGCGTTTGCGTACGAAAAGGTGGGGCTGGAGGTGCATCTATGGGAACACTCTGGCAGGATTTTTCCTACGCGGGGCGCATGCTCCGGAAGAGTCCCGGATTTACCGCGGTTGCCGTCCTTACTCTAGCGCTTGGCATCGGTGCTTCCGCTGCAATCTTCAGCGTCATTGACCACGTTCTGTTGGAGCCGTTTCCCTACAAAGATTCGAATCGCCTCATGGCGATCGAAATCCACGACACCGACCGGAGCGATCCTGGCGGGCGCGGTGGGTTTACGACGCCTGAGTTTTTGGATTACGCGCAGCAGAACCATGTCTTCGAGGGTGCGATCGGCGATAGCAATGCCGACGTCTTGTACACGACCGCGGAAGGTACTGAACGATTCAACGGTCATCGCGTAACTCCCAACACTTTCGAGTTCCTTGGCGTTCCGCCATTGCTCGGCCGCGCAATGCAAGCGGACGATTACAAACCGGGAGCGCCTGCTGTCTTTGTGATGCGTTATAAGACGTGGGTTGCGCGTTTCAGCTCAAATCCTAAAATCTTGAACCAAGCGTTCGTGCTGAACGGAACTGCACGCACACTCGTCGGCATCATGCCGCCCCGCTTTGCGCTGGGCGATGCTGACATGTGGATTCCCGATCCGATGGACCGGTCATCAAAAGCAAACGATAGTCAATTTCCGATCTATTGGTGGTTGCTCGCACGCATGAAGCCCGGCGTTTCCGTACCGCAGGCCGAAGCGGATCTCACGGTTCTGGCGCAGCAATTATCAAAAGTTTATCCGAAGGATTACCCGAAACACTTTACGGTCCATGTAGTTTCGCTCGCAGATCAGGTCGTTGGAGAATTTCGCTCGACGCTCTTTATCGTTCTCGCTGCCGTGGGGTTGCTTCTGCTGATTGGCTGTGGGAATGTGGCGAGCTTGCTTCTCGCGCGCGCCACCACACGCGAAAAGGAATTTGCCATTCGTGCGGCTTTGGGCGCGAGCCGCTGGAGGATCGTGCGACAGCTCCTGATCGAAAGCTTTCTGCTGGCCATGGGCGGCGCGACGTTCGGCTGGTTGATGGCCTGGGCAGGCTTGAAAGCGCTGATTGCCGTGATCCCTCCAGACATCATTCCCGCAGAGGCCGTGATCCGTATGAACGCGCCGGTGCTCCTGTTCGCGCTCGCCGTCGCAGTGATGACGGCGATAATCTTCGGCCTCGCTCCGGCGTTGCAGATTTCCCGTCGAGACTTGAATGACCCGCTGCGCGACAGCGGCAAAGGCGTCGGTGGTGGATTTCGTCATGGAGGCGTTCGGAACGCAGTCGTCGCGTTGGAGGTCGCTCTGTCTCTGACCCTTCTTATCAGCGCGGGGCTATTGATGAAGAGCTTTCTCGTTTTGCGCCAGGTTCGCCTCGGTCTGCGACCCGATCACGTGCTGGTAGTGCGGCTGCCTCTTCCCGAAGACCGCTACAAGACCGCCGAACAGGTTACTGCGTTTTTCCGTCCGCTGCTGCTGCGGTTGAAATCTCTGCCGGGCGTAGTGGATGCCACGGAAACCAGCACGCTACCTCCTTACGGTGGGATCGACAGCGACGTCGAAGTTCCCGGCAAAGTGCACGCGGAGAAATGGTCCACGCTGTTTCAACTTTGCAGCGAAGGATATTTTCCCACTCTGCGGATTTCGTTTCTGCAGGGCCGCCCGTTTAACGAATCGGAAGTGAATGGGGCGCGCAAGCTCGCGGTGGTGAACCAGGAGTTCGCGCGGAAATATCTCGGCAGCGACAATCCGATCGGTCAGCGGCTTCATTTGCTCCAACTGGAAACGTTTGCCGACCCGGTGCGCGACGCCTGGTTTGAAATTGTGGGCGTCGTCGCGGACGTGAAAAATCAAGGTCTTCAGCTGCCGGTGATGCCCGAAGTCTGGATTCCTTACACGATTACGGGCGCCGCGCGACGCGGTGTGCTGGTGCGCACTGCCGGCGATCCGATGATGATGATGAAGGCGGTACGCGATGAAATCTGGGCCACGGACCGCGGCGTCGCGCTCACGATGACCGGCACGATGGAGAGCTACATCAATTCGTTTTCGTATTCCCAGCCGCGCTTCGGATTTCTGCTGATGGGAATTTTTGCCGGGATCGGATTGATTCTGGTGACCATCGGCGTGTACAGCGTAATCGCTTATACCACCGCGCGCCGCACGCACGAAATCGGCATTCGCATCGCTCTGGGCGCGCAACCGCAAAGTATTCTCCGCCTCATCGTTGGCCAGGGCGGCCGCATGGCGCTCTTGGGCATTGCGTTGGGTCTGATTGCGTCGTTTGCATTGACACGCCTAATCGTCTCCATGCTTTTCCAGGTGAAACCCAACGACCCGCTGATTTTTGCTGCGGTCTCGCTGCTGCTTCTTGCCGTGACGCTGGTTGCCTGCTACATTCCCGCGCGCCGTGCGATGCGCGTGGACCCGATGGTCGCGCTTCGCTACGAGTGATGTGGATGTCATTAGAACTGCGCCTCGAAGCGACCAAGGATATTACAAGAAGGAAGAGGCGACTTTCTGTTATGGCTAGAAAGGACTCAGCTTCCGGCTGTTCCAACCGCTGCGTTTCGCGGCAGCAGATCGGCGAAGACGAATCCATCTCGCTGGACAATTTCGCCAAGGGTGACCGGTATCTCCGCGCGGAACATCGGCCCGGCGCTTGCGAATGTATGGAACTCTCCGTTTTCACCGCAAGGATCGACATCTCGAGGAAGAGCCGCGAGGAGATCTTTGTCGAAGCGTCGTCCAGCAAACGCGCGATCCAGCTGGCGCGGATCGACGCACGTCAAAAACGCGGACAGGCCGCCCGCAATCATACCCTCAGCCAGCTGGCGAGTGTTCCGCCCCCACAGCGGGAAGACGGGAGTCATCCCACAGGTCGCTAGCTGTTTTTCGCGGTAGGCGCGAATATCTTCAAGAAAGAGATCGCCGAAGATAACGTGTCGGATCCCCTGGGCGCGCGCGCGGGCCATCGCGGCGCTCATCGCTTGTTCGTAGATTTCGTTCGGGCATGGCGACGGGATCGGCACTTTCACCAGTGGCAAACCGGCCGACGCTGCTTGAATTTCAAGCAGACTGTCGCGCACGGCGTGCATGGCGACACGGTTGTGCGTGCTATTCACGGTCGTGAGCAAGGCGACAACATTGAATTCGCGATCTTGACGAATGGTTTGTAGCGCCCAGGCGCTGTCTTTTCCGCTGCTCCATGCGAGCCATGCCTGCGGTCGAGCCGCACCGTGCGATTCGAGATGGTTTGCCATCGAGTTCTGTGATCTCCGCGTTTATCAAATTCTAGCCGTCAGCACCGACGACAACCTCAAGAGAAAAGGATTACTCGAGTTTCAAAGTCATGGCCTGAAAGTCTAGGGTTACGGTGCTTGCCTGATTCAATAGGTCCATCCCAAGATTCCCGAAACTGCGTCGCGAAGCGCAAACCAATGATGTCGCTCGTAAAGCGATTGAAAGTCCGCGGCCTGCTGATCTGTGGTGGAGAACGAGCTAGCTGCGAGGGCCAGTGCCAGAACGACAGTGGCTTCCACGCTTCTAACTTTCTCTGGCTTCAACTTGGGGTCAGTCACGGGTCAGGAAGCTCTTACTGCTTGCCGGACTCGGTTTTCCAGAAGTCGATGCCGGCGGCTTGGGTGGGGACGTCTGCTGTGGCTACTGTCTTCATGGTGTCCAGGTCGATTACTTCTACTGTGCCGGGATCGTCGCCCACACCTTCGACGGAAATGAAGGCGTAACGGTTGTCCGGAGTGACTACCGCGCCGTGGACTACTTTGCGCTTGGTGGGTAGGCGCGCTAGTTCCTTGCCCGTCTTGGGATCGAAGATTGAAACAGATTGGCCGCGCTTGTTGGTTGCGACCAGGCGGCCGTCTTTGGTCATTGCGAGGTTGTAGACGCCGTTGCCCGCCGGGAATCTCCGCGAAAGTTTCCACGTGGCGGCGTCAATCACAAGAATTTCGTTCGACTTGTTGCAGGCGACATATATTTCCGAGCCGTCGTTTGAGGGCTGGGCCCAGGTGGGCACGCACGTTAGGTCGCTCATTTTCATTTGCGCGTGCGGCGGGCCGTCCATGCCCATTTCTTTTCCGGCGGTGAGCATGAAGGTGCGCGAGACGTCGAACTTTTGCGTGTCAATTTCCGCAAGCATGTCGTCCATCATGCACGCGGAATAATGTTTTGTGCCGTCCGGGCTGAGCCGCGAACCGTGCGGCATGGTGCAGGTGGTGATGCGTTTCACTTCGATCATAGCGTCTGTGGCAACGACCGAAACCGAAGATGGGACCATGTCACCGTGAAAATTTGCGTTGGCGACGTAGAGAAATTCGCCGTCTTTGGAAATGTCGGCGGTGGCGGGGAACAACCCTAGCGGCGCGTACTTCACGACGTCTTCCGTGCCGGCTTTCAATTTCCAGACCGATCCGTCGGGGCGGCCGTGGCCCAGGGAGACGTAGACGTATTGTTTGTCGGGCGAGATTGCGATGCCGTGCGGCCCGTTGATGTCCACCGGCATCAGGCCGATGTGCGTTTCGTGCACTTTCTGCAAGCCCTGTGGACCAAAGCGCAGCAGGGTCACCTTGTCTGCGGATTCGCAGACTACATAGACGAGGTAATCCTGTGTGGGGGCTGCTGGCGCGGGCGCTTGCGCGGGCGCGCTTGCCTTTGTGTCTTGCGGATGCTGGGCGGGAACGGCGCGCGGCACAATCGCTGCATTAAGAAGCGCGGCTACAAGCAAAATACTTGCGCAGTGCAAGGCTCGGGGCCTGAACTTTTTGCGTGACCTCACAGCAGTCTCCGCGACGTTGCCTCCGGCCTGTTTGATCATGAATTCACCTCGCTCTTCATTGGTCGCCTTCGCACATTGAATTTGTCTGGGTACAAGTCTACAACCGAAATATTCTATTCGCGGACGATTTACTTCCGTGGCCTGGCGCATGGCCTTGAAGATTAGTCGTTGGTCGCCGACGCGGCGCGCCAAAAACTTGGGGCGGACTGTACGAATTCCAGACCAACGAGCATTTGGCCCCTTTCGGAGCGAATCAGACGCGCGACGCGACAGAGGAGTTCTTCTTCGGTTTGCATGTTGGTGAGAATCAATTCCTGCTGGCGCGCCACCCCCGCCGAAATCGGAATTAAGCCGCCGCGCGCACTGACGTTAATCGTTTCCGTGGGTTCGAAAAAGGGTTCGTCGCCGAGCCTGCCGTAGATCAGGACGGGCATGGCGATCGGCAGGCGTTGGGCGCGGCGCTGATCGTGCAGAGATCCGATCGCGTGCTTGTACCCATCACGCCCTAGCCGTCCGCTGCGGCGGTGGAATATCCGGCCAACAAAATTCCCCAAGCCCACACGCACCCCCAACTAGAGATATGCGCTCTTGTGTGCCCGCTCGCAAGCGTTTTCGCCGTGCGCTTGGCGGGGCTTGTCGATAATGATAGATTCGCGCCGCCTGCTATGCTGTGAAGGCAGCGAGCAGGGCAGCCGCGCGCGTCAGTCGCGTGCATCATCGTGCCCAATCCCACTGATTTCCGCCAAGACGAATCGTCCTTACAAGAATCCGTGGCGCGCCCGGCGCTTGCCGCGCAGCTTGGGCTATTCGACGCGACGATGGTGGTGATGGGAGGCATCGTCGGCTCGGGCATTTTCATAAATCCGTATGTTGTCGCCGAGTTGGTGCACCGTCCAGCGCTGATTCTCGGCGCCTGGGTTGCGGGAGGAGCCATTGCGCTGCTCGGCGCTTTTATTTACGCCGAACTCGCCGCGCGCATGCCGCAAGTTGGCGGCCAGTACGCTTACATTCGCGAGGCGTTCCATCCGCTGCTCGGTTTTCTCTACGGCTGGGTGAGCTTGCTCGTGATCAATGCCGGCGGCACGGCAGCCGTGGCGGTGACGTTCGCGAAATACTGCCGCGCGTTTTCGCAGGGCGCGATTCCGGAGAAACTTGCGTCCGTGGCGGTGGTGGCGACTCTGACGATCATTAATTGCTTGGGGGTGCGCGCAGGGAGCAGAGTGCAGAGCCTCTTCATGGTGCTGCGAATTTTGGCGATTGCCATGATCATCGCGTGCGGCGCGTGGCTGATATTCTGGGGCCGCGCTGCCGTGGCGCATCCGGCGTGGTGGCCGTTGCTTGACCGGCCGATTTCATTCGACCTATTGACGGTGTTCGGTGCGGCGATGATTCCCGTGCTCTTTGCTTACGGCGGGTTCCAGACTTCGAACTACATCGCCAGCGAAATTCGCGAGCCACGGAAGAACTTGCCGCGAGCGTTGCTGCTGGGAGTGGTGGGGGTGATCGCGCTATATGTTGCTGCGAACTTCATTTATGTTGAGGCGCTTTCCCCCGCTGGACTGGCCGCAACTTCCACGCCTGCGTCCGAAGTGATGCGCCGCGCGCTGGGCTCGGTTGGCGGGTTGCTAATCGCCGTAACGATCGCGATTTCGACGCTGGGCTTTTTGAGCCAGGCGATGCTGACGTACCCGCGCGTCGCTTTTGCGATGGCCGAAGATGGAGTGCTCCCCGGGATTTTTACGCGTCTCGATCCGCGAACCCGTGCGCCGATTGCCGCGATCGCTTTGCAGGGCGCCATCACCAGTGCTGCCGTGCTGCTCGGCACGTACGAACAGATTCTCAGCTACGTGGTGGTGATGGACTGGCTATTCTTCGGCCTCTCGGCGAGCTGCCTTTTCGTTTTTCGCTGGCGCGACACACACGCCGCAGCGAGCATTCGCGACGCTGAGGATCAAGTCACTGGCCGATATCGCGTTCCCGGGCATCCCTGGACAACCGGGCTATTCGTCACCGTCGCCGCGTTTGTGGTTCTCGACACGATTTACAAGTATCCGCGCAATGCGGGGGCCGCCCTGTGTATCCTTTTCGCTGGGGTTCCCGTCTACTTCCTTTTCCGCTGGCGTGCGAAGCGCAGCGCCGGCTCGGCTCCGATTGAATAATCCATGAGTCCACAAAGACGCGAAATTCGTTCGGCCTACATTGAGTGGGCGAAGCTGCGTTCGAAGACTCGTTACAATCTTGCGGCGAGTGATGTGCTGGCCGTACCGCTTGCGGATCTGCATCCGCAGATTGAAAACCTGGAAATTCCTGGTCCGGATGGTTACGGCTACAAACCGTTGCTGGAAAAGCTTTCCGCCAAGGCCGGCGTTCCGGTGGAAAACATCGTCCACGCCCAAGGTACTTCGATGGCGAATCATCTGGCTATGGCCGCGCTTCTGGAACACGGCGATGAGATTCTGATCGAAGAGCCCTGCTACGAGGCGATTGTTTCGGCGGCGGAATATTTGGGGGCCAAGATCCGGCGCTTTCCGCGAAAATTCGAGGCGGGGTTCCAGCTCGATCCGCGCGAAGTGGAACGAAATATTTCTCCTCGCACGCGCCTTATCGTGATCACCAATCTGCATAATCCCACCGGCGTGCGAGCCCCTGACGCGAAGCTGCATATTGTGGGAGAAATCGCGCGCAGTTTGGGCGCGCACGTGTTGGTGGACGAAGTGTATCTCGAAGCGTGTTTTGATTCACCGTGGAAAAGCGCGTTTCTGCTGGGGCCAAATTTCGTGGTGACCAGCAGCTTGACGAAGGGCTACGGCCTTTCGGGATTGCGTTGCGGATGGATCTTTGCGGCGAAGCCGCTGGCGGAACGCATGTGGCGGCTTAATGACCTGTTCGGAGTGATGCCTCCGCATCCGGCTGAATTGCTAAGCGTGCTCGCTTTTGAGCACTTGCCGCAGATAGCTGCGCGTGCGAAAAACTTGCTGGAAACCAATCGCGCCTTGCTGAAGCAGTTTTTCAATTCGCGCAAAGACCTGTTGGCTATTTGGCCTGAGGCGGGCACAATCGCGTTCCCGCAGCTTATCAGCGGCCACGCTGATGCTTTCTGCCAATTGCTGCGCGATAAATATGAAACGAGTGTGGTGCCGGGGCGTTTCTTTGAGGCACCCGAGCACTTCCGCATCGGTGTGGGTGGGAAAACCGAGGATGTGCGCGAAGGGCTTTCGCGCATTGGCGCTGCGCTGGATGAACTCGCTGCGAAACGCTAACTTTCCTGTGGAGCGACTTTTCTTCTGACAGATGGTTTCTTGCGTGACAGAATAATGTCCACCAACGCTTGCGCTGCGCCAGTCAGTGGACGGTCCTGCCTGTAGACTAAATAGAGTCTGCGTTCGATGCGCATCTGGCGAATCTTGAGTTCGCGCAGATCTCCGCGCGCCAGTTCGCCTTCCACGCACATGCGCGGAACGATCGCGACGCCCTTTTTCATCTCCACAAAGCGCTTGATGCTTTCGATCGTGGGCAGCTCCACTTCCATGCGTAATGGTGTTTTATGCTTGGCGAACAATTGCACGACGCGCTGGCGGTAAGGCGATTCGACGATATGCGCCACGAATACTTCTTCGCCGAGCGCGGTGACGTCCACTTCGCGGCGTTTGGCCAGGCGGTGTCCCGGCCATACGACCAGCACCAAGGCGTCGCGGTAAAACTCCGCGGCGGCGAGCTCGCGCTCCTCCGGTACGTAAGAGATCACGCCAATATCAAGCTGATGATTCAAAAGCTCGCGCGGCACCTCGCGCGAAAACACCCGATGCACGCGAACTTGCACGCCGGGATGCAGGTGGCGGTAGCGGTCGAGCGACGGAAGTAAGGCGTGGATCGAGCTTTCGTTGACGCCGAGTGATACCTGGCCGCGTTCAAGCCCGCGGAGTTCGCGCAGGCCCTTACGGATCTCTTCGCGCATGTTCAACATGCGCTCGGCGTATTCTAGAAGCAGAACGCCCGCGTCGGTCAGACTCCGGGCACCCGACCCGCGTACAAACAAGGGTTGGCCTACCCAGTCCTCCAGCTTGCGCATGGCGATGCTGACCGCCGGCTGCGTGCGAAACAGCTTTTCCGCCGCGCGCGAGTAGCTGCGCTCGTTCGCCACCATCTGAAACACCTGCAAAGCCGCCAAATCCACGTTGCTCACCTCCAGGCCGATCTGCCTGTATATAATTGTATAAGAGAGATTTATCGCGCATGCAAGAATTATAAATTGGACTCCTTGTGGCCGGCGCGGAACACTGGTATTGCTCAAAGGAGCCTTCATGGAGCACGTCCACATTTTTGACACCACGCTGCGCGACGGGGAGCAATCTCCCGGATTTTCGATGAACCGGGAAGAAAAGCTCCAACTGGCGCGGCAACTAGAACAGCTCGGCGTGGACGTGATCGAAGCGGGATTTCCCATTGCTTCGCCCGGCGACCTGGAAGCGGTTCGTGCCGTATCTGCGGAAATCAAGAGCTGCCGGGTAGCGGCCCTGGCGCGCGCGCGTCAGGAGGATGTCGACGCGGCACTGCGTGCGATTGAACCAGCCGCAAAACCTCGACTGCACATCTTTCTGGCAAGCTCGGACCTGCATCTGAAACACAAACTGCGTATCTCGCGGAGCGAAGCGCTCGAACAGATCGCTACGATGGTGTGCTACGGCGTGAAGAACTGCGAAGAGGTGGAATTTTCCGCTGAAGATGCCAGCCGCACCGATCTGGATTTTCTGCTCGAAGTAATCGCGGCTGCCGCTTCAGCCGGCGCCACCATCATTAATCTTCCCGACACGGTCGGCTATACGACGCCCGAAGAATATGGCGACATGTTCCGATTGGCGCGCAAGCATCTTGCGGCCTATCCCAAAATTATTTTCAGCGCGCATTGCCACAACGACCTAGGTCTGGCGGTGGCCAATTCGCTGGCGGCCATCGCTGCCGGCGCCAGGCAGGTAGAGTGCACGATCAATGGCATCGGCGAGCGCGCAGGGAACGCTTCGCTCGAAGAAGTGGCCGTGGCACTGCATGTGCGCAAGGGCCGCTATGTAGTAGGCACGCGGATCTCACTTGAAAAGATATACGCGACGAGCCGCATGCTCTCTTCGATTACGAGCATCAACGTGCCGCCCAATAAGGCGGTGGTCGGCGCGAACGCGTTTGCGCACGAAGCCGGAATTCATCAGGACGGCATTCTGAAGAATCCGCTGACCTACGAAATTATTCTGCCGGAAAAAGTGGGCGTTCCGGCACGACGCCTGGTGCTCGGGAAACATTCCGGACGCAATGCGCTGCGTGTGCGCCTGGAAGAACTGGGCTACCCGACGACGAATGCGGAACTAGCGGAATGCTACGCGCTGGCCACCGCGCGCGCCGATGCGGCAAAACAGGTAACGGATCGCGACTTGCTTTCCATTATTCACAAAGTGCGGCGCGGCCGAGAGCATGCGCCTGCGAGAACGACTGCCAGTGCAGCCAGTACTCGCTGACCAAAGGTTTTTAACGTAACGGGAGACGAGCCATGGGCGGGGTGAGAAAGACGATCGCGGTTTTGCCGGGCGATGGAATCGGCCCGGAAGTCACGCGCGCAGCCGTGCAAGTGCTGGAAGATTGCGCGAAATCGTTCGAGCACAAATTCGAGTTCCGCGAATTTGCCTTCGGCGGCGCAGCAATCGACAGGTTTGGGACGCCGTTGCCCGCTGAGACGCTGGCCGGGTGCCGTTCGGCGGATGCGATTTTGCTGGGCGCGATTGGCGGGCCGCAATGGGACGCGCTACCGCTGGAGAAGCGCCCGGAAGCGGGATTGCTGGGCCTGCGCAAGGCGCTGGGCCTGTTCATCAATTTGCGGCCGATTCACCTGCGGCCGGCGTTGCGGGGAATGTCTCCTTTGCGGCGGGAGCGCATCAACGATTGTGATTTTGAAATCGTGCGCGAGCTTGCCGGGGACATTTATTTTGGCGCGCATGAATTGCACGGGCAGGGCAGCAACGCGCGGGCGCGCGATGTGGCCGAATACACCGGCGCCGAAATCGAAAGGATTGCGAAGTACGCGTTTGAGCGCGCTACAACGCGCAGCCGCCGCGTTACAAGCGTCGACAAGGCCAACGTGCTGGCGACTTCCGCGCTGTGGCGGCAAACGGTCGAGCGCGTGGCGCGCAATTATCCGGACGTTACGCTTGAACATCTTTACGTGGATAATGCCGCGATGCAGCTTTTGCTGCGCCCGATGCAATTTGACGTGATTCTTACGGGAAATCTTTTTGGCGACATTCTCAGCGACGAAGCCGCCGCGCTGGCCGGCTCGATTGGACTGATTCCTTCGATGAGCCGCGGCGCCGAAGGCCAGCCGGCGCTGTATGAGCCGATTCACGGCTCGGCGCCATCGCTTGCCGGCAAGGATGTTGCGTGTCCGCTGGGCGCGATCTTCTCGGCGGTTATGCTGCTGCGCGAATCCTTTGGACTCGATTTGGAGGCGCAGTGGATCGAAGGGGCGATCGATCGCGTTCTCGATCACGGCTATCGGACCATTGATATCACCGAAACGGGCGCGCGTGTGCTGCGCAGCTCGGAGTTCGTCGACCACATTCGCGCGGAGTTGCATGATGCGCTCGTTCATTCGGAGCGCTACGGATGGGGCGTATAACGCAACGCAGCTTTTAGGTTTTTCTGAGGACCAGGCAGCCTGCGATCATGTCGTGCAGGGCCTGCTTCTTTTCCGTGAATCCCGCCATGATGTAGCCGATACCGAATGGAATCATTCCAGTGATGATCTTCCCGAAAAATCTTCCGCTGGCGCGCGCGAACGAGAGCGGCCGACCCTGCAGATCGGTGACGATGAGCCCCAGCGCCATCTTGCCGAGCGTACCCTGATATGGAGAGCTTTCCATCCACGCGTGGTAGACCCAAGTGCTTGCCAGTGAAAGAGCCGACGCCAGAAGGATTAGCGATATGAAGGCCGCCGGAATCGTAGGGTCCTGACCATTCAGGCCTTCGAAGATCGTTCGGAAATAGCCGACGCCCACAATCGCAACTACCAGCAACGCGAATATTCCGAAAACGATCCCGACCAGGACGCTGTCAATTAAATAGGCAAGAAACCGCAGCCAGAATCCCGCGTAAGGCGATGGCAGGACGGCTGGAACTGCCGATGGTGCGTAGGGGGTTACTGAGCCCGGACCGGTATATGCCGGTACCGCGTTGCCGCCGGCAACTGCAACGCTCGGCGTGACTACGGCTTCCGGCACGCCTCCGGTGGGCTGTCCGCAGGCGCCGCAAAACGCCGTTCCGTCTGCAAGTTGGGTGCCGCATTTCGAGCAATACATGTCGCTCCTGTTTGCGGCACTCGGCCGCAATAGATTCTTTCCTAGAGCTTACGGATTACGAGGGTGCCGGCGAGAATATCGTGCAACGCCTGCTTTTTCTCGGTAAATCCAGCCATCAAGAATCCAATCATCAAAATAATGGCGGAGATGTATTTGGCGAAGAACCGGCCGGTCGCGCGGCCGAAGCTGATGCGGCGCCCGGCGAGATCGGTCACTTCGAGGCCCAGTGCTTTTTTGCCCAGTGTAGCTTGCCAACCGGAACTCTCAAGGAGCGAGAAGTAAAGCCAGTTCAAGACGGTTCGAATCGCCGCTAGCCGGAACAGGGTGCCAATGATGGGGAAAAAGTCCTCCGGTCTTTGAGGCCGTCCTCCCATGAAAATTCCGTGCATGCCGTATCTCATGGATGCAGCAAATGGCAGGAAGATAATCCAGCCAGCGAATCCGAGAACGATGACGTCAATAATGATGGCGACCAAGCGCAGCCAAAAACCGGCGTACGCCACGGCGGGTCCCGCGTCGGGCGCCCGCCATCCTGGTTGTGCGGGAGGCGCATAAACGGGAGTCGCAGGTGTCGCTCCAGCCGGCTGGCTTGTTGCGAACCCCGGCATCGGCTGCCCGCAGGCGCTGCAGAAAGCGGTACCGTCCGGGACGTTGGCCCCGCATTTTGAACAGTACATGGCGCCTCCTCGCGATCGTGTTGGGACCGCGAAACTGACAATGTTGCTGCGCATCGTAACCAAGGCGAATCGGGCGGGTCAACACACAAATCGTTGGAGATGCCCGGCAGATTTTTGTGGCCTCGACGTTGCCTGGGCATTGAGTGCTCGCTTACACTCGTGAAGTTCGTTCGTCAAAGCAAGCGGGGGAGATCAATGCGAATTCCGTTCACGACTAGGGCAAAAATAATGGGCATAGCAGTTCTCGCGTTGGGTTTGTTCGCGAGTGGCTACGTGGCGGGACAAAATAGATTCGGCCAGCCGAAGACGATCCTGCACGTGGTGGAATTGAAATGGAACCCCGCCGCGTCCGACGCCGATAAGCAGCGCGCCCTTGAAGGCATCAAAGACATGGCCGCAAAAATCCCCGGCATAAAGAATGTGTGGATCAAAGGCGAGCGCATGCAGCCGCGCGACTTCAATGCTGCTTACGCGATCGAATTTCGCGATCGCGCCGCCGCGGATGCTTACGCTGAAAGCCCGGTTCACGCTGCATGGGAAGTGCAGTACGTCCCTTTGCGCGAGGCCAGCGTCTCGATACAGGTGACCAACCCTTAAAGCTTCGTCCCCGCAAAATTCCGCTATTGAATGGCTGGCGGGGGTGCTAGGCTGCGCTCATCGGGAGGGCGTGGTTCGCTGCACCCGGATGGTTCCCATCTCATTATTTCCCCAGGTCTAAAAATTTGAGCGCAGGAGGTAAAACGGCCATGAAAAAACTCGTGTTGGCAATTGTGGCGGCCTACATCGTCCTGATGTTCACGAACTATCTCGTCCACAGCGTTTGGCTGATGAGCGACTACGCGGCAATCCCGGCGAGCCATCGCAACCCCCAAGGCATCCTGCACCGCTTCTGGGCCATGGCCATCGGCCAGTTCTTTTTTGCGGCGATCTTTGCGTACATCTATACGCGTGGTCGTGAACCTAAGCCGTGGATGGTGCAGGGAATTCGTTACGGGATCCTCATGACTTTCATGACCGTGATTCCCTATTCGCTGTCCGAGTATGTGGTGTATATCATTCCGTACCAGCTCGCGATCAAATGGATGATTGCCGGCGGAATCCAGCTGATTATTCTCGGCTTGGTTGTGGCGGGGATCTCGACCGAGCAACCGGCCTGACGCTCGCGGGTTCGCCAGACCGGCCAATCGCGAGACCTCATCTTTTCGATCCCTTCAACAGCGACGCACGAAATTCGTTGAGCTTAAACGTCTTCCGGAAGCGAGCATCCATCGCGCCATCGGACAGCAAACGGCGCGCGATGACTCCGATTTTCGCGTAGAGCGTGACCGGGTAGCGCGCTCGCGGCGGCGTTTCTTCGATTGCACGGAGGATCACGCGGGCGCAGTCCTCGGGTGTATCACGGACAGTTTTCGTTGTTTTGCCCCAAGCGTTTAAGAACCTGTGGTAGACCGGCGCGTAGGGGCTTTGCTCCGCGTTTTTGGCATAGGCTGAAGAAAGCTCGGCTGCATTGCGATTCAAGTTTGTGGGAATGTATCCCGGCTCAATTAGTGCAACGTGTATTCGGAAGGGATAAAGCTCCAGACGCATGGCGTCGCTCACTGCTTCCACGGCGTGCTTGCTTGAGCTGTATGGTCCAAACAGCGGCGTGGTTATTTTTCCGGTGATTGAACTCATGTTAACGATGCGTCCCCGGAGCTGGCTGCGCATGCCGGGGAGCACGCGTTGCGTCACGCGGACCAGGCCGAAGAAGTTTGTCTCGAACTGCTTGCGCAAATCCGCGAGGGTGATTTCTTCCATCGCTGCGGCAATAGCGATCCCGGCGTTGTTCACCAGCACTTCCACCGGGCCTGCCGTGCGCTCAATCTGCGCGATGCAGCGCTCGACGGAGGCGTCATCGCACACGTCGAGCTCGGTTGCTTCGAGCGGCAACTTGCGCTCGCTTGCGAATTGCTGCAGCGCAGAGATGCGTTCAGCGTTACGTCCGCCGGCAAAGACGCGATAGCCGCGTTCAGCGAGCAATACCGCGGCCGCGCGGCCTAGTCCGTCGGTGCCACCGGTCACCAGAGTGACTTTGCTTTCGCGCTGCACATGGTTTGAAGTCATGGGTCCTCCTTGCCGTGTGGGAACTTATCGCAGAAAGACGCCCATGGCGAGCGCCCATACAGTGGCGACCGTATTGACCCCGGCGGTGCTTGGCGCAGAATCGGCGCAGGAGTGTAGTTAATGATCAAAAAAGTAAAGGGCGGTTACCAGGTGGTTTCGGAAAAAAGCGGCAAGAATCTGGGCGGCCCATACAGGACGCGCGAAGAAGCAGAGAGGCGCCTCCGCCAGGTTGAGTTCTTCAAACACAATAAGTAAGTGGCCGTTGGTGTACCGAGATCCCAGTCTGATATTCTGCGCCCGCCGGTTTTCCACAAAATACGGTGAAATCCACAGAAGAACGCTGGAAAAATAAATCATAAATACTTGACGAAACCTGGAAAGTTGCTATACTCTCCTGATGTCGGCGCAAGCCTGCAAAGGGGATTTGCGCGCTGACTGACCGGTTTCTGCCTTCTCATCCAGAGGTGAGTTTGGTTACAAACACCGGGTAGAAATAAATCGAGCATCGAGCACGTCCGCCCTAGAGGCCGCGCGAAATGGCCCGCAGGTTCGGCGGATCCGCCCGGCGCTCGACGCCGGGTTTTTTATTGTCTGTACGATCGAATCGCTGCTTCGGCTCCAAACCGAGGTAGCGTTCCCCCGGGCGGGGAGACGGTCCTATCGGAAGTTGTGGATGGGGCTGAAGTTCTTTGACAACTGAAGGAAGCTGGCACTACGCGATGCGAGTTTCAAGTCTCGCATGGCGTAGTAAACCGCAAATTTTTTGCTCGAGAGTAGCGCAATGTGGAAAGGCGAATTTACTCCACGCGCGGTGCTGGTCTTCTGCATGAGTGATCATCCAGAGGCTGGCGATGGCGACGTGTTGGGTAAGTTTTATGGTTAAGCTACTAAGGGCGTACGGTGGATGCCTTGGCGCCAACAGACGACGAAGGACGTGGCAAGCTGCGATAAGCCTCGGGGAGCCGCAAGCAGGCTTTGATCCGGGGATTTCCGAATGGGGAAACCCATCCTGGTAAAACCAGGTTACGGCCGACTGAATACATAGGTCGGTGCGAGTCAACCCAGGGAAGTGAACCATCTCAGTACCTGGAGGAAAATAAATCAAACGAGATTCCGAAAGTAGCGGCGAGCGAAATCGGAACAGCCCAAACCGGGGTATTTATACCCCGGGGTTGTAGGACCGCGTGAGTAGAGTTACCAATCCGGAGGCTAGGTGAACCTGCTGGAAAGCAGGGTCAAAGAGGGTGAAAACCCCGTAGCCGAAAGCTTGCCGGACTCGAAGCGGTATCCTGAGTACCACGGGGCACGAGAAACCCAGTGGGAATCCGGGGAGACCACTCTCCAAGGCTAAATACTCGTTGGCGACCGATAGTGAACTAGTACCGTGAGGGAAAGGCGAAAAGCACCCCTGCGAGGGGAGTGAAATAGAACCTGAAACCGTATGCTTACAAG